>ERZ761609.3010-NODE-3010-length-11564-cov-28.155357_pt1 | contig 11564 bp, 11 predicted proteins | sample MGYA00511163_ERZ761609 | MGnify/ENA primary metagenome ERZ761609 (study PRJEB28899, sample SAMN02445070) | bioreactor sludge metagenome | biome: EBPR sludge | place: Australia: Brisbane, Thorneside Wastewater Treatment Plant | collected 2011-12-16 ... | reverse complement strand
ATGCCGTCGCCGCGGCGCTGCTGCACGCCTGTCTGGGCGACGCCCCCGATTTCGACGCCGCGTTCGGTACCGCTGCGCGGCTGGCGCGCGGCGTGGCGGCGATGGCGCGTATCGAGACGCTGGCCAGCAGCGTCACCGACAAGCGCGTCGATCCGCATGCCCATCTGGAAGCGTTGCGGCAGATGGTGCTGGCGATGGTGGCGGATATCCGGGTCGTACTGATCAAGCTGGCCGAACGGACGCATGCGTTGCGTTGCGCCGCCAGCAAGGATGCCGTTATGCGGGAAATGCTGGGACAGCAGGCGCGCGAGCTGTTCGCGCCGCTGGCGAACCGGCTCGGCGTATGGCAGATCAAGTGGGAAATGGAAGACTGGGCGTTCCGTTATCTGGAGCCCGATACCTACAAAAGCATCGCCGTTCAGCTCGATGAAAAACGCGCCGACCGCGAAGCCTATATCAAGAGCATCATCGAACGCCTGCAGGCCGAGCTTGCGCTGCACGGCATCGAGGCCGAAATCAGCGGGCGCCCCAAGCACATCGCCAGCATCGTCAACAAGATGCGGCGCAAGCGGCTGAGCTTCGAGCAGCTCTACGATATCCGCGCGGTGCGCGTGCTGGTGAAACACGAGATCGACTGCTACACCGTGCTGGGCCTGGTGCACAACCTGTGGCAGCCGATTCCTGGCGAGTTCGACGACTATATCTCGCAGCCGAAGAGCAACGACTACCGATCGCTGCATACTGCGGTGATCGGCCCCGAGGACCGCGCACTCGAAGTGCAGATCCGCACTTTCGACATGCACCGCAATGCCGAGCTGGGGGTTGCCGCGCACTGGCGCTACAAGGAAGGCGGCAGGCAGGATGCGCAGTACGAGGAAAAGATCGCCTGGCTGCGGCGCATTCTGGAATGGAAAGACGACGTTGCCGACAGCAGCGAATTCACCGAACAGTTCAAGACCGAACTGTTCCATGATCAGGTCTACGTGCTGACCCCGCAAGGGCGAGTGGTGGCGCTCGATCGCGGCGCCACGCCGGTGGACTTCGCTTACGCGCTGCATACCGATCTGGGGCACCGCTGCCGCGGCGCCAAGATCAACGGTGCAATGGTGCCGTTGAGTACCGCGCTGGAGAATGGCCAGCGGGTCGAGATCATCGCCGCCAAGGAGGGCGAACCGAGCCGCGACTGGCTGAATCCTGCGCTCGGCTATCTGGCCACCCATCGCGCGCGCTCCAAGGTACGTGCGTGGTTCCGCCAGCGCGACGTCGGTGAACAGGTCAGCCTCGGCCGCACCCTGCTGGAAAAGGAACTCAAGCGCATGGGCGTGGTGGATGCGAACCAGGAAAAACTCGCTCAGCGCCTCAAGTTCGGCAAGGTCGAAGAGTTCCTTGCCGCGCTCGGACGCGGCGACGTCGGCCAGCGCGATCTGGTCAACGCCCTGCCGGAATCCGGAAAAGTCACGGCTGCGCTGGCACCTACCAGCAAACCCCGGGTTCGCGCCAAATCAGGCAATCCGGTTACCATTCCGGGGCTGGGCGACGTGCCGTTGACGCTGGCACGCTGCTGCAAACCGCGGCCGCCCGACCCCATTGCCGCCTACACCACGGTCGGGCGCGGTCTTACGGTGCACCGCGCCGACTGCGCCGCGCTCAAGCGCGCCAACCCTGCGCGCATGCTGCCTGCCGAATGGGTGCTCGACGCAGGTGCCGCGTTCGAAGTGGATATTCGCCTCAAGGCCTTTGACCGGCAGGGCCTGCTGCGCGATATTTCCGACGTCATCGCCAAGGACCGGCTCGACGTGCTGCGCGTCAATACCGAGAGCCGCGGCGAATTTGCACACATGCAGCTCACCGTGCGAGTCAAGGAGCTGCAACAGCTGTCGCGCCTACTGGCGCGCCTGCAGCACGTGCAGAACGTAATCGAGGTGGGACGCAGCTGAGTCTTCGTTGATGCTTTCCACGCTTTGCAGCATTTTTCCATTTATCGTTTTGCCTGTCATGCAGCCACAATCCGCCATTCTTGATGCCATCCCGGACCACGCGCGCCATCTGTTCTTCGGCCTCGATCCGTCGGACGACCCCCGTGCCGCGTTGCGGGCGCTGGCAACGGCCTGCGACGGAAAGTTGGCCGTCCTGGGAATCGGGGTGAAGGTTGCCGGAAAGCTGGGCGTCGATCTGGCGGGCCTGCGCGGGCATGCGCTGCAGGCGATGGCCGCGCCTGCATTTACCCAGGTACAGGCGATCGATAGCTTCCGCTATCGGGACAGCCGCGACCTGACCGGCTATGAAGACGGCACCGAAAACCCCAAGGACGAGGCTGCTGCCGAGGCAGCGATCGCGCAGGGGCAGGGCCGCGGGATCGACGGCTCCAGCTTTGCCGCCGTACAGCAGTGGCTGCATGGTTTTCCGGTGTTTGACGCGCTGCCGCGTGCGCAACAGAACAACTGTTTCGGCCGCGATCGCGACAGCAATGAAGAACTCGGCGACGCGCCCGAATCGGCCCACGTCAAACGTACCGCACAGGAGGACTTCGATCCCGAAGCCTTCGTGGTGCGCCGCTCCATGCCCTGGGTGGCGGGCGCCGATGCCGGGCTGCTGTTCCTCGCCTTCGGCAAGTCGTTCGACGCTTTCGAAGCCCAGCTGCGCCGCATGACCGGGCACGACGACGGCATCAGCGATGCGCTGTTCCACTTCACCCGTCCTCTCACCGGCGGCTACTACTGGTGCCCGCCCATGGCCGGCAATGAAGTCGATCTTTCTGCTTTGGACGTGTGAGCGTGCCGTCCAGGCCGGAGACGCCGCCCGCAAACGACGCGCCCGAAGGCGCGCTCACGCTGCGCACACCCTGGTGGCGCAACTGGAAAGTGATGTTGCCGCTGTGGCTGGGGATGGCCGTGCTGGTGGGGCTGGGCCTGCATTTCGACGTCGATCGCGGTGTGATCGCGGGCAGCGTGGTGGCAATCGGACTGATCTCCAATGCCTTTGCCTGGCTGCTGGGGATGATTGCCCTGGTGCCGGTCATTGGGCCGGTCATCGTCAAGGTGCTGTCGATCGGCTTCATCTGGCTGCTCAACGCAGTGGGCTATCTGGTGTCCTATATCGCCATTCGCCGTGGCTACTCCAGGGATGTGCTGACCTATCGCGGACTGACCGTGGCGGTCATCATCGGCATCGTGATCGGCTTCGTGCTGGGCAAGCTGATTTAGGGCCTGTCAACACTCATTTCCCGGTACGACAGTCAGAATCTCCCGTGCCAGCAGCTGCAGGCCAGCGCGGGATAGATCAGTGGTGCTGAAAGTCTGATCGGCCGGCGTCGGCGCATAGTTGCTCGACAGCGATTTGCCATAGGCCGGGTCGTAATGCTGTTCCAGCAAGGCGGCCACCAGATCGTCCCATGCCTGCAGGCTGGCCAGCGCCTGCCACGCCGCGACGGTTTCGTGGCCACGCAGCGAAACAAGATGGGCAAGCCGGCTGTTGATGATTGCGGGATCGTGCAGGAAATGCGCGTAGTCCTCGGTCAGAAGCCGGACCCGCGCCGCCAGCGGGATTTCCAGCCGTATGCAGGGGCTGGCGCGCATCGCCGCGATGAGCGCATCGGGCACCCGCAGTGCACCGATTTTTTTGCTTTCCGATTCCACGAATACCGGGCGCTGCGGGTTGAACCGGGCGAGGGCGAACCAGACGGCGCTCTCGAAGCTTTTCTGCGTCGGCTGGGGCTGCTCGGGCAGCGCCCCCAGCAACGAACCCCGATGGGCGGCGAGTGCTTCGAGATCGAGCATCTGGGCGCCTTCGCCGGCCAGTGCCTGCAGCAGACGGCTCTTGCCGCTGCCGGTGGGGCCGCATACCACGCGATAGCTCAACAGCGCCGGCAGACGCTCGAGTTCCGCCACCACGTGCCGCCGATAGGCTTTATAGCCGCCATCGAGCTGCATTGCGGCGAAGCCGATTTTCTGCAGGATGTGCGCCATCGCGCCGCTGCGGCTGCCGCCGCGCCAGCAATACACCAGGGGCCGATACGATTTGGGCTTGTCGGCAAACCGGGTTTCGAGGTGGCGGGCGATATTGCGCGACACCAGCGCCGCGCCGACCTTTTTTGCTTCGAACGACGACACCTGTTTGTACAGGGTGCCGACGCGCTCACGCTCGGCGTCGTCCAGCACCGGCAGGTTGATGGCACCGGGGATGTGATCCTCGGCAAATTCACCCGGGGAACGGACGTCGATGATCTCATCGAAGGCAGGGAGGTCTGCTACGGTGGCGGGCAAACTGGGCTCAACTTTTGGGGAGGGGAACAGAGGGACACGGTCGAAAGCATGCCATTGTCACACAGCGGTGGAGGTGGCTGCAAAATCGTGCCCGCCAGGTCTAGAGCGGAGCGTTGTTCCGCCGATGGTCGGCCTGCTATTGCGTTGTGTCGGACAACGGGGAGGAGGGGGCTATGGCCAAAGCGATAGCATGGCATGGGCGCACGTTTGCGCGTCCATGCCGGGGTGATGCTTAAATGACTTTCAGGGGCGCGAATTTTCGGTCTTCGGTGCGCCGGCTGGCTACTTTGCGGCGATCTGCCGTAATGCCGGATGGCAGCGCGGTATCGCGCGGCGCGACGCGACGATCGCCCAAACGGCGTTCCAGCGGAATGAATTCAACGTGATAAACGGGAAGGGCCGACATCGGTTTTGTCCTTGTCTGTCGAGATATTGACAATTGTAGTCAACATCCCGACGGGTCTGCAAGGAAAAGCATGGCCGATAAGCCGACTATTTCATCCGTTAGTCGGCGCTTGGGCACAAGTCTGGATCAGGTCGTCCGGATTAGGCGCTGCTTTTCGCGCTGCCATTCACGCTCTTTTTCCGCCGCGCGCTTGTCATGCTGTTTCTTGCCTTTTGCCAGGCCGATTTCCAGCTTGATGCGGCCTTTGGAATAGTGCATGTCGAGCGGCATCAGAGTGAAGCCGGCCCGCTCGGTCTTGCCGATCAGCTTGTTGATTTCCGCTGCGTGCAACAGCAATTTGCGCGAGCGCGTGGGGTCGGGATGGATGTGGGTGGAGGCGGTAGGCAGTGGGCTGATGTGACAGCCGATCAGATACACGGCCCCGTTCTTGACGACGACGTAGGCTTCTTTCAACTGCACGCGGCCGGCGCGTATGGCTTTGACTTCCCAGCCCTCAAGCACGAGACCGGCCTCGAATTTTTCCTCGATGAAATAATCGTGAAAGGCTTTTTTGTTGTCGGCGATGCTCATGGCGGACTGGCTTGCGTACAATTCTCGATTTTACAAGGCTTTAGGTACCCATGGCACGTGTGGAAAAAAGTGTGCTGGTGGCGCATTCCCCCGAACGCATGTTTGAACTGGTGGATCGGGTCGAGGATTACCCCGCTTTTCTACCCTGGTGCGGCGGCACCGAATTGAAGTTCCGCGATGAACACAGCACGGTGGCGACGATTCATATCGCCTATATGGGCATTCGGCAAAGCTTCACCACCGAAAATGCCAAAATCCACCCGCGCGAAATGCGCATCAGGTTGCAGCACGGCCCGTTTGCGGAACTCGAAGGCGACTGGTCGTTCCTGCCGTTGGGGGATGATGCCTGCAAGGTCGAATTCCGGCTGCAGTACGTGTTTTCCAGCCGGGTGCTGGAGACCATCCTGGCGCCGGTGTTCAGCCATATCACCAATACGTTTGTCGACGCCTTCGTGCGCCGCGCCGACGAGGTCTATGCATGAGCGCAGCCAATATCAGTGTTGAAGTGATCTACGCGCTGCCGCAACAGCAGCCGCTGTTGCGGGTGAGCCTGGCCGAAGGCGCGACCGTGGAAGACGCCATCCGCCTGTCCGGCGTGCTGGAGGCATTTCCCGAAATCGATCTGGGCAAGAACAAGGTCGGGATTTTCAGCAAGCTGGTCAAACTGGACGAAGCGGTGCGTGACAAGGACCGGGTGGAAATCTACCGTCCGCTGATAGCCGATCCCAAGGAAGTCCGCCGCAAGCGGGCGGAAGAAGGCAAGGTCACCCGCAAAGGCGGCGGCGATGCCGCACCGGAATAACGCATCGGGGCATGGACACGCCCGCGCGGTTCGGGGCATACAAAAAAGGCCTTTCGGCGCGAAACCGGAAGGCCTTTTTAGCGGAGGCGGGCTTGTTCAGTCGCCGACTTTGAGCACCGGGTAGTCGAGTTGGGCCAGGCCTTTTTTGGCCTGGTCGCTGGCCACCTTGGCCTGCTTCAGCACGGCGGCGCTGTCGCCTTTTTCTGCGGCGGTTTCGGCCGCCTTGAGCGCGCTTTCAGCGGTGGTCCACAGGGCGTTTTTGGCCTTGGCTGCCTTGACGTCTGCCTGGGCCGTGGTGAGCGCGGCCTGCGCTTCGGCACTGATGGCGGCTTTGCCCGGCTCGGTAGCCTTGGCGGCGGGCTGACTACCAGGCTGGTTGACGTAAAGACCACTACAGCCAGCCAGACCCAGCAGGGTAGCGGAAGTCAGTGCAAGCAAAATTTTGGACATTTTTTTATCTCCTCGAGTTGTATGGCGTTCAGGGGTGGGCTCAGAACCGCGCGCCCTAGCAGGTTGAATGCTGACGCAAAGTTAGCCGCATCACGTCCGGAAGTCAACCGCCCGCCATGGTTATCGGATTGGTAGATTACGACCAAGCGTGGGTGCGCGATGGCTTGCGGTTTGTGCAGGGCGGGGGCGGACGCGTATAATTCCGCTTTGCGTTAAGGAAAGCCCATGCGTGTTCTGCAAAAAGCGCTGACGTTCGACGACGTTCTGCTCGTTCCCGCCCATTCCGCCATCCTTCCCCGCGAAGTCAGTCTGTCCACGCAGTTGACCCGCACGATCACCCTGAACCTGCCCCTGCTGTCGGCTGCCATGGATACGGTGACCGAGGCGCGCCTGGCGATTGCGCTGGCGCAGGAAGGCGGCATCGGCATCATTCACAAGAACATGAGCGCCGAAATGCAGGCGGCACAGGTGACGGCAGTCAAGCGTTTCGAGTCCGGCGTGGTCAAGGACCCGATTACCGTCGCGCCGCAGATGACGGTGCGCCAGGTGCTCGAAATCACCCGCGCGAAGCGTATTTCCGGCCTGCCGGTGATCGACGGCGGCAAGGTGGTCGGCATCGTCACCAACCGCGATCTGCGCTTCGAAACCCAGCTCGACCAGACGATCGCCAACATCATGACGCCGAAGGAACGGCTGGTGACGGTGAAGGAGGGCGCCGGCCGCGACGAGGCTTTGGCGCTGCTGCATAAACATCGGCTGGAGCGCGTGCTGGTGGTGAACGACGCCTTCGAACTGCGCGGGCTGATTACCGTCAAGGACATCCAGAAATCCAGCGAGCACCCGCAGGCATGCAAGGACGCGATGGGCCGTCTGCGTGTCGGCGCGGCGGTCGGCACCGGCGAGGGTACCGAAGCGCGCGTGGCCGCACTGGTGGCCGCCGGGGTCGACGTGGTTACCGTCGATACCGCGCATGGCCATTCCAAGGGCGTGCTCGAACGGGTGCGCTGGGTCAAGCAGAACTTTCCCGACGTGCAGGTCATCGGCGGCAACATCGCCACCGCAGCGGCCGCCGCCGCGCTGGTCGAACACGGGGCCGATGCCGTCAAGGTCGGCATTGGCCCCGGCTCCATCTGCACCACGCGCATGGTCGCGGGCGTCGGCGTGCCGCAGATCACCGCCGTGGCGAATGTGTCAGATGCGCTGGCGGGCAGCGGCGTCGGAGTGATTGCCGACGGCGGCATCCGCTACTCCGGCGACATCTCCAAGGCGCTGGCTGCCGGCGCCGACTGTGTCATGCTCGGCGGCCTGCTGGCCGGCACCGAAGAAGCGCCCGGCGATATCGAATTGTTCCAGGGCCGTTCCTACAAGTCGTATCGCGGCATGGGTTCGCTCGGCGCGATGCAGCAGGGTTCCTCCGACCGCTATTTCCAGGACACCGAAAAGAGCGCCGAGAAGCTGGTGCCGGAAGGCGTCGAAGGCCGGGTGCCCTACAAGGGCAGCGTGCTGGCGGTGATCCATCAGCTGATGGGCGGCCTGCGCTCCAGCATGGGCTATCTCGGCGTTGCCAGCATTACCGACATGCACGCGAAGGCGGAATTCGTCGAAATCACCGGCGCCGGCATCCGCGAATCGCACGTGCACGATGTGCAGATCACCAAGGAAGCACCGAATTACCGTGTTGAGTAGGGATTAGGATTCAGGGGCAGGATTTATGAAAGGTCACGCTGCGCGTGGCTTTTCTTTTTTGTCCGGCCCCAACCCCCGTCCCTCAATCCCCGATCCCAGCCCCTTAAAAAATATGCACCAGAAAATCCTCATCCTCGACTTCGGTTCCCAGTACACCCAGCTGATTGCCCGCCGCGTGCGCGAGGCTGGCGTCTATTGCGAACTGCATCCCAACGACGTCACCGACGCTTTCGTACGCGAGTTCGCGCCGGCCGGTGTCATCCTGTCCGGCGGCCCCAGTTCGGTTTACGAGGAAGAAACCCCGCGCGCACCTGAAGGCGTGTTCACGCTCGGCGTGCCGGTGCTGGGTATCTGCTATGGCATGCAGGCCATGGCGGCGCAGCTCGGCGGCAAGGTGGAAAACGCCGTCAAGCGCGAATTCGGCTACGCCGAAATCCGCGCGCGCGGCCATACGGCCTTGCTGCGCGACATCCAGGACCGCGTCAACGACGAAGGCCACGGGCTGCTCGATGTGTGGATGAGTCACGGCGACAAGGTCACCGCACTGCCGCCCGGCTTCAAGGCGATGGCGAGCAACGCCGCCACCCCGATCGCCGCGATGGCCGACGAAGACCGCAAGTTCTACGGCGTACAGTTCCATCCCGAAGTCACCCACACGCTGCAGGGCAAGGCGATTCTCAGCCGCTTCGTGCACGACATCTGCGGCTGCGGCTCCGACTGGAACATGCCCGACTACGTCGACGAGGCGATCGGCAAGGTGCGCAGCGAAGTCGGCAGCGACGAGGTCATCCTCGGCCTGTCCGGCGGCGTCGATTCCTCGGTGGTCGCGGCACTGCTGCATCGGGCGATCGGCAACCAGCTCACCTGCGTCTTCGTCGACAACGGCCTGCTGCGTTTAAATGAAGCGGAACAGGTGATGCAGACCTTTGCCGACAACCTTGGTGTCAAGGTCATCCACGTCGACGCCCGTGGGCGCTTCATGAAGGAACTTGCCGGCGTCACCGACCCTGAGCAGAAACGCAAGATCATCGGCCGCGAATTCGTCCACGTGTTCCAGGAAGAAGCCGAAAAGCTGCCCAAGGCGAAGTGGCTGGCGCAGGGCACCATCTATCCCGACGTCATCGAATCGGCCAGCGCCAAGACCAAGAAGGCGCACACTATCAAGAGCCACCACAACGTCGGCGGCTTGCCCGACACCCTGCACCTGAAGCTGCTCGAACCCCTGCGCGAGCTGTTCAAGGACGAAGTGCGCGAGCTCGGCATCGCGTTGGGCCTGCCGCACGACATGGTCTACCGCCATCCTTTCCCCGGACCGGGCCTCGGCGTGCGCATTCTCGGCGAGGTGAAGGGCGAATACGCCGATCTGCTGCGCCGGGCTGACGCCATTTTCATCGAGGAGTTGCGTGCCTCCGGCTGGTACGAGAAAACCAGCCAGGCCTTCACCGTATTCCTGCCGGTCAAGAGTGTCGGCGTCATGGGCGACGGCCGCACCTACGATTATGTGGTGGCGTTGCGCGCGGTGCAGACCCAGGACTTCATGACCGCCCACTGGGCCGAACTGCCGTATACCCTGCTCGGCAAGGTCTCCAACCGCATCATCAACGAAGTGTGCGGCATCAACCGCGTCGTCTACGACATCAGCGGCAAGCCGCCGGCGACGATCGAGTGGGAGTGAGGCGTCGTAGAAATAGCGACAGCGGCCCACCGCGGGCAGATCGCCCAGAAGCGCCGCTGCAAGGAATCTGTCCGGGAACGTTCATGGAAAGCAGTCCTGAGGATCAGGCATCTTTCGGCAGAACCGACATAACCCGCGCGATGAAGATGTGAAACTCCGCCATATAGTTGCGCAGGAACTCTTCGGTCGAGGTGACGGTGACTTCGCCATCGTCGGTGATCAGGCCGGGCGCAAACTGGATATAGGCTTCCGGCGCGTTCATCTGCGGTGAGTTGCAGAAGCTGAGCACGCTACGCAGGCTCTGCTGGGCGACGGCGGTGCCGATCGCGCCGGGCGACGTACCGATAACGGCGGAAGGCTTGTGGGTGAAGGAATTGGTGCCATAGGGCCGGCTTGCCCAGTCGATAGCGTTCTTCAGCCCGCCGGGGATCGAGCGATTATATTCGGGCGTCACGAACAGCAGCGCATCGACCGTTTTGAGCGCATCCTTGAACGCCCGTGCGGCCGGTGGAAAATCGGCATCGTAATCATAGCTGTAGAGCGGTAGATCCTTGAACGAAATCTCGGTAAAGACGAGATTTTCCGGGGCAAGGCGAATGAGCGCCTTCGCAAGCTTGCGGTTGATTGATTCGCGCGCAAGGCTGCCGATGAGATAGCCGACTTTATAGTGCATCATGATATGACCTTTCCGTTCGTGGGATCAGGGGAAAGTGGTGTGGATCGTCCGAGTCAATTTCCGTCGCGGGCAGCCGGCACACCCTCGCCTGTGGTGGAGCCAACATGTGTCCACCCGGCATGCCTTTCCTTCTTGCCAATCCAGAATCACCGTTACCCACTATAGCAACGGAGAGGATGCTCAGGAGACGTTCCGCACATCGTGATGAAAAGCCGGGCCTACCCGAGCGGTCCGGGTTTATTGCGGATGCCCGGCGCGAGCGACGCGTTGGCCGGACCAGTGAAATCACGGTGGGTGCCGATCCCACAATGGAGGAGGCCACCCCGGCCCGATGGATGCCGCGCGCGCGTCGGCTGGCAATCGCGGCGGAGCGCGGTTTTGATCAGCCCTCCGATGCTCGCCGCTGCCGGGTATCATGCCCGACCCTGTTCCTTTCATGAAAACCATGCCAACAGTTGCGGTAATCGGCGGCGGTCCCGCGGGCCTGATGGCGGCCGAGATGCTCGCTGCCGGCGGCGTGCAGGTCGATGTTTACGACACTATGCCCTCGGTCGGGCGCAAATTCCTGCTCGCCGGTGTCGGCGGCATGAATATCACTCATTCCGAGCCGTTCGAAGCTTTTGTGTCGCGCTACGGAGCGCGCGCAACCGCCATCCGGCCGCTGCTCGATGCCTTTTCACCCGATGTGCTGCGTGCATGGATCGAGACGCTCGGGGTCGAGACTTTCGTCGGCTCGTCGGGGCGGGTGTTTCCCCGGAACATGAAGGCCGCGCCGCTGCTGCGCGCCTGGCTGCACCGGCTGCGCGAATCCGGCGTGCGCTTTCATGTGCGGCATCGCTGGCTGGGATGGGCCTACGACTCCAGACGCGCTTCAGCGCGTAATGGATCGGAGTCCTTTGAGGGCGGCGGTGCGCTGCGCTTCGCCACGCCGCATGGCGAAACGGACGTGCACGCCGACGCGGTGGTGCTGGCGCTCGGCGGCGCGAGCTGGCCCAGGCTGGGCTCGGATGGGAGCTGGATACCGCTGCTGGCGGCGT
>ERZ761609.3009-NODE-3009-length-11566-cov-8.888541_pt1 | contig 11566 bp, 8 predicted proteins | sample MGYA00511163_ERZ761609 | MGnify/ENA primary metagenome ERZ761609 (study PRJEB28899, sample SAMN02445070) | bioreactor sludge metagenome | biome: EBPR sludge | place: Australia: Brisbane, Thorneside Wastewater Treatment Plant | collected 2011-12-16 ... | reverse complement strand
GAGATTGGTCAGTGACTGGAGTTCAGACGTGTGCTCTTCCGATCTCACCGCGACCGGATTCAAATCCGACCCATAGGCCCGTAAGCCGAGGCGCTGCGCTTCGAGCGGGATCGATCCGCCGCCCGAGAAAGGATCATAAACCGGGGGCGCCTTGGTTTGCAGGTAGTCGAGGATCGCCTTGCCGTCGCCCTTGGCAGGTGGCTCTTCGCCGAGGCCCCAAGCGACCGAGCGCGCGATTTCCCAGCGTGCGGCGTTCAGGATCGTTTCGTTGTTTGAGGCTTCCCACGGCACCATGTCTTCGATGATGCGATGCAGCCGGCGGCGTTCAATATCCTGCGCTTCTTCGGTCGGAAACCGATCTGGCCAGCTTGAAGGATCATCCACCAGCTGCGCGAACAGGACAGCGCGGCACGCCGCGAGAGGGCGGCGCGCCCACCAGAGATGCAGCGTCGAGGGGTGCCCGTGACGGATCGACTTTTCCCGCGCCGAGGCAACGTTGATCGCCTCAAGCGGGATCGAGATTTCTATGAGTTTTTTGCGTGGCGGGGCGGTGGTCACGAGGTCACGTCCTTGTTCCGGAGAGCGGCTCGATGACGTTGGCGGCGTTCAGAACGGCGTTGATGTCGAGCATCTGGCCATCCATAGGCGCAACCCGGCTGGCGAGATAGTCCGGCGAGTCTGAAATGATCCCGGCCCGCGAGGCGATGATCCAAGCCACTGCTTCGGCTTCGAACTCTTTGATGTCGCCCTGCGCCTTGTCCGTGGCGAGCCGAAGCCTCCGCCGGTCCGGCCAGGACGCCTGCGGGTGCGGCCCCATATGGCCGCAGAAGACATGGGCAAGCTCATGCAGGAGCGTCGTGAACTTGCGGACCGGCTCGGCGTTGCGGTTGATCCGGATGACGAAACGGTCGCTTTCGTCCCGCCTGAGGTGCACGTCGCCATGGCGGGCCGAGCCAAGGCCCTCCTCGATCACCCTGAACAATCCGGTCTTGCGCTTTCCCGCCTTGCCGTACAGATCGACCCTGCCGACAAAGCCGCGAAAATCGTCGTCTGAAATCGTGCGGGCCTTTCGGTCATCGTAACCGGTCAGCAGGTCGAGTTGCTTCGATCCTTCCGTGTCCTCCGCTTCGTAGACCGGACAGATCGGGCCGTTTGGCACCAAAATGATGATCGGCAGCGCGCCGGGCCGTATCGTCCGCCCCCGATCGGCCCAGTAACGCGCCGTGCCAACTGCGACCGCACCGGGCCTTTGCAGGAACATCAGCTTTGCGTTGAAGACGGAATACCGTTTCATGTCCCGGATGAAGGTCAATAGCCGCGCCATCCACGCCGTCGGGTCGCCTTCCCCCAGTGCCCTGCGAAGAAGTTCTCCGACCGCGTCTTCAGCTTCCGCCCGCCCGATTGCGTCGGCGCGAGCGGAAAACGGCAACTCGGGTTCGTCGGAGGGTTTCAATGCGGCGCGCGCCCCATCGCAATCAGCTTTTCGACGTCGAAGACTATCGCGGTTTCACTGAACTCCATCTCACGGCGGAAAAAGCCACGCACGTAGACGGGCTCGTGAACATATCCGTTGTCAATACGGACTATGGCGAGGATGAAAGTTTCAGGCGCATTGAGAGACGCCAATATCTCGTTCTTCGTGAGAATGACATCGCGACCCTCCGCCTGCCGGCCTTTCACCTCAATGAATCGCAGATGACCAGTTCGGGAGTCGCGGCTCTCGATGTCCCAGCCCTTCTTCTCAGCCGACACGTCCCAGGGCTCATGGCCAAGCGCCCGCTCGGCCGCGAAGACCGCTTCCATGGCCATACGTTCGGTTTCCGCGCGCTGGATCGGGTCATCGGCCATCCCGGTCGGCTTATTCACTGGAACTGTCTTGTTTTTCGCCTTGATCAGCCCGCCAGGGATCACCAGCGCTGCGCCCTTCAGCACAGGCGGCAAGGCGGAAATCTGGCGTTCGCGGTCCAATTCCGATTGACGGCGGTGCAGCCGCTCCACGAGACGCGCTGCAATCGCCTCCGCGTTCTGAGCGTTGATGCGCTGTTCCTTGCCCGCGCGCTCTTCCTCCCGGAGCCGGGCGGCGCGGGCGTCCCAATAATTGATCTCGCGGTTGAGGCGGGCGCGCACCTCACGCTCCACCTTGTCGATCTCGGCAATCCGGCGCGTGCGGACCTCGTTCAGATGATCGGGCACGAGCGACCGCACCGCATAGCCGAGGGCTTGCGCTTCGGCATTGCCCGACAGCCAGGGCGCGACGATCGCATCAGCGACCGCCAAGCGTTCCTCGGGCGTGATTGGGCGGCAATCCAGATAGGGCGCGGGACCGCCATCCACCGCCGAAGCGTCTTCCTTCAGGAACAGGAACTGAAGCCGCTGGGAAATAGCGCGCGGTTCGCCGGAGCGGCCGGTGCGCGCGTCACGGATCGCGTGTTCGAGATAGACGAGGAGCTTGGGATCGAGGCTTTCGTCGGTCTCGTCCACCAGAACGCCGCCCTGATTGAGAAGTGGCTGGAACCGTTCGAGGATCACATCGACCAGCGATTCCAGAAGAGGATGGCCAGGGGCTACCAGTTCGGCCTGCGGCTGGCCAATGATCAGGGATTTCTCGAAGGTGATCCGCGCATAGCGATCCAGCACAGGATCGGATCGGCCGATCAGCCGGTCGCGTTCCTTAAGGATCGACGGGACGCGCAGGATTTCGAACCGGCCCTTTTCGCGTTCAGAGATTCGACCGCCGAGCATCGTGAAAGCTTCGCGGAAGAACGCGCCGATGAAATGCGGTTGCAGGCGGCGGGCTGCGGCGCGCTCCATCTGCTCGCGGATTCCGGCGACCGAGTTCGGGTTCATGCCCTCGGAAGTCAGCTTGCGTTCGGCGACCAGCTTCTCGATGGTTTCGACATCGACCGCGCCATCGACCTTGCGGAACAGCTCGGCCTTCTTTTCCGGCCGGTCGCCATAGCGGATCGCATCGACGAGCAAATCGCGCAGCGCGTGGCCTTCGAACAACTCGCCGAGCACATCATAGACCTTGCCGCCGAGCGCCTTGCGGGCCTCCTCCAGCTTTTCCAGCAGACGTCGATAGACTTCGCCTTCACGCGTGTTCGCCGCGCAAAGGTTCCAGAGGTGGCAAACCTCGGTCTGGCCGATGCGATGGATGCGGCCGAAGCGTTGTTCGAGACGGTTTGGATTCCAGGGCAGGTCATAGTTGACCATCAGATGTGCACCGCGCTGAAGGTTCACGCCTTCGCCGGCGGCATCGTTCGCAATCATCACGCGAACACGCGGATCGGAATTGAAGGCGGCGATGGCGCCGCGCCGCGCTTCGCGCGCGATGCCGCCGTGGATCACGACCACAGCCGACGGATCGCCGACCAACGCGCCGATCTTCTGTTGCAGATATTCTAGCGTGTCCTTCGGCTCAGTGAAGATCAGCACCTTGCGCCGCAGGCCGGTCGTCGCGTCCAGCATCAACGGCTCGTCGAGGATTGACTCAAGTTCGCGCCATTTGGCGTCCTGGCCGGAAAGCTTCAGACGGAGCGCCCGGTCTTCGAGATCCTTTAGGATCAGAATTTCCGCTTCGAGTTCCGCAAGCGTGGCCGCGGCAGTTGCCTGATCGACAATCTGCTCCTCGGCGTCTTCCGCTTCGGCGCCTGGCACTTCGTCGAGATCGTCGGGATCGAAGCTGGGCAAAGCGGGCGCGTGCGTCAGCGGCGCCGAACCGGTCTGGCGCATCAGCCGCTCTTCGCGCAGCCGGTTTTCAAGACGCCGCCGCCGCCGTTCGAGCGAGCGATGGATCGCGGCCGGGGAAGAGGCCAGGCGGCGCTGAAGGATTTGCAAGGCGAAGCCGACACTCGATCGGCGCTTGTCGTCGCCTGAACGATCCGCGCGGTTCATCTCCTCGCGCACATAGGTCGTCACGGTCTGATAGAGATCGGCCTCGACCGGCGACAAGGCGAAGTTTGCAGTATAGGCGCGGCGCTCGGGAAAGAGCGGCGTTCCGTCGAAGCGATAGAGTTCTTCTTTCGTGAGCCGTCGCATCATGTCGGACACGTCGGCTTTGTGAACGCCTTCGCGGAAGCGGCCTTCGAAACGGTCGGCATCGAGCAGGCCCATGAACAGCTGGAAGTCCGCTTCCTTGCCGTTGTGCGGCGTCGCCGACATCAGAAGGAAGTTTCGCGTGCGCGTTCCCAGCAGCTTGCCCAGCTTGTGGCGCTGGGTTTCTTTCACCTCGCCGCCAAAATAGGACGCGGCCATGCGATGGGCCTCATCGCAGATGATCAGATCCCAATCGCCAGCCGCTTCCAGCTTGGCTTTCAACTCGTCGGATCGTGCCGCCATATCGAGGCGCAGGATCAGCCGGTTCTTCTCGACGAAGGGATTGCCGGTGACGGACGCTTCGATCTGATCACGGGTGAGAAGATCGAAGTGCAGGCCGAACTTCTCGGCCATTTCCTCCTGCCATTGTTCGACCAGGCTTCCCGGAGCGACGATAAGGCAGCGCTCAAGGTCGCCTCGAATCAGGAGTTCCTTGATCAGGAGGCCGGCCATCACGGTTTTTCCCGCGCCGGGATCGTCCGCCAGCAGGAAACGGAGCGGCTGGCGCGGCAACATCTCGCCATAGACAGCCGTGATCTGGTGCGGCAACGCCTCGATCTGGGATGCGCTTACCGCAAGATAGGGATCGAAAAGATGGGCGAGACGAATTCGATAGGCTTCCGAAGACAAGCGCAAAAGCCCTGGGTCCGCATCAAATGCGTAAGCACGTCCACCGCTGATGAATTCAAAGCTGGTCTCTTCGCCGCGATAGACCAGTCGCTCGGCGACTTTGTCGCCTACGCGGAACATGAGATTAAGTGCGTCGGCGCCAAAGCGCGAAACAGAAACGACCTCCGCAATACCTGCGGCGTCGAGACCTTTGATCCGTGCTCCGGGCTTAATTTCCTCGAACAAGCTCATGCGATAAGCGCATACAGGAAAGAAGGGCAAAGCGCTTGAAAAACGCAATTCGCCTGGCGGCGTTTTTCCGCCGAAACTCACAACGAGCGGCTTTTGCACTCATGGCAAAAGCGACGAAAGGCCACGAGTCACCCCGTGGCCTTCAGGCTCGCCTCGTCAGGCCATGCGACCGTAGAAGGCCTTCAGCTTGGCGAGGTCGAAGCGGATGTAGCGGCGACGGGAGCCACCCTGCAGAACAGGAGCGGTGAAGTCATTGCTCGGGGCGATCAAAACGCCATCCTTTTCCATCAGCCTCAGGATCTCTTTCGTGAGCAGAACATCGTCCGCCGCGACCTTCTTCAGATGGTCGAGGCGAGCGTAAAGGTAGGCGCAGCCATTGTCGTCCCGTCGGAAGCCTTGGTTGAACGCGACCGCGTTGCTGGCCAACGGATCGCCGAGCTGCAGCTTCGGGAGAGGCGGGCTTGGCAATAGGGCGTCGCGCACGCGCTGTTTGACTTCCTGCTCGTGGTCCTGCCTTTGTTGTCGGCCAGCGACATTGGCGGCGTAGAGCTTCTTGATCCGCTGGCCGAGCTCCTTGAACTCAAGCGGCAGCAAGCCGGCGTCGATCGCCATCGCTCCGGCCGCGAATATCTGTGCGAAGGTTTCGCAAATGCGCCGCTCGACATTGTCGATGGCGTGACACTTGGATACGAACTCGGCTTTGTTCGCCTCGAAGGTCGCACGCAGCTCCTCCACCGATTCTGATGCAATATGAGCAGCCCAGGCTGGCAGGACGTGGCCATGGTGCGCATCGATCATCTTCTTGAGCGCGCCGACTGCTGCTTCGCCGCTCTCGCCATCATCGAGCCGGTCAAAGATTCCGTTCGGCTTCTTGAGCGCGATGTCGATCACGCGACAGGCGTCGCCGTCCTGGAACTCGACGCCGTTCTTGTGAAAAAACTCGGCCATGGCCGTCTCGAAGCTCATCAGCGCGATGAGGTAACTGGCGTCTCGGCGCTCGACTGTGTGCATCGTCATGCGCTGTGACGCATCAGCGATGGCGAAGACGAAGGTGCGCAACCGCGCCACCAGATCCTTGTCCGTCAGCGAAGCGGTCTTCAGGTCGGCGAATGCAGCCATGGCGCCGCCGAAGGCGGACAGGACTGCATCGCCAAGCGCCTCGCTCTGGTTGACACTGATCAGCCGAGAAACCAGCGGCCTTGTGGTCAGCGCCAGGGCGAGGCGTTGCGCGGATGTCTTGCCGAGCGACGAGTCTCCAGACAATGCGACAACAAAGCCTCCTTCCAAACCAATCCTTGACGCGAGCGCGGCGAGGAGCGGCAGGCAATAACAGAGCGCCAGGGCAGATGACTGGCGCAGGTATCGTCCACCTCTTTTGAGAAAGTACCCTTGCTCGCCAGCCGCCTCATGAGGGCGGTAGTGGATCGACGTTGGGTCGAAGATGAAAGAGCCAAGGAGAGATTGTTTGCCGAAGCTGCCAAAGGCGTTGGTCAAGACGCGGCCGCGCCATTTCCCGATCGTCGCGATCGCGATGGCCGGCCTATCCGGGTGGGCGAAGGTCTTGACCCATTTTGTTGTGCCTATCGGATCGATGATCCCCAAACCGACGATCTTCTTGTCGATCGCCTTGTGCTGCTCGAAGTCGGCGAGTGGTATCGACACGGGTATGGCTTTCTCGTGGGTCTGCATTTCAAAGACTGCCACGACCTGATTGTCCCGTTCGTAGCGCGCGTAGTGGCGAAAGCGATGTCGGCCAAAGCGTCCCTTACGCTGTTGCGGCGCTTCTCCCGTTTCATCCTGCGCTTCCCGGGCGTTCCCTTTTGAAGGGGCGGGATCAGTGGTGACTTTGCGAGTTGGTGCTGGCTGAGAGGTCGGGCGGGAACTCGCGGGATGTTTTTGCGCAGGTTGCGTATTTGGATCGCCGCCGGTCTGCGGGTTACGCAGCTTTGCTTTTTGGAGCTCGTAAAGAGGGATAAGTTTCCGCATCGGTCGTTTCCTTCAAACGGTAGGATGAGGGGTGCACGGGGTGCACGGCACGCAGTTCGGTAGGCATTGAAAATTGGTCGGCATGTTTCGCGCGCGTTCTACGGTGTGGCAGTGTTGCCAGCGCATTCGCGCACCGAATGCTCAGCCGAGGCTGTTGATGGCTTTAACGACGCTCGCGTCGCATCTTGCCGACTTGCCTCGATTTCAATTCAGCGTTCTTCGCCATCGACGCGTGTATCGGCGCACGCCCATACTGAACACTCGGTCGAAGACTTGGTGTGCACCCATGGCCTGGATCAGTTGCGCCATTTCACGCGATTTCGGCCTTTGACGCACTTTTTTGCGATCCGCGCTGGCAATTTGCGATGTTTTCCAGAACGGCTGCTTGAAGACGTAGGAAAGCGAACGGACCATGTCTTTTATGGAAGGCTTGACCTCTTTGATGCAGATGGGTTGGGGAGCTTTTTCATCCAAATCGATGGCTTTACGGATTGCGGCCTCAATCACCTGCTTTTCCAGACCATGGATCAGGCAGTGAATGTGGAACGGCATGCCGACGGGTTCGTTGCCGACGACTTTCCAGACCGTTTCGACGCAGCCGATGATGATAACGTCGGATTTTCCCATCCTGCGTATAACCTGAAGGAGATTTTCGATTTCTCGAGGCTTTCGTAGCTGTCGAAACGATTGATATTTCCCAGGAGGAAGCGTCCACCCCTTCACGAACACAGTGACGAACAGCCATTGAGCGTTGAAAAAGTTCTCATCCCAGAAAGCTTTCAGGAGGTCAGCGCGAGCCGTGCGAACACATGTCGGGCATAGGCCCGACTGACAGGGTTCTTCTTCGGTACAGACCGGAGAGAGGTATGCCTCTCCCCCAACCTGCGCCTGACGCAATCTGTCAGCCTTGACGACGAGTTGGCGCAACTCGTCACACTCGTCTGGTGCTTCGAACCCCTTAGGCAGCCATCGCTCCCTTTTGAGGAGCCTTTGCGCTTCAGCCGATTGCATGGCCAGCCCTCCGGTTGTTCGCTACGTTCGCCGGTCGTTTGGTGGCGGCGTTGCTGGCGAGCTTGTCCTGTACAATGGTCTTGTTGACCAAGGAGTTCAGGCTATCGCGGCTGGTGCTGTTGCGTGTGTGGACTGCTGCGTAAGCCTTGAGGTCTCCAAAGCGGTAGACGACCCGACCGCCGATTTTTACGTACTTCGGCCCTGAACTCTGACACCGCCAGTTCGCCAGTGTCTTGTGGCTAACCCCCAGAAAGCGCGCAGCTTTGATCGACGAAAGGTTGGCGTCGTCGGGAAAGGTCTCGGTCAATGGCTTCGGCCGCGCGTTCCTGCGAACAAGAATGAGCCGCTTGTCGATGACGCGGCGTTTCTGCAGTCGGCGAACAAGGGCACTGAGCTCAGCTTCATTCCGAGGCATTCCGATTAACGTGCGGAATTCCGTCGTCCCAGATTGATCTTTCGGTGATTTTGGCATCGTGATGGTCCTGAGGTTGAAAATTGAACTGCAAAAGCTGCACAACGAAGCGCAGTTGGCACAGAAGTGACCGCTTCGGTTGTTAAGCGAAGACGGGAGAATGTCCGGAGATTGCTTTGTGATCTGCTCCTTCCACGGGTTGGCGGAAGAGGAGCGCAAAAAACACCGCACCTCGACCGCGTTTAAGACGCGTTCGAAGTGGGCGAACCTCGGCAAAGCCTTGGTAGGTGCTGCTGGCAACTTGTTCAGTTGCCCCTTGGCCAAAAATTTGGCTCGGAACCCACAAGCAGCGGACTATGGATACTTCCATTTGCACGGCTTGTCAAATAGGAGCACTTTGCTCCTGAAGTAATCGCTTCAGCTCCTGATATCGTGCGGGATTTCTTTGGATCCTTATGGACTTTGCGGGTAATCCCGGGACGTCGCATTGCTGTCTGCGGTTCAACGGTTTTTTCAGCTTGTATGACGCGCTTGGATCGACGTGAACGGTGTCGAATTCCTGTGCCGGTTGATGTAGGGCGTCGTTTGCCCCCACGCGCTTACGTCTGTTCAGGTCTTGACGTGAGCGTGAGCGCAAATCCGACGTCGAAGGTAAGGCGGTCTAAGGCGACGCTGCGCATGCGGTCGCTGTCGAAGAGGAACAACCGATCGGCGACAAAGCCCTGCAAGACACTCCAATGCCATTCTTCGGCGTGAAGGCCGAGAATGAACGAACGCCCGCCTTCTCCCTGATCCGCACAAATAGCCTGCAGGAGCTCCCGACAGGCTGGGCCTGAACCCCTGATCGGTATCGGTTTGGCCGTCAGATTGATCGCATGCTCGACTTTCAACCAGATCTTCGCAACCTTGATCAGCCGCTGGAGCTGACGCGTACCGATGCCGGAGGTGGGAAGCGACAGCATGCCAAGTTCCTTGATCGCGTGCTCGGTCAGCGCCACGAACAGGCCTTCAACCGTCACACGATCCATGTCTTGAGGTCCCATCGCCCAGCGCAGGGCATTGAGGATCGCATAGACCCCACACAGACTATCGAGGTTGCCTTGTCGCAAGGGGCGCATGACGTTGCGCGGATCGGCAGGTGGGGCGTAGCGTCTGGGCTTGACGGCAGCACAGGCCGAGCTTGTGTCTGACGGCTTCGCGATGCGGCGTGGATCGGTCGGGCCGTGGATGGCGCATGGCGTTGCAGCTTCTGTGCCTGCATCGCTCATGAGCGCCTCAATACTCGTCCGCCAGCATGATTGTCAGCACCCGGCATGTGAGCTCGGGATTGGCCGGGTCGGGCGAATGGCAAGCCATTGCGGTGTCGTAGTAGTCGATCTTCCAAAGGATTGACTGACCCGCCACGCTCACGATCGCGCAGTCATGCTCCCCATATGGGTCATTGCGCTCATCAAAGGTGTTGTAGGCCTGCACGGCGCCGATGATCCGGGTCACTACCATCGGGCCGAGCGCCATGACGCTGGCTGTGATCAGGATACGACCGCCCTGCCCGTGACAGCGGAGAGCGTCGTTCAGCCGAACGATGGCGGACAGCGGCGGTTGGCAATTGACCGCGCCCAGCATGTTGCTCTTTTGTTCCTTTGCACTCTTCACCCAAGCCCTCTCCTTCTCCGCCCCCTGGGCGGCTTGTTGCATCCTCGACCCTGCCGAAGCGCAGGCCTGCCTGCAGCCCTGCCCCTACATCAGCCGAACCATGCGGCGTTGCGCCTCATGGTCGCCATCGATGTAGCCTTGCGTCGTCTCGATCGAGCGATGTCCGACCAGTTGCTGCACGTCCCTCAGCGAACCACCGGCGCGGTGAACCAGTCGCGCCGCCCGCGTCACAAAGGTGCGCCGTCCCGAATGCGATGAACATCCTTGAAGCCCAGCCGCCTGGCAGGCCTGGGTGAACCAGTTGACGACCGATCCCGCAGTCATGGCCGCGCCCCTCTGGCTGATCACGACCGGTCCAGCAGCATCCACGCAGGATCTGCGCAGCGACACCAAGGCCCGGTAGAGTTCATCATGGATCGGGATACGGCGGCCCAGGCCGTATTTGACGATGGAGCCTGGCAAGCAGATCAGCCGCCCGACCCGGCCATTGCCTTCAAGCAGCATAGGCCAGGTCAATCTTGCGATCTCACCGGCGCGCAGGCCCGCGCGCACGCTCAGCAGCACGATGACAGCGTTACGACCGGGAATGTTGGAGGCCTTGGCGACCTTTAACAGGCGCCTGACGTCACTATCGCTGAGGGTTTTAGCCTGTCGCCCGCGCATGACGAGCAACGGCAGAAAGTGGCGCGATCATTGTAGAACCATATCAGACGCACAGCCTGATGTCAAGCCAGACCGCAAACATATGCTATTGATATCAATATGTTAGGAAGATTCAGCGCTGAACGCGTCCCCTCACAACTGGGCCAAGCGGATCGCCAACAATGCGTGCTCGGGCCAGAGCAGCGCTCCCCGGCATTTGCCACTTGCAGCCAAGGCGAGGAGCGGACCAAAGCCGCTGGGAAGGCAGGCGACGCTCATCCAATCGCTATCGCCAATATCGGAGTGTTCGGCTTTGAACGCCGCAGCCATTGAGACGGGCGGCGGCCAAGCTGCCTCACCGCAACAGCGAATGGCGCGTTCGCGCGCCTAACTCATGCGCGACGTTCGCTCCCCGTGACGGCTGAAAGTTCCCGCAGCATCACGGGAATCATCGGCGAATCCCGTTCTGCCGGTTGCTAATTGGTTGCTAGCACTCAAACTGGAAGGCTAAAACATCGACGCAAGACAGGAAGCCTCAACTGCGATTTGACAAATAAAATCAATGGTTTCTGCTCAGGGAAAAATTGGTCGGAGTGGCAGGATTTGAACCTGCGACCCCTACGTCCCGAACGTAGTGCTCTACCAGGCTGAGCCACACTCCGACTAAAAACGCTCCGGGTCGACCATCAGCGTCTGTCCGCCATGACGGGGTTCGTGCGGACGCGTGCTTATAGCCACCGATCTTTCGCATTGCAACAGCGATGCAGCGGGATTGCGAGCAGGTTTTTCGGCGTCCGCCCGCCAGCATCAAGCCGGTTGCAATCAGGCAACATCGCGGCTACTGCGCACGATGTTGGGGCGTCGCCAAGTGGTAAGGCAGCGGATTTTGATTCCGCCATTCCCAGG
>ERZ761609.3008-NODE-3008-length-11568-cov-14.753583_pt1 | contig 11568 bp, 6 predicted proteins | sample MGYA00511163_ERZ761609 | MGnify/ENA primary metagenome ERZ761609 (study PRJEB28899, sample SAMN02445070) | bioreactor sludge metagenome | biome: EBPR sludge | place: Australia: Brisbane, Thorneside Wastewater Treatment Plant | collected 2011-12-16 ... | reverse complement strand
GGCCGACTCGTTGCGCACGAAGCCGAGCTCGGCGATCGCCTGCTCGACCCGGGCCCGGGTCGCGGGGCCGACCCGGTCGGGCCGGTTGAGCACGTTGGAGACGGTGCCCAGTGCGACGCCCGCGCGGGTGGCGACGTCTTTGACCGAGACGCTTCGCTTCGCGTTCACCATCCACCTCCGGTGACGGGTCGTGCTGTGCACCTGTGAACCAGGCTATGAAACGTTGCCGAAAGCACTGTAGCGGACGGTGTCCGACCGTTCCTTCTCGTGCCGGAGGCTGTGCGCTGAGCGGCGACTATGACCGTGGTCACACTGCCACTGTGGGAGCCGAAGGAAGACCCCACGACGATGCTCCGCTGCTGACGGTGTCGGGCCCGGTGAGGCCTCCGGTCGACTCCGGGCCGTCGCTTGAGCGCAACCACGTCAGGGGTGCGCGGGCAACTGATTCTGTGTTGTGAATCGATTCAGATCCGGAGGTGAACGATGGCGGGTGACCCGCTGCTTCAGGTCGAGGACCTGACCGTGGAGTTCCCCGGCGTACGTGCGCTCGACGGTGTCGCGTTCGCCGTCCGTCCCGGCGAGGTGCACGCACTGGTCGGTGAGAACGGCGCCGGCAAGTCGACGCTCCTCAAGGTGCTCGGCGGCGTCACCGCCCCGACCCGCGGCCGGGTCACGCTCGCCGGCGGGCCCTACCGCCCCACGCGACCGCGAGACGCCCAGGAGGCCGGGATCGCGGTGATCTTCAAGTATCCCAGCGGTTATGCCGGCGGCCTCGTCGTCAACGGCGGCACCGTCGGCAAGACGACGTATAAGGCAAATCCCGGCATGAGGATGAAGGCGCTGCGCATAGGTGCGCAGGGCATGGTGACGGTGCAGTCCGGGGAGTCTGTCGATCTCACCCAGGTCCTCGGCCCGCCGGCCGACAACCTGGCCGCGCTGGCGGCCGTCCCGATCGACGCACCTGACCTCAGCCAGGTCGTCGACCTGACCAGCAGCTATCGCAGCGGCAGTAAGACCGACGCGCTCGGCGCGGGCAGGTGGGCGCTCCACGTCCTTGATTTCCAGTACGCTCGAAGCCAGGGTGACCCGGACTACATCGACAGCCTCGACCCCGAAGCCCAGAAGGCCTACAACGACATCGTGATGGGGGAGTATCTCAAGAGGTTCTCTGAGTACTTCGGCGACACCCTTCAGGGCTTCGCCGACGACGAGTCGGCAGCCTCGGACTGGAAGCGGGGCATGATCCCCTGGAACGAGGGGTTGCGCGCGCGGCTGGAGGAGAAGAACCGCAACGTCGCTCAGGTCATGTTGGCCCTGTTCATGAACCGACCGGCTGCCCAGTCCACGACCCTGAGGGCGGCCTACTACCGGGCCGTGAGCGACCAGTGGGCCGAGGTCTACTGGAAGGCCAAGTACGAGTGGGCTGAGACGAACGGGGTCAGCATCATCTCGAACCCGTTGTTCGACGAGGACACGCCGAACGCCGCGGTCAGCGCGTCGGGGAACTTCTTGACGATGCACCAGTGGGCGCAGGTGCCTGGCACCGACCTGATCGGCAAGATTGCGGCCGCGGACCAGAGGGAGGCCGAGCGGTTCCTCCCGAGGCCGGCGGCCAGCGTGGCCCACCAACTGGGCCGGCCTCTGGTCTACGACGAACTGCTGGGCGGTTTCGGCTGGCACGTCAGCCCCGACGATGTCCATCAGGTCACCGCGCGCGCAGCCTTGCGTGGCGTCAACTTCGCGCTCTATCACGCGCCGTTCGACACGCTCGACAGCGCCTTGCCGCCGGCATTCCAGTCGGAGAACCCGTGGTGGCCGTGGATGGACGACATCAACACCTGGGCGGGCCGGCTGATGGAGTTCGGCCGGCACAAAACGGCGGCGCAGACCGCGCTGCTCCAGCCCAGCCGGTCCAACGAGGCGATCCACGACCGCAACGTCTCCGCCCACGATCAGCACGATGGCGCCTGGATCCAGACCATGAACGACCTCGAGGACGCGCAGGTCGACTTCGACCAGCTCGACGAGGGTGCGTTGACCGATGACCCGGTGGTCCTCGCGCATGCCGAGATCAACGCCGACGGAACGATGACGGTGGGCCAGATGACCTACCGGACGGTGGTGGTGCCGCAGGCTCCATATTTGTCCCTGGAGGCGGCCAAGACCCTGCGCACGTTCGTTCAGAGCGGTGGCGAGGTCGTCTTCGTGGGCACGCCAGGACTGATCCAGGAGATCGAGGGCCGCAACACGGCATTGACCGATGTCCTGGTCGACATCCTGAAGATGAAGGAGAGGTCAAAGGCGGTCGTCGTCTCGGCGGTGGGTGAGGCGGTGGCCTCCCTCGGCGGCGCCGCGGTCTCGTTGTCGCCGGCGAGCTCCCAGGTGCGGGCGTTGCGCTTCAGCCAGGGCGACACCGACGGCTACCTGGTGAGCAACGAATCACTGGACCTCGCCCCGTTGGAGGTCGATGTCACCTTCCCGACCCAAGGTGTGCCGATGGTGTGGGACCTGCACACCGGCGAGGTCACGCCAGCGCCGGTCTACCGGATCGTGCCGGGCGGCACCGTGGTGCCGATGAGCCTCGGTCGGCTGGAGCCCGTCGGAGTGACGATCACGCCAGGCCCGAGCCCATCGCACGCGACCCTTCTGTCGGGCGCGGACGGCACGGTGGTCTCAACCTCGGTGCCGCCGTCGGGGGTCGGGCTGAGTGCGCAGGTGCGGTTCACCGAGTCGGGGACAGGGGTCCTGAGTGGTGTCGACGGGACGGGCCACAGGCTGGTGCCCACCGAGACCAAGGTCACCGTGCCGGCACCGATCGCTTTGGGCGGTAACTGGCAACTGCGCTTCGACAGCGGCGGACAGACTACGTACTCCCGTCCGTTGGGGAGCTGGACCGCCATCCGGCCGAATCACTCCGGTAGCGCGACGTACACCGACTCGTTCGTCCTCACAGCCGATCAGCTGAATGCCCAGGACCTCGATTGGACCTTGGACCTCGGCGATGTCAGGACGGTCGCGGCAGTGACCATCAACGGCACGTTGGTCGGGAGGCCGAGCTGGATGCCGTACACCTTGGATCTGCCCAAGGGATTGTTGAAAGTGGGCACCAACCTGATCAGGGTGCAGGTGGCCAACACTCCGCAGAACGCACTGACCGACGACAACATCCCTTCCGGTCTGCTCGGGCCGGTCCAGTTGGTCGCGTCGGTGACTCAGACGGTCGGTCTGGAGCCCGAGCCGTTGCGGTTCGACGGTCCTGGATTGCCGGCGCGGGTCGATGTCCAGTACTCCGACCTGGTGACCCAGGAGCCGGGTTTCTCGGTCACGTCCGGGGGGGCGGATGCCTCGCAGTTGACCAGGCAGGTGACCGGATTGCCGGCCGGGCTGCGCCTGGACAGGGCCTATTCCACCGGTGCCGGGGTGCGGCCTAGTCGAGCCGGCTGGCGGATCCGAGGCACGGTAAGCGCGCTGCCGGGGAGTTATCCGGTCTCGATCGAGGTCACCGACTCGATCACGAAGCAGACCGTGCGGACCACCACCACCATCGTGGTCGCCAAGGAGCGCGCGGAGCTGAGCTTCACCGGCCCAGAGGAGGTCGAGGTGGCGAAACAGGGTCAACTCGACATGGCGTTGACGGCGAGCGTGAGAGAGGACGATCCCCTCTCGGGTATGTCGGGCGGCGACCTGAGCAAGGTGGGGTTGGTCTTCTCCGATGTCAGCACCGGCACCCCAAAGCTGCTCTGTAGGACAGTGTTCAACCAGCAGGGCGTGGCCAGTTGTCACTATCGGGCGGCCGCGCCGGCCACGGATCAGAGCATCGTCCTGGAGGTCACTGCTCCGGGCCAGTACTACGACATCGATCCGGCCCGCGGTCAGGTGGAGATCCACGTGGTCGAAGGGGTCGACCCACTGGCGGTCACCTGGTCGTTCGTCAAGCGAGATCCCAAGACCAACCTCGTACTACCGATGGATACGACGTATACCGATGCGGTGTCGGACTTCGAAGAGTCCGATGGGGTGAAGAGGAAGCCGATCGTGGTCACCGCCACGACGGGCAAGGCCAACCCTGAGTGGAGCCTGACATGGGAACCCGCCACGCTGCCGGACGGCCTCGAGCTCAAACAGGAGATCTCTGCCGACCGCAAGACCGCGACCTGGCGACTCCAGGGGACTCCGAAGGGACCCGTGTCGAGCTATCCCTACATCCTTTCGGTCAGTGACGGCACCGAGACCAAGACCAACCCGAACCGATTCACCATCCGGGTGCTTCCCGATTCCGCGACCGTGGCATACACCGGCGAGACCGAGGTGGCCTCCGGAGCGACGATGACGCTGGCCGCCAAGGTGACCGAGGTGTCCGACGGTACCCCCGGCGACCTGAGTAAGGCCTCCGTGCTTTTCAGCAACGCCGGGGGGCGGACCCTGTGCGAGGCCAAGGTGGAGCTACCAGCCGGGGCGGACACGGGGACGGCGTCATGTCAGTACCGGCCGAACCTCCCGCAGACTCTGACGGTCCAGATGAACGTGCGAGGCTTCTACGAGGGACAGAACTCCCAGACCATCACCGTCTTGCCGTACCCCGCTCAGGTCGCCGTGGAGCCGGCCGAGGTCTACGCGGAGGCTCCGGACGACACCGAGGCGCAGGTTCCGTTGACGGCCACCGTCAGCGCGGTCGACCCATCGCTGGCAGCCATCTCGACTGCGAAGGTGAGCTTCGCGGTCGTGGACCAGGAGAACGGCGAGCCCCTTTCGCTGACCGGATGTGAGGACGTCACGGTCGAGGCGACGACGACCATCGGGATCGGGACGGCCGGGTGCACGTTCACCGGCGAGATCGGCCACCGTTACAACGTGGCGGTCACGGTGGGCGGCCTGTTCTCCGGTGAGACGACCACCGTGGTCGTGGTCCACCCGAACACCGGGCTCGAGGTTTCCACCCCAGCCGATGAGTTGCGGTTTGTGTACTCCGACCCGGTCGAGATCGGGTTCTCGGCCACGTCGAACCGGTCTGAGCCGGAGTGGTCGGCCGAGGTGGTGGATTCCGCCCTGCCGCTCAAGCTCAATCCGGGCGACGCGCCGGGTACCTGGACGCTGACCGGGACCGCGGCCGCGGCGCCTGGTACCTATCCAGTCAAGGTCGAGGTGAAAGATGGGTTGCAGCGCCAGACCGCGACGATGAACGTCTCGATCGACCCTGAGGCGGCCACGGTCGCGGTGGGTCCGGCCGAGGTGGTCGCCGGCCCGGGTGAGACCGAGGTCGAGGTGCCGTTGGTCGCGACGGTCACCGAAGCCGACGACGAGGCTGGCTCGTTGGGGGATATCTCCAAGGCAACCGTGGCCTTCGAGATCTCCGACGGTGACACCGAGTGGGCCGTATGCCGGGGCGTCTCGGTCACTGCGACCGAAACAGCTGGCGTGGGAACCGCGACGTGCAGGTTCATCGGTCAGGTCGGCGTCACGTACCACGTCGAGGCGGCCGTGGGTGGCAGCTATGTCGGTGACGGGTCCGGAGGCGTGACGGTCAAGGCCGCGACGGAGGCCGGGTTGGTGGTCACCCCACCAGCGGGCGTGCTGTCATTCGGGTATTCCGACCCGATCGAGATCGGGTTCACCGCGACCACCGGCCGTGCGGGGCCGATCACTGTGGAACAGACCTCCGACCTGGGGCTCACGCCGACCCACAACGGCGACGCCTGGACCCTGAGCGGTACGGCGGGCGTGAAGCCGGGCGACTACCCGGTGAGCCTGGAGGTCTTCGATGGTGAGGACACCCAGAAGCTCGACCTGATGGTCACGGTGGTGGCCGAGGAAGCAGTGGTCGAGTACGCCGGTCCCGCGGAGATCACCGCGACCAAACCCGGTGACACCCGGGTCGAGGTGCCGCTGCGGGCCACGGTCAGCGACGGCGCGGACAACTCGTTCGGTGACCTGACCCACGCCAGGGTCTCGTTCCTCGATGCCGGCACCGGGGAACCCCTGCCCGGCTGCACCGACCTCGCAGTCAGCCAGGTCGGCGTGGGCACGGGCACCGCGGGGTGCAGCTACTCGGCCGAGGTCGACACGAGCTACCAGCTCCGGGTCGAGGTCGGTGGTGACTACTACACCGCCCCACCAGCCACCGGCACGTTGGTGACCCGCGCGACGACGACCACTCCACCCACCCCACCGACGAGTGAGGTGCCGGACACGGTGTTGCGTGGTGGCCCGGGTCAGTGGCTGCTGGCGAGCTCGACGACGGTGGTCTTCGATGCCCAGCCCGTTCAGCCTGGTCAACCAGCGGCGACGTTCGTGTGCACCCTGGACGGGGTCGCCACGCCGTGCAGCTCGCCGTACACGGTGACCGGGCTGGGCCAGGGCAGCCATCTGCTGACCGTCGCCGCCACCGTGGCGGGTCGGACCGATCCGAGTCCGGCGCGGGTGGTGTTCACGGTGCCTGCCGGTGCGAAGGCGCTGAAGAAGAAGGCCGGGCCGCGGTGGAAGAAGGTCCGCACCCCGCGGGCCTACCTCGGCCAGGCGTGGACCACCCGCGCCAAGGGTGCGGTGCTGACCGCCAAGATCCGTGATGCTCAGGCACTGGCCCTGGTCGTGGGTACCACTCCCACGTCTGGGAGGGTGAAGATCTACCTGGGCAAGAAGCTGATCGGCACGGTCAACCTCAAGGGCCCCAAGGCCACCCGGGTGGTGACCCTGCCACCCCTGTCGGCCAGCTCCGGCAAACTCCGGATCGTCACCACCAAGGCCAAACCCGTCAACATCCAAGGCCTCGGCACCGCCACCACACCACCAGGAGCTCCTTGATGAAGAGACAGCTACCGAAGGCTCACGATCTGGCGCCGTTGCTCCAGTTCAAGCGGCCTGAGTTGTCTCCGCGTGCTCGGCGGTTGGCGAGGGCGTTGACGATCGAGGATCTGCGCCGGATCGCGAAGCGGCGTACGCCGAAGGCTGCCTTCGACTACACCGATGGTGCGGCCGATGGTGAGGTGTCGCTGGCCCGGGCGCGGCAGGGGTTCGCGGATGTGGAGTTCCACCCGGCGATCCTGCGTGACGTCTCGTCGGTGGACACGCGTGTGGAGGTGTTGGGGGAGACCTCGGCGCTGCCTTTTGGGATCGCACCGACCGGGTTCACCCGGATGATGCAGACCGAGGGTGAGGTCGCCGGGGTGACCGCGGCGGAGGCGGCGGGGATCCCCTACTGCCTCTCCACGATGGGGACGACCTCGATCGAGGATGTTGCGGCGGCCGCGCCGGGGGCGCGGAAGTGGTTCCAGCTCTACATGTGGAAGGACCGCGACCGGTCGATGGCGCTGGTCGACCGGGCGGCCAAGGCGGGGTACGACACGTTGCTGGTCACCGTCGACGTCCCGGTCGCGGGGGCACGGCTGCGCGACGTACGCAACGGCATGACGATCCCGCCGGCCCTGACGCCGCGGACGGTCGCCAACGCGATCCCGCGGCCGGCGTGGTGGTTCAACTTCCTGACCACCGAGCCGCTGGCGTTCGCCTCGCTCGATGCGTGGTCGGGGACGGTGGCCGAGTTGTTGGACACGATGTTCGACCCGACGGTGACCTATGAGGATCTGGCCTGGATCCGGGACCAGTGGCCGGGGAAGATCTCGGTCAAGGGGGTGCAGACTGTGGCCGATGCGGTCCGGCTCGCGGATGCGGGGGTGGATGCGATCGTGCTGTCCAACCACGGCGGCCGGCAGCTCGACCGGGCGCCGGTGCCGTTCCACCTGCTCCCGGAGGTGGTCAAGGAGGTCGGGAGCCAGGTCGAGGTGCACCTGGACACGGGGATCATGTCGGGTCAGGACATCGTGGCCGCGGTCGCGCACGGCGCCCGGTTCACCCTGGTCGGCCGTGCCTACCTCTACGGCCTGATGGCCGGCGGCCGGCCCGGCGTCGACCGCGCGATCGAGATCCTCAGCGGTCAGATCGAACGGACCATGCGACTGCTCGGCGTCCGCTCGCTCGACGAACTCGAACTCGGCCACGTGAGCGCACTCCGACGACTGGGCTGAGGTTGCCTCAGCCCTTGGGGCCGTGGGCGCCCAGGGGTACGACCAACCACAGGGCGGCGTACGCCGCCAGCGCGACCGCCGACGCGACGACGCCCGCGGTGAGACCGGCCGCGAGGTCGAAGGCCAGGAACACCACGCCGCAGGTCGCCAGCGCGGCGAGCACCAGCCCGGTCCGCGCAATCGCGTTGGCCGTGTCGACCAGCCACGGCCGCAGCCCCCGCCGGAACAGGATCCGGTGGTAGGCGATCGGCGCCAGGACGGCGGCAGACGCGGTCACCGCGATCGAGAGCACGACGAGGTAGGCCGCCTTCTCGACGTCGTCGAGGGTGTCGAACTTGTCGGTGAACGGCAGGGCGAGCAGGAAGCCGACCAGCACCTGGACGCCGACCTGGATCGCGCGCAACTCCTGGACCAGCTCGGTCCAGTTGCGGTTGATCGTCTGTTCGGACGGCTCGTCCGGGTCGGGCGGATCGTCCGGCGTACGGTCCTCGGGCGAACTCACCCGAGGACCGTACTAGGGCCCACTGGCCTACTGGTCGCTACTTGACGCTCACCACGTCGATGACGAACCACAGCGTCGCGTTGCCGGGGATCGACTCGCCACTGCCCTGCGCGCCGTACCCGTAGTCCGGCGGGATCTGCAGCAGCACCCGGCTGCCGACCTTGACGCCGTCGAGGCCGATGCTCCAGCCCTGGATCAGGCCGCTGAGCGCCGAGGTGAGCGGCTCCCCGGTGTAGCTCTCGTCGAACGGCTTGTCGGCCTGGTAGACCTCGCCGAGGTAGTTGACGGTCACCGTGTCGGTCGGCTTCACAGCCGGGCCGGTGCCCTCCTTGAGCATGACCCGCTGGACCGGGGTGTCGAGCGCGGGCTCGTCGATGCCCGTCCAGTCGAGGCCGGTCGGCTTGCCGTCCTTCTCGACGACCTTGGGCTGGGTGTCGGGGGAGGCGTCGTGCGCCTTGTCGTCGGTCGGCGTCGGCGCGACCGCGGCTTTCTCCACGAAGTCGGCGACCACGACCAGGCTGTCGTCGGCACCGATGCCGAGCGAGCTGCCGTCGGCCGAGGGACCGAGCAGCTCGGCCGGGGTCGTCACCGCGACCACCCGGGAGCCGTACGTCGCGCCCGCGAACAGCTGGGTGAACACCTCGCCGAGCTGGCCGTTGTTGGGGAGCTGCTCGGGAGCGCCGTTGGTGTAGTCGCTGTAGGCCTCCTTCTTGGTGGAGCCGTTGCCGAGCCAGAGGTAGGTGCTCACCGTGTCGCCGTCGGCGATCGCCTCGCCGTCACCCTTGACCAGGGTGGTGACGGTGGTCTTCTCGGGCACCGCCACCTCGGACTTCCACTCCGCGGTCAGGGCCTTGCCCACGTCGCCGCTGAAGGTGACCTCGTCGAGCTCGCCGGTCGCAGGCGCCGACTCGGATGAGTCCGAGGAGTCGGACGACGCGGAGGCCGACGACTTGTCGGAGGCCGAGCCCGAGTCGTCACCCCCGCACGCGGCGAGCGCGAGAGCGAGCAGGAGGGCGCCGGTGGCGGCCGTGGGGCGACGGAATCGTCGAAGCACAGGTCTGAGCTTTCTGGTTGAAGGCAGTCGGAGACACTGCCGCCACGCTAGCGGCCGACCCTGAACGGAGCCTGTGCGCTGGGCGCACACCTCGCGAACCAGCGTGCGGTCCTGGCGTGGGCCGTGCCGCCTGCGGTCTCCGTCAAGGCCGCTGCGACAACATGCCCCGAGATGACTATGGACGGGCCGGAGGCACCGGGAGCGTGACGGGACTCGTGGGGCCGACACCGACCGTGGTCGTGACCGTGAACGTCACGCTCTGCGCACGCTGTGGCACGGGCGTGGGGAAGTGCAGACTCGTGGTCAGCTCCTCGGAGACGTCGAAGGGCACCGTGCCCAACGGGGTGTCACCGGCGGCAGCGGAGACGGTGCCCTGGCAGCCAGCTGATCCGGTGCCACAGCTGAGCTGGAGCGAGACCTTACGCTCGGCATCGGGGAGCAGCGCGGTCGTGGTGACGTTCAACACCGAGGGGAACTCATTGCCGGTCGGTGTGTTGTCGCCGTTCGGGTCGAAGCAGCCGTCGAACTCGTAGACCGGGTTGGTGACCTCCCGGCCCCGGCGGTCCGTGATCGTCTGGAATCCCACGAGCTTGCTCGGCCCGCCGGCCGTGAAACAGCCGTTGCTGTGGACGTCCACCTCGAACTTGCCGTAGCCCTCCGGGGGCATGGGTACGTTGGGATCGGTCCACGAGACCAGGCAGATCCAGTTGCTTCCGGGACCGACATCCGGCTCGACCGCACCGCCCTTGTCGCACATCGCCCGTGCCTGCAACGAGGCCGGGGTGACGCCTCGATGACCGAGGAGCCCCGCCTGGTCGGCGTACAGACGGGCGAACTCGGTCGGAAGGGAACGTTCGAGTCGAGCCCGGGTGACCGAGCTGCCGCCGCCGGTCCCGGCGAGTACGGCGCCGCTCACAGCGACTACGACGGCCAGGGCGGCCACGACCGTGATGACGAAACGACGCATGCTGATCAACCTCCGGTGATGTCGCGACGACGCAGGATGAGGAAGGCCGCGGTCAGACAGACGACGCTCCAGCCGGCGCTGGTGACGACCGCGTCGAGCAGCGGGCCGGTGAACCTCGGCGCGGCGAGCAGTCCGTGCCAGGCCTCGAACGGCGTACTGAGCAGGAAGGGGCGCAACGTCTCGATCCCGCCGAGCGCGCCGACCAGTTGCATCACCAGGCCGAGGACCACGGGGGCCGCGATTCCGACTGCGGCGCTACGGGACCAGACCGAGAACAGCAGCGCCAGGCAGGTGAATCCGACGATGGGCAGCGCCATCACGGCCCAGCTGGCCGAGACGAGCTCGAGCGCGGAGCGGGCCGCAATCGTCTGGCCTGACAGCCCCGTGAGCGGTTGGTGGCCCACGATCAGCCAGCTCGACGCGATCGTCGAAGCCGCCAGCAGCGTCAGGGCGACGAGGGCGAACGCGATGGCGACGGCAGTCTTCGCCCAGAACATCGTCGAGCGACTGGTCGACCGGGTGAGCACCGTCTTCCAGGTGCCGTGCTGGTCCTCGCTGGCGAACATGTCCCCGGCCACGATGGCGGTGAGCAGCGGCAGCACCCACTGGGTGGCGAAGCCGAGCACCAGCAGCGCCATCGCGAAGCCGTTCTCGGTTGCGAACCGCCCGAACAGGGTGTCCTTGGGTGGTCGGGGCTGGCTGTGCACCACGACCACGACAGCGATCGGCACGAGTATCGCGCCGATCAGCAGACACTTGGCGCGCAACTGCGCGCGAAGCTTGAGCGTCTCGAAGCGGAGGGCCGCGAGCAGGCCCGGTCGTCGAGCGGCCACCGCCGGCACCGTCGTGCCGGCCTCGGCAGGCAGCGTTCCGGTGGTCATGCGACGTCCCTCTCAGCGGTCGTCCCAGCGTCGGTGAGCATGAAGAACAGGGCCTCGAGGGGCGTCTCAGTCGGCGTGAACTCGCGCAACCCGATGCCCGCCCGGACCAGGTCGGCGACGTACGCCGAGAGCCGTGCTGGCGAGCC
>ERZ761609.3004-NODE-3004-length-11577-cov-12.722444_pt1 | contig 11577 bp, 8 predicted proteins | sample MGYA00511163_ERZ761609 | MGnify/ENA primary metagenome ERZ761609 (study PRJEB28899, sample SAMN02445070) | bioreactor sludge metagenome | biome: EBPR sludge | place: Australia: Brisbane, Thorneside Wastewater Treatment Plant | collected 2011-12-16 ... | reverse complement strand
CAGCACATCGCGGCCCGCCCCGCCCAGCAGACGGTCATCGCCCGCGCCGCCACCCAGCACGTCAAGACGGCCCACGCCGACCAGCCGGTCAGCACCGCCTCCACCCAGCAGCGTATCATCGCCAGCGGCTCCGATCAGCCGGTCGTTCCCGCCCTGGCCCCGCAGCCGGTCATTGCCGAGGCCGCCATGCAACAGATCGTCACCACCTGCCCCCGCGACCACATCGTCACCGGCCAGCGCCCGGATCGTATCGGCCCGCGCCGTGCCGGTCAGCCGGTCGGCACGGATGGTCGGATCGTTCACATCACCAACCTGAATGGTAAAGGTACGGTCCTGGGTGCCGCCTCGCACATCGGTGACGCGCACCGTGATCTGGTGCTCAGTGGCGGCCTCATAATTCAGGGGCCTGGTGGTGATAAGCTGGTTCCCTTGAATGGCAAAGTTCCCGCCAGCGGAATCCAGCAACTGATAGCTGAGCGCCCCATTGTTTTCCGGGTCAATGGCCGAAAGCGTGCCGACGACCGTGCCCGCCACAGCGTTCTCGGTCACCGTGCCACCCGAAAGCGCCAACTCTTCCGGCGCTTCGTTCACGTCGATCGTGCCCCAGACAAGAAACCTTTGTCTGAGCAATTCGGCGTCGATACCGGGCAGGTGGTGGGTGCCGGCGACTGTCCCGTCGGTGACCCAAAGCTCCAGATCCTCCTCCGTGTCGCCGACGATGAAATAGACCTTATCCCCAGCAGCCCTAAAACCTTCAAAGGACCAGGCAATCTCCATATCCATCAGCTTGAAGGTTCCGGCTGTGGTGCCATCGGAAACCCAAAGCTCCTCGACCCCCTCCCCTCGATGCCCCCCACTCACGGTGAATACCACCTTGCCGGTGTCGCCCAAGGGCTGCATTTGCGCTAAATAGGTCAGGTCCGGCAAGGTGCCATCGCGGGCGTGCAGCGCCGTGGTGCCCGCGGCGGTTCCATCCGTGACATAAAGCCTCTGCGCCGTGCCATCCCAAGCGGAGAAGAACATGTTATCACCGCTGGCCACCATACGGTTGACCCGATCCACCCCGGTCGGATCAAGGTCGATCAGTTTATGGGTTCCGGCCACGGTGCCATCGCTGACCCAAAGCTCGCGGCTATGGGGATCACCCTCCACCGAAAGCGAGAAAAGGACCACATCATTGATCGCCACACTGGAGCCGAGTGGGGCGTTCTTGATCCCGGGCTCGGGGTCGAGCAGCATCTGCGTTCCGGCCACCGTGCCATCCGTGATCCAAAGCTGGCCGCCCTCGACAGAGTCGTAGCGCGTGAAGAAGACGCCTTTATCGCCAAGCGCGGTAAACACGTTGCGGTTCATGGCTTGATCCGAATACAAAAGGGTCAAGGCCCCCGTGGCCTCGTCATGGGCCCAGAGTGCAGGCACATTGTAACCGTTGGATTCAATCCGATTACTCATCCAAAGTATCGTGTCACCTAACTGGGCGATAGCTGAAAATGTATTTGTCCTGCCGGGGATGGTGGCAACCTCTTGCGTGCCTGCCACGGTTCCGTCCGTGCGCCAGAGCGACATGACCGCGTTGGTCCAGTCGTCCCCCCCCGAATAGCCGGACAGATAAACATAGCCGCTGGTTGATGTTATGGCTCTCCCGCTACCTCCTTGAAGGACACTGTCCGGGGCGAGTACCCCCAGGCTATAGGTGCCCGCTGCGGTGCCATCGGTGACCCAGACCCAGTCGCCATTGTCGGTTGGCCTGGTCCTAAACAAGAGGCGATCACCGGGCCAGGTTACGGCAAACGAAGTGGGTGTACTAAAAGAAAAGATATTAGCGGCACCCGCCGGGTTGACATCGGTCAGCGGGCTGATCGACTGACCGTCCGCGCTCATGATATAAAATTCAAAGCCATATGTCTCGGACATGGCTTGGAAAACCATTCGTTCAGTCATGATAAAGCACTCATAAGTTGAATCGTTCGTTCGCGACAATGCCACAGCCCGTGCCGGGGTCAATCCTTCCGTTGCTGCCAGGCATAATAGTTACATAATCAATATTATTCGTTTTTCAGAGTCGGAAATAAGACCTCTCTCCTGTCTGCATGGGTCAGCGTGGAACAATGTTCCCCGCCCGCAGCCGCGCCAGAAACCTTCCCCGGCGAAACACCCGTTCCGCAGAGGCATTTTTCGCGCAATCCGTGGCAAATCTGCCTGCCTCCCCTTGGAGAAAGCCCGAAAATTTGCCACATCGCGGGCAACCCGTTTTCAAGGGCAGTTTCAGAGGGTGTCACCATGACGACGCGCACCGCGCCCCAGATCAGCAAGGCCACGCTGACCCACCTGCAACGGCTTGAGGCCGAAAGCATCCACATCATGCGGGAAGTGGTGGCCAATGCCGAAAACCCGGTGATGCTCTATTCGGTGGGGAAAGACTCCGCCTGCATGCTGCATCTGGCCAAGAAAGCCTTCTACCCGGCACCCCCGCCCTTCCCGCTCTTGCATGTCGATACGACCTGGAAGTTCAGGGCGATGTATGACCTGCGCGACAAGGCCGCGAAGGATGCGGGGATGGACCTGCTGGTGCATCACAACCCCGAGGCCATGGAAAAGGGCATCAACCCCTTCGATCACGGGTCTCTGCACACCGACATGTGGAAGACCGAAGGTCTGAAACAGGCGCTGACCAAGTATAATTTCGACGTGGCCTTTGGCGGGGCGCGGCGCGACGAGGAGAAATCCCGCGCGAAAGAGCGTGTGTTCTCCTTCCGCTCTGCCAATCACCGCTGGGATCCGAAGAACCAGCGCCCCGAATTGTGGAAGCTCTACAATACCCGCAAGTCCAAGGGTGAAAGTATCCGGGTCTTCCCGATCTCCAACTGGACCGAGCTGGACATCTGGCAATATATCCACCTTGAGGGCATCGAGATCGTGCCGCTCTATTTCAGCGAACCCCGCCCGACGGTGGAGCGTAACGGCCTGCTTCTGATGGTGGATGACGAGCGTTTTCCGCTCGCCCCCGGCGAAACCCCCGTCATGCGCTCGATCCGCTTCCGTACGCTGGGTTGTTACCCGCTGACCGGCGCCGTGGAATCCGAGGCAAAAACCCTGCCGGAAGTCATTCAGGAAATGCTGCTGACCACCACCTCGGAACGTCAGGGCCGCGCCATCGACCATGATCAATCGGCCTCGATGGAGAAGAAGAAGCAAGAGGGGTATTTCTGAGATGACCGCCGAAATCACCGCGGGCCAAGATCCCATCTACGTCACCGACGCCCTGATTGCCGAGGATATCGACGCCTATCTGGTGAAGCACCAGCACAAGACCATGCTGCGCTTCATCACCTGCGGCTCGGTGGATGATGGCAAATCGACCCTGATCGGGCGGCTGCTCTATGATACCAAGATGATCTTTGAAGATCAGCTGGCGTCTTTGGAAAAAGACAGCAAGGCCGTGGGCACGCAGGGCGGCGATATTGATTTCGCGCTGCTGGTCGACGGTCTGGCGGCCGAGCGCGAGCAGGGCATCACCATCGACGTGGCCTATCGCTTCTTTGCGACCGACAAGCGCAAGTTCATCGTGGCCGATACGCCCGGCCATGAGCAATATACCCGCAACATGGTGACCGGTGCCTCGACCGCCGATCTGGCCGTGATCCTGATTGATGCCCGTCAGGGCGTGCTGACCCAGACCCGCCGCCACAGCTATCTGGTGCAGCTTCTGGGCATCCGCAATGTGGTGCTGGCCATCAACAAGATGGATCTGGTGGGCTATAGCCAGGAACGCTTCTACGAGATCGTCAAGGAATACTCGCATTTCGCCCAGCAGATCGGCATGCAATCCTTCCTGCCGATCCCGATTTCGGGGCTGAAGGGCGAGAATATCGCCAGCAAAAGCGCCGCGATGCCGTGGTATCAGGGCCCGACCCTGCTGCAGCATCTGGAAGAAGCACCAATCAATGACACCCGGCTGCAAGACCATGATTTCCGCATGGCCGTGCAATGGGTGAACCGCCCGAACCTCGATTTCCGCGGCTTTGCCGGCCAGATCGGCACCGGCGTGGTGGCGCCGGGCGATGCGATCCGCGTGCTGCCCTCGGGCAAAACCACCACGGTCAAATCCATCGTCACCTATGATGGCGATCTGCCGCAGGCCGTGGCCGGGCAATCGGTGACGCTCACCTTTGCCGATGAGGTGGATTGCTCGCGCGGCGATGTGATCGTGAAGGCCGATGCGCCTTGCGAAGTGGCCGATCAGTTCGAGGCGACGCTGGTCTGGATGGACGAACACGCCATGCTGCCCGGCCGCCCTTACCTCTTGAAGATCGGCACCCAGACCGTCACCGCCACGGTGACCGAGCCGAAATACGAGGTCAACGTCAACACGCTGGAACATCTGGCTTCCAAGACGCTGGGCCTCAATGCGATCGGCGTGGTGAATATCGCGCTCGACCGCGCCATCCCCTTCGAGGCCTATGCGCAGAACCCCGATCTGGGCGGCTTCATCCTGATCGACCGGATGAGCAATGCGACGGTCGCTGCCGGGATGATCCATTTCGCGCTGCGCCGCAGCCAGAACATTCACTGGCAGGCTGTGGATGTGAACCGCGAGGCTCATGCGGCGCTGAAAACCCAGAAACCCGCCGTGGTCTGGTTTACCGGCCTGTCGGGCTCGGGCAAATCCACCATTGCCAATCTGGTGGAGAAGAAGCTGCATGCGCTTGGCAAGCACACCTTCCTGCTCGATGGTGACAATGTGCGCCATGGTCTCAACCGCGATCTGGGCTTCACCGATGCCGACCGGGTGGAAAACATCCGCCGCGTGGGTGAGGTGGCGAAGCTGATGACCGATGCGGGCCTGATCGTGCTGACCGCCTTCATCTCGCCCTTCCGGTCCGAACGCCGGATGGTCCGCGATCTGATGGCGGCGGACGAGTTCATCGAGGTTTTCGTGAACACACCGCTGGACGTGGCCGAGGCGCGCGATGTGAAGGGGCTCTATAAAAAGGCCCGCTCCGGTGCGTTGAAAAACTTCACCGGCATCGACAGCCCCTATGAGGCACCCGAGGCCCCCGAGATCACGGTGAACACGGTGGATCTCAGCGCCGAGGAAGCCGCCGACCGCATCGTCGAGGCCCTGCTGGCCCGCTGATCGCAACAGCCCCCGCGCGTTCCCCGCGCGGGGGGTTTCCGTTCCGGGAGGCACCATGCCCATGATCGGCCCACTTGTCTTGGGTGCCAGTGGCGAGATCGGCCGCTCGCTGGCGCGTGTCTGGGCCATGGTTGCGCCGGGCGCGGGGCCCGGCCTGTGGCAGCACCGCCCCGGTGCCGCGACGCCGCCTGATGTGCCATCCTCAAGCTGGGATATTCTGGCCGAAGCGCCGCCTGCCCTGCCCGCTGGTCTGTCTGGCATCGTGGTGCTGGCGGGCGTCACCGCCGGCGATGCGGCGGCGCTGGCCCTGAACACAAGGCTGGCCGAGGCGGCGCTGGCGCTGGCCCGCGCCCATGGGATTGGCCGGGTGCTGCTGGCCTCCAGCCAGGCGGTTTACGGGGCCCATTCCGGCCCGGCACGGGAAAACAGTCTCTGCGCACCGCTCAATGCCTATGGGGCAGCCAAACTGGCGATGGAACAGGCCTTGGCAGGCGCCCCCGAAGTCACCGCGCTGCGCATCGGCAATTACGCAGGCTCCGGCGCGCTGTTCCACGCCGCCCGCAAAGGTCCGGTCAGCCTCGACCAATTTCCCGATGGCCGCAGCCCTCTGCGCAGCTATATCGGCCCGATCAGCCTCGCCCGCGTGCTGGCCGCGCTGCTCGCCGCACCCGGCCCGCTGCCCCCGGTGTTGAACGTGGCCCTGCCCGGTGGGGTGGACATGGCCGCGCTGCTGCAAGCCGCCGCCCTGCCCTTCACCTTTCGCCCCGCCCCGGCCACCGCCCTGCCCGAGGCGGTGATGGATGTGACCGCGCTGCAAGGCCTGCTGACCATGCCCTTTGCCGCCGCCGACACGCTTGTTGCAGAAGCCCGCGCCGGTGGTCTGCTGCCCCCTTAGAAAAGATATGGACACGCCTTGCACCGTGCCCTATCGAACCGGGGAATGTCGCCGTCGCAACGGGCTGCAATGCCCCTGAAGCTGAACAAATATTGATGACAAAGCGTGCACTGATTACCGGGATCACGGGGCAGGATGGCTCCTATCTGGCGGAATTCCTGCTGGAAAAAGGCTATGAGGTGCATGGCATCAAGCGCCGCGCCTCGCTGTTCAACACGCAGCGCGTGGACCATATCTATCAGGATCCCCATATCGACAATGCGCGCTTCCGCCTGCATTACGGCGATCTGTCCGACAGTTCAAACCTGATCCGCATCGTGCAGGAAGTGCAGCCCGACGAGATCTATAACCTCGGCGCGCAATCCCATGTCGCGGTCAGCTTCGAGGCCCCGGAATATACCGCCGATGTCGATGCGCTTGGCACATTGCGCCTGCTGGAGGCCATCCGCTTCCTCGGGCTGGAAAAGAAGACCCGCTTCTATCAGGCCTCGACCTCGGAACTGTATGGCTTGGTGCAGGAAATCCCGCAGCGCGAGACCACGCCCTTCCACCCGCGCAGCCCCTATGCGGTGGCCAAGATGTATGCCTATTGGATCACGGTGAATTACCGCGAGGCCTATGGCATCTATGCCTGCAACGGCATCCTGTTCAATCACGAGAGCCCGCGCCGGGGCGAGACCTTCGTGACCCGCAAGATCACCCGCGGTCTGGCCAATATCGCGCAAGGGCTGGAGCCCTGCCTCTATATGGGCAATATCGACAGTCTGCGCGACTGGGGCCATGCCAAGGATTATGTCCGCATGCAGTGGATGATGCTGCAACAGGATGTGCCCGAGGATTTCGTGATCGCCACCGGCGTGCAATATTCGGTGCGCGATTTCATCCGCTGGTCGGCCGCAGAGCTGGGCATCACGCTGGAGTTTACCGGCGAAGGCGTTGACGAGATCGCCACCGTGACGGCGGTTGCAGGCGACAAGGCCCCGGGTGTGCAGGTGGGCGACGTGATCATGCGCATTGATCCGCGCTATTTCCGCCCGGCTGAGGTGGAAACGCTTCTGGGAGACCCCGCCAAGGCCAAGGCCCGTCTGGGCTGGGTGCCGGAAATTACCGCGCAGGAAATGTGCGCCGAAATGGTGGCTGAAGACCTCAAGTCTGCACAACGCCATGCCCTTCTGAAGGCCCATGGCCATGACGTGCCGGTCAGCGTGGAAGGGTAAAGCGATGCGCATCTATCTGGCCGGGCATCGGGGCATGGTGGGCGGTGCCATCCTGCGGCGCCTGCAGGCCCGGCAGGCGGCGGGCGAGGCGCTGGAAATCCTGACGCGCAGCCATGCCGAACTGGACCTGACCGACCAATATGCGGTGCGTGCCTTTCTGCAAGAGGCGCGGCCAGATGTGGTGATCCTGGCGGCTGCCAAGGTGGGGGGCATTCATGCCAACAACACCTACCCTGCGGATTTCATTTATGAAAACCTGATGATCCAATCCAATGTGATTCATCAGGCCTTTGCCGCCGGTGTGGGACGGCTGCTGCAACTGGGTTCCAGCTGCATCTATCCGCGCGCCGTGCCACAGCCGATGCGCGAAGAGGCGCTGCTCACCGGCGTTCTGGAAGCCACCAACGAACCCTATGCCATCGCCAAGATCGCGGGCATCAAGCTGTGTGAAAGCTATAACCGCCAGCATGGCACCGATTACCGTTCGGTCATGCCGACCAATCTTTACGGGCCGGGCGACAATTTCCACCCGGAAAACAGCCATGTGCTGCCGGCGCTGATCCGCCGCTTCCATGAGGCCGCGCAAACCGGGGCCGAGGTGGTGACGATCTGGGGTTCGGGGCAACCGCGGCGCGAATTCCTGCATGTCGATGACATGGCCGAGGCCTCGCTTTTCGTGCTGGATCTGCCGAAGGCGGCCTATGAGGCCAATACCCAGCCGATGCTGAGCCATATCAATGTCGGCTGCGGCAGCGATGTCTCCATTCTGGAACTGGCGCAGATGGTGGCGCGGGTAACGGGCTTCACGGGCCGCATCGAAACCGACCCCTCGCGCCCGGATGGCACGATGCAAAAGCTGATGGATGTCAGCCGCTTGGCTGATATGGGCTGGCGGGCGCAGATCGGGTTGGAGCAGGGGCTGGCCCAGACCTATGACTGGTTCCGTCAGGCCGAGAGCTTGCGAAGCTGACGCGATGGCATTCCCCCGTAACCCGCGGGGCTGGGAGCGCGTGTGAAGGCAACAAGGAAAATGGTGAAAGATTTCAACCCCCTTCTGACCCTGCTGAGTGGCAATGGGTTTCAGGATGTCAGCGCCTCTGGCATTGCCTCGCAAAGCTCGCAATCGCAATGGTCCAAGCCCAACGACGCACAGCGGGCAACCCTGGACAATACCTTCGATTTCGCCTTCCATACCGGAGAGGACGCCAGAGCTTGGTGGCAGATCGATCTGCCCAGACGCCAGCCGATCTCTTACATCGTCATCGAAAATCGGCGGAATGAAGACTATCAAGATCGTGCGAACGATATTTCAGTCCTGTGCTCTGATGGCAAACAGGAACGGTTGGTCTATCAGGGCCAAACCCGTTTTGGGGCCTTGCCACGTCAATTGCCTTTGATCATTGCCATTCCCGGCAATGTTCCGATCCAGTCTGTCCGTATTGAAAAAAGCTCTGCCGGGGCGCTGCATCTGTCGCGGATACGGCTGTTGCGAGACATCACGGTGCTGCGCCAGTTCCAGCCGGATGCGCCGAGTTTCGTGGCTCTGAACGATGATGGCCTGGGCGAGCGGTTAAAGGCCATGATGAATGCCATGCTGATGGCACAAGCCTTTCAGGGGAAATTCCTGTTCAACTGGGAACCGCTGCGCCGCTCTGCCGAAGTTCTGAAAACCCAGTCGATTGATCTGCGGGACAGCACCTTCGCGCCGGAATTCATTCAGGCCTGCCATGTCGACAAGGCCACCCTGAAGACAGTCAATATTGGCGAGTTCTACAGCTTGCCGGAAGGGGAAACCTTCGAAGACAAGGTCAACCAATATGACGGAATCGTCATGCGGCAGAACCTTGCGGATTTTCACCGCCGCGTTTTGCAGGCGCGTGGCGTGGATCCGCGCAAGCATTATCCGGCAATCTTTGAATCCATTGGATTTTCCAAGGACCTGATGCGTGTAAAAGAACTGGCCGATGCCGTGGACCTGCCTTCTGACACGGTGGCCCTGCATCTGCGCGCCGGCGATGTCATCTATGGCCCGCCACGGGCTGTCGGACGCTTTGCGGCCAAGTGCTTTCCTTACCCGCTGGTCCTGGAGTTCATCCGGGAAAAACAGGCTGTCGGGAGTGCCTTGCTGGTTTTCGGTCAGGATGAGGCTCTCCTCGACCACCTGAAACAAAATTTCGGCGTGACCTTGGCCCGCGACTACCTCGGAGACTTCAATGCGACCGAGGCCGCCTTGTTTGAAATCTGTCTGATGTCGCGTTGCCGTGAGATCTGCGCTGGCAGCAGCGGTTTTGCGCATGTGGCCAGTTGGCGCGGTCAGGTTCCTCTGACCAGTCTGTATGCGCGCTATACGCCGGAGCGCGCCAAGGCATTGACCTGGGAGGCGATCACTCTGGGTGAGGATCAGCCTGGGATCAGCCCGGAACAGAAGGCCTTTGCATGCTGGGCTGCACTCTATGTTAGTGGAAATGCCATGACCCCGACCGAGGCCGACAGAGATCTGTTGGCCGCAGCCCGCAAACATGATCCAGATAATGATCTCTATCTTCTGGCAGAGGCCTGCAACCTTTACGCTATCGGAGCGGAAGCCCAGGCCGAGGCCTTGCTGGAGACCTGCTTCACGCGCCGTCTGGCCGAACCTCTGGTGGGCAACTATCTCAGCGTGCTCTATACTTTGCGCAGCACCTTTCAGCATGGGCTGAGTTCGGTGCCAGATACTTGGGTGAAAGCCTTGGAAGCCGCGGCCCAGACTGGCTGGCCGATGGCCGCATTCTGCATGGTCATCATCCGCCGCAAGGAAGGAAAGATGGAGCAGGCCGCCACCCATCACGCTCAGTTCAATGCTGCAAGCAATGGGGCGCATGCGCTGTACGGCGATTTTCTGAACCGGAAGATAGATTAGTTTGACCTGAACCGTGCCGGGTTTGTCGGAGGCTGGACTTGCCTGGAAAAGTGGAGAGCACCAACTGAGGAACCAGGAGGTGTTCTATCGGAAACGGGAACAGACCGACGCCGGCGTTTCGGCGTGAGGCGGTGCGGCTGGTGCCGACCAGCGGTCGGACGCGGCGGGAGAATGCGGTCCTGAAGCATTTGAACCGGATAAGAAAACGATCCAGTGGATCGTTTTTCCGGCGAATGGCGACATACTTTAAAAAACCGCGGCCTACCAGGCGCTGCTCCGCAGACGTGGTATCCTGATCTCGATGAGTGGTGGGCGGGGAAACTGTTACGACAACGCGATGGTCGAGACGTTTTTCAAGACCATCAAATCAGAGCTGATCTGGCCGGTCGGGCGACGGGTGGCGATACCGCGGACGCGGACTGAAGCAGTTGACCGGGCGCGAGAATTACAGGAACTTCACAGCGGGGCACCAGGCCATATGGGGTGGTTCCGTCGATTTCGAGGCCGAGCCCGACAAGGTGGCGGAGCCTGTCTATGCGGTCCGGTCCGCTCTGTGGTATTGGGTATCGCGCCGCTGCTACACCAACGCCGATGCCGGGATGACGCGGACTGTGTCGGAACAGATCACGGATCTGATCAATCAAGGGATCGGCACAGACAGCCGAACCAATCGCTGGACCTTCTCCAATTCGATCTTCACCGGGCAGGAGCTTGCAGGCACATGCTGGAACCGGAGCTGGGTAAACTCCAACCGCGAAGCGCGGCTACCCGCTCGTGGCGGACCAAGATGAGCCGGGCTGCACCCCTCGGGATCATGCTGTCGGTGCTGTGGGCGGCGTGCCTGCGGGCCGAGCCATTGCCCGACGACTGGCGACAAAGCTACTCCGATGAAGATGGTGTGCAAGTTATTGAAACTGCGCAAGAGATTCTGCGATGGCGTCCGGGTGACTGGGATGGGATGACTCTGCAGGCAAAAGGAGATCCGGGCGCGCGGCCGGTGGTCCTGCACGAAGATGGGCCGGCGCCGGACACACTTGTGCGCTTTGATACCGGGCTGGAGCTCTGTGGCCGGTCCCTTTCTGTTGCGACATTGGTCTATGCGCCGAGCTATCTGCGCGAGCAGTCCGCATATGCCTGGCTCCGCGTCCTGTTCGATCCGCAGGCCCCTGCGCAAAGCTGGCAAATCTGGGACGAGGCGGCGCAGCGGCTGGCATTTGGCTACGACGCACGCGACCTGCTGCGGCTCTACGAGGTCGATTGCGAAACGATGGAGTTTTCCGCGCGCGGCATCCCGATGGCACCGTGACGGCGTAATTTCGAGGGAACGGATCGTCGATTTCGTGCGCAGCGAGGCGCTGGCCCAGGAGCTTGATGCACCCGATCGAGCCATTGAGGCGCCATTGGTTCGAGCCCAATGGCGAGGCCGGAA
>ERZ761609.3003-NODE-3003-length-11591-cov-8.068741_pt1 | contig 11591 bp, 13 predicted proteins | sample MGYA00511163_ERZ761609 | MGnify/ENA primary metagenome ERZ761609 (study PRJEB28899, sample SAMN02445070) | bioreactor sludge metagenome | biome: EBPR sludge | place: Australia: Brisbane, Thorneside Wastewater Treatment Plant | collected 2011-12-16 ... | reverse complement strand
CTGGCGCAGCGGATCGTCAATGGCGAGGTGCCGGAAACGCTCAAGGGCAAGAAGATCATGGTCAGTGAGGGATCAGAGGGACAGTTTGCGGGCTGCTTCTCTCCCCACGATGACGATCTGCCGGAGAACAGTCCGCTGGCAGGGGCCCGGTCAAAATTGTTGGCGCAACTCTATTCAGGGGCGTGGCTGCTCGGGGCGAATGCGCTGTCCTACGAGCAGTTGCGTGCGGGTACGCGGATCCTCCTGGCGCACAGTTCGGACCGCGTCGAGACGTTCGAGCTGCACGGATTGTGACCGCCGGAATTCAAACTTCTTTTGTGACGGAGACAACGATGACCCTGAAGCGCGTTCGCCTCGAGCTGGCACGGGACAAGGACTACCCGAACGGCAGCAGTCATCACGGCTATGAATTCGCGGCGCCACTGGATGACGACGGCAATCTCGATGCGGCGGAATGGAAGAAGACGCGTGAGCGGTGCCGGGTCAAGCGCTTCTGGGAAGGGGAGCCGAACGAAATCGGTCTGCTGGTGCACCGGCCGGGCGGCAGCTGGGCGTTCGACTACGACAAATCCCGGTCGGACGACGACGAACCCGGTTTCAAGTTCAGTTCACACAAGTTCGTGCCGGGCGAGTACGTTTCGGTGAAGGAACACGACGGCGTCATGCGCACGTTCCGTGTCATGCGCGTGAGCGATCTCGACTGATGCAGGCAAGCTGCGGGCGGCGGATCGGCCGCCCGACGACTTGCGGCGGGGTCAAAAGACGAGCAGGTCCCTGAAATGTTGACGCAAGTCCCGGGCCGGGACGTGGACGAGGTCCTTGTCCAGTTCGGCGGCGACGATGGCGCGTGTCTCCGGCCGCATGGCGGAGCGCAGGTCGCCCAGCATCGCAGGAGGTGCTGCGATGGCGATGCGATCGAAGCGTTTTCCGGCGGCAGCGGTGTCGATCGTGTTCGCGACGGCTTCGGCGAAGGCTCGCTTCAGGTTGCGACGGGGGGAGTCCGCGGGTTCGGTGCCGTGGCGGGCGGGACCGCTCGAGTCGTGTGTGCGCGGGCTGCGATCGCGTTCCAGTTCGCGGCCGGGCGGGATCGACTGGGAGTGTGCGAGTTCGGTCAACTCCACCATGTCGCGGCCGATACCGGATGCCTCATAGAAGCGCGCGCTGGCAGCGTCGGCGACGACGACGAGTGTTTTTTGCGTTCGCATGGACGACCTACCTTTCCTCCCTCCTGCGTCGAGGGTGTGGGTGCAAGTCTAGCAAGGGATCGAGGTCCAGGGTTGCGTCACGTCAAATGTGTGCAGCCTTGCGGCGTCGATCGCGTTCTCGGAGCGGCAGGCGCGTCGCGCGCCCGCGGTCATCGAGAACCTCCGGGGTTGAGACGTGTCAAGGCGTCCGATCAGCGCATATCCGAAACTGCAAAACGAAACGCGTGAAACACTCCGAAGGAGCGTCAGACATGACAGGCTACAAGAACATCGCCGCATACGTGCCGGACGCCGATCGTGCGGAACGGGTTTTCGCAGTGGCAACGCAATTGGCCGCGCAGCACAATGCCCATGTTACCGGCTATTACGTCATGCCGCCGGAAGTCACCGTTCCGACATTCGCGCTCGGCCGGCAGTTCGTCACGGCCGGGCGTGCAGCGCTGCTCGATCAGGCAGCGAAAGTCAAAACGCATTTCGAAGCCTCGGGGTCGGCGCTTGTGGTCAATAAGACCTGGCGGGTTATCGAGGCGGGGCAGCATTCCATTCCCCAGGCGCTCACGACCAACTTGCGCACGGCCGATCTGGTCGTATTGTCGCAGCGTGAACCTGAATGGTCAGACTCTCTGCTCCTCGAACATCCCGAAGATATCGTCATGCTGGGCGGTCGCCCCGTCCTGATGATACCCAACGCCGGCAACTTCGAACGCATCGGCAAACGCGTGGTAGTGGCGTGGAACGATCGGCGCGAGGCCGCGCGCGCAGTGTTCGACGCACTCCCGATCCTCGAGAAGGCTGACGAGGTGCGGCTCGTGTGGGTCAATCCCGATCCGAAAAAGAATGTCGATATTCCAACTGCGGAAATCGCGTCGGCGCTGGCGCGTCATGGTGTCCGATGCACGGGCGCGGTCGCTTATGGCATGGACCAGGCGGTGGGCGACACCCTGCTCAACGAATGCAGTGATGCCGCGGCTGATCTCCTCGTCATGGGTGCCTACGGTCATGCGCGCCTCCGCGAATTCGTCTTCGGCGGTGCGACCCGGCACATCCTGAAAACCATGACGATACCCGTCATGTTGTCGCACTAGCGCCGGCGGCCGCGTCCTATTGATCTTCGTCAAGGGCGCGGCGATCGCATGGTGCAAGTGCTGTGTGCGTACCTAAGGGTGCAATTTATCGATGCTCGACTAACTCGTTGGGGGAGCCATGTCCAATACTCGAGCGGAATGGGAGGCGCTGTCGGATACGATGGCGCTCGTGGGAGCTGCCCTGGTGGCTGCCCTCGGCCTCGTTTTCGCATTCATGTCCACTGAAGCGCCGCTGGTGTTCCACGGCGCTCTGTTCGTTCTCGGTGGTGTCCTGGCCGCAGTCGGCGTGCTCCGGTACGCCAAGCTGACCAAGGGCGCCGATACGATTTCCGACGGCGACTATTTCGACGGCCCGATCCGGGTCGCCACGATAGCCGCCGTCTTCTGGGGTATCGCCGGCTTCGTCGTCGGTCTCGTGATCGCGCTGCAGCTCGCCTTTCCGGCGCTGAACCTCGATCTGCCGTGGACCACGTTCGGTCGTCTCCGGCCACTGCATACGTCGGCGGTGATCTTCGCGTTCGGCGGCAACGTGCTGCTTGCGACGTCGTTCTACGTCGTACAGCGCACGTGCCATGCCCGACTCGCTGGCCGCTGGTCGCCGTGGTTCGTCGTGTGGGGCTTCCAGCTCTTCATCGCCGTTGCGGGCACCGGCTATCTGCTCGGCATCACGCAGGGCAAGGAATACGCCGAACCCGAATGGTACGCCGACCTCTGGCTGACGGTCGTGTGGGTCGTCTACCTGCTCGTCTTCCTCGGCACGCTGTGGAAGCGGAAGGAGCCGCACATCTACGTGGCGAACTGGTTCTACCTTGCGTTCATCGTGACGGTTGCGATGCTGCATCTCGTCAACAACGCGATGCTTCCGGTCTCGCTCACGGGGACGAAGAGCTACATCGTCTATTCCGGTGTTCAGGATGCGATGACGCAATGGTGGTACGGCCACAATGCGGTCGGCTTCTTCCTGACGGCGGGCTTCCTCGGCATCATGTACTACTTCGTGCCGAAGCGCGTCGAGCGACCGGTCTATTCGTACCGGCTGTCGATCGTTCACTTCTGGACACTGATCTTCATCTACATCTGGGCGGGTCCGCACCATCTGCACTATACGGCTCTGCCCGACTGGGCGCAGACGCTCGGCATGACCTTCTCGATCATGCTGTGGATGCCGTCCTGGGGTGGGATGATCAACGGCCTGATGACGCTCGCGGGCGCCTGGGACAAGCTCCGGACCGACCCTGTCGTGCGACTTCTCGTGGTCTCGGTGGCCTTCTACGGCATGTCGACCTTCGAGGGTCCGCTCATGTCGATCAAGGCGGTGAACTCACTCAGCCACTACACGGACTGGACGATCGGTCACGTTCACTCGGGCGCGCTCGGGTGGGTCGCGATGGTGTCGTTCGGGGCGATCTACTGCCTCGTTCCGTGGCTGTGGAACCGCCGTGGTCTTTACTCGATCAAGCTGGTCGAGTGGCACTTCTGGATCTCGACGATCGGTATCCTGCTCTACATCTCGGCGATGTGGGTGTCGGGTATCACGCAGGGTCTGATGTGGCGCGCGTACGACAAGCTCGGCTTCCTGCAGTACTCGTTCATCGAGACTGTCGAAGCGATGCGGCCGTACTACCTGATCCGTGCACTTGGTGGCCTGCTGTTCGTGCTGGGTTCGCTGATCATGGCTTACAACATCTGGCGCACGATCCGCGGTGACGCGATCCGTGACGAAGCAGACCAGCCGGAAGTGGCTGCTGCTCCGGCGCTGCGCCTGCAACCTGCGGAATAACGGGGGCTGATATGAAACACGAAGTCTTCGAGAAGAACTCGATCGTCCTTCTGATCGGCATCCTCATCATGGTGTCGATCGGCGGGCTCGTGCAGATCGCTCCGTTGTTCTGGGTCGACAGCACCATCGAAAAGGTGAAAGGCATGCGGCCGTATACGCCGCTGGAGCAGGCCGGACGCGACATCTACGTCCGTGAGGGCTGCTACACCTGTCACAGCCAGATGATCCGGACCCTGCGCGACGAAGTCGAGCGGTACGGACACTACAGCCTCGCAGCGGAGTCGATGTACGACCATCCGTTCCAGTGGGGCTCGAAGCGGACGGGACCTGATCTCGCCCGCGTCGGCGGCAAGTACTCCGACCAGTGGCATGCCGATCACATGATCAATCCGCGCAGCCTCGTGCCGGAAAGCATCATGCCGGGATACCCCTTCCTCGCGTCGACGCGGCTCAGGACGGACGACATCCAGGGCAAGATGCGGACGCTCAGGATGGTCGGCGTACCCTACACGGACGAGCAGATCGAGAAGGCGCAGGCAGATATCGCAGCACAGCTGAGCCCGGAAAGCCGTCAGGCGCGGGAACTTCTGGTGCGTTATCCGAAGGCGAAGATCCTCGCCTACTCCGGTGGCGGCGATCCGAAGGCGCCCACGGAACTCGATGCGCTGATCGCGTACCTGCAGGTGCTTGGTCAGATGGTCGATTTCGCCACGTTCGACGCGTCCGGTCCGAACCTGAGGTGATGCAATCATGACATACGATACGGTTGCGACATTCTCGCAGGTTACTTCGCTTCTGCTCTTCGTCGCGCTTTTCGGCGGCGTCGTGGCTTACGCGATGTGGCCGACCAACAAAGCGAAGTTCGAGGCGGCGCAGCGCGACGCTCTCGATCTCGACCGGAACCAGAACCGATAGGGGGCGACTGTGGCTAAAAAGGTCGAAGTCGATCATGTAACCGGCGTTGAGACGACCGGTCACGAGTGGGATGGCATCAAGGAACTCAACAAGCCGCTGCCGCGGTGGTGGTTGTGGACCTTCTATGTCTCGATCATCTGGGCGATCGGCTACATGGTGGCGTATCCCGCCTGGCCGACACTGACAGACTACACGAAGGGCATGCTCGGCTACAGCCAGCGGGCAACCGTGGCGGCTGACGTCAAGCGTGGCCAGGAAGGCCAGGCGGCCTTCCGCAAGGATCTTGAGGCGACGGCGCTCAAGGACATCAAAGCGAAGCCTGAGTTGCAGCGCTTCGCGATGACGGCGGGTGGTGTATCATTCCAGACAAACTGTGCTCCGTGCCACGGTCGCGGCGCGCAGGGTTTCGTCGGGTATCCCAACCTGAATGACGACGACTGGATCTGGGGTGGGAAGATCGAGGACATCCACGAGACGATCCTTTATGGCATCCGGAACGAGCACAAGAAGTCGCGCACGAACCAGATGCCGCGTTATGGGATCGAGGGAATTCTCACGGATGCCCAGATTTCCGACGTTGCGGACTACGTCATGTCGCTGTCCGGCAAGGCCGCAGCGCAGGACGTGAAGGATCGTGGTCAGAAGGTGTACGCCGACAACTGCGCGGCCTGCCATGGCGACAAGGGCCAGGGCATTGTCGAACAGGGCGCGCCGAACCTGATCGACGGAATCTGGCTCTATGGCGGAGATCGTGCCCAGGTCGTCGAGAGCATCCGGACCGGTCGTGGCGGCTCGATGCCGTCCTGGGTCGGGCGGCTCGATCCGGTCACGCTCAAGTCTCTGGCCGTCTACGTGCACAGCCTCGGCGGCGGCAAGTGAGCTTGCTGCGAGACTGACGACAGATCGGAGCGGGGTTCCTGGAAATCCCGCTCCATTCCTTGAGGCGACGGAGGCCGGCATGTGCACCTGCGGTTGCCAATTGGCGATCAGCGCCGAACTTGCGAGGATCGCAGCGGAGACGGGGCAGAGCGGTATCGCCGTGACGAGCACGGCTGAGGCAGCCGCCGTCGCGACTTCGGCCAACGCTACCGACTCGGACGGCGCGGATCTGCGCAAAAGCGGAAACCGGGTGGCGCTCCTGCTGTCGCTGTTCAAGTCCTGGTTTATCACCCATTCAAGCTATGCGAGGGCGGCACGGTGACAACCGTACTCGACCGGACGACCAACAAGAACGCGAAGCCCGTCGGGGCCGTGGAATCCCACGATGCCGAGGCGGTAAACCGCAAGGGCGAACGCGAAGTCTATGCCAAGCGGCGCAAGGTCTATCCGAAGCTCGCGCACGGCACGTTCCGCAATCTCAAATGGATCGTGATGGCGCTGACGCTCGGCGTCTACTACGGCACGCCGTGGCTCAGATGGGACCGCGGTCCGGACCTGCCGAACCAGGCCGTGCTGCTGGACATGGAGAACAACAGGTTCTTCTTCTTCTTTCTCGAGATCTGGCCGCAGGAATTCTACTACGTCACAGGACTTCTGGTCCTCGGAGCGCTCGCGCTGTTTCTCGCGACATCGGTGGCGGGACGTGTGTGGTGCGGCTACACTTGTCCGCAGACCGTCTGGACCGACCTGATGGTGGTCATCGAGCGGTTCTGGCAGGGCGATCGCAACCAGCGCATCAAACTCGACAAGGAGCCCTGGGGCCTCTCGAAACTCTTCAAGAAGGGCATGACGCATATTTCGTGGCTGCTCGTCGGTGCGCTGACGGGCGGCGCGATGGTGTTCTATTTCCGCGATGCGCCGACGCTTGCGCGCGAACTGGTCACCGGTACGGCCCCGATGGTGGCGTATCTGTTCCTCGCGATCTTCGCTGTCTCCACGTATGTCCTCGGCGGTATCGCGCGGGAGCAGGTCTGCACTTACATGTGTCCGTGGCCGCGCATCCAGGGTGCGATGACGGACCACCATACGCTGCTTGTGCACTACCGCGAGGAGCGGGGTGAACCGCGCGGACCGGTGCGGAAGGGAGCGGGTGGGGTCGTCGACTGGTCGACGCGGGGAGACTGTATCGACTGCAAGGCCTGCGTGGCTGTCTGTCCTGCCGGCATCGACATCCGCGACGGGTTCCAGCTCGAATGTATCCAGTGCGCGCTCTGTATCGACGCGTGCAACGAGATCATGGACAAGATCGGGCGGCCGCGCGACCTCGTCGCCTATGTCACACCGGCGAAGGAAGCCGCCAGCAAGGCAGGCGAAGAGCACAAGATCCCATTCATCCGGGCGCGGACGCTGCTTTATGCGGGTCTGTTCGCGCTCGTCGGTCTGGTCATGCTGGTCGCCTGGATGCGGCGGACGGAAGTGGAGGTGAACGTGCTCGCCGACCGCAATCCGCCATATGTGCTCCTGTCGGACGGCTCGATACGCAACGGCTACACGGTCAAGATCCTCAACAAACTGCACGAGCCGCGGACGTATTCGATGTCGCTCAGGGATCTGGATGGCGGGAAGATCGTCTTCGTCGGCGCCGACATGTCTACGGAATCGGTTCGGGTCGCTACCGACCAACTGAGGGAGATCAAGGTGTTCGTCACCGTTCCAAGGGCAAATCTCGGGCAAATCACGGGCGCGTCGAAGTCGTTCTCGATCGTGGTTCGTGACAACGAGTCGGGTCGCGAAGCGGTTCGTGGCACTCTGTTCCAGGCTCCGGCGATCGGGAGATGACTATGATGGCGAGTGAACGTCACGGGGCTGGTTTTCATCTCAAGGGCTGGCACGTACTTGCGGCGATGGTCGGGTTCTTTGCCGTCGTCTTTTCCGTCAACGGCGTCTTCCTCTACAGCGCGTTGTCCACGTACACCGGCGTGGTGGCGAACGAGCCGTACCGGAAGGGGCTCGCCTACAACGAGCGCATCGCCGCTGACGAGAAGCAGAAAGCACTCGGATGGCGCGAGGAGACCAGCCTCGGGCCCAATGGCGACGTGACTGTCCGGCTGGTGCGGGACGACGGTTCGCCGGTGCGTGGCCTCAAGATCACCGCTGTCGTCGGGCGGCCTGCCACGAAAGCCATGGACCAGCGGTTGTCGCTCGCGGAGGTCGGGAGCGGCGTCTACGCTGCGAAAGCCAAGGATATAGCCGGTGGAACCTGGGTCATCGACGTGGAGGCACGCGGTTCGGATGGTCGGGAAGATCCAATCTACATGGCTAGGAGGCGCATATGGGTGAAGCCCTGACACCGGAGCGGGTGCGCGCGGGCGGTGCCGCGCCTGGCCAGTTGGCGAAGCCGGCCGCGACCGTCACGCTCGCCGTAGACGGCATGCACTGCGGCAACTGCATGCGGAAGGTCGAAGAGGTACTCGAGAAGGTTCCGGGTGTTGCGACGGCGCGGGTCAACCTGTCGTCGAAGCGCGTGGTGATCTCGCTCGATGACGCAGGTGTCAAACGCGAAACCCTGATCGATACCGTTACCGGGGCGGGCTTTCCGGCTTCGGTTCTGCAGGCGCAGGCAAAACCCAAACCGACCGAGGACGACTACCTGAAGCGTGTCGGGGTCGCTGGTTTCGCAGCGGCCAACATCATGCTGCTTTCGGTGGCGGTCTGGTCGGGGCAGTCCGGCGACATGCCCAAGTCGCTGCAGACGATGTTTCACTGGCTGAGCGCGCTCATCGCGCTGCCGGCGGTCGCCTATGCCGGCCAGCCTTTCTACATATCCGCCGCGCGCGCCATCCGGGCGGGGCGGCTGAACATGGATGTTCCGATTTCGCTCGGGGTGACGCTGGCGACGGTGATGAGCCTCTATCAGACCATGCGGGGTTCGCAGCAGGTCTACTTCGATGCGGCGGTGTCGCTGCTGTTCTTCCTGCTGATCGGGCGGGCGCTCGACCAGAGTGTGCGGCAGAGGGCGTCGAGTGCGGCAGAGAATTTGCTCGGGCTCCGGTCGCCATCGGCGACAGTCATTCAGCCCGACGGTCGCATCGAGCGGCTGGAACTCGAGCAGATAACGCCGGGTATGGTCGTGCTCGTCGCTGCAGGCGAGCGCGTCCCCGTCGACGGACGCATTCTCGGAGGTGATGCCCAGCTCGACGAGGCGCTGCTAACCGGGGAGAGCCGGCCACGGCAGGCGCAGACTGGCGAGGCGGTCTATGCCGGGACCATCAATCTCGGTGCGGCGATTGAAATCGAGACGACGGCGGTCAACGACAACTCTTTGCTTGCCGAAATCGCGCGTCTCGTCGAGACGGCGGAGCAGGCACGTGGCCGTTACGTGCGGTTGGCCGACAGGGCGGCACGGCTCTATGCACCGGCCGTCCATATTCTCGGGCTCGGCACCTTCATCGGCTGGGTCATGCTGGGGTACGGCTGGGAGCCGGGGCTCACGGCGGCGGTCGCCGTGCTCATCATCACCTGTCCCTGCGCGCTCGCGCTCGCCGTGCCGGCGGTGCAAGTGGTCGCGACCGGCCGTCTGATGCGGTCGGGGATTGTGCTCAAGGCATCCGACGGGCTCGAAAGGCTCGCGGAGGTCGACACGATCGTATTCGACAAGACCGGAACATTGACGCGGGGCGAGCCGAGGCTGGTCGACGAAGCGACGCTGTCGGCGGCCGACCTGGCTGCTGCTGCCGGGCTCGCGGCGCGGAGCCGGCATCCTTATGCGCGTGCCGTGGTAGTGGCAGCGCGATCGCGGGGGATCGTGCCGGCTGATGTCGAGGACGTTATCGAACGTACCGGGCTTGGTCTCGAGGGTATCGCCGGGGGGGTGCACGTGCGGCTCGGTTCGGCGGCGTTCTGCGGCCTGCCGGTCGCGTCGGATGCGTCGCTCGCCTTCCAGCGTGAAGGGCAGGGTGCCATCCTGCTTCCCGTCACCGACGGCCTGCGATCGGATGCGCGGGCGACGGTCGAACAGCTCGTAAAATGCGGATACGGCGTCGAGGTGCTGTCGGGCGATCGCCCGGATGCAGTCGTGGTCGCCGCTGCCGAGGTCGGCATCGGAACAGCCAAGGGTGGCGTCAAGCCGGACGAGAAACTCGCGCACATCGAAGGTCTGAAATCGGCGGGGCGGCACGTGCTGATGGTCGGGGACGGTCTCAACGACGCGCCCGCGCTGGCGGCCGGGCATGCGTCGATCTCGCCGGCAACAGGAGCCGATGTCAGTCAGGCAGCCGCCGATGCGGTGTTCCAGGGTGAACGGCTCGGTGCGGTGGTCGAGGCACTCAGGGTGGCGAAGCTGGCCCGCCGGTATGCCCTCGAGAACTTCGCCATTGCCATCGGCTACAATATCGTCTTCGTTCCGATGGCTGTCGTTGGTCTGGTGACGCCATTGATCGCGGCCATCGCGATGAGCGCCTCCTCACTGGCGGTAACGCTCAATGCGCTGAGACTGGCTCGGGTGAAAAAAGGGGTGATGTCATGACGGCTCTTGCCTGGCTCGTTCCGGCCGCGCTTCTGCTCGGTGGATTGGGGCTCGCAGCATTCATGTGGTCCCTCATGCGGGGACAGTTCGACGATCTCGAGGGCGCCGGCTGGCGCGCACTCGAGGACAAGCCGTTGCCGAAGGCGGGTTCGATTGGAAATGACGGCGGCGCGTCTGCCGTCGGTGACGTCAAGCAGGGAGCTAAGGCATGAGCGCACCGGCCAGTCGCGGGCCGCGTGGGGCCGCTGTCGTGTCCGATCCGATTCCGGCACCGCGTTCCGTGCGGTTCGATGCGCCGTGGGACTGGCTTGCTGCGGGGTGGCGCGACATCTGGCGCGCGCCTGGAGTATCCCTGGTTTACGGCGTTGCTGTTGCGGCGGCATCGTGGCTGCTTTTTCTCGGCCTGCTGCAGATCGAAGCGCTGGCGCTGGTATTGGCGCTGGCGGGCGGGTTTCTCCTGCTCGGTCCCATGCTCGCGGTCGGGCTTTATCAGATCAGCCGGCAACTGGAGGCCGGGCTGACGGTCAGGTTCACGGACGTGTTCCTGCCCGCGCAGCATTCGCGTGGCCAACTCGCGTTCTTCGGTGTTCTGCTGCTCCTGTTCTTTTCGGCCTGGGTGCGTTTCGCGTCACTTCTGGCCTCGATCTTTCTCGGTGGCATGAGCCTGCCGCCGCTTCGCGATTTCGTGCAGACGCTGCTGTTCACGACCGAGGGCCTCTCGCTGATGATCGTCGGCACCGCACTCGGTGCGATGCTGGCGGTCGTTGTTTTCGCGTTCTCCGCATTCTCGGTGCCGATGCTGATCGATAAGCGGACGGATGTTTTCACTGCGGCGCGGGCGAGTGTGGCGGCGGTCGTCGCAAATCCGCGTCCGATGGGGCTTTGGGCGGCGCTCATCGTGGTCATGATCGGAGCCGGCGTCGCCACGGCCTTCGCAGGGCTCGTCATCGCGTTTCCGCTGATCGGGCATGCAACATGGCACGCCTATCGCGACGTGTTCGGTGGCGGCGAGCGGTCCTGACCGCTCGCGATCCGGACGGTACGGACCGGCTATGGCCGGAAAACCACTGCTTCGTGGGGTTGCCTAATCGAATCCGGCGGCACTGCGCTCGTGCTGACGCGCCATCCGGCCGATCGGCTCTGAACCGGCATTGGTGCGGACGGCGGGACTTGAACCCGCACGGCGTTACCGCCTCGGGATT
>ERZ761609.2999-NODE-2999-length-11603-cov-7.083564_pt1 | contig 11603 bp, 10 predicted proteins | sample MGYA00511163_ERZ761609 | MGnify/ENA primary metagenome ERZ761609 (study PRJEB28899, sample SAMN02445070) | bioreactor sludge metagenome | biome: EBPR sludge | place: Australia: Brisbane, Thorneside Wastewater Treatment Plant | collected 2011-12-16 ... | reverse complement strand
CGAGAAGGCTGCCTTCGAGACGGAGAAGGGCAAGGTCAGTGCGCCGGTGAAAAGCGCCTTCGGCTGGCACATCGTCAAGGTCGAGGACAAGCGTACCAAGGAGCCGCCGTCGTTCGACAGCGTCAAGGACCGCATCCTCGGTTCGCTGCTCCAGCAGAAGGCGCAGTCAATCGGCACCGAGCTTCGCAACAAGGCGAAGATCGAATACGTGGCGGAAGACCTGAAGAAGGCAATGGCCGAGGACGAGGCGAAGGCCAAGGCCGCCCAGGAAGCACAGAAGGCCGCCGCCGAGGGCAAGAAGGACGCGCCCGCCAAGAAGTGAGCACAGGGCGTGCTCTATTTCCGGAAAATCGAAGGGACGCCGCATCCGGCGTCCCTTTTTTCGTAGGGTTTCCGGCCGGCGAACGGACGACGCAGGGCGACGTCTGCAATTTTGGAGGTTGCGCAGGGCCCGTCGAGGCGGTTTCGTGCGCCTGACACAACTCAGGAGCATGTTTCAATGGCCACCGATCCGCGCTTTTCGCTTCAGGGCAAAACGGCGTTCGTGACGGGAGCGTCGTCGGGCCTCGGGCGGCATTTCGCCTACACGCTCGCGGGAGCGGGTGCGAAAGTCGTCCTGGCGGCGCGGCGCGCAGACCGGCTCGCGACGGTGGAGGCGGACATCAGGGCGAAGGGAGGGTTCGCCGACAGCGTGCCGCTCGACGTGACCGAATCCGCGGCCGTCTATCAGGCCTTCGAACAGGCCGAGAAACTGGCGGGACCAATCGACATCCTCGTCAACAATGCCGGTATCTCGGCGCCAAACACGTTCCTCAGAACGACCGAGGATCAGTGGCGCGAGCAGATGGAGGTCAATCTCGACGGAGTGTTTCGCGTCGGGCAGGAAGCGGCACGGCGAATGGTGGCGCGGCAGCAAGGCGGATCGATCATCAACATTGCGTCGATCATCGCGTATACGACGATGAAGACGCTCGCGCCGTATGGTGCGTCGAAAGCCGCGGTGGTCTCGCTCACCAAGTCGATGGCGCTGGAGCTTGCACGCGATCGCATCCGGGTCAACGCGCTGGCGCCGGGCTATTTCCCGACCGAAATCAACGAAGCGCACTGGCAGACGGAGGCGGGCAAGCGTCTGATCGCGAAGATTCCTTTCCAGAGGCTCGGTGCGTACAAGGATCTCGAAGGGCCTTTGCTGCTGCTCGCGTCGGATGCGGGCGCATTCATGACCGGGTCGGTCATTACCGTCGACGGCGGTCACCTGCTGGTGGGGGCCTGAGGCGGGCCGGTTCGCCGCGGGCGGAGAAGACCCAGCACATCTCGCAACGAAAAATTATCGTGGTCTCGTTCTGTCGCAAAGGAAACGACGTGGATCTTCAACTTTCCGGAAAGCGCGTACTCATCACCGGTGCCAGTGCGGGAATCGGGCGTGCTGCGGCACCGCTGTTCGCCAGGGAGGGTGCGCACATTGTCATCTGCGGGCGGCGCGCCGACGCGCTCGCCGAGGTGGCGGATGCCATCGTCGCGTCCGGGCAGTCGCGGCCGCATATCCTCGTCCGGGATCACGACGATCCCGCAGCCTGCCGCCAACTCGCCGCGGATGCGGCGCGCGAACTCGGAGGGTCGATCGAGGTCCTGTTCAACAATGCCGGGGCCTCGTGGCCACTCAAGGACGCGTGGGACGAGGCGCAATGGGAGCGGGCGCATCAGCTGAATTTTGCTGCGGCGCGCCAGATCACGTCCGGGGTCGTCGAGGACATGAAAGCCAGGCGCTGGGGTCGGATTATCAACGTGACCGGTGCCATGGTTGCGCAGATCCCCAATGCCGCGACGCCTGCGAAGGCGGCACTGCAGTCGTGGTCGCGCAGTCTCGCCATACAGCTCGCGCCCTTCGGCATCACGGTCAACTCGATCGCACCGGGACGCATCTCGACAGATCAGATCAACAACAAGCTGCATCCGACGGCCGAAAGCCGGCAGGCGTACATCGACCGCTTCATTCCCGCCGGCTATTTCGGCGAGCCGGAAGATCTTGCCGTCCTGGCCGTGTTTCTCGCCTCGCCGCTCGCCCGTTACATCAACGGAGCTGCGATCCCCGTCGACGGCGCGATGCTCAGGGTCGGATGAAAGACCGACGGCGGGTCTTGGGGATGTCTCCTGGCCGTCGCCTGAAGCCCCCGTGCGGTGTCCGGCGCCAGCGGGTTTCGCTTCGAGGTCATGGTTTCGTCTGTTGTTTTTCGCTATGACGCGGCAGCTGGTCGGAAACATGCGGACAATCACAGCATGAGAATTCTCGTACTCGGTGGCTATGGCGCGATCGGGACCCGGGTTGTGGCGCGTCTGCTCGCCGACGGGCACGAGGTAACAGGGCTTGGCCGGAGTGTGCGTCGTGCGGCGCGGCGCATGTCGCGGGCGCGATGGATCGGCGTCGATCTCCGACTGCTTCAGGATGCGGAGGCGTGGGCCGGAGTGCTCGGAGAATGCCGACCGGAAGCGATCGTCAATGCGGCAGGGGTGCTGCAGGATGGCGGGCAGGACGACGTGTCGGCGACGCAGTACGGAGCGATGGTGGCGCTCTATGCGGCGGCCAGAACAGCGGGGGTGACGCGCTTCGTCCAGATTTCGGCGACGCGGGCGCGGTCGGGTGCATCGACGACCTTCATGGATACCAAGGGGCGGGCCGATCAGGCGTTGATCGGGAGCGGCCTCGACTGGACGATACTCCGGCCCGGTCTCGTCATCGCGCCGGAAGCTTATGGCGGGACGGCTCTTGTGCGGGCGCTGTCGGTGTTTCCGTTCGTGGAGCCGCTGGCGTTCGCGGACGCGCGCCTGCAGTGCGTGGACGTGGACGAGGTTGCGGACGCGATTTGTGACGTGCTCGCAGGGCGTGTCGAGAGCCGGCGTGTCTACGATCTCGTCGAGGACTTGTCGCATGCGCTTTCGGAGGTGGTCGGCAAGTTCCGCGCCTGGCACGGCTCGACGCCACGGCGCAGCCTCAGCGTGCCCAGGTGGTCAGTTACTCTGGCCGGGCGGATTGCGGACGGCCTCGCGTGGTTCGGTTGGCGTTCACCGTTCCGGACGACGGCACAGATCGAGATCGAGGCGGGTGTCGCGGGTGATCCGGCGGCATGGCGGGAGGCGACGGGGCGCGGGTTCCGGTCGCTCGACGACATCCTGGCGCGACGACCGTCGACGACGCAGGACCGGCTTTTTGCGCGCGCCTACTTCGCCATTCCTGCCGTCATCGGCGTGCTGTCGATGTTCTGGATCGTGACCGGGCTGGTGGCGCTCTCGAATCCGCCGCGCGCGTTCGTGCTGCTCGGTGACAGCGGGCTGTCCGGGTTCACGCAGGGGGTGCTCGTCTACGGCGGCGCGTTCGCTGACGTGGCGCTCGGGCTTGGCATCCTGTTCCGGAAATGGGTGCGGCGTGCGGCGGCGGGCATGGTTGCGATGTCGGTCGCATATCTCGTGGCCAGTCTGATGTTCGCGCCGCATCTGTGGCTCGATCCGCTGGGGCCGATGCTGAAGATCTTTCCCGCGCTGTTGCTCGCGTGCGTGGCGGCGGCACTGGTGGACGAGCGATGATGTGGGTGGAGTTCCTCAAGTGGCTGCACGTGCTCGGTGCCGCCGTTCTGTTCGGGACCGGGGCGGGGATCGCGTTCTTCATGCTGGTCGCGCACAGGACGCGGGACCCGCACCTCATCGCGCACGTGGCGCGGAGCGTCGTGATCGCTGATATGGTCTTCACGGCAACGGCGGTGATCGCGCAGCCGGTGACGGGAGTCGCGCTCGCCTACGCCGCGGGCTGGCGGCTCACGGAGAGCTGGATCGTGATGTCGGTCGGGCTTTACGTCTTCACCGGGCTCTGCTGGCTGCCGGTGGTGTGGATACAGGCGCGGATGCGGGGGATCGCGGAGGCGTCGGCAAGGGGGCGGCAAGCTTTGCCGCCGGACTACTTCAGGCTGTTCCGCATCTGGTTCGTCCTCGGCTGGCCGGCGTTCGCGGCCGTGCTCGCGATCTTCTGGCTGATGATCGCAAAGCCCGTGCTGTGGTGAGGCCGGGCCGATATGCCGGACGGTCCGGCTGCATTGCAGATCGGCCGTGATTTGATAGCAGGCGCGCGCTGTTCCGGCGTATACATTGCCGAATTCGTTCAGGAGGCCGCCCCATGCAAGAGACCGCACAGAAGCTCAAGAAATTCCAGACGTACATCGACGGCAAGTGGGTCGACGCGGGGACCGGCAAGACGTTCCCGAGCTACAACCCGTATACGGCCGAGCCGTGGGCCGAAATTCCTGACTGCAACGCGGTCGACGTCGAGCGGGCGGTCGAGGCGGCACACCGGGCGTTCATCTCGGGGCCGTGGCCGAAGATGACGCAGACGGAGCGTGGGAAGCTGCTGCGCAAGATCGCCGATCTCGCTTCGCAGCACGCGGAGTATCTCGCGCAGGTCGAAGTGCGCGACAACGGCAAGCTGATCTCCGAGATGAGTGTGCAGACCAAGTATCTCGTCGAGTGGTATCATTTCTTCGGCGGACTGGCCGACAAGATCACGGGCTCGATCGTGCCGATCGACAAGCCGGATCACTTTACATACACGCTGCGCGAGCCGCTCGGGGTGTGTGCCTTCATCCTGCCGTGGAACTCGCCGTTGCTGCTGCTCGCCTACAAGCTGGCGGCGGCGCTTGCGACCGGCAATACGGTGGTGGTGAAGCCGAGCGAATTCACGTCGGCGTCGACGCTGGAGTTCTGCCGCCTCGTCCTCGAGCCGGCCGGTGTGCCTCCGGGTGTCGTGAATGTCATCACGGGGACCGGCGCTGTTGTCGGCGAGCCGCTCTGTACGCATCCGAAAGTCGCGAAGGTTGCGTTCACCGGCGGATCGGCGACAGGCGCGCGGGTCAACGAAATGGCGGCGCGGACGTTCAAGAAGGTTTCGCTGGAACTCGGCGGCAAGTCGCCGAACATCGTGTTCGACGATGCAATCATCGACGACGCAGTGAACGGCGCGGTGTCGGGTATCTTCGCGGCGACGGGGCAGACCTGTATCGCAGGGTCGCGGCTTCTGCTGCAGGAAAGCATTCACGACGAATTCGTCGAGAAGCTGCTCGCGCTCGCGAGCACCGCGAAGCTCGGCGATCCCTCGAAGTTCGAGACACAGGTCGGGCCGGTCACGACACCGCCGCAACACGCCAAGATCCTGTCCTACATCGACATCGCCAAGGGCGAGGGCGCGAAGTGCGTTCTCGGTGGCGGACCGGCTTCAGCTGCGGAAGGCGGCGGCAAATATTTCGTCAAGCCGACGATCTTCACGGGCGTGAACAACAAGATGCGTATCGCTCAGGAAGAAGTGTTCGGGCCGGTGCTGTCGGTGATCCCGTTCAAGGACGAAGAGCATGCCATCGAGATCGCCAACGACGTGATCTACGGTCTCGGATCGGGGGTCTGGACACAGAACGTGTCGCGTGCGCTCAAGTGTGCCGGCCGCATCAGGGCGGGTACGGTGTGGGTCAATACGTATCGTGCAGTGTCCCCGCTGATGCCGTTCGGCGGGTACAAGGCCTCGGGCCTCGGCCGTGAAAACGGAGCGAGCGCGATCGACGAATACCTGCAGACCAAGGCGGTGTGGATCAACCTCGGCCGCAATACCGGCAATCCGTTCGTCATGAAGACAGCGGCGCCGAGCTGAAGCCGGAGCGGCAATCGACCCGGCGATCGCTCACGCCGTCCATCATGGAGCGTGAGCGATCGTTTTTCGAAGGGCAAATGTTCAGGTTCGGGCGAAAAAAAAACCCGCAACTCTGGGGGGAGAGTTGCGGGTGATCACGCGATGCCACTCAGGGGGGATGAGGGATAGGGGGCATCGCCGTGACACTATGAAAGCACATCTGGAGGTCGCAGATCAAGCGTTCAGGAAAAAATATATCTCTGAAATGTATCAAATTCCGTAATTTCACGCATATCGGAATGCAATCACAGTTTACCTATCCGGTGATCCGAAGACAGGATGGGCATGGCGCGGCGCCCCCGATAGTCAGACCAGCCCCATGTAACCCAGAATTGCGCCCTGGAGCAGAAGAACCCCGAGCCAGTGGCCGCCGTCGATGATGGTCAACGAAGCGCGTTGCATCTGATACTGGTGGTTCACCGCCAATGTCGTCACGACGAAACCAGCCCAGATCATCGCCGCGGACAGCATGCCGGTGTAGGCGGTGGCTGGTGCGCCGGATTTACGCAGGTGCAGCAGGATGCCCGCGAGCACCCAAGCCATCACCAGTTCTGCGAAGAAGGTCACGATGAACGGGGTGGGGTTGGTGCCGCCACCCGGCTTCAGGCGGGCAGGGTCAAGATTGGCAGCTTCCATCCACCGTTTTGAAAGAAGCCCGTACCAGATGCCGCCGAAAACGAAGCTCGCGATCGCTGCGAGTGGCAGCGCCAGCACGTTGATACCGTCGAAGAGTTTCATGGCACGACATCCCCGAATAGCGTGGCCCGAATTGCGCGGCCGGAACTGTCTGGCTCGAAGCACGTGGCTACAGGCTGACTTTTCATAGGCGCGGCCGATCGTCGGCAGGCAACTGAAGAGCCAACCAGAAACGGGTCGCAGCGGCTCAAAGCCTATGTCATCCAACCGAAACTGTCAGCCATCATGGGAGCAGCCGGATGAGCATTCGTTTCGTGGCCCTCGATAGCACTGTCGTGGCTGGATACCGCGCGGGTGGTCCGGACGCCAACGGGCAAACACCTGAACGGTACATCGCGCCGCAGGATGGCCTGCCGTGTCGGCACTGCCTCGGGCTCATCAACAAGGGGGAACCTTTCCTTGTTGTCGGGCATCGTCCGTTTCCGTCGCCGCAACCCTACGCGGAAGTCGGACCGATCTTCCTCCATGCCGATGATTGCGAGCGAGGCGGTGGTGGCGAAATTCCCGAGTTTCTCGCGAGCCCACATTACATCGTGCGCGGCTATGGGAAAGCCGATCGCATCGTCTACGGAACCGGTGAAGTGGTGCGCACGGGTGCAATCCCGGAGGTCGCGTCGAAGCTCCTCGAGCGGCCTGACGTCGCGTATGTCCATGTGCGGAGCGCGACGAACAACTGCTACCATTGCCGTATCGAACGCGGCTGAGGCCAAAAAGGGCTGCGTTTTCGTCCCGTTTGGACAAGGGGGCGAGGGGGGTGGCGCGCGTCCTTCCAGCGCAGCCCAGCCTTGCGGTCACGGTGCGCTTGCCGCAGCCGCCGGCTGTCGCATACGGTGATTTCCGTTCGCTCGTATCCCGGTCGTCTGAGGACGCGAGCGACGGGATGCGGAGGTCAGTCGATCTTGAACGAACTCAAATACGAGCGGCCCACATCGGTCGACGACGCCATCGCGTGCATGGGGATGGCCGGAGCGCGGGCGCTGGCGGGGGGGAGCGATCTCATTCCGCAATTGCGGGAAGGGCGGCGTGTGGCCGGTGTCGTGGTCGACCTGAAGCATGTTCCAGCACTTGTAGAAATCGCTTCTACGCCGGACGGCGGGTGGCGCATCGGAGCGGCGGCGAGCGTCACCAAGATGCGCCGTCACGAGGCATTTTTCAGCGCCCATCGCGCGCTGGTCGACTCCGCCTGCCTTATTGGAAGCCTGCAGGTGCAGGCGCGGGCCAGCCTCGGGGGAAATCTCTGCAATGCCGCGCCATCGGCGGACGGTGTGCCATTGCTGATCGCGCTCGGTGCGGAGGCGGAAATCCATGGACCAGGCGGTATTCGCAGGGCGCCGGCCGAAGCCGTGCCGACGGGGCCGGGGCGCACGTCACTCAGCCCTGGCGAGCTGCTCGTCGCACTACATCTGCCGCCGCGGGTAAAGCGATCGGCCGATCGCTATTTGCGGTTCACACCGCGTCGCGAGATGGACATCGCCGTCGCCGGGGCTGGCGTGCGTATAGATCTCGACGACCGTGGTGCGATTTCGGTTGCGCGGGTCGTGCTCGCGTCGGTCGGTCCGGTTCCAGTGCGAGCCAAGAGCGCAGAAGCGCTGCTCGTCGGGCAGCTTCCGACGGCGCGGCTTCTGGAATATGCCGGGGCTTCCGCAGCACAGGAGTGCACGCCGATCAGCGATACGCGCGGAACTGCTGCTTACCGCCGGGATCTTGTCGCCGTGCTGACGCGGCGCGCGCTCGCCGATTGCGCCGGGCGTCTCGGAGTGTTCCTGTCATGAAGACGATCGTCACTGCCGAAATCAATGGCGAACGTCGCGAAGCCCTCGTGGACACGCGCGATACCCTGCTCGCCATGCTGCGGGACCGGCTCGGGCTCACCGGGACGAAGGAGGGGTGCAGCAACGGCAATTGCGGGACGTGTACGGTGCTGGTGAACGGTGAGCCGGTGTGCGCGTGCCTGATGTTCGCGGCGGAGGCGGATGGTGCCCGGATCACGACGATCGAGGGCATCGCAGATGGCAACACACTGCATCCGGTCCAGGCGGCGCTCGTTCGGCATGGCGGTTCGCAGTGCGGGTTCTGCACGCCGGGTATCGTGCTGTCGGCCGTGGCTCTCATGGAGCGCAATCCCGATCCTAACGAGCACGACATCCGCCATGCGATCGCAGGCAATCTCTGCCGGTGCACGGGGTATGACAAGATCGTCGCCGCCATTGCCGAGGCCGCAAAGGCATCGGCGGGAGAACGGCGATGACAGGGACGCGGGATACGAACGGGCGCGGAGCGGGGATGGCCGTGGTCGGGCAGCGGCTCGCGCGCGTCGATGCGGGGGAGCGGGTCACGGGGCGCGCGCTCTATCCAGCCGATCTTGTGCGACCCGGCATGGTGGCCGGGGCGATCAAGCGCAGCACGCACGCGCATGCGCGCATCGTCAGCATCGACACGAGCCGGGCACGCGCACTGAAAGGAGTGCTGGCGGTCATCACGGCAGCCGATTTTCCGGCAGTCGCGCCAGGCACCATCTATCCCTTCGGCGAGACGGGTGCGGACGCATGGATCTCGGCGGTCACGACGATCGCGCGGGACAGGGTGCTGTGGTTCGGGCATCCCGTCGCGGCCGTGGCGGCGGTGGACGCCTATGTGGCGCGCGAGGCTCTCGACCTGATCGCGGTCGACTACGAGGATCTGCCTGTTGTGACGGACATCGCCACAGCGACGGCGGCCGGCGCGGCTCTGCTCGTTCCGGAGGTGAAGCCCAAAGGCTTCGACGCGGATGCGCCGCCGCCGCCGAATGCGTGCGGGCGCACGGTAATCGCGCGGGGCAATACGGAAGCCGGGTTCGCATCGGCGGCTGCAAGCGCCAGCGTGGCCGTCACCGTCGATACCGGACACCAGGGTTATCTCGAGCCGCACGCATGTGTGGCGGAAACCGACGGCAATGGTGGGGTAACGATCTGGGCATCGACGCAGGGCGTGTTTCCGACGGAGTTGCAGACGGCGGTGCTGCTCGGCCTGCCACAATCGAAGATCCGCGTCGTGCCGCTCGAAGTCGGTGGCGCATTCGGCGGCAAGATCACGGTGCACGTCGAGCCGATCGCGGCGCGGCTCGCGCAGATCACGGGGCGGCCGGTGAAGATCGTCACGTCGCGTGAGGAAGTGCTGGCTGGCGGTTCGGGGCCTGCGGCGGCGGCGGATGTTCGCGTGGATGTCGCCGCTGACAAAGATGGCAAGCTGCTTGCGATCGAAGGGCGCTACGTGCTCGACAGCGGCGGATTGCCGGGTACGCCGACGACGCTGATGATGCAGGCGTCGGCTGCGCCTTACCAATGCCAGAACCTGAGGCTCGAAGGCATCGACGTCGTGACGAACAAGCCGAGGACCGAAGCCTATCGCGGGCCGGGTGGCATCCAGGCGGCGTTCGCGATGGAGCAGGCGATCGACGACCTGTCATTGCAGCTCGGACTCGATCCGATCGAGTTCCGACGGAGAAATTCGGCACGAACCGGAAGTACGATGCCGATCGGGACGCCGTTCCCGTCGATCCCGTTCCCCGAACTCATGGACCGGATGGCAGCGCATTCGAGCTGGACCGACCCGATCGCACCGGGGCGTCTGCCGCGCGGGCGCGGGGTCGCGCTCGGGTATTGGCGCGGCACGTCGATGACGTCGGCGGCGCATCTGACGATCGCGGGTGACGGGCGACCGATGGTGACGATCGGTGCGGTCGATCTGACGGGTACGCGGACGGCGATGGCGCAAGTTGCGGCGGAGGAATTTGGACTCTCGATCGACGACGTGCTGGTGCAGTCGGGCGACTCCAAATCTGTCGGGTACACCGATGTTTCCGCCGGCAGCCGCGTCGGCCGCACGATGGCGGCAGCGGTGTCGGAGGCCTGCCGGGATGCACTCGGACAGCTCAGGAAGCGCGCTGCGGAGAAGCTGCAGTGCGCAGTCGATGAGGTCTCGTATCAGGCTGGCGTGTTTTCGAGCAGCAAGGGCGGGGCGATCACGATCGGTGACCTCATGCGGGCGACACTTACCGAAGGGGCGATCATCGGTCGCGGCGTCTCGACGAAGCTGCCGCTCGGGGTCGAGATCGGGGGGCATGTTACTGATGTCGAGGTGGACCCGGAGACCGGGCAGGTGACGATCCTCAGGTACACCGCGTTTCAGGACGTCGGGCGCGCGCTCAATCCGCCGGCGGTCGAAGGCCAGATCCAGGGCAGCATCGCGCAGGGCGCGGGATGGGCGCTGACGGAGGGTTTCGATTATGGTCCCGACGGGCGGCTCCGGAATGCCAGCCTGCTCGACTATCGGATGCCGACGGCGCTGGATCTGCCGAAGATCGACGTCGTGCTCCTCGAAACACCGGTGCCCGGCGTGCCTTACGGCGTGCGCGGTGTCGCGGAGATGCCGATCGTGCCGGTGGCGGCCGCGATCGCGAACGCTGTCCGGCGTGCCGTCGGGGTTCGGCTCACGCATATGCCGATGACGCCGGAGCGCGTGCTGTCGGCCATCAAAGCGAGTGGACGTCGCCCATGACGAGCAAGCGCCGGATCATCGTCTGCGGAGCAGGTATCGCGGGCATTTCCGCCGCCTATCACCTCGCGGTCGTGCATGGCGCCGACGACGTGACGATCATCGAAGCGGACAATCCGCTGTCGATGACGTCGGACAAGTCGACGGAAGCCTATCGGAACTGGTGGCCGGGGCCGGACGCGGCGATGACGGCGTTCATGAACCGCAGCATCGATCTCATGGAAGGGATCGCGCGTGCCGGCGGCAACCGTATCAACATGAACCGCCGTGGCTATCTGTTCGCGTCCGCTGACGCGAAGAAGACGGATTGGCTGATCGAGATGGCGCGGACGGCCGAAAAGCACGGCGGCGGGCCGGTCAGGGTCCACGACGGGGCGTTGACCACGTACGATCCAGAGCCGGACGCGACCTTCGACGCTCCGCTCGACGGCGCCGATATCATCACCGATCGGGCGACGATCGCGCGGCATTTCCCGTATCTCGCGCCCGGAACATGCCTCGTCGCGCATGCGCGGCGGGCGGGCTGGCTCAGCGCGCAGCAACTCGGCATGACAATGCTGGAAGGGGCGCGGGCGGCGGGCGTCAAACTCGTCAGAGGACGCGTTGCCGATGTCGTGCGGGAGGGCGGGCGTGTCGCCTCCGTGGTGATCGAAAC
>ERZ761609.2998-NODE-2998-length-11603-cov-45.906824_pt1 | contig 11603 bp, 8 predicted proteins | sample MGYA00511163_ERZ761609 | MGnify/ENA primary metagenome ERZ761609 (study PRJEB28899, sample SAMN02445070) | bioreactor sludge metagenome | biome: EBPR sludge | place: Australia: Brisbane, Thorneside Wastewater Treatment Plant | collected 2011-12-16 ... | reverse complement strand
GACCACCGAGATCTACACTCTTTCCCTACACGACGCTCTTCCGATCTGGTCGTGTGCGCTGTGGCGGGGGGGGTGCGGAGGCTTGGGCGTATTGGAGTGAGTAAGTCTATTTATAGTAATAGGTTGCGTCTGGGTTGGGTGGTGGATGATGAACGGGTTTGCGTGAAGACTGCGCCGGGTTCGAAAACGCGGCTTGGGTCAGCGTCCCGACCCCGTCAGCAAGGCGCGGATGGCGGCGAAATCGAGCCGGTTTGCGATGTGCTCGCGGAAGTTCGCTTCCCATGCCGGCGACTTCGGTGTGTCCTTGACGCTCCACCGGATGACGATGAACTGCGGGATGTGGAGCGGCAGTTTCTTGTCGAGGTAGGTGTGATTGAAGTGAGCCAGATGGAAGTCATCCTGCCTGAACCGCACCTGGGGATTGTCGAGGTCGATAGGGAAGTGGGAGAGCAGTTCGGACACCGGGCGGCTGAGTTCCGCCTCCGGCGCGCTTCGAAGGTAGGCATCGACGGAGCGGAGGTAGGCGTCCATTCCCTTCGCAAAGCGGGCTTGCCATTCGGGGTTGCTGGCTCCGGGCGTGCCGGCATTCGCGCGGGCACCCTCCATCTCGCGGGATTTGTAGGTTTCCAGTTCACCGCGGAACTGCTGCAGGTATTCGCGGCGGGTGATGTAGGTGAACAGCGGCGTCTCGTTTTTGCGCAGGACGATGTACTGCTCCGTGGGTGCGCCCCCTCGGTCTGCGCGCGAGGTGATGGAATACCGGTCAGCATCCGCGGAACGGGTGACGACGGCCGGCACCCGGTAGGCGATGCGCCCTCCGATGCGGTAGTTGCCCTCTTCGTCGGCGTTGAGCTTGACTGATCCGGCGGACGTGCTGATCTCCGGAGCGGTGACAATCGACAACATCGAGGTGTTCAGGAACGTGTTCACATCGACATTGATGAAGACGCCGCTTTCGACGCTCTCCACGAGGCGGTTGGCGCTGGTGCAAGAAAAGCCGGAATGGCCGACGTAGAGGGAGTAGCCGAAGGGCAACTCGCGGTCGGGCGAGGAGAAGGTGAAGGACTTGTCGAAGTAAGCCATGCCGCCCCGGGGCTCCGGATAGGCGGCTTGCAGGAGCGCGAGGAGTTTGGTGAGCGTGGCGTCGGCTGCCGCGCGGTTATAGCTGCCGGGCGCCGCCCGGAACCGGGCGGGACCCACGTATCCCGCGCGCGGCTTCCACGCGCCGGGGTGGCTGGACAGGTCGGGATTGGGGCACGGGCTTTGGGCGTGTGCGGTGAAGGCGAGAGCGGCGCAGAGCAGGCAGGGAAGAAGCGGTCTCATGGGAGATGAGCGTCATTATAGCGGGCGCGCCTGCCCTTTATTGGTCAATCGGTGAGAGTACCGTCCCCGTTTGACCGTTTGAGCGTTTGACAATCACTTTACTGCTTACCGTGGCGGAGTTCGAAGCCGCGGAGGACGACGTAGGCGATGAGAGCGAAGACGAAGAAGACGAGCAGCATCCAGGCGACGCCCTGCATGGTCTCGATGATGGTCCGGTAGATTTCGAGGATCCGGCGGTCGTTGTTCAGTTCGAGGATCTGTTTGGTGGTGTCCTGGGGAATGGCGTAGCGGTCGAGCGAGTGGATGCGGACTCCGCCCGAGATGCCGACGACATAGATGGCGAAGGCGACATAACGGCGCCAGGCGGAGGCGAGTTCCTCGGCGACGAGGCGGGTCATGATGCGGCCGATGGGGCGGTCGAAGGCGCGGTTGATGAAGAAGCACACGGCGGCGGAAACTGCCAGGGTGACAACCAGGAGCCAGATGAACAATTGAGTCACCTCCGCTGGATTGGAGGCGGGACGGGGTGGAAGAGTTGCCGGAGCGGGGGCTATCGTTTGGTGGTGGCGTCAAGGGTGGAGTTCGAGAAGTTAGAAGATTGGGCGTTGGGGATGGGGGGTGCTCACTTATCGGGTTGGAGCAGGCCCAAGGCCGGACCCTTCGACCCAAAGACCGGGGTGGTTTTCGCCAACGGGTCTCCCCGGTTGCCGGTATGGTAAAAGGGCCTGCGTGTACGTCCCCGATTGACCCGTTTGAGTCCGAAGGCCTTTGCGGACCTTGGGGCGCTTTGCCGGACACTTGAGTTCGCCTCGGGATTGATCGAACCCACGCTCGTCAACCGCGGCAGTCAAGATTGACACGCTGCGAGTTGCCAGCCACTTCCTCGCGCGGGTGCACTCTGGCGATGGGTGGTACACCAACTAGCAGATTGCCGACGATCCGCCCAGGCACGCCCACTCCCAGCAGCCCGGCCTCGGGGCCACTGAGGTACCATGGCGGCTGCAGTATCTACTCTTGCGCCTGTCGCGTTACGCCTGTCGAACGAGATGGAGAAATCAACTTCTAGACGCGCTACGCCTTCCTTCGGGGAGTTTGCGGCTTTTGTCCGGGAGTGGGCGGGAATTCCAGAGCGAATCGAAATCACGCCTGAAACGCTCTTCGAAGATGACTTGGGGATCACGGGCGATGACGGTTGTGAACTCTTGGAAGCCACCGAGAAGCACTTCTGTGTTCGCCTGTCTTCCGATGAGGATGGTTACCGGCGCACGTTTGATCTCGCCCCACACGAGTTCCTCTTTCACAGTGAGGGGCTTGGATGGGGTTGGTCGGACATCGTCTCAATTCTCCGACCGAGCGCATTACCGCCAACTGTCAGATCGTTCAGGGTGGGCGATCTGTTTGAGGCTGTGCAGCAGGCTCCGCCAGAACCCACACAACGCAATACAATCCTCGGACTGGATGATTGATTGTGCAGGCGCCAAATCGGCACGAATAATTACGGCGCACGATGTCGACAGGGAAGCGCGAATAGCAGTTTGTGGCCTACCGAGCAGTCGAGGCGCTGCTTGGAAAGAACTAATGTTCGATTTAGTGTCCTGTTTCTCGACAAGGCGGGTTGCTCCGGGATCCTGGACAATGCGGCGTGGGCTGCCCGCTATGATCCGGAGGCGTGGAGGACTATTCTCTCGGAGCTATCCCACAACGACGCGCTTGAAAAGCGGATTCGCGAATCCACCCGGACCGGCCGGCCGCTTGGCGACGAAGCATTCGTTACCGAGTTGGAACAGGCCCAAGGCCGCATGCTTCGCCCCAAAGCCCGGGGTGGTTTTCGCCAACGGGTCTCCCCGGTTGCCGGTACAGCAAAAGGGCCTGCGTGTACTCTCCCCGATTGACCGTTTGACGTTTACTCCTTGCCGTGGTGGAGTTCGAAGCCGCGGAGGACGACGTAGGCGATGAGGGCGAAGACGAAGAAGACGAGTAGCATCCAGGCGACGCCCTGCATGGTCTCGATGATGGTCCGGTAGATTTCGAGGATCCGGCGGTCGTTGTTCAGTTCGAGGATCTGTTTGGTGGTGTCCTGGGGAATGGCGTAGCGGTCGAGCGAGTGGATGCGGACTCCGCCCGAGATGCCGACGACATAGATGGCGAAGGCGACTTAACGGCGCCAGGCGGAGGCGAGTTCCTCGGCGACGAGGCGGGTGATGAGGCGGCCGATGGGGCGGTCGTAGGCGCGGTTGATGAGGAAGCACACGGCGGCGGAAACTGCCAGGGTGACAACCAGGAGCCAGATGAACAGTTGAGTCACTTCCGCTGGATCGGAGGCGGGACGGGGTGGAAGAGTTGCCGGAGCGGGGGCTATCGTTTGGTGGCGGCGTGAGGGGCGGGGTTCGGGAGATTTGCAGACGATGGGGTGTTTTTGAGGGGAGGCGCGGCGGGTTCAAAAGGATTGGCTGCCTGAGTCCAGAGTGCTACTCAATCTTGTATGCCTGTTTCATTTTGTCATAAGCATTTCTAAGATAGTCTGGAAGTGAGCCTCGCTTAGCCTCATTCAATACGGAATAAATTCGAGAATACAATATAGCCTCCGTCTTTGGTGGCCGCGTTAAAGTCTTTTTGGCCCACACAAGATTCAAAAAGGCCTCGGTAAGTCGATTGTAGAAGTTGACCCTGAAATGTTTGTATGAACCCCCTCCAGCCATAATCATCGGAGCTTTTTCAGACATGAATCTGTAGAGGTTGTGGTCAGTGCGCCGCGACGAAATATTGGCTGCTGCGCGTCTGCAAATGTCTGTTAGACTTCGCGCAACAGACACGACATTCATCGATGTAAGGGTGTCGACGTACGGACAATCTAACACAAGTGTTGGATCCATTGTCTTAGTTGACTTGACCCTGCAAAAAGTGTATCGCGTCAATGAGCCTTGTATGGACTCTTCGGAATTCCCGACGAGGCGAAATTTGAGCTTAAAAGGCACCCTTGTGGGCGTAGTGTCTCGGCCATCACCCCACAGTGCAAGGGCCATGGGAAGATTCTCTGCGCTATAGATAGTAAGCGACATCTCTTTATTGTTCGCGACTCCGACGAAGTATGGTAATTCTAATTTTGAGTAATAGTCAATGCTACGAATACTAATGGTTTTAGGCGAACTTTTTATTTGAATCGCAAAAGAATGTGTTGGAGTCAAAATCTCACTGTTCTCGTGCTTGACTCTGTTGAATAAAGTGCAAAAAAAATCAGTGCCGACGTCATCCGAGGCGGAGAGGGGTTGAGCAACAAAGGAAAGCTTCGAGAGAAGGAATGACGACAACCGCTCATTTTCCCACCCAGTTCTTGTCGCACTAAGGTGACTCATATTCGCACCCTACCACAGGGGGATTCGGTAAGCTACTGCGCCTACCGTGATTTAGAGCGTTGTCGACGCCAGCGTCTCGAGTCTCTTCAAGCTGCAATTCCCTTCGGATCATTCGAAGAGCTATACCTCCGTGGCAACATTCGCCAGGCACCTCATGTATCGAGTGTTGAGCGGCGCTGGATGCGGTTCGAGATACGATAAGCTGGGCTCGCAAAGGATCTCCGCGATGCACACCACCCGCCGACAGTTGATTTCCCATGCCGGGCTCGCCGTTCTGGTCCAGCCCCTCCTCTTCGAGCCCCCCCAGGCGTGGCATCAGCGGGTGCGCCGCGTGGGGCAGGTCAATTTCAATGAGCGCGATCCGGCCGAGGCTGATGTGGAAGCGTGGGCGAACTATTGGGCCGAGGCGAAGGTGGACGCGATTCTGCTGAACGTGACCGGGATGCTGGCCTTCTATCCGACCGAGGTGCCGTTTCACCGGCGGAGCAAGTATTTGGGGAACCGGGATTTCTTTGGCGAGTGCTGCGCGGCGGCGAAAAAGCGTGGCATCCGGGTGGTGGGGCGGCTCAGTCCCGATTTGCAGTGGGAAGAGGTGCTGGACCAGAGGCCGGAGTGGTTTATGCGCGACAGGGCAGGGAAGCCGGTTCCGGTGTTCAGCCGGGCGCCCGGCCTGTATCAGACATGCATGTTCACGACGTATTTCTCGGAGTTCACGCCGGCGGTGATGCGCGAGATCAATGCGCGGTATGACGTGGACGGGCTGTATGCGAACGGGTGGCCGAACTTCAATGTGCCGCGGTGCTATTGCGACGTGTGCCGGCGGATTGGCGAGCCGGAGTCCATCGACTATCACCGCCGGTATATGGACCGCGCGGTGGAGATCTGGCAACTGTATGACCGGATCGCGAAGGAGAAGCGCGGCGAGAACCTGTTCTTTGGCAACCTGGGCGGCGGGGTGCGTTCGGGGTTGGACCTGCACCGGCTGGGGGCGGTGGCGCAGTGGTTCAACGCGGACAATCAGGGGCGGACGGGGGCGGCGCCGCAGTGGGGCGTGGCGCAGCAGGGGCGCGTGGCGCGCGCGGTGATGAAGGGGCGGACGGTGACAAATGTGACGGCGGCGTGGTCCACCGGGAGTCCGATGTGGAGGAACGCGACGAAGGCGTCGGCGGAGGCGGAGACGTGGATGGCGCAGACGGTGGCCAGCGGGATGGTGGTGTGGTACCACTGGCTGGGGGCGCAGACCGGGCTGGGCGAGGACCGGCGGTGGCAGGCGATCGGGCGGCGTTTTCTGCAATGGCATGCGCGGCACGACCGGCATTTCGCGAACCGGACAACGGTGGCGAATGTCGGAGTGGTATTGGGGCAGCGGACGCAGACGTTCTATCAGCCGCCGGGCGAGGGCGACGCGGGCGAGGAGGTGCAGGGGGTGTACTATGCCCTGGTTGAGAACCGGGTGCCGTTCGATTTCGTACACGAGGACGATCTGGGCGCGGAGACGCTGCGCAAGTATGATGCGCTGATCCTGCCGAATGTGGCGTGGCTGAGCGACGCGCAGTGCGCGCAACTGGAGGCGTATGTGAGCGCGGGCGGCGGGTTGATCGCCACGTTCGAGACGAGCCTGTACGACGAGCGCGGGCGTGCGCGGGCCGATTTCGGGCTGGGGCGGCTGTTGGGCATCAGCAAGGCGGGGGAGCGCGCGGGTTCACGGGGCTTCCAGAATTCGTTCTATGCCCGGATTGAGCAGAAGCATGCGCTGACGGCCGGGTTTGAGGACACGAACTGGGTGGCGGGGGCGGAGTGGCGGCAGCCGGTGAAGGCGGCGGGCGCGCCGATTCTGACGGTGGTTCCGCCGTATCCGGCGTATCCGACCGAGATCACGTACACGGAGACGATGCGCACGGATGAGCCGGCGGTGGTGGCGCGGGAGGCGGGGCGGGCGCGGGTGTTGTACTTCCCGGGCGACATCGGACGGACGTATTGGCGCGCGGGGCATCCGGACCCCGGGCGTCTGTTGACGAATGCGATCCGGTGGGTGCTGCGGGGGCGGGAGCCGGTGCGGGTGGCGGGCGAGGGTCTGGTGGAGATGTTCGCCTGGGAGACGGAGCCCGGTTATGCGATTCACCTGGTGAACTACAACAATCCGAATTTCCATCGGGGCTCGGTGCGGCGGCATTCGGTGGTGGGGGCGCAGGAGGTGCGGCTGGAAGCGGGGGCGGGGGTGAAGATCCGTCGTGTGACGCTATTGCGGGCGGAGACGGCGCTGCGGTTCCGGCAGCGGGGCAACGTGGTGGAGTTCACGATCCCGCGGGTGGAGGATTACGAGGTGGCGGCGCTGGAGCGGGCCTGAGGGGGCGGGAACAAGCGGCGGGGCGCGAGCGTCTGTAGAGGCGGACAGGGAGGATTTCCGGATGTTCGCATTCCTCCGGTGGACCGTTTCGGTGGCGCTGGCCGCGGCGCTGCTGCATCTTGGGTTGACGTGGTATGCCCGCGTCGGCGGGCGGGAAGTGGCCGCGCCGCAATCGGCGGGGATTCCGCGCGAGTTGAGCGGGACGGGGCTGGAGATTCTCAACTTCTATGCCGTGCCGGCGGCGATCACGACAGAGGAGTCGGCAAGCATCTGTTTCGGGGTGCTGAATGCGGACTCGGTGAGGATCGAGCCAGACGGCGGGGCGCTGCGGCCGGCGATCAGCCGGTGCATCGAGGCATCGCCGCGGGAGACGACGACGTACACGCTGACGGCGGCGGACAAGGAGGGGCATACCCTGTCGAGTTCCTTTACGCTGACGGTGAGGCCGGCGCCGGCGCGGTTTTTGTTTGCGGCGACAAGCGAGCGGAAGATCCGGCGGGGCGAGCCGTTTTCGGTGTGTTATGGGGTGAGGAACGCGACGACGGTGGCGTTGCTGCCGGTGGCTCCGGCGCTGCCGCCGCTGGAGAAGTTCTGCTACCGTCATTACCCGCCGGCGGATGTGCGCTATACGCTGACGGCGGCGGGACCGGGCGGGGCAGCGGATCCGCTGCGGTTTGCGGTGCAGGTGGTTCAGTAGGGGAGAGGGCGGCGGCGGGCGGGCCAGAAGGCAAGGGCGAGAGTGAAGACAAGGGCGAGCGCGGCGGCGAGGCCGCCGGTGGTGAGCCACGAGGGTCGGTAACGGAACTCGATGCGCCGGGCGCCGGCCTCGGCGGCGACGCCGCGGACGAGGCTGTAGGCTTCGTGGATGGTGGCGGGGCGGCCATCGACGGTGGCCTGCCAGCCGGGGTAGAAGGTATCGGTCAGCACGACCATGCCTTTGCAGGCCAGGGTGGCTTCGAGGACCACGCGCGAGGGGTCGTAGTGGGTGATGCGGACGTCCTCGGGGGCTTCGCAGGTTTCGAGTTGGGGGGCCGGGCCGATGACGAAGGAGCGCCGGAGGAGGTCGCGTTCGCGCGGGACGAGTTCGGCCATGGTGCGCTTGCGGTCGGCGACGGAGGCGACGTCGTGGACGATGAAGGAGCGGGGCAGGGTATCGTTGCGGCGGTAGAGGCGGAGGCCGTCGCGGCTTTCGAACACGGGCTGGTTGTAGGCGCCCCAGGGTTCGGCGCGCAGGGCGAACTCGACGCCGAGCAGGCGGAGGCCGGCGTCGGAATGGGCTTCGAAGTGGTGGAAGTTGGAGGTGATGCTGGCGAGATAGCCGCCGGACTGGAGCGCGCCGAACCAGTCGCCGTAGTTGTGGGGGATGGCTGAATCGTCCACCCAGACGCGGGGCAGATCGGTGCGGGAGCGAAGGAAGCGGGCGGTGTCGCCGTGGCGGGCCATCTTACGGAGCATGTCGGTGCGCTCCTTTTCCTCCCAGGCGGGCTGGTAGAAGGAGTTGGTGTTGGCGATTTCGGTGAGGAAGAGGAGGCAGAGGCAGGCGGCGATGGTGGCTGGGCGGAGAGCGCCGCGGGCGTAGGCGGCGATCAGGGCGGCAAGGGTGAGCGCGGCGAAGATGGCGACGAGGGGGCGGTAGTCGATGCCGTTGTGGTCGCGGGTCTGGAAGATGACGAGCAGGCGCAGGGCGAGCAGGGCGAGGCCGGCCCAGAGGGTGATTTGACCGGCGCGGCGAACGCAGGCGTGGCGGGGCGAGAGGAGGAGGGCGTCGAGGCCGAAGCCGGCGAGCAGGGCGAGCGCGAAGCCGGAGAGGAAGATGGCCATGGAGGGGCTGCGCGCCTTATCCACCAGGGGCAGGATGCTGTAGAGGATACCCTGGATGGGCGAGTGTTGGGCGAGGGCGTAGAGGAGGGCGCCGAGGGCGAGGGCGGTGAGCAGGCGGACTTCGTTGCGCCGCCAGAGGAGGGCGACGCCGAGGCTGGCGAGCAGGAGGACGGCCGCGCCAACGTGGGGGTCGGAGTGGGCGTGCATGCCGGGGAAGAGGAAGCCGAGGACGCTGATGATCTGGAAGCCGTAGTGCTGGTGGACGTCGTAGGGGACTTTGCGGTCCCAGCCGATGGGTTCGGAAGCGCCGACCCAGCGGATGGAGAGGCGGCCGTATTCCATGGCGGCGAGGATCTGGGGGGCGGCGATCATCACGGCGATGAGAAAGAAGAGTCCGGCGGCGGGCAGCAGACGCCAGTTGCGGCGGGCTTCCCAAAGCCAGATGGCGCCGGTGGCGAGGGAGAGGTAGATGGGGATCTGATGGTGGCCGCTGAGCCAGGCGAGGCCGAGCATGAGGCCGCCGAGGGCGGCGGAGCGCCAGGGGCGTTCGCCGCGGATGGCGCGGAAGAGGAACAGGAAGATGAGGGGAGCCCAGACGGCGCCGTTGATCATCTGGGGCCAATCGTTGGTGCCGAGCCAGCCGGCGAGAGAGAAGACGAGGCCGGCGAGAATGGCGGCGGCGCGGGAGAGGCGGAGGTCGCGGGCGAACAGATAAGCGAACCAGGCGGCCATGAGGTGGATGGCGACGAAGTACCAGTGGAGGTAGGTGGGCTTCAGCCAGCCGTTGCGGAAGGGCAGAAGGAAAAGGAGCCAGTTGAGGGGGTAGAAGACGCCGGGTTGCGCCTGGCCGGCGAGCGGCTGGCCGGCCCAGGCGTAGGGATCCCAGAGGGGCAGGCGGCCGGCATGCCATTCGCCAGCCTGGAACTGGAACCAGGGCAGGACCTGGTGGGCGAGGTCGGAACCGGCGAGCCAAGTGTACTGGTCAGTGAGGACGAGACGCCAGTAGAAGCCGACGATGGCGAGCGTCAAAATGGCCCACGCCACCAGGCTATAGAGCCGGTCCGGTGGTGGATTGTGGACAGGGTGGTGGTTTTCGGCCATCCCGAGGGTGCGGATCGCGTATGTAACTATAGCAGAATCATCAGCTTCGGTTCTGGCACGCGGATTGCACATAGAAAGGGCGAAAGGAGCCAGACTCATGAAGCGCCTTACTCTCTTCGTCCCGCTTCCGGGATTGCTGCTGGCCGGAATGCTGGTGACACCGTTCGCCTTAGCCCAGCAGCCGGACGAGAGCCGGGGTGTGGCCCGACTGAGTCTGATGAACGGCGATGTGTCGGTGCAGCGCGCGGATTCGGGCGACTGGGTGGCGGGGGCGTTAAACGCTCCGCTGCTGGCCGAGGACCGGATCGCGACGGGGCCGACCTCGCGGGCCGAGGTGCAGTTCGACTACTTCCACCGGGTGCGGATCGCGCCGGATAGCGAAGTGCGGCTGGCGGAGTTGGAGAGCCGGCGGTACCTGCTGCAAGTGGCGCGCGGGACGGTGACATTCACGGCGCTGCCGGGCGGCGACGCGCAGGTAGAGGTTTCGACGCCGGGCGCGGCGGTGCGGCCGGTGGATCATGGCAATTATCGGGTGACGGTGCTGCCGGATGGGACGGCGGAGATCACCGTGCGGAGCGGGGAAGCGGAAATCTTCACGCCGCGCGGTTCGCAGAGGCTGCGTCCGGGGCGGACAATGCTGGTGCGGCCGGATCCGAATGGCGGGCCGGAGTTCACTCTGGTTTCCGCAATTGAGCGGGACGGCTGGGATCAGTTCAACGAAGCGCGGGACCGCGAACTGCGCCGCGGGGCGGACGTCTATCAGCGCTATGTAAGCCGCGACATCTATGGCGCGGAGGACCTGAATGGGCATGGCAATTGGATTCACGTGCCGCCGTACGGGTATGTGTGGCGGCCGTATGTAGCCGCCGGCTGGGCGCCTTATCAGGCGGGCCGCTGGGCGTGGCTCGACTGGTATGGCTGGAGCTGGGTGAGCTACGATCCGTGGGGCTGGGCGCCGTATCACTACGGCCGCTGGTTCATGCACGCCGGGAACTGGTGCTGGTTCCCGGGCGCTTTCCACGGCCGGCACTTCTGGAGCCCCGGCCTGGTAGGCTGGATTGGCTTCGGCGGCCCGAACTGGGGCGTGGGTCTTGGCTTCGGGCGCGTGGGCTGGGTGCCGCTGGCGCCGTTTGAGCCGTTCCATCCCTGGTGGGGCCCGGGCCTCTACCGCGGCTTCCGGGGTGGCAACTTCGTCCAGAACAACGTGACGATTGTGAACAACACGAACGTGACGAACATCTACCGGAATGCGCGCATCGGTAATGCGGTGACCGTGTTGAACGGTGACGACTTCCGCAACGGCTTCCACGGCCGGGCGGCGCGCGCGAACGCCGATGATCTGCGCACGGCGCACCTGGTGCGGGGCGCGGTGCCGATCAGCCCGGAGCGCGGGAGCCTGCGTTTCAGCGACCGCGACGCCAATGTTCCGAGCGCCACGCGCGCCGCGAACGGACAGGAGCGGTTCTTCGCCAGCCGCCAGGTTGGGCGGGTGGATCGAGTGCCGTTCGATGAGCAGCGCCGGGCTTTCACGGGCGGGGTCCGGGAGCCGCAACTCGCGCAGGGCGGGGAACGCGGACGAGCCGCGGCGGGTGATCGTGGCGGCGCAGCACTTCGGGGGACCGAAGAGATCGGAAGAGCACACGTCTGAACTCCAGTCA
>ERZ761609.2997-NODE-2997-length-11604-cov-34.539614_pt1 | contig 11604 bp, 12 predicted proteins | sample MGYA00511163_ERZ761609 | MGnify/ENA primary metagenome ERZ761609 (study PRJEB28899, sample SAMN02445070) | bioreactor sludge metagenome | biome: EBPR sludge | place: Australia: Brisbane, Thorneside Wastewater Treatment Plant | collected 2011-12-16 ... | reverse complement strand
ACGGGCGAGGGCAGGAAGTCGATGACGGCGTCCAGCATGCGCTGCACGCCCTTGTTCTTGAACGCGGTGCCACACAGCATGGGCTGGATTTCGGTGGCCAGGGTACGCGCACGAATGCCGGCCTTGATCTCGGCTTCGGACAGGTCGCCTTCTTCCAAGTACTTGTTCATCAGGTCTTCAGTGGCTTCGGCAGCCGCTTCGACCATCTTCTCGCGCCACTCGGCAGCTTGTGCCTGCAGTTCGGCCGGGATGTCCATGTAGTCGAACTTCATGCCCTGGGACGCTTCGTCCCAAATGATTGCCTTCATCTTGATGAGGTCGACCACACCTTTGAAGTTTTCTTCAGCGCCGATCGGGATCACGATGGCCACGGGGTTGGCCTTCAGGCGAAGACGCATCTGGTCGTAGACCTTGAAGAAGTTGGCACCGGTACGGTCCATCTTGTTCACAAAGGCCAGACGTGGCACTTTGTATTTGTTGGCCTGACGCCAAACGGTTTCGGACTGAGGCTGCACGCCACCCACGGCACAGTAGACCATGCAGGCACCGTCCAGCACGCGCATGGAACGCTCCACCTCGATGGTGAAGTCCACGTGTCCGGGGGTGTCGATGATGTTGAAGCGGTGCTCTTCGTAAGACAGGTCCATGCCCTTCCAGAAACAGGTCGTGGCAGCGGACGTGATGGTGATACCACGCTCCTGCTCCTGCTCCATCCAGTCCATGGTGGCGGCACCGTCGTGCACTTCACCGATCTTGTGGTTCACACCGGTGTAAAACAGAATGCGCTCGGTGGTGGTGGTTTTGCCGGCGTCGATGTGGGCCGAAATACCGATGTTGCGGTAGCGTGCAAGTGGCGTGGTACGTGCCATGAAAATTCTCCAATGATGATGTACTGAAGCCCGCCACCCCCTGATCGAGGGCGCGGGCTCGCTTCCGAGAGATTAGCGGGTCAAGATGAAACCCGCATGAATCAGAAGCGGAAGTGGCTGAATGCCTTGTTGGCTTCGGCCATGCGGTGGACTTCGTCACGGCGCTTCATGGCACCGCCACGGCCTTCGGTGGCCTCGATCAGCTCGTTGGCCAAGCGCAGGGCCATGGACTTTTCGCCACGCTTGCGGGCGGCTTCCTTGATCCAGCGCATGGACAGGGCCAGGCGGCGGACAGGGCGCACTTCCACGGGCACCTGATAGTTGGCACCACCGACGCGGCGGGACTTGACTTCCACCAGCGGCTTGACGTTGTTGATGGCAACGCTGAACGCTTCCAGCGGGTCTTTGCCAGTTTTCTTTTCAATCTGCTCCAGCGCACCGTAGATGATGCGCTCTGCAACAGCTTTCTTGCCGCCTTCCATGATGACGTTCATGAATTTGGACAGCTCGACATTGCCGAACTTGGGATCCGGCAGGATTTCACGTTTAGGGACTTCGCGACGACGTGGCATGTTAAAACCTCATTGCTTCAGTTGGCGTCATTTCAGACACCGCGAGAACCCAACACTTTTCGGAGTTCTCACTTACTCGATCCGGACACACATGTGCTCTGTGGATCACTACGTTTGACAGAGCTTGCCAGCTCCAACCAAACACCGATTGCGGACGGCAGCACCGTCCAGAGCGAACAGACCGATTACTTGGCCTTCGGACGCTTGGCACCGTACTTGGAGCGTGCCTGCTTGCGGTCTTTCACGCCTTGCAGATCCAACGAACCGCGAACGATGTGGTAACGCACACCGGGCAAGTCCTTGACACGACCGCCGCGAACCAGCACCACGCTGTGTTCCTGCAGGTTGTGGCCTTCACCGCCGATGTAAGAGATCACCTCAAAACCGTTGGTCAGGCGCACCTTGGCAACCTTACGCAGAGCGGAGTTAGGCTTCTTGGGAGTCGTGGTGTACACGCGGGTGCACACGCCACGACGCTGGGGGCAGTTTTCCATGGCCGGGCTCTTGGATTTGGTCTTTTCGACCTCCCGCCCGTGACGCACGAGTTGATTGATGGTTGGCATAAGTGAGCTAAACGTCCCTAAACGTTTGAAAAAGCGAAAACGAAAACTCCTCGGAAAATTCCGAAAAGCCCTCGAATATATCACCGACTGGAGTGGTCGGCAACAGGAATCTGCATCGAACCGCCGTTCTTTCACTTGATCCAGAGCCGGATCGCATCCCACGCACGGCCCAGAATACCGGCTTCCTCAACCGGTTGGAGCACCTGCAAGGGCACTTCTGCCACCACAGATCCATCAGCTTGTGTCACACGCAAGGTGCCAACCTGCTGTCCGGCCTGCAACGGGGCCACCAGTGGGTCGGGGCGCAGCACATCGGTTTTGAGTTGGCGGGCCGTTCCAGCTGGCACCGACACCACCACGCCTTCGGGCAGGCCGAGCTTGACGACCGGCTCCTTGCCTTTCCAGACCGGCGGCTCCACCAGCGCTTCGCCAGCCTTGACCAGCCGCACCGGCTCGAAGGCCGTGTAACCCCAGTTGAGCAGTTTCTGGCTCTCGGCCGCACGGGCACTTTCACTGGCCGCACCCAGCAACACACTCAGCAAACGGCGTTGACCAGCTTTGCCCTCGCCCAGCCCAGCCAGTTCGCGCTTGGAGGTGGCCACCAGGCAATAACCGGCTGCGTTGGTGTGACCCGTCTTCAAGCCGTCAACCGTCGGGTCGCGGAACAGCAGGGTGTTGCGGTTGGTGTCGTTGGACGCAGGCGTGCCGGGGTAACGGTACTTCTGTATGGCGTAGTAGCCCACGTAGGTCGGGAAATCGTTCATCAGCCGCGTGGCGAGCGTTGCCAGGTCGCGCGCGGTGGTCACATGGCCGGGTGCGGTCAACCCCTCGGGGTTCTTGAACGACGAATTTTTCATGCCCAGCGCCTGAGCCTGGGCGTTCATCATCTCGACAAACCGCTCAACCGTGCCGCCCACCCCTTCGGCCAGCGCAACGGTGGCATCGTTGCCCGACTGCACGATCATGCCCTTGATCAGGTCTTCGACCGGCACCTGCATCTTGGGGTCGATGAACATACGCGAGCCAGGCATTTTCCAGGCCCGCTCGCTGACGGGCAGGGTTTGTGTGAGGCTGAGTTTCTTGGCACGCAAGGCGTCAAACACCAGGTAGGCCGTCATCAGTTTGGTGAGCGATGCAGGCTCCACCGGCATGTCCGGGTCCTTGGCAGCCAGCACCTGGGAGGCCGTTACGTCGTACAACAGATAGGCTCGGCCGGCCACTTCGGGGGGTTGAACGGCTTGCGCCATGACGAACGGGCTCACGGCGCCCAATGCCCACACCAGGGACCAACGGGTCAGGATTTTTTTCAAAACAACAACTTTCTTCAGGAAATCAAACGACAGGTGATAGGCCAAAACACCGTTCGGTGTGCCCCGCTTCGACCTGCCAGAAACAGTCAGTCTTTGAGGTGGCGAAGCACCAGGGCTTTGAGCAGAGGCAACTGACCATGGAAAAAATGTGCCACGCCCGGCACGACCGTCACGGGCAGATGCTGAGGTCTGGCCCAGTCCATGACGGCAGCCAACGGGACGGTGTCATCGGTTTCGCCGTGTACGACCAGCGTGCGCTCGTGGAGTTCCGGTGCCACAGGTGCCACGCTGAACCGGCTGGCGGCGGTCCCCACCAAGGCCACCCGACGCACTTCGCGTGAGGGGTGCAAACGTGCCAGCGCATGGCTGGTCACGAACGCCCCGAACGAAAACCCGGCCAGACACAAGGGCCCGGATGGCGCCTGCGACTGCACGACTGCCAGCAAATCTTCCAGCTCGCCCAGGCCATTGTCATGTACACCTTCGCTGCGCCCGACACCACGGAAATTGAACCGAACCGTCCGCCAGCCCGACTGGACGCAGGCCCGCGCCAGCGTCTGAACCACCTTGTTGGTCAACGTGCCGCCGAACAGCGGATGTGGATGCGCCACCACTGCCACACCCTGCGGCGTGCCAACCGGCTCGTCCAGCGCCAGCTCCAGTTGGCCCGCAGGGCCCTCGATCATGAGCAGTTGTGTGTGTGCATTCATTTTTAATAGCGCTCAGTTCATGATTATCAAGCGCTGGAAATCAAAAATACTTGAATTATCGACCTACGTGTGGCGGCGTCAGCAGCCGTTCAACCACCTGACCGTGGGCCAAATGCGACGTGACGATTTCGTCGATGTCCGCCTTGTCCACGTAGGTGTACCAGACCGCCTCAGGATAGACCACGGCAATGGGGCCACCGGCACACCTGTCCAGACAGCCTGCTTTGTTGACCCGGACTTTGCCCGCGCCCAACAGCCCCAGGGACTTGGCTTTGGCTTTGCAATGCTCAAAAGCCTCCGCCGCACCCTGCTGGGCACAGCACTCGACACCGGCGTCGCGCTGGTTGGTGCAGAAAAAAATGTGCCGCTTGTAGTAAGACGGCCGCGCAACTTCGGCTGTGGGGGTGTCAGGTGTGTTCATGGGGCATGGATTCTAGAAGGACGGCTGTTCAGGCGTGGGACCACCCTCACGATGGGCCTAGCCAGACGCACGCCGTCAGGCCTGCGTCGTGTGGTCAAACCCACCCGGGGCAGACCGCCGTGTGGCTTGCCCGATACCGTGCCACAGCACCGCAAAGGGCCAAAACCAGCCGATCCACTGGGTCAGGCCGTGGAAACGGATGAAGCGGCCCTGCGACCAGACCTCCAGCGTTTCAGCCATGTAGGGCAAAGGCGGCGCCTGGTTCAGCAAAGCCAGTACGGCAACCAGCACCAGCAGCATCCAGACGGCGCAGGCCCGTCGTGTCAACAACACCGCGCCCAAGCCCAACACAAAACCCAAGGCCAATCCTGCAAAAACCTTCGGCGTGAACCACACCCAGGCATGCGCAGGCCCAAACGTCATGGCTGAAGAAAACGCCGACACCCCTGTGCCCAGCACGACCAGGCAGCACAGATGAACCATGCGCCTGAACACACCCACCAGAACGGCATACCCCAGCAGGCAGGGCACGAGCAAACTCAACGCCACCGCCAAGGCCTCCTTGGCGGGGCTCAATGGCAAGAGCGTGCGCTCGACAGCCGGCAGCCAATGGGCCAGCCCGGCTTGCGCGGCAGCATCGACCAGCCAGGCCTCGACGCTGGCCAGCACCTGCCCCAGTCCGAACGGCACCGCCACCGGGTACAGCAACGCAACAGGCCACAGCGCCAGCAACAGCAAGGCACCGTGCGCCTCGGGCACAAACCAGTGGGAACGCAGGCGCTGCCAGCGGTCGAGCAACCCGAGGCGGTTCATGGCCAACGCCAGCAGAACCCCCACACCACCGCCCGCACTGTTGAGCAGCCAGTCCACGTTCGACGGGACCCGGCTGGGCAGGTACACCTGCAGGGCTTCCAGACACAATGAAAGCAAGGCTGGCAAGGCACAGGCCCCGACCCATTGCCAAGTAGGCCCTGCCGTGCGCAGCACCGCCACGGCCAGAAAAAAACCGAGCGGCATGTAACCCAGCAGGTTGCTGAGCACATCGAATCCGGTCCAGTAACGGGGCCAGGGTGCCCAGAGGAAAGCCAGAAACTCCCCCCCCTGGGTGCGCCATCCTGTGAAGGGGTACAGGCTGGCATACACCACCAGCCCCACGCACAAGCCGGCAGCGGGTCGGGCAAGCGTGCGCTGGCCCATCACGCCCTCAGAACGGCTTGACCACCACCAGGCACACGGCCACCACCAGCATGATGACCGGTGCCTCGTTGAACCAGCGGTACCAGACATGCCCACGCTGGTTGCCGCCGGCTTCGAAAGTGACCAGCATGCGGCTGCACAGGTAGTGATAGACCATGACCAGCAGCACCACCGCCAGTTTGGCGTGCATCCAGCCGTTGCCGGGACCCCAGCCGATGCCATATCCGGCCCACAGCCAGATGCCCAGCACCAGTGCAGGCACCGCCAGCATGTGGGTGAACCGCATGAGTTTGCGCGCCATGAGCAACAGACGGTCGCGCTCGGCATCGCTGCCAGGCGGCACCATGGCCAGATTGACAAAAATCCGTGGCAGGTAGAACAGGCCGGCAAACCAGCTGGCCACGAAAACGATGTGGAATGACTTGACCCAGAGCATCTGGCAAGTGTAGTGCCGTCCCGGTCGAAAAAGGGCAGCCGAAACAGGGCGGTGGGCCTGAGTACCCCGCTCGACGCGCGGCGTGAGGGCAAAAAAAAGCCCGACCACACGGTCGGGCTGCAATGCCTTTCAAGCTGTCACACTCCAAGGCACCCGCTCAGGGAGGAAAAGCGGGGAGCGGTCTTTCGACTGCTCGGAGCGGATTCTAATCACAATTTCATCTGCCTTGCACCACCTTGGTACCAATTTTTGACATTTTTTTGCGCGCCCCGGCCATTGCAGACAGAAGGAGTCGCTGGACCGCGACAAATTGGTGCGTCAGTCCTGACCTGAATTTGCCACAATCCCAAACATGAACATGCCCGCCCAACTCCCTGACTACCCCGCCGCCCGTCCGCGCCGCCTGCGCCGCGATGCCTTCACCCGCAACCTGGTGCGTGAACACGCCGTCACGCCGCATGACCTGATCTACCCGGTGTTTGTGCTGGAAGGCCAGGGCCGACGCGAACCCGTGGGCTCCATGCCCGGCGTGGAGCGACTGAGCCTGGACCTGCTGCTGCCCGTGGCCGAAGACTGCGTGAAGCTGGGCATCCCGGTGATGGCGCTGTTCCCCGTCATCAGCCTGCACCTGAAAACGCCCGATGGCATCGAAGCCACCAACCCAGACGGCCTGGTGCCCACGGTGGTGCGGGCCCTGAAAAAGGAATTCCCCGACTTGGGCGTCATGACCGACGTGGCCCTCGACCCCTTCACCAGCCACGGCCAGGACGGCCTGCTGGACGAGGCCAACTACATCATCAACGACGCCACGGTCGAGGTGCTGGTGCGTCAGGCGCTGACGCAGGCCGAGGCGGGCGTGGACATCGTCGCCCCCAGCGACATGATGGACGGGCGCATCGGCGCCATCCGCACGGCACTGGAAGCCAAGGGCCATGTGCACACCCGCATCATGGCCTACAGCGCCAAATACGCCAGCGCGTTTTACGGCCCGTTCCGCGACGCGGTGGGCTCCGCCGCCAACCTGGGCAAAGCCAACAAAAAGGTCTACCAGATGGACCCCGGCAACACCGACGAAGCCCTGCGCGAAGTGGCGCTGGACATCGCCGAAGGCGCCGACATGGTGATGGTCAAGCCCGGCATGCCCTACCTGGACGTGGTACGCCGCGTGAAAGACCAGTTCCATGTACCCACCTTCGCCTATCAGGTGAGCGGTGAATACGCCATGCTGAAAGCCGCCGCCCAGAATGGCTGGCTGGACCACGATGCGGTGATGATGGAGAGCCTGCTCGCGTTCAAACGCGCGGGGGCAGACGGCGTGCTGACCTACTTTGCGCGTGACGCGGCGCGACTCATCAAAAACAATAGCTGATAGTGATGCCCATCAAGCGCTGAAGCTTGTTGTTACCAAAAAATCTCCGAGAACCTGAGCCATGCGGGTGTTTCTGATTGCCAACGGCCAGGTGACCGAGCAGGCCATGCTGCCCACGACGCTGCCCGAAGGCGGATTCTGGTGGGTGACGCTGGCACGGCGCGAATTCGAGGTGTTGCAGGCTGACGTCCAGGCCATGCTGGCGCAGCTGTGCGACAGCCGGCTGGTGGATCTGCACGTGTCGGATCTGCTGAACAACCAGCTGCCGTCGCACCACGACTTCACCTCCGTGTATGACGTGCTGGTGTTCCGTCGGCTGGCCACCAGCCAGACCGAGACCGATCTGGCCAACCCTGGCCAACCGGTTCATGTCACCCGAGAGGGCAGCGTGCCCAAGGTGTTCAGGCGCATCAACACCAACCCGGTCGGGTTCGCCGTGTTCGACCGGCTGCTGCTGTCCATTCACCCGACCGACTGTGCGGTGCGCGACAGCTATGCCGAGCGCCTGCTGGCCAGCCATGCCCTCGATGCCCGCGCGGGCACCGCCCGTCTGCCCGCCAGCCCCGCCGACCTGATGCTGCGGGTGGTCAACCAGATGGTCGACGGTTACCTGGAATTGCGGCGGGAACTCACCCGCGACATGGACCGCTGGCAGGAAGAACTGCTGGACGAGCGTGGCCGTTTCCACGACTGGCGGTCGATGATGCATACCCGCCTGAGCCTGCACATGCTGGACGAAGTGTGCGAAGACCAGCGCTCGGCCATCCAGGACTGGATCGAGGCGGTGCACACCTGGGCACCGGCCACCGACAAAGCCGCCAAGCACGAACGCGAACTTTTGATGGTGCGCAGCCGGGATGTGCTGGAGCACATCGAGCGCGTCATCCATCACGTGGACCGGCTGGAACGCAGCGCGGAAACGGCTGTGCAAATGCACTTCAGCGTGCAGGGCAGCCGCACCAACGACACCATGAAAACGCTGACAGCGCTGACGGCCATCTTCCTGCCACTCAACCTGGCGACCGGCTTTTTCGGCATGAATTTCGAGTTTTTGCCACTCATTCACGACAACGATGGCCTGTGGTGGGCCGTGGCTGTCATGGTTGGCGTGGCCACGGTCCTGGGCTGGGTGTTCTGGCGCAGGCGCTACCTGGCCAGGCGCTGACGCACGTGTGCGGCCAGCGCCGTGAGCCGTGACTCACCAAAGGATCACCATGCCACACCCCCATGTCTTGCTCGTCACCGGTGCGTCGCGCGGCATCGGGGCCGCCACCGCCCGGCTGGCCGCCAGCCAGGGATGGGCCGTGGCAGTGAACTACGTCGGCAACTCGCTCGCGGCAGACGAGGTGGTCCGCCACATCCGCGCCGGGGGTGGCCGGGCCATCGCCATCCAGGGTAACGTGGCGCTGGAAGCTGACGTGCTGCGCATGTTCAGGCAGATCGACGCCAAGCTGGGGCCACTGACCGGGCTGGTGAACAATGCCGGGGTGGTGGACGTGGCCTGCCGCGTGGACAACCTGAGCGTCGAGCGCCTGCACCGACAGTGGTCGGTCAACGTGCTGGGCAGTATGGTGTGCGCCCGCGAGGCGGTGCGCCGCATGAGCACCCGGCACGGCGGTGAAGGGGGCTCGATCGTGAACGTGTCGAGCGTTGCAGCCACACTGGGCGCACCCGGCCAGTATGTGGACTATGCCGCCTGCAAAGGCGCGATCGACACCTTCACCGTCGGTCTGGCCCGCGAGGTGGCGGACGAAGGCATCCGCGTGAACGCGGTGCGCCCGGGCATCATCGACACCGACATCCACGCCAGCGGCGGACAACCCGACCGGGCCCAGCGCCTGGCCCCCAGTGTGCCGATGCAGCGCCCCGGCACGGCTGAAGAGGTGGCCCAGGCCATCGTCTGGCTGCTCAGCCCCGCAGCCAGTTACACCACAGGTGCCATCCTGGACGTGAGCGGCGGGCGCTGACACCGGCAAAACACACGCACACGCAGCTTCAGGGATTGGAAGCGGCCGCTGAAGCTGACGTAACCGCCTCGTCCAGCAACTCCACCCAGTGTCGCACCGGCGTGTCGGTGCCGCTTTGCAGGTGCGTGATGCAGCCGATGTTGGCCGACACGATGGCCTGCGGCGCGAGTTCGGCCAGATGGCCCAGCTTGCGGTCGCGCAGCTCGTATGACAGCTTGGGGTTCAGCACCGAATAGGTACCCGCCGAGCCACAGCACAGGTGCGCCTCGCAGCGTGCCGTCTGCACGGGCAAGCCCAACTCGGCCAGGTGTGCTTCCACCCCGCCCTTGAGCTTCTGTCCGTGTTGCAGCGTGCAGGGCGGGTGGAAGGCGATGGTGCCCCGGGCAGCTGACGGTGCCTTGGCCTGCAACAGCGGCTTGAGCGCAGGCACCAGCGCGGGCAGCAACTCGCTCAGGTCTTTGGTCAGCGCGCTGACGCGCTGGGCCTTGGCCGCATAGGCAGGGTCATCTGACAGCACGTGGCCGTAGTCTTTGACCATCACACCGCAGCCCGACGCGTTCATCACGATGGCCTCGACCTGGCCGCCTTCGATCATCGGCCACCAGGCATCGATGTTGGCGCGCATGTCGGCCTTGCCGCCATCGTGGTCGTTCAGGTGGAAGCGCACCGCACCACAGCAGCCCGCCTTGGTGGCCACCACGGTCTCGATGCCGGCTGCATCGAGCACACGCGCGGTCGCCGAATTGATGTTCGGGCTCATGGCCGGCTGCACGCAGCCAGCCAGCATCAGTACCTTGCGGGCATGGGTACGGGTCGGCCACACCCCGGCATCCTGCGGGGCCGGCACCTTGTTCTTCAGGCTGGCGGGCAGCAGCTCGCGCACCAGCTGGCCCAGCTTCATCGCCGGGCCGAACAGGGGTGACGGCAAGCCTTCTTTCAACGCCGTACGCACCAGTTTTTCGGTGAAGGGGCGTGGCACCTGCTCGTCCACCACCTTGCGGCCGATGTCGATCAGGTGGCCGTACTGCACCCCGCTGGGGCAGGTGCTTTCGCAGTTGCGGCAGGTCAGGCACCGGTCCAGGTGCATCTGCGTTTTGCGCGTCGGGGTGGCCCCTTCGAACACCTGCTTGATGAGGTAGATGCGCCCACGCGGGCCGTCCAGTTCATCGCCGAGCAGCTGGTAAGTGGGACAGGTGGCGGTGCAAAAGCCGCAGTGCACACAGTTGCGCAGGATGGCTTCGGCGGCCTGGCCATCGGCCGTGTCGCGGTACTGGGGAGCGAGATGGGTTTGCATGGTTCACACCCCTGGGTACAGGCGGCCAGGGCCAAAAATGCCCGCCGGGTCGAATTCGGTTTTCAGCCGGCGGTGCACATCGGCCACCGGGCCGGCCAGTGGCGTGAACACACCCTGCTGGCGGTCGGCTTCGGCGGCGGGCCTGAACAGCGTCGCATGCCCGCCTGCGGACTGTGCCGCCGAACGGATGGCCACGCCCTGGTCGGCGGGAGCCCACAGCCAGCGCTGCGCGCCGTGCCACTCCACCAATTGCGCATCGGGTGCCTGCCCGCCAAACGCCTGGGCGGGCGCCGTTTGCGGCACCGACAGCCGCCACAGCGAGGCCCCGGCAGGTGCCTGTTTGAAAAACGGCAGTTGCTGTTCGCCACAAGCCGCCCAATCGGCCGCCACAGCCGCGTTGTCATGCCGTTGCCCCCCCAGTATCCGGCAGGCTGCCTCGACCGCCGCCACCGCGCCGCGCAGGCGCAGGTACAGCACCGATCTGCCCTGGTCACGTACCCAGCAACTGGCGTTGAGCGGCAGGGGCTGCCCACCCCAGCGGTTGAGTGCAGCGAGCGCGGCTGGCTGGTCCATCTCGAAGCTCAGCGTCGCCTCGGCCGGGGCAACGGGCAACACTTTGAGCGACACCTCGGCCAGCAGCCCCAGCACGCCCATGGAGCCGGCGTAGAGGCGGCTCACGTCGTAACCGGCCACGTTCTTCATCACCTGGCCACCGAACGTCAGCAACTCGCCCCGCCCGTTGACCACCTGCGCGCCCAGAATGAAGTCGCGCACCGCGCCGACACTGGCCCGCCTCCTGCATCCCGCATGCGCGACGCAAGTACGTCGAGGTCGCCGAGGCGTTTCCCGAAGAAGTCGCCTTCGTCCTCCGGACCCTGCGCGAGGTCTTTCGCACC
>ERZ761609.2996-NODE-2996-length-11607-cov-9.855696_pt1 | contig 11607 bp, 3 predicted proteins | sample MGYA00511163_ERZ761609 | MGnify/ENA primary metagenome ERZ761609 (study PRJEB28899, sample SAMN02445070) | bioreactor sludge metagenome | biome: EBPR sludge | place: Australia: Brisbane, Thorneside Wastewater Treatment Plant | collected 2011-12-16 ... | reverse complement strand
CCTCGCCCAGGCCGCGCCCAACAACAACGACGCCGCCGTCGCCCGCCTGCTGCCCGACGGCGACCCCGACCCCGCCTTCGGCAACGGCGGCACCGTCACCCACAACAGTTGCACCCCGATCTGCGTCGGCGGCGAGACCGAGAACATCTCCAGCGACATTGCCATCCAGCCCGACGGAAGCGTGGTCCTGGCCGGCTGGATCGCCAACAACCAGGGCAACTACCGCGTGCACGTCCTGCGGCTGCGGGGGGATGGGGTGTTTGGGGATGGGTTTGGGGGGTGAGGGCGAGGAAGGCAATTGCTGCGGCTCAGGGTTCCGGAGAAAACGTTTGCGCCGGGATCCGGCTAAACCTAAGCCACTTCCGATGCCAGTCAGGCGCCGCACCCGAAAACATCATTTACTAAGAATGCAATTCTTGCAGAATCAATACTTCCGTTCGGATCATCACGGGTGATGATCAGCACTCCCCGATCCGTCTCACCAATTCCGCGCTCTCGAATTCCGTTGGCGCCATACCAGGCCAGCTTCTCTTCCCATCGCTTTCGGTAACTTGGAACATGCAACATTCCGCAGTGCTCCCAATAGACGGTTTGACCAGACTCATTATCCTCGATAGTAAAGTCGGGATACTTGGTAACTCCATCAATGGTAAGTGGCCGCTCATAGGTGTAATCAATTCCCTTGGCGGCAAGCGCGTTTGCGATGATCACCTCCGACTTTGAGCGAACCATTTCTCCGCGCACTGTGCGATGAATGAGGTTTCGCTCAAAAAGCCGGCCATCGATCTCAACAGGAGAGGGCGCAAGGAAAAGATTGGTCAATCGCCGCGCAGTGTCGGATCGGTCATCTGATGAGTACTTTCGAAGCTCGCTACGCGGGCCCTGGTGCAGGATCACCACGCGGTCTTTCTGGCGCGTAAGCGCAGTGTAGAGCAATTCACGCGAGAGAAGGCGGCACGGGTTGGGCAGAACGAGAAACACCGTCCCAAACTCGCTGCCTTGCGATTTGTGCACGGTAAGCGCGTATGCAAGCTCCAAGACCGCGCTGCCTTCTTCGGTGAAGTCTCGGCTCGTGAAGTCATACTTGAAGCCTGGCTGCGAGGAGAACTCCACTTCCAGCTTCCACCGAAGATCCGGAAGTCCATTCTTCCTAAAAAAACCGACGGCCATGCCGATCTCGCCGTTGGCGATGTACGCATCGTCCTTTGGCGGATAAACCTTGCGGTGCTTGTTCCACCAAAGCTTCGGATCGGTATTGCTAAGGTTAATCACCTTGTCGCCGTAAACTATCTCTTCGCTTCCCATCGGCTTCGGAACCTTCCTTCTCCATCCCTCCCTGCGGGCTGCATCGACCAACGGCTGCCTAAACTGTTTATGGATGAGCCGGTTCAGCTCGGGCACGCCGTGGGCTGACGAACGCAACGGCGAGAGGATCTGCCATCCCTCGGATGACTCGGCGGCCCCAGCCTTGTCGCCCTTCCTCGGGTTGAAAAAGCGCATGTCGTTCCAGGGTTCGCCGCCCAGCGTCATGTCGAAGCCCGCGACATCCTCAGGCCCAACGAGTGCCTGCGTGCCATCGGGCCGCTTGAGTTCCTCGACCAGCACCTCGATGATTTTGGTACGTACCTCGTCCGCGGTGTCCCACTGCACGAAGCGGACATGTGGGCTATGGGCAGTGCGGGCCACCTTGTCGAAGACATCGTCTTCGCCTGGCGCAATGGGCGAACCGCTGAACCACTCGGCAAGCAGCAGGTCCTCTCGATCCTCACCGGACTGACGCCGCCGGATCGTGAGCTCCGCATAACCAGCACCGACGCGCGGAAACATCTCACCCGCGCCATCCGGCGCAAGTCGCTTCACGATGTCAACGAATGGCCTCCCTGCCCCGATAGGCGGGAGTTGTCGCGGATCTCCAATAAGGAGGAGCCGATGCACGCCCTTCAGCGCCTGGATCAGTGCCGCCAGCATCTCCTCGGTGAGCATCGAAGCCTCATCGATGATCACTGTGTGCGCATTGGCTTCAGTCGGCTGGTCCGAGAGGCGGTAGCGTCCGGTTGAGCCGTCATAGCGATGTGGGCTGAGGAATTGCGCGATGGTGTAGCCCTTGAGCTTGAGGCCCCTTGTGGACTGCTCCATTCGGACGCGGGCCTTGCCAGTGGGCGCGAGAAGAAGGATGCCGCCCGATTCGATCTTGGGGTGCGAGCAAAGTACGGAAAGCAGCGTGGTCTTGCCCGTTCCCGCAGGGCCTATCAGCACAGACAGCCGCGACTCTGCCAGCTCCCTGAGTGCCGCGGACTTCTCAAGTCGGGCGCTCTCTTCAAGCTCATCGGGCTCACCGACACTTTGTCCCGCGAGGTGCACATCGAGCAACTTTCGCCAGTCAGCCTCGACCACCAGTCGCTTGCCGTTAATCCGCTTCTCAACCGTGGAGCGGATGACGCCGCCCATCTCCGCAAGCCGAACTAGTTGGAGGGCGGGTGCCTCGTTGGCCATTGCTATCTCGACAGCCGCATCACCAAAGTCGTCCTTGGCGACGTTCATGAGGTCGGCATCCACCGCGCACTGCGGCTGGATCGGAAGACCACGGATTCCGAGCACGACCTGCGCCTGCGGAACTAGCGTGCTCCCGGCCGTCGCCGCGTCCTCGAGCACCTTGACAGTCAGAGCTCGGACCCGTCGTGCATCCGTTCCGGCATCGAGCGCACTCGGCTCCGGCAACGGATGTGTGTTGCGAACTACGGCGTCTGGGAACACCCCACGATCGACGGTCCAGATGCTTACTGGATCGTCCGCAAGGCGGGTCAGTTCATATAGCAAGTATGGATTTTCGAGGATTTTCTTGTCGGGGATGCTTATCCCGGCTTTCGTTCGCTCCTCCTCGACATAGAGCGTTTTGGCTTGCTCCCGCGTCAACTCGAAGCGGCTGACCAGCTTGAGCAACGCGCGGCGTTCATCGGGCAGCCGCGACCACTTCGCAGCGAGGGTCTTGCCAACGCTCTTGCAGAGCGGCGCGGGCAATACATCTGAGGGCTCCGCAAACATCTTGTCAACTAGCGGCCAAGGGTCAGCGTTGTCGCCGATCTTCTCCGCCAGAGCCCTGGCGACAAAGGTCGCTGATTCCAGGCCGAACGCAGACAGTGCCGCGCCCAATCCGGGGCACGGCCCACGTGCCGTCCAGAGTTCGCCAAGCCGCGCGTCAATCCACTGCAGGCAGTGGTCCCATGGGCCCGGCAGAACTCCTCTCGCCTTGCGCAACGACTCGGCGCATGCGAGCAGGGATGCGATCGCGCCGTCGTGGCTGACCAATTGCGAAGCGTGGGAGAACTCAAGCAGGCGGTCAGCCGGAGACAGTGCCGCGAGCTGGGCAGGATCGAACTCCGGCTCCTCGCCCGCCTTGGCAATGGCGGCATGGTAGGGGAGGAGGAAGCCGTCCTTGAAGTCCGGGCGGATAGAGTGCTGAACCATCCGCTCCCACAGCATCGATCGCAGCTTTCCGCTGAGATCCTTGGTGGTATACGCATACTCCTGCGCCGCACCGACATGCAACACACGTCCTACGCCAATCAGGATGCGGCCGCCCGCTGCGTCCTCCAGGAACGGCACTTGCTTTGCGTAGAAGAAGCACAGCGACAGCTCAGGTTTGAGGTGGCCAGCGAAACAATCGAGCAAGGCTGTATGGTTGAGGTACTCCTGCACCCACTGCGTCTTGAAACCGAGCTCCGGTTCCCGTTCGGCCTGCACGTCCAGCGCATGCTCCTCGCCGATCGTCTCCATCGCCTCGCTGAGCATCCACGCGAACGGCACCACGGCTGCCGAGTAGGGTGGGTGACGGAGCGGCGTTTCCTTGAAATGGCCGTGGCTCGTGTCGGGGCCGCGGTTATAGGGATGATTGGCCATCCGCACGTACTCGAACGGTGCCATGAATCCCATGCGCTCGGCCGCACATGCTGGCCACTGTGCCTGTGGCAGTTCATCAAGGCGTTTGCCCGCGACCGACTCTTCGGCTGCATCATCGCGGTCTTCCGCGATGCGCTTGAGCTTGAGGCAAGATCCGTTAAGTCGAGGCGCGGCGCAGACCCGGCCGTCCCAGCCGGTGTCATGCCATGGGACACGGATTGACAGGTGCCTCAAAGGATAGTTCACCTGAGCCTCCTCACCCTGGTTCCCTCGCTTTCAAGCCTCGACTCCCGAATCAATCCGTTGATGAGCGAACGCGCCGTCTCGTCAATCGTTGGGCCGGTCCGCTGGAATCCAAGCCAGCGGGCAAACGCCCTAATGGCATCGTCCCGTTCCGTCCAGCTAGTACCCTCCAAAGAGGCTAGGAACTGGGTCTTGAGGAACTCGCGCTCGTAGTGCTCGATCGATCTTGCGCTGATCCGCAACTTGCCGCCTTGGTTCTTGAGAATTCCCCTGCGAACGGCCGTACGAATCGCATCATCCAGGGCCTCGCGAACTCGCGACCCTGTCCTTTGGTATCCGGAGGCCCGAGCGAGCTCGATGATGGCGGCGTCGCGTTCGCGTTCTTCTCCGTTCGCAAAGCAACCACGAATAAGGCAAAGCAGCTCTTTTTTCCCCATGCTCCTTTCAAGACTCGCCGGCCTGTCGAGGCTCCGCATGGGGTCTGCGGTAGGCAAGGCTGGTTCCGCAACCTTCAAGATCTGGGGGTGCTCGATCCCGTAGAGATCTTCCTTCGGTGGCGCAGACGGTCGCAACTCGACCGAGTTGACCGGCTGAGCCCTAACCTCGGTTTGCGTAGCCACCTCGGTACTCGGACTTGAAGAAAAGGCTCCTGGCCACCCGCCATGTTGGTCGATGACCTCGTCGATCTCCTTCATCAGGCGGATGGTCTCGGAGAGGGCGACAATAATCCTGTGGTAGTGGGAAATGTCGTCCTTCGAGAGAGTGCGTCCTTTGCGGTCCTTGAGCCACTTCTCACACACTTGGTATCCACCGACGTGGAGGTTCCATACGTCCTCGTCTACGCCTCGGAAGCCGGTGGTCTGCGTCTTATCCAGCCAGACTGTGTTCTTAGACCAAGAGACACTCTGAACCTCCGGGCCGCGAGCGCCGAGGTACTCGGTAATGGGGCGGTCGAGCCTGGGGGATTCGAGCAGGTGGAGGGCGACGAGTTCTCCGCCGAGGACTGCGAGCGCGTTAAATAAATCCAGACTTCCGGGCAACGGTAAGCGCGGGAAATCAATCTTCAGGAATTCCGCGTAGCGGCTCCGATAGGAGGGACTGTGAAAAACTGAGTAGGCGTAAAAGAGAATTTCTTCGTGGGATTCTTCGGCTGCACTGCCAAGAGATACGTTCCTTAATGTGCTAATAAACACCGACGAAAAATTGCTCCTTCCTGCACTCGGACTTGATAGCAAATCCTCATCAAATATCCACAACGGTGCGAAGTAATCCTGCCCCTTATTCCCTAGATAAAAGGTACCGTGACAGATCGGAATCCGTGACACGCCAAAATGCGAAACCTTATCGCCGACGATCTGTCTGTTGAAGATGATGCCAATGTTCTTTTGCCCAACAACGTGCTGCATCACTTCGCGACGAGGGTAAGCTAGAAACCCTCTTGTTCTTCCGGTCCAATAGGTCCAGCGAACGTCAAAGGGCCGGTATAGAATCGGACTTAGAAATCGCTGGCTGGGTCCGCTTGCTGCGAGATCGGCCTTCGCCAATGCGACCGTCCAATCTCGACCATCCGCTCCGAGATCGAACTCATCCCGGGCTTGTCCGGCTGGCAAGGAGCTGAAGCGCTTCACTTGCTCCCACATGTCGGTTCGCGTAAATGCAACGCATAACCTATCGCGCTTGGTCTGTATGCCCGACGAAGCGACCTCAAACGCCGACTTGATCTGTGGCCATTCGGTATATTCGGCTTCGGCGCTCGCCGTGCTCTCTGAAGAGTACGGTACCCAACGAAAGTACGGGGGCGAAGGTTCAACTTGCTTAAGCGCTGCGTCGATTGGCTTGCTTGCTAGCAAGTCGGCATATTTACTTGCGCGTGTGCCTACGCGAGATGAGTAGCGAAGGCGTGGGCCGCCTCTGTTTTTGCAAAGAATTGTGATGGCCACGCCCTGCTCGATTTCGAATACGTTCTCATCAGCTATGTTGCCTTTCGCGTCTCCGTTCAGATCAACCGCAACGCGAAGCGGGAATGTCTCCCCAAGATGCTCGCGCATTCGTCGCTTTACGATTCCATCGAGGAAGTCTCGATTGATGATAAATCCCACTATTCCAACGCCGGCCGCCGTAATGTGATGTTGGGCAAATCTTAAGAACTTCCATTCTTCACGGTTCAAGTCGCTTTTCGTTTCGTTAAGCCCCTGTTTCCACTCACCAAGCAGCTGCATGAGCCACTCCGGTTCGGAGAGCGACGAAGAATAGGGTGGATTGCCAATCACAGCGACGAACCTTGCACTTCGCTTGATTTGGTTCACCGCCTGGGCCTCATGTGCCAGCGCCGGAATCGCGAACTCGAGCGTTCCTGAGAAGTCGTGCGCTGGCTCGAGCGCATTTGTCATGTACACCCGCGCGCGCTCGTCGCTTCCGAAGCGATACCCTGTCTCGTAGAGTTTGAGCCCAATCTTGAGGTGGGCGATGGCGTAGGGCGCCATCAGCAACTCGTAGCCGTGCAGGCGCGTAAGCAGGTGCTTTGGCACATACTGGTTCCAGAGCGAATCGATTTTCTTTTCGCCGTGGCCCTGCGCCTTCCACTTGGCGACGAGCGTCTGATGGACGAGGTCGATGACCTCGACGAGGAAGGTACCGGTGCCAGTCGCCGGGTCGAGGATCTGGACGAAGTCCTGGTCTGGCGAGACGCCATTGGGGACGCTCAGGTCGGTATGACGCTTCGCCATCTCGCCCCACGTGGTTGTATCGGCAAGCCCGTCAGTGAGGCCGAATTCGGTGCGCAGCAACTCGTCCACCGAGCGCACGATGTAGGACACCACCGGACGCGGTGTGTAGAAGACGCCGCGCTGCATCCGCTTTTTCGCGTCGTACTCCTTGAGGAAGAGCTCGTAGAAGTGGATGACCGGGTCTTCCTGGGGGTTCCGGTCGCCGAAGTCTCGGATCACGGCTTCCATGTTTGCGTCGTCGAGCAGGTCCACGACTTCGGAGACGCCCAGCTCGTCGAAATTGATGCCCGGCCCGCCCGCCTTGCCGCGCCGCCCCCCGACTTTGAGGAAGGTCTCCATCAGCTCGCGGAGAAAGGGGTTGGTGCGCATGTGGGCAGCGAAGTCGTCTGCCGTCTTCTTGGTCGGATCTGCAATGCGCGCCGATAGCAGGCCGTAGGCGATGGTCTGTGCGTACATGTCGGCGAAACCATCGGCGTCTAGATCGTGGACCAGCGCTTCTTGGAACGCCTTCATCAGCCTGGTTAGCGGCCCCTTGTCCGTCTCGATATCAAGCGCGGCCCCGATGCGGTCGCGAATGCTGCGAGCCAACTCGGCCAGCCGGATCGACAGTTGTTTCGAAGTGGTGACGACCTCGCGGTGGCGCAGGGTGAAGGCGTCGCGCCAGCCCTTCCGCCAAGCATCCGCGTTGGTCTCGTCGTCGGGCCATGCAAGGTGCACTGTCAGCTCGCGAGCCACGGCGTCGACGTGCAACGCGGTGTCTAGGATGTCCCAGCCCAGCACCTTGAGGGTCGGCAGGTCATGGCTGTCCCGTGCCTGGGAGAAGTGGGCGAAACTGATCTGGCGCTCATCGCCCTCTCCGTAGTTGGAGACGAAGAGCAGGTCGTCAGCTGCCCAGGCGGCGCGTTCGGCGCTGTTGGCGGAGGCACGCTTCTTGAGCGCCACTTGGCTCAAGATGCGTCGCAGTGCGACGACCGGTAGTTTCTTCGGCTCGAACTTGACAAAGAAGATGCCCCAAGGCTGCTTGGGCGACAGCGGGCGCAGGCGCTTGATCTCCTGGATCTTGGCTGCTGTCTTGGGGTCAATGCCGAGTTCGTCTGCAGTGAAGTCGTAGAAGAGATCGTCAACCTCTTCGAACGAGTCGCGGGCGATGGGCCAGCCCATCTGGTCGCGCAGGTAGGCGATGAGTTGGTCGAAGCGCTTGATGGAGGCCAGCTTGGCGCGGTGGTCGATTGGCATCGGCTCAGCCCTCGTTGAGTTCCATCCAGCAGCGAAGCGCCGGCCTGACGCCGACGGGTGCGTCGATCCGCTTCAGGTACGTGTTCTTTATGTGCTTTTCGACCTTTGCGCGGAGCTGGGCCAGGGTCACCTTCTCGCTGGTGCACTTGCGCGGCGTCTCGGGCTTGGAGCGGATGCTGGCGACGATCTCGCCGGGCTCCTCCAGGATCACGTCGCGATCAAGGTTGCAGAGGTACCAGCGCGTTGTGCCGGCCTCCTCCGTGAACTCGTCGGCTTCCTTGTCGAGCGCGGGGAGCGTGTAGCAGAAGAACACGCCGCGCACGCCCTTGTGCACGCGCTTGCGACCACTGAAGGTGGCGCCGGGCAGTTGCCCAAGGCGAGACTCGAGTTCGGGGTCGGCCTGCAACAGGTCCTGGTACTCCAGATGCATATCTTCGACGGCGGTCTTGGTGCCCTCGTAGGCGTGGTTGAATTCCTTGAGGGCGTCGAAGTCATCTTCTGGCGTCAGCAGCTTCTTGCCCTCAATGCCGAGGGTCTTGGAAATGAGCAGGGTCTTCTGCGTGACCTTGGTGTAGAGCGTGAGGATCGCGTTCAGATCGTCGGGTGGGAGGAAGTTCCAAAAACTCACCTTACCGCGGGACGAAGCGACCTCCGGATGGTCAGCGACGAGCCGCTTCTCAACCTCGGGGTTCATGCGCCGGTCCACGCGACCGATACGCTGCATGAGGCGCACTGGGTTCCAGTGGATGTCGTAGTTGATCATCCGCGAAGCGTCCTGAAGGTTCAGGCCTTCCGACAGAACGTCGGTGGAGATGAGAATCCGGGTTTCCGCGTGTCCTCTCAGGGCTAACGCTGCTGATGAGGTGCCGTTGTAGTAGGGCGCGAAGCGCTGAATGACATCCGCCCGATTCGCCCTTGTTGCGCTGTCCACCTGAGCAACGCCACCGATTTCAGCCCGCTCCAGCTCGCGCTTCAGGTAGCGCGCAGTGTCGGCGAACTCAGTGAAGATCAACACCTTCTGGCCAGTGAGTTCCTTGGATTTGAGCAGGCGGATGAGCTTCTGGAGCTTGTCGTCGTGCTTGGGTTCGAACTGTTTGGCTTCTGCCACAAAATGTATGAGCTGGTCCAGATCTCGAAAGGTTTCCGCCATCATCGCCGACAAATCGTACTCATCCCGATTGAGACGCACGACTGCGTCCAGCATCTCCTGAGGCACGATGTCTTCGTCCTCAGACTCATCGCCGTGGTCACCCCAGAGTTCGAACTGCCGCTGGCGCGCGTAACCCAGCGCCTCTGCATTGTCCGCCTTCCAGCGTTCCAGCTTCCTTTTTTCGGTTACCGTCTGACTATGTACCTCAAGAAACGCCAGCAGCTTCCGAAGGAGACGGTCGCAGGACAGCTCGAACGCCACCACCGAGCTTTCGAATCGCTTGAGAAAGTTTGTGCGAATGAGGCCGACCACCTGCTTCTGACGCCCCTGCTCCAAGGGGTCGATGCTGGTATCCGACCCCTTGTACCAGGCCAATGGGTAGTACATCGGTAGGGCGAAAAGCGGGTTCCTTCTTTGGAACGCATTCTCGAACATGTCGAGCAGACGGCCATAGCTCTTGCGAATCGAGTACTCAGCCACCTGGGGCACCTTTCGATCCGGGAAAGCCGCCGCCTTACCCGTCTCGCGGATCTGGCTTTCGCGCGCGTAGGCGCGACTTCTCTGGACAACCAGATGGCGGAAGACTTCGTCGCTGGCCAGAATCTCCTGAGCATCAGAGATGTGCTCGGAGACATCGCTCAATTCGTGGCCGACGCGGCCGTGAAGCGCCTTCTCCACCTGATTGAAGTGCGCAGTCAGATTGTTGACGCCGAGTGTTCGAGCGAAATAGGTTTGGTCTCGACGCGTGAACAGCTCTGCCATATGCCGAAAGTCGCTGAGTCGGTTGTTGATCGGTGTCGCGGTGAGCATGAACAGCGTCTTTGGCCGTGCCGTGCTGTCGAGCAGGTCGTAAAGGCGGTGGTAACGCGAAGGCGCAACGTCGTCGTCTCCGCCGCCGGGGCGCCCTGGATTCCTAAAGTGGTGAGCTTCATCGATAACCACCACATCGGCCAACTCCGCAATTCTGCGAAACCGCTCGGGGAAATCACCTTTGCGTCCGAGGTCCGTGTGGCTGAAGACGGCTAGGTTGCTGAAGTCGGCGCCGCCACCTACCCCTCCGATGTGGGGTAGCCAGTCACGCAAATGCGGCTCCCAAACCCCCTCTTTCGCTGCCTTTGGAGCGAAGAGAACCACCCGCTTGCCCTCATGCAGCACGAGGCGCTCGATCAGCATGAGTCCGACAAAGGTCTTGCCGAGTCCAACCCCGTCACACAAAAACGCACCGCCGTGCTGTCGAGCGATCTTCATGAGTGCCCAGTACGCTTCCTTCTGATAGCGGTCGATTCGAGGGAACATCCTTGAGCGGCTTTCGTCCCACTCGCTCGCGGTTAGCTCGTGACCGCGAAAGAACTCGCGAAGCGCCTTCGCGTACACGTCAAACGGGGTGTAGTGGCGCGTCTGGCGATCGATGGTCTTAATCACAGACTCGGTGATGTCGCTGGCTTCGTTCCAGTGCGCCTCAAACCACTCCTGCAGCTGCGCGACCTCCCTGGCGCTTTGCACCTGAATGTTCAGTTCAATGTTCTGAGTTAAGCCGGGCGACGTGAAGTTGCTCGATCCCACGAGTGCCTGCGATCCGACGACCTCCAGCCGCGCGTGGGTGATGTAGGCCTTGGCATGGAATTTCTCCTTGTCATACACCCGACACTCGATCTGACCGGAACGAAGTGCCGCAAGGATCGCCGGAATGTTCTCCAGGAATGGATTTCCGATTTTTTCGGCCTCGATGCTCTGGTCTAGTAGGTCGGTGGCACGCGACCGCACTGCCTCCAGGAGCACCTTGCGAGAAGCTCGCATGGTCTCGGAACCCATCAGAATCCGGATCTTGTCCAGCGACTTCCACTTCTCGTTCAAGGCGAGCAGGGCACCAATTTCGAAGTAGCCCGTGGCTATGTCGAAGCGCTTGGCAATTCCCGCCCACTCCTCAAGGTAACGCAGGCATGACCATCCGGAAACGCTGTTGTCAACGATGAAGAGGTCACGTCCTTTGGAATCGACTGGCATGGTGCTCGCTCGGCAAAAGATGGATCGTTAGATGGGACCTGTATTCATAATGCCGACCGGAGTCTAGGCGGTGATCCGGCCCGCAATTATCGTTCTACGAACTCTTAGGACCTCGTTGGGAAACCAATTTCATCTATTCACTTGAGCCCTTGCACCCAATCCTAACAACACTGGGCCATGAAGGAAGCTATGTGTCTACTGGATAGGTCAAGATGTAGAAGGGCAGCGACGAGGACAACTCCTGCGCCACCCGCCGCCTCAACCCCACCGGCCTAACCACCTCTACCTTCGCTCCATGGCTGCACAGCCACCAGAACAGCCGTTCGCTGTCCTGGACGGTGGCGCGCACGG
>ERZ761609.2994-NODE-2994-length-11608-cov-39.016792_pt1 | contig 11608 bp, 7 predicted proteins | sample MGYA00511163_ERZ761609 | MGnify/ENA primary metagenome ERZ761609 (study PRJEB28899, sample SAMN02445070) | bioreactor sludge metagenome | biome: EBPR sludge | place: Australia: Brisbane, Thorneside Wastewater Treatment Plant | collected 2011-12-16 ... | reverse complement strand
TTCTCCGGGAGAATCCTCCCGGAGAAGTCCTACGTGCCCCCTTCGCCCCCTACCACATCTAACTCTCCGGGAGAATCCTCCCGGAGAATTCCTACGTGCCCCCTTCGCACCCTACCATATCTAAATCTCCGGGAGGATCCTCCCGGAGAGTTCTCCCGGAGAATACGTTCGACTTCGAAGAATAGGACATTTTCGGCCCTAACCCTTGGTATCTAAATAGCGTTAATACCGTCACAATGCCGCGTCATGCGCGAGCACAACTCAAAGTACACGACGAATAACCGTTTGAAATGAAAGGACCACACAATGAAACGCGTCATTACGCCTCACTTTCTGGCTCTGCTGCTGGGATTGAGTAGCCTCTATGCTCAAAACACACCTCGGGCATCGACGATTACGGAGTCACTGCCACCATGGGCAACAGTTAATGTCCCTGGAGGTTATTACATGACGGATGTCGACATGGTTGACCGCACAGTCGGTTTTGCCGTCGGCGACTCGGGCACGATTCTTTCGACTTCCAACGGTGGTCGCAATTGGGATGGCGCGCTCGTTGTGCCACGTCAATTGATCAGCGACGTTACTCTACGAGGAGTGTCTGCTAACTCGCGCGCCAAGGTTGTTGTCGTTGGAGACCAAGGACGTATTGTTCGAACGACGGATGGCGTACACTGGACAGTCGACATCGTTGAGACAGGGATGGATCTTCAAGCCGTCACTTGGCAGAATGACACAACAGTCGTAGCCGTCGGACGTGAAGAGGGCTTTATGCCGGTTGTCCTTCGTTCTACGGATGCAGGTGCGTCGTGGTCGCGTATATCCGTCCCCGTTCAACCCAACTACGGACTCATGACGGTAACAACACTTCGGAACGGCACAGTCGTAGCTGCGGGAAGTATCCCTGCTGATAACGCTTTAGACCGACGTGCCGTTTTCATATCATCATCTGACGCTGGGCTAACATGGCGCATTGACAAGACAACCCTCGTGCCGTACATCCCACTCGGATTGTTCGAAACAGCATCGGGTACACTCGTTTGTGCTGGATCGAACGATGATGACCGAACTGGCTACTTCGCTGCTCCCGAAGGTCTATCATCATGGCGTTTCGTGGATGTCGATTCCATGTCACTAACATTTGATATGGCTGAGGATGCTAATGGCAATTTATTTAGCATGGGCTATCAAGAGATCAGAACAGCCACATCTGTCGTCTGGGAAATGCGTGAGTTCGTGAGTAATGAGAGTGGTCAATGGGAGAACCGCAGTCTCGAGAAAGAGCTTATCGGGTCACTTCGTTTCGATGTTGCTGGAGATCGGATTGTCGTTACTCATGGATACGGCGCTGTGCGTCTGCGGTGGAATGATTGGAATCAGCGGAGTCGGCCTGATGTGGATAGTTACATACATCTTGAACTCGGCTCAGTGGAAGTCACTTCATCCGTAGAGGTCACAGTTCCCGTTGCAGTGTGGAATAATAGTGCGTCGGCAGTGACGATAACAGCCATTTCGTTTGTTGACGGCTCGGATGTCTTTAGAGTTGTTAATGCTCCAATTGGCTCCGTCATTGGACCGCAACAAGCTATAGACCTCGCTGTGAAATTTTCTCCATTAGATGAGGGTGATCATTGGGGACTTTTGTCAATAGTATCATCTACAGGAGAAGAGACTCATATCGTTGTAAGTGGCACGGGAGTTCAACCACCGCAGGACGGGCTTGTGGTGAGTCCGTTTGTGCACGTATCTACAACGGATGAGTTTTTTGGCCACGTGACGGTCTCTGAGTCTGTTATACGGAATACGTCAGATGCAAATGTTACCATCGATGATATCGCTATTGTAAATGGCGACCTCGCAGCATTCTGGTACGAAGATTGGCCCGCATTCCCTTATACACTACGTCCAGGGGATGAACTAGACCTATCTATCCGATTCGTTCCACTCGATCGTGGAATTCATCGAGCGCAGTTGCGTGTCCACTTTGCAGATGGTGATACAACCACAATACCCTTAATTGGATATAGTCGACTTGTTGGGTTTGATGATGTTATCGACTTTGGAGTCGTTCCACGTGGATCTTTTCGCGAAGTAACGGCCGGATTTATGCACTCAATGTTGGGAGACCGTGTTGAAGACGTACAGATACAAACACAATCTCCATTCGGCGTGTTAACAGTTGACAGGCCTGACGGATCCATTTTTGGTGATGACGTGGTAACGTCGATACTCTCAGTAGAACCTGATGACAATGGAATATTTGTCCGACCGCTCACGGTAACATTTGGAGATCTGCTTGACGGAGTAGTAATGCGGACATTACGTTACGCGTTGCGTGTTCGAACATCTCCAACGACGGATGTTCAAGATTCGACAGGAAGAACAGCCATGACGGTTTCACCTCAGCCAGTTCTCGATGCAATGAGCATCGTGCTACCAACACCCGACAATGGACGAGCTAGTTTGCGAGTTCTCGACCTAGCTGGATCAATTGTGTACGCGGAGAGTGTGATGATTACCAACGGAACAGCTCACGCAAATGTTGGAGCTCTTCCTCCGGGTGTTTACAACATCGTGATTGAGACAGGCACGGCGTCGAAGAGAAGTATGATCATTAAGAACTAGCAGAAGTGCTTCGACGGCGTTGAATGGTCAATGTGGGAGTATTTATGCGTTGGGCAGGCTCACGTTAACTCGCGCCAACTCTCCGCCAACTCTCCGGGAGAATCCTCCCGGAGAGTTGTTTTGTTTGAAGCGGCTGCTGGTAAACTCGTCAGGTGTTCTTAGGTATCCTCAGGTATTCTCTCCTCAGGTATTCTCCGGGAGAATCCTCCCGGAGAATTGGGACCACTGTCTTCAGTAGTCTAAAAGACAGCGGCGAAGAATACACTGGAACATCTCTCAGGTATTCTCCGGGAGAATCCTCCCGGAGAATTGGGAACACTGTCTTCACTAATCTAAAAGACAGCGGTGAAGAATACACTGGAACATCTCTCAGGTATTCTCCGGGAGGATCCTCCCGGAGAATTGGGAACACTGTCTTCACTAGTCTAAAAGACAGCGGTGAAGAATACACTGGAACATCTCTCAGGTTTTCTCCGGGAGAATCCTCCCGGAGAATTGGGAACGCTGTGTCCTGATGTTCAATTTGAGCAGTGAAGGATTCTCCGGGACAACTCTCCCGGAGAATCCTCCCGGAGAATTGGGAGCGCTGTGTCCTGATGTTCAATTTGAGCAGTGAAGGATTCTCCGGGACAACTCTCCGGGAGAATCCTCCCGGAGAATCGCCTACCGTATCTTCGGCCGTGGTTCGCACCCGCATCGCCCCAACACCATCAGGTCTGCTGCACGTCGGTACTGCCGTGAACTTCTATCTGACCTGGCTGTTCGGACGCCTGAATGACGGCGAGGTCTTGCTGCGGATTGATGATGCCGATCCGAATATGCGACAGCAAGAGTATGTCGATGATATACGTGAGTCGATTAAATGGCTCGGCCTGGAGGTTGACCAAGCACTGCCGTATCAGTCGTCACGACGTGATAGGTACCTGGAAGCTCTGAACGAGCTGCGCCAGTCCGGTACCGTGTTTGCATGTTCCTGTAGCCGGTCGGTTGTTCGACGCGCGTCTCCAGATAATGTGTATCCCGGGACGTGCCGCTCTGCTGGTCTTAGTCTCGATGAGCCGTCCCTGACGTGGCGAGCAGATGTGTCAGGACTGCTGCCGTTTCCCGTTGTGCGACAAAAATCAGGCGTCGCTAGTTATCACATCGCTTCGCTGTGTGATGATGTTGATTTCGCCATTTCTCACGTTATCCGCGGTGCCGATCTGTTCGCCGCAACCGATGCACAACGCCGACTCGCCTCACTCGCCCCATCTCTAGCCCCCTTCCTCACAACATCCGTTCTGTTTCATCCTCTCGTGTATGATGCCAATGGCGTGAAGTTGTCAAAGTCGCTCGGCGCTGCGTCACTCAGTGAAATGCGATTGCGCGGCGAAGGACCCGATTCTATTCTTCAGTTGTTGGCAGCGATGCTCGGAATTCAGAGAACCGTATCCACGATTCATGAGGTCCTCAATGCGCTGAGAGTGAATGATGGTTCTCTGAACGTGTTATCTTCCCGTGATCCGACGCTCGTCTGAACCCACTACTGTCTTCCTGGGGATTGTATGCACACGTTTGTTGCTTGTGTTCTTTTCGTTGTAACCTCCATTGCCTTGTCCGCTCAGTCGCTTTCATGGAGTCCTCTCCGGAGTGGGCTTGATGGTGGTCTTGTTGATGAGTTTATAGTGTCCCCCAATGGGTCGATCTATGCTGATCTCGACTATACTTTCGCACGGATAAATCAGTCAGAGAAGCAGTGGACAGATATTACTCCATTGTTATTCCGACAGCGAATGCGCATGGCCGTTTGCCCAACTCCATTCGGAGCTGATCTTGTTGTCGTCTATGCAGGTACGTCACAAGATTTCGATATTCATTTCAGCACAAATGGCGGTAACTCCTGGGGTGTCATCCCCGTTCCAGAAATCGCACGTGGCAGGAACTTTCGTCTCTTCGGTAGATCCGATGGTACACTTTTTGGATTTGTGGAAATGGAGAATAATGTTGCTGTCTGGAAGAGTCTAGATTTTGGTCAGAGTTTTGGTACTGATGGATCAGTGCCGAAACTTCCAGAGCAGGTACTCGAAGACAGTGAACGACGTTTGTATGTGATGACGTCGACTGAGATTACAATGCGTGGGGGTGGCGACTCGGATGTATGGACGCCTCTGCAGCCACCAGCAGGTACCACACATTGGACGGGCGCAGCCCTTGGCGGTACGATCGCCGTTGCTACTGAGTTGGGCGCATTCCGATACGAATTCACAACGCAACAATGGTCGCCCGTGGCCGATGGTTATGCCCCGGCTACGTACTCAACTCCATTGCGAATCTGTGCCGCGGGTTCACACGATGGCGATATGGTTGTTGTGTACGATAACGACGGTGATGGAAGGGATGTCGTTACCCAGAAATTTGAGAACGGTGCCACATCCTGGGAATCCGTAGGTGAAGGACAGGATGCCATAGGCTTTCGTGATCTCATCGCACTCGGATCAAAAACTCTAATGTTATCATCGTTAGCAGCACCGCTTGTTTCATCGACGAATGGTGCTGAGTGGCAAGCTCTCGGCGATGGGCTTCGAGCCATCAGCGTGCTGCGGTCAGATGTTTCTTCATCAGGCAGGATTGTTGCACCTACAGTCCTTGGTGATGTTCAGTACTCACAGGTGAGTTCTTCCGAACCGTGGCAACTCTCGGATGTTCGTGTACCCACAACGGTTGGAATCACTGCGTTTGAAGAAGCTCGACATATCCGAGATGATCAATGGTTGTTAATCACTCGTTCAGGAATGACATTCTCAGTGAACAATGGAGAGTCGTTTGCTGCAGCAACTGTGCCCGGTCAACCAGTGCAACCGGCATTCCCACTGGGTGTTGATGTCGCACCCGATGGCACCGTTTTCGGTGCGACACCATCAGACTATGTGAGGTCAACAGATGGCGGAGCTACGTGGACTGTTGTAGTTCCAAGTTCACCGCAACTTTCAGTGTTCCGCTCTGCATGGTCGGTAGACGGGAAGATGTACGTGGGCACCAATCGTGGTATCGCAGTACTTGAATCATCAAGTATGCCAGAACCGATTGCCAACTTCGGCGAACCTGTTGCTGAACTATGGTGTAGTCCGACCGATCCACAACAAGTTTCCTGTATAACGGTTGAATCGCAGCGTAACTTTACACTGCGTAGATCCAACGACGGGGGTGTCACCTGGTCAACACTGTCCTTGGGTGATTGGACGAATGAAACACTTTGGGATGTTGAGTTTGATGGGAATGGTGACTTCTACTATGCGACGGCCGATGGCCTGTATTATATCAAGGCAAACGAAACTGATCCACTTCTTGATATTATTGATCGTGATGTTGTGGTTTCCCTACGATGGAAAGCCGGTAGAGGTCTGATGGCAACAACATTTCGTGGTGATGTCCTTTTGGCCGACATAACGACGAGCGTTGTCAACAAAGCTGCTGGCCCTTCGCCCCTTTCGCTCCTTACCACTGATGATCCTCAGCGAGTTATGGTTAAGGGGCTTCAAGAAGGGGCTGTAACGTACGAAGTTGTCGATATAATGGGACGAACACTCATTCGTGGGAATTCCGACGTTGTTGATGGTATGTCAACCGTCTACATCGGATCCATCAGTGGAGTGTATCTCGTAAAGTTTACAACACAAACCGAAACGTCTACCGTTCTTGGCGTGGTGGCGCGATGACATCGAGCCACTCGTGCAGTCCTGCTGATCCAATGGGATCAAATGGATCAGTTGTAGGATGGCTGTCGAGACGTCGGCGTATCTCGTCAAATAACGATCGACGTTGAATCGGTGTAAGCACGTCGGATAATCGACGAAACAATGATAGGGCTGCCTCCGTGCGTGACGTAGCCATGTTGCGCACGGAGAGGAATCGTTTGAGTGATCGAGATGTGGTTCGAAGAAGATCTCTATCGCCTTCAACAGTTGCCTGTCGCATACGAATGATCCGTGCTGCGGCATGGAGATCCGGACGGAGCTCGTCGTCCTCCATACCAACATATCGCAGCCAATGGCCAGCCTCCGTCCAACGACTCGCATCCGCAAAAAGTCGTGCATATAAAAAAGCGCCGGCGATTCTGGACTGCGCTGGTATGCGTTCACGCAGAGCTGCATAACGTGTGCGTATAAAGTCATAGCGCTCGTCAATACGCGTAACGTCGCCTGACCTCAGCGCATAAACAGCTTCCGTGTTCATAGCACGAAAGAAGCGTTTTACCTCAATGTTCCGTGTTGGCCTTTTACCATGATCTGCCCAGAGATCATCAATACGTGTGAGATAGGCATCATAACGTCCGGCCTCAATATTGCGCTGAAGCCACATTTGTAGGAAGGTCAGTGGCCAGTCGGGTCGGGCTGCTGCAATCTCAGGATCTGCCTCCATCATGTCGAGTAATGCCTGGGCATGATATAGTGCAGCTTCCGTGTTATGTGTGTGGTAATAGTGCCAGTTCGAAAGAGCAAGATGAAAGTTTAGGCGTGCCGGACGAGAGTTGGCCTTCTCAATATCTTGTAAGAGTTCATGTTCACCAAGTTGAGCGATCCATCGGGCTGAACTGCCGTCAGCATCACCGTGTGTACTGCGAAGGAGGTGATAGTGGAAAAGGTTGCCAAGCTCCTCGTACTCAATCGTTGACTTCAGAAGGTTCATCACGTCAAGCTGCTCCTTCGAGAGAGGGTCTGTGCTTCCGTCACTCTCAGGACGCTCAAGAACCACATGCCGGTAGTTCTTGTACCACGAAATCGTCTTTAACCAAAAGGCATACTCGTCGTGTGCAACAGCAAGCTCACGCGCCTTCGTAACTCTTCGCATTGCAAGGTCGTACAACGCTTTCTCCCACAGAAAGTCTGCGTCCTCGAGTAATTCGACGATCTGACGTTCCGTCGATGACGAGGCGTGATAGAGACGCATGGCCTCCAGGATCTGCTGAAACAGATAGTGCTTTGAGGCTGCAAGCCGTTTTGCCGCCGGATGATCTCCGAGTAGTGCCTTGAGTTTGGCTTCATCAAAGGTGTCCATCGACTCAAGGGCATCAAAAAGGGCTACGTAATCATTCTCGCCACCAATAACGTGACGGGCGCAGTACTTACGGAAGTAGCCCTTTTCCGTTCGGGAAAGGGAATGGATGAGTCGGAAAAGATCGTCGGATGTACGCATTTCGACTGCGAAGATTGGGAGAAACGTGGTACGAACAACCCACCGCCTTGTCGCGTCTTTGTCCAACCAAGAACGTCAAACCAACCACACAGTCTGGAATGTATCATGTTTCGCTTCTTTTTAACAGCCCTAACGCTGTTCGCAATCAGCTTCTCTGCTCAGGCAGATTGGTCCGTTCGGCCGATGCCGACGGAAAAGTCACTTCGTTCCGTTGGATTCAGTGACCCACTTCATGGCGTCGCCGTGGGTGACGATGGAACGGTCATTCGCACAACAACCGGTGGTGCCACGTGGACCCTTGGTCGAACCGATATCGGCGATCATCTTACTGCCGTTGATGTAAAAAGTGGTACGACGTGGCATGCCGTCAGTAGTATCGGCACCTACTTTGGAACAACCATCGGTGGCTGGGTTTGGAATCGGCATTTTGTTGATCATACATCAAGTCTCACCGATGTCTTTTTTGTGAATGACACGGTCGGAATTGCCGTTGGCACAAATCACCAACTTGATTCCGGTCGAATTCATCGTACAACGGACGGCGGTAAAACGTGGTCGAGAATACCCAACCCAGCAAACGGCATTATCAACCACACGCTCTACGCTGTACATTTTTATAACGAGTTACGCGGTGTAGCTGTTGGCGGTGAAGAAACTGCCTGGTCAACTGGTAAGGGTGTAGTGCTCACCACCACCGATGGTGGCCAGTCCTGGAAACACGCTCTCACAACGGAAGAGCTCATCACGTTAACAGATGTTCGCCACTTGGCATCAAATGTTATCCTTGCCGTTGGAACAGTGCCAGCCCTTGCAACGGGAATTGCGTATCAGTCGTTTGATGGTGGCCAAACGTGGTCGACGTATCCTCATGTACTTCAAACAGTCAATGCAATGTCGATGCGTGATCTGTGGAACGGATACATTGTTGGACATCAGGTTAAGGAGCAAGGGGGCAAGATTGTCTTTGTTCAAACCGTGGCCCAAACGGCCGATGGTGGACGCACGTGGACAGCCGTTGATGAGCGTGTTGATGGTCCACCACTCACATCAGTTGCCGTCGCTGGAGAATACGTCCACGCCGTTGGAATCACCGGTTATGCTCTTCGCGGTGAGGCAGATTGTTCGCTTCCAATATTCACGCGCAACCTTGATGAAGAACGGAACCTTGTTGTAGGGTCGAAAACGATGTTGCGCGTATCAACGCGTGGTGGTGACGATGACCGGTATCAATGGCGGAAAAACGGCGTCATCATCCCAGGTGCAACGGATAGTATCCTTGTTTTCTGGCCTGTCCGATCTGTCGACGCTGGAACGTATGATGTCGTTGTGACAAATGATTGTGGATTCGTGACATCCGTTGCCTGTACTGTGACAGTTGTTGATGGGGGAGTCCTTGTTGCAGATCGTCGCATCATTGAGTTTGGCATCATCGAGCCTGGCACAGTTCGTGACACAACACTCGTAAACTTTCTTCGGAATGAAGGAACGGCCGACGTTGTACTTCGGCAAGTGCGTCCGACGTCGTCACCTGCCGTATCTGTTGTTTCGGACGTAGCTGGTGTGACCATTCGGCCAGGTCAATCACTCAATGTCACACTTCGATTTGCACCAGTTGAGACGGCCGATCTTTGGTCTGCCCTCGTCTTTGACACCGACTCTGACATTGATCCGGTTGTTCATGTAACGGGGACGGCCGTGTCCGAGGGTGACGGAGCAATAACAACACCATATCGTGCGATAGACTTTGGCCAGGTGCCCATTCTCGAAACAACGGACAGCAGTGTTGTTGGTCTGGTTCGGAACACTTCAAACGAGCCGTTGGAGATTCAGGCAATTTGGGTTGTGGGTGACGACCAGGCAGTCTTTCACGTCGACGGTTATCCCGAGCTCCCGTTCACACTTGCTGCAGGTGCAGAACTCAACCTTTCTGTCTCGGCATCACCACATGACGGACGTATTCAGCGCGCCATACTCACGATTATCTCAGAGGACAACACCGTCAGCCTACCAGTCGTTGCCGTCTCATCACAAGACGATGGGCGCGACATCGTAAACTTTGGTACTGTCGGAGTTGGTACATCACGCGATACAACAATCGAAGTCTACCACATCGTAGACGGGGGAATGTGGGTCAATTCTGTTGACCTTGCAGCCGGTCCGTACACCGTAGTAGAAACGACACCGACCCTTCCAGCCATTCTTGATGGATATGAGCCACTGCGGATCACGGTGCGATATGCACCAACTGCGTCAGGTAGTTCGGCTGCTGCCATGCGCGTTGCATGGCTCATGAATGACTTCCCGTTCTACGTTGAGCGTGTTGTGTTGCGTGGTGAAGCCCCACCGGTAACGTCAACAGACGAGGACCCTGCAACGACGTATCGCATTGCGCCACAACCGGCATCTGATGATGTAGCAGTAACGCTGCCCGGATTACACGGTGTAATCGACGTTCAAGTCGTAAACATCACAGGTCAGCTCGTTGCTCGCAGCAGTCACAGCCTTGGCGCAGATGCTCGCTTTGTTCTGAACACGGCAAACCTTCTATCAGGATCATACAGCATCCAGATACGCACAGCTGACGGTACCGTCCGTTCAGTACCACTTCACGTACGTCGATAACAACGTCGTTCGGGTGGGGGAGAGAGGAAAAATCCATGCGATAGAGCGACGCAAGCTCATTCTCATCCCATTCTCGTCCCATTCTCCGGGAGAGGTGCCGGGGACCTTTTGGTCCCCGGCACCTTCCTTCGTCCGTCACCCTGCGTTTAGCTTTTCTCTGGGTGAGTTGCCAGGGATACCTTACTCCCGGGCACCTGGGTTAAGCTCCGAACTCTGCAGCTTAAACGCGCGTCGAACAACGATCGCAAAGTTGTTGAATCCACACTCATTTCTGCGAGCTAGATCGCAGAAATGTTGTGCATGTTACTTCTTCTTGTCGTTGTTGTTTGGAGTAATGATCCGCGTTGAGGGAGGCCGTGGATCACTCCTAGTCGTCGACCGATCTAATGTTGGATTCGGTTTTGGAATCTCGACATTGCTTGAATCATCATTGGAAGGATTATTTGATGACGAGCCCTTGGGATTTGTGGACATTCAACCTCCAACAGAATTGATTATTCGGCAACAAACTATGATAAGTATCAAAATACACAAAATGGGTAGTAGTTGATTGACCGCTATCTTTAGTATGCTAGCTCTTTCCTCGTTAACTTCATGATTGATGTCAGAATTATGAGCCATGTTACTCATTAGTTGCGCTCTTGTTTCGTCGTCGTTCTTGTCCTTGCAATATTCGTTAATTGCCGTTAGGTTGGTTGTATCGACGTATGATCTAAGCATTAGAGCATGAATGCAGAGGTAAATCGCGACGACGACAACGACGATTGTTAGTACGTGAACAACTGCTTCAGTAGTCGACATCTGATCTGGTACAGAAAGGATTGTTGCGCCTCCAAGCAGTGTGATAATGCTTAGCGTAACTTGAATCTTGCGCTCCAATGCATCCGAATCTGACCTTTGTCGGGCGAGAACTGATAGATGGTAGTCATACAGAACTTTTGTATTCGGAGCGGGCTGCTTCAAACTTTGCTTACTTTCATCTATGTCTGAATTGTCCATCCGTGCAAAGTACAAGAGTTCGGTAATAAATATTGTATTTACATCCGTCACCCCGCGTCAGCCAGCGTCACCCCGCGTCAGCCAGCGTCACCCCGCGTCGGCCAGCGTCAGCCAGCGTCAGCCAGCGTCACCCCGCGTCAGCCAGCGTCGGCCAGCGTCAGCCAGCGTCGGCCAGCGTCAGCCAGCGTCGGCC
>ERZ761609.2992-NODE-2992-length-11628-cov-6.995248_pt1 | contig 11628 bp, 10 predicted proteins | sample MGYA00511163_ERZ761609 | MGnify/ENA primary metagenome ERZ761609 (study PRJEB28899, sample SAMN02445070) | bioreactor sludge metagenome | biome: EBPR sludge | place: Australia: Brisbane, Thorneside Wastewater Treatment Plant | collected 2011-12-16 ... | reverse complement strand
AACCCGCACCGTCTTGTGCAGTACGGTGCGGTCGAGGTCGTAGACGACGCGGTACTTCCCCGCCTTGAGACCCTTGACCAGCTTGGAGCTGGTGTGGCCGTCGGCCGCGAAGAGGTTGAAGCGCTTGATGACCTTCTTCCCCTTCATGACCTTGAAGTAGACCCGCACCGACTCGTTGCTGTCGTCGTTGGGGTTCACCACGGTGACGCGGACACGACCCTCGCCCTTCTTGGTCTTCTTGTTGTCGGCCTTGACGGCCTTCACGAGGACCTTGTTGGGCTTGGAGACGACCGGCGGTGGGTCCACCACCACGCTGCACCCGGTCTCGTCGACCTGGTCGCCAGACGGTGTGTCGGCACAGACGTCGGTGTTGTCACCCACGCCATCGCCGTCCGTGTCGGCCCACTCGGTGGGGTCGTTCGGGAACGCGTCGACGTCGTCGGTGTACCCGTCGCCGTCGGTATCGACCGGTGGCTCGCCGGTCTGGCAGGCTTCGAGCATGCCGCTGTCGGTGAACGTGCCGCCGAGCGAGCCGTCGGGGTCGCTGTAGTCCCAGACGTCGACTGACCAGGTGTGAGCGACCATCGGGTCACCCATCAGCACCTGGTCGTGAAGGAGTTCGCTGAACTCGGACCCACTGAGCACCTGGTCGTCGACGGTGATGGAGTAGTGGTTGTACTGCCCCGTGCTGTCGTTGGGAGGGCTGTACCCCGTGAGATCGAGCGTGATCCACGGAACGTTGTCGTACGCCCTGCACTCGACCACCAGTGTGTGACTGTAGTCGAGCGTGGGCGACGCGACCGGTGGCGGAGGAGTCGGCTCGACGGCGTGAGCCGGCGATCCACCCAAGCCGAGGACCAACGTCACCACGAAGGCAACGAGGGCCGTGATGGACCTGCGCATGTGTGTGCCTCACTATCTACCCTTTCGGGCATCGATGGATGACGCGAGTACTGGTCGTGCTAAGCTACCTGAAATGTAAATGTGCGGCCGAAGCCACACAAATAAAATCGGTAGCTTGGCCAACCAGACACTCACGTACGGTGAAAAATCGCACGGATGTGCTGTGGGGAAATTATAGCATTTTTAGGTGTAATTGTAAATATGCTTACGTTCAGACATGAAGCGCCCCCGCATGCTTGTTCAGCGTACGGGGGGAACCGGTCTCATCCGATTACTTACCGCTCCACGGGCTCAGCGAACCAGATGGTCCGCTTCGTCCAGTTCTCGGGGCCGAGACGCTGGCCCGAGCAGACGGTGATCGACAGTTGGGGCTTCCCCTTCATGTCGAGCACGCGCTCTGCTGGGTAGCCGTCTACTAGCACCGTCAGCCGTTCGGTCACGCGGTAGGCCACTGCCTGCTTGGCCTTCTTGCCTACGACGATGACGACGTCACCCTCGTGAAGCTCAGCCAACAGTTGGTTGGCCATGGCGCTGCCGTCGGCGTAGGTGTGCGAGGTGAAGATGGCGACGCCATGCTTCGAACCCGGCACGGCACTGGCCTCATCCCACGCGAACGACGTCGCGTCGAAGTTGGGCGGCACTGGTGAGGTGACTTGGTTGCCAGGAAGCACAACGCGCGGCAGTTGCCACACCTTGTAGGTCTCGCCCATGTGCGGAAACACCAGGTTGGTGGGTCGCACAGGGTTAGACCTCGTTGGGTGCAGAGTGGTAGACGCCTCGGGCTGAGGTGTCGTGGTTGCAGGCTTGCTCGGCGTGATGGTGACCTCGTGGGTCACAGTGGTGTGAGGGTTGCGCATCCAGAGATATGCACCCCCACCCGCAATCACAGCGAGCAGAACGATGAACACGACCGCCACTGGGTGGAGGCGTGCCTTGTGCTTTACAGACATGCTGCCTCCTTAAAGGCGTCAAAGTAATCAAAACGAGAAGGGCTACGGCTAAAAACACCGCATAAGTATATTATAACATAAAAAATAAATCATTACAACAAAAAGAAAGAGCCCCGGCCCCCACTACACCTCTCGGTGCGGTGGGGGTCGGGAGCCCTCTCACATCAGCCCACGCCCTTCATGAGGGGGCGGGACTTGGGTTGATCAGCGACGCGCGAAGCGACGGGTGCCGAAGTACAGCGCACCCATCACAGCCAGACCGAGCATGCCCAGACCGGTCAGACCGGTCCAGTTGAGGCTCGTGGCCGTCCGCGCCGGTGGCCGGCGGAACGTACGTGGGCGGGTTGTCGTTCGGCGGGTTGTGGTGCCCGCCGCAGTTCTGCTTCACCTTGACGCTGGCGTAGCCGACGTAGGACACGCCGTCCTCCTCGCCGTAGACGGAGACCGCGACCCGCTTGAGGTCCGTCTTGATCGTCACGGTCTGGCCAGCCGGCAGCGGCTTCGAAGCGAAGGACTCGCCTCGCTCATCGGCCGCGAACTCCACTGTCAGGTCGACGTCACCGAGGTTGGTGACGCTGACCTTGCCGCAAGAGCTGGCGACCGAGAAGTCGGCCGGCTGCTCGGTGATCTGGCACTGCTCCACCGAGAACTCGGTCGAGGTGGTGGTGCCGTCGGAGCCCGTGATGGTGACGGTGTAGTCACCCGGGCCGACCTCAGGCGCGAACGGAGCGGACGAGTTGTCCGCGACGTTCTCCACCGTGCCCTGGTCGACGACCGTGTCGGAACCGCTGACGGTCACGACCCAGTCGTAGCTGACGGCCTCGTTGGTGTCGTCGTCGGTGTTCGTGATCACACCGCTGGCAGCGGTGGTCTCGTTGACGTTGACACAGCCCTCCGCCGTCACGACGACGGTGGGCTCGGCCGACTCAGCCTTGGGCGTGGTGCCGTTCCAGGGGTCGTTGTCGGTCACCGTGGTGCCCGAGTACTTCCCCTCCGCCGTGACCGTGGCCACGTCGGTGTGGGTGGCGTCGTAGCCCAGCGCCGGCAGGGTGCCGGTGCACGGGAACGAGTCACCCACCAGGAACGGACCGCTCCAGGAAGTGCCCGTCGCCGGGCCGCCCAGAACCGAGAAGTCGCACGACACCCCGGTGAGGGTGCCGGTGCCCGCCGTCGTCTCGTCGGAGACGCTGACGTTCACGAGCTTCTCGTCGCCCGAGTTGGTCACGGTGAAGGTGATCGCCTCGTCGCCCGTGGGGTTGAGCCCCTTGGCCGACTCGTCGAAGTCACCGGCCACCATGCCGTCAGATGTGGACCACTTCTCGATGTCCACGTCGGGGTACGGCTTGACGCAGTCGTACTGGTAGAGCTCCTCCTCGGTGAGGTCGCGGACCTTCACCCAGTCGGTGTCGTTCTCGACGACCGGCTCGCCGTACTCCCACTTCTGCTTGTCGGCGTTCCACACCGGGTAGGACACGAGGTCCCACTCGCGGTGGAACACGCCGTCGCAGTTGGTCTTGTCGTCGACCTTGTGGGTGACCTTCGGGTCCGGCTTGGGCTGGCAGCCGGTCTCCAGGAGCGACTGGTCGCCCTGGGCCGGCCACGAGAACGACTGGCCACCCTGCTTGTACGAGCCGGCCGGGTAGATGTCCCCGGAGTGCTCGCGGTGACCGACGTAGAACGCGGCCTTGGAGGTGGTCAGCAGGTTGTAGCCGTTGCCCTGGTTGAGGTGGCAGAACGTGATCTTCTCCTCGGAGGTGTTGCACCCCGGGGCGTCACTCACGACCTGACGCTCGTCGAACTTGACCCAGGGCTCACCCGGGGTCTCGGTCGTCCAGTTGGCGTCGGTGTTCGTCAGGGACGAGCCGCCGCCGGGCAGGTAGTACTCGTAGTGCGAGCCGTTCGGGACCGAGACGGGCTCGCCGACCCGGACGTACTGGTAGTGCGTGGACTTCTTGAACAGCATGTCCTCGCCCTGCAGGTAGTCGTTGCTGGTGGCGTTGTGGGGCCCGGACTCGAGCACCGCGACGTCGTCGAACGACCACTGCGTGAGCGGGCCGCCCTTCCACGTCGGGGGCTGGAAGAACTCCCAGTCGAAGGTGCCGACGAGGTTGCTCGAGCCGCCCTTGAGCCGCTCGCGAACCTCGCCCTTCACCTGCTTCTGGTACTGGTACTTCAGCTTGGAGTCCTCGACGGACTTCTTGTACTTGAACTGCGTGATGACGCAGTCCGGGTCGCCGCCACCGGAACCGGTGGCGCCGGCGTTCAGCGTGGGCACGAAGAACGCGCCGACGCCGAACACCACGGCGAGGACTGCGACGAGGGTTCGTCGCAGGGTGAAGCGGGACATGAGCGTCCCCTTTCTGTCGGTTGACACTGAGTCAGGTACGTGGAGTTGATGTCTAGTGCCTGATGCCTGATCATAGTTATACTGATGTGAAAGAGCGTACGGCCATACTGCCGTACTCGGTATACGAAAGTCGTACACTCTTTCCTCGCAGCATAGCTATGACCAGGCACCAAGCATCAGTCACCGCATACATGATGCAGTAACCAGCTCGGTACTGGCTATTCTCATTATACCACAAAAACAATAAAATGTAAATGCTTTTAGTCAAGTGAAAACGCGGCGGTGCGGGGCTCCCGTGCAGTTGCCTGCCAGAAGCCGCGCACCCCGCGTCGTGGATCCGTGAAGTGGATCACTCTTAGGGCACTCGCGAGAAGCACTGCTTCTCCACGGTCGCCCTCGGTTGGGCGTTGTCGGTGAGCTCCAGGTAGACGAAGCTCGCGCTCAGGTCGGACTCCACCTTGGCCTTGCGGCCGACGGCGAAGTAGTACTCGACCAGCCGACGACTCACCCGAGAGCCGTCGTCGTAGCGATCGCGCCCGCTCTTGAGGCGAAGGCTGAACGCGCCGAACGACTTGATGCGCTCCCCCTTGCGCACCGTCACCCGAACGATGAACATCTTGTCCTGCCCCTTCGGGCAGAGGACGTTCGTGCCGGGCTCCTTCTTGGTGAGGTAGACGACCTGGGGGTTGGTCTGGTCGCCACCCGCGGCCGAAGCCGGTGAACCGAGGGAGTTGGTCGCCATCACGGTGAGTACCGTGACCACGAGAACAACGAGCCTGCGAATCATCATGCCCTCCTTGGGCGTCGGTGTAAGGCCACCTGGTGGTAGCCTTAATAGTATTATATCACTTATGTTTATAAAAGTCAATATTAGAGGCGTTTTAGCAGGTAGAAACGCTCTCTGTTACCTTTGCTACCCGCTACTTCACTATCGTGCTTGTCAATCACCACAAACCACTGTCGTACCCACGTTTCAAAATCTTTTAAAATCTGTCGCCGAACTGAATCGTTTTTAATAATACCCTTATTCACCTGATGTTTGCCAGCTTCAAACTGAGGCTTTAGCATGGCTACAACCTGCGTGTTTTTTGTACATAAGCTAGCAATATGCGGTAGTATTTCGCGCAGGCTTATAAAACTAACATCCATGACAATGATGTCTATCGAATCTGTTAGCAGAACGTGAGCCGGATAATCCGAAGGCAAACTTTCAGGGACATCTGCAGCCCCGTCGGATACTGATGAGGGCTCAATAGACGTCGGGCGCGAAGCCGTTCCTGAAAGTTTCGTCTGCGGATTAGAGCGGTGAACGTCACGTATATCCGTCTTTTCATGCAACTCAATACGTGAATCACCGTGTAAGCTGGGGTGGAGCTGATCGGTGCCGACATCAACTGCGACAACTTTTTTCGCTCCATGCTGCAGTGCATAATCGGTAAACCCACCCGTGCTACTACCCACATCGAGCACCATCGCGTCTCGAAAATCCACGTGTAACTTCTTTGCCACACTGGCTAACTTAAGCCCGGCTCGACTAACATACTGCTCGGTAGCAGCGAGTTTCAGCACATCTGTTTCCTGCACCATCTGCCCAGATTTACGCGCGGGCTGCCCATTCACGCTCACCTTGCCCAGCCCAATCCAACTTTCGGCCTGCGAACGACTGCGCACGAGCCCACGTGCCACCAATGCTTGGTCGAGACGTTGTTTCATTAGTACATTATCCTTTCGAGTTCACGGGTAATCGAGGCAATCCGCGCATAGCCGCCAGCGCCTTTGGTCATAATCACCACTACGTATGTACCCTTTGGATGATGAACGATCGCCGAATCGTGCACATAATCCCACAAAAAGCCTACTTTATCTTGCACTGTGCCAGCGCTGCCTGTTGGCACCCCATAGCGATATGGGTGCACGCTGAGTGAGTGAAGCAGCCGTGTTCGCTGTGCACCACTTACTAAACTACTGTTATTTAAGCCTATCATATATTTTCGCAGATCGTTTGCTGTTGTGTGTACGGCTTCTGGGTTCGTAAAGCTCGTGCCAGTGCTAAAGCCCTTTTTATACACAAAGTTATTCATATTGTCTCGGCCATACGATTCGAGCCAAGCGACGGCGCAAGGGTTCGTACTGGCAATGGTCATGCGGTCAAAACATTCTGATACGTTGGTATCGAGCCAAGGGTCACTCCACTTTATTTTGCCCTTATTCATCTGGTCAAATAACCACAGTGCTACGTACAATTTATAGGTACTGGCGCTCGGAATACTCTCGCTACTACGTCCACTGGCAGACCAGTTGTTACCACCAATTTGCTGCAACGCTATCCGAACGTTTTCGCTCGACGTGGTATAGGCCACATAGGCACGTAGGCCAGCTTGGCTGTGTGAATAGGTTCGGTTGTAAACGGTGCCTGGGCTCACTGGCGCCATTATTACATCCATTGCCACCCCTGTTTCAGAGCTGTTGAGGGCGTTGACCAGCTTTGTCTCGAGATCGCTGCTAGAAATAGCGCTGCCATCTTTACCCGCCGTGCGATAAATTTCGCGGCCATCCCTTACGGATACACTAATCGGCTTCGCTGCAATGGCCACCTTGCCATTGAGTGATGAAATGTAGCGGCGAATCTCCGCCCTATTCAGCGCGAGAGTCGTTGATCCGTCTTTTTGCTTCAACGTAAGCCATGAGGTAACCGTTTTTTTACTAGGCGTAACTTGTTCACCACTCGGAAGTGTTAGCGTGTAGGTTCGAGCAATTTTTGCATCAGCATCGTGGCGAACATCGCTAATCGAAGCGTCTTCCACGCCCGGTTTCGCTACGGTTGATGCAACACGAAGCTGTGTATGTTTTGGCGTAAAGGTGTGCGACGATATAGCCTTTGCCACACTTTCAGGGTTCACTGTCTGGCCGTCTTTTGCCTCTGTTACTACAAGTTCTCCGCTCTTTAGTGCAAGGTCGGCGTTTACTGGCGCTGCCGATAACTTTTTGGCGATAATTTCAGCATTTTTTGCAAGAACCGCTTTGTTGAATGAAATCTTGTAGGAAGTAACGGTTGGGCGCTGCCACCACAGTGAAAATGGAATTGCTCGTTGCCACACGGGGTAATCGGTGAGCTTTTTTGCCATTACCTCACTGTTGATGCTAGCGCCTGCACTAGCAAGGGTTTGGCTGTATGATGTCGATGAAGTACTAACCTCAAATGTTTCGGCTTCAAATTGCTTTTGAATTGTACCTGTCAGCGCCAGGCGAGTTTGACCCACTACCTTTTTGTCGTACAGACGAGCGTTTGGTAAAGCACTGTCGTACGGATAAAACAGCTGAAAAATAACCTGTACCCACAAGAGGCCAAGTACGATTAAGACTGGGATATGTTTGTGTTTTAATAGCCACGATGCATGCTCATGGTGTGCCATACGACTATTGTAGCACTTACAAGAGGCCGACTGCGCCGATGACGCGAATTGTTCGCTTCGGTGTGCGCTCACCCTCAATCGCATTGCCTTCAACAAGCGCGATACTATCTACCAGAAGTCGATCTCCAACCGCAAACGGTAGCTCCGACGTAGGGGTAACGTGAGCAAGATAACCGCTGTGGTTGTACTCGGGGTAGGCAAAATTAATGCCGTCGTACTCTTGTGCAAAACCATCGGCCAGCCCACTATGTAATGCAAGCAAATCTGCTGATGAGGAAACGACTATCGATGCTGTTTTGCCTTCTTTGCCAAGCTGTTTTGGTGCTTCACCCACAAGTTCAAATGGTTCTTGTAGCAAAAGTAGCCGCCTGGCCGTGCGCATCAAATCACAGGCTTGCTCGGCTCGGTGAGGTTTATCAAAACGAAACCACGGCAATGCGTTGAAATGCTCCGGCAAAGGACCTTGATAATTCGGATGCTTCGCCGCTTCACCAAACACCGCCATAAGTGCGTAGTGTGATTGTGGTGGTTGGTTATGCGACATATCTAGCTATTTTTTACGTTCGCGGTATTCGCCAGTGGTGGTATCAACGCTTACCACGTCGCCAGTTTTGATAAACGCCGGCACACGAATTTTGATACCAGTCTCAAGCGTGGCATCTTTCATCACAGCACCAGAAGTATCACCCTTTACTACGTCTTCCGCGTAGGTAACTTCAAGATAAAGATTCTTCGGAAGTTCAACGTTAATTACCTTGCTACCAAAAAATTGAAGCTGCAGGTTGTCACCTTCTTTCAAGTAATCAGTTGCGGTATCAACAGTGTCACGCGATAGTTCGTATTGTTCGAAACTTTCAGGATCCATAAAGTAAAATGTATCGCCATCGTTATACAAGTACTGCACCGGCTTGCTGGTAACTTCGGCTTGTTCAATCTTGTCGGCGCCTTTGAAGGTTTTCGGAATAACGCTGCCATCGAGTAGGTTCTTCAGACGTACATTTACAATGCTACCGCCACGTCCCATTACTTTTTGGCCATAGTCGACAACACGGTATGGCGTGCCGTCTATTTGACATACGGTGCCTTTTTTCAAATCGGTTGGTTGATACATTACTCGTTTCCTCCTCTGTTGCGCAAGCGTTTTGCAGCAAGAGCTCCGGCGGCCGCTACTAGGCCAGCAACTGTCAAGCTAAGCACTATTTGGTTCGTTCGGTCGTCAGAAGCATCATCGGGATGTTTCTCGGGTGTAACTGGTGACTGGTTAGCTTCGCCTTTTGGCTGCTTGTCTTCGTCTCGCTCGGGCATGATACTACTAGTTTGATGTTACGAATGGTAGTAGCGCAAGGTGACGGGCACGCTTGATAGCGGTTGCTAATTGGCGCTGCTGCTTTAGGCTCAAACCTGTTTTTGAAATAGGTTCAATTTGACCATAGGCGTTGATGTAACGCTGCAACGTTTTCACATCTTTGTAATCAAAATACGTTGTAACGTCTTTTTTAAATCGTTTTGGTGACATTTCGCTTCGCTCCATTTATAAGACAAAACTACGTTTTTTCTCATCGCGCCGTGCACTGGCAAAGCCAGCTGCTCGGGCTGCTCTTTTCCCTGAAGCGGCGACCTCTGTATTGTAGCATGAAAAACTTGGTGATCAGCGAGCGATAACGAAGCCTTTAGGGGTAGGGGGCTTTTTGGTGAATTTATTTCACTAAAAAGCGGGAAGGGCGAGCCCTTCACTGTTATACTTATACTAATGGCACAACGCGAAGAAGTTGAAAATCCTGAGTTCGAAGGGCAGCGAGAGGGCGAGGAACTGTTATTTGTCTTTCGACGTCACATCATCGCAATGCGTAAGGGTTTTTACGGCCTACTTATACCGTTTGCTATTTTGTCGATTCCTCCACTCATTTGGCAAAACACACTTGAGCTATTCCTGTTACCGGTCATCGGTCTTGGGATTGGTTTGATTATATTCGCGTACCACTTTATGATGTGGTACTTTACCGTATATATCGTGACAAACGAGCGGCTGCGACAGGTCACTCAAAAGGGTTTCTTTGGCAAAGACGTGGTGGAACTACGCCTATCTAAGATACAAAACATAAGCTATAATATACCTGGGTTTAGTGGTGAAATTTTGGGATACGGAACGATAGTTATACAAACATACGTTGGCGATTTGGTAATCCATAAAGTTGAACACCCAGATAAGACGTACAACAAATTACAAGATGCAGTATTGAAAGCTCTAGATGGGCAGGGGGCAAATGAAGAAGATCCAGTTGAAACGGCGTAAAAAAGAAATAGCCGAAGAAGCACCATCTCGTATTACGAATGAAACAGTCGCCGAGCACCGCGAACAAGTGTTAGCTGGCGGCCGACGGTTTAAATACCCGCGTCAGTATGCGCGGCACAAGCTCGTCATTAACGCGATTCTTATTTCGCTCGTCACCCTGGTAGTGGTAGTTGCTATTGCCTGGTGGAGGCTTTACCCAGCTCAAACAACCAGCACTTTCTTTTATCGACTTACTCGTATCGTACCAGTTCCGGTAGCTAGTGTTGATGGCACGAACGTACGCTATAGCGATTACCTCATGCGCCTTACACCGTCTATTCGTTACCTGGAAGATACTGAACGCATCAACCTCGATACCGAGGATGGCAAGCGCCAAATTGAGTTCTATAAGCGAAAAGCTCTCGATAGCGCGATTGCCGATACATATGCAGAAGCCTTGGCAAAGCAGAAAAAAATTGTGGTCGATGACACGAAAGTACAGGCGACAATTGAACAAATGCTTAATACGGCAAGTGGACGTATTACCGAAGAGGTTTACAATGCATCTACGTATGAGATTTATGGCTACAGCCCCGAAGAGTATCGGGAAATTTTGCACCAGTCACTTATTCGCCAAGAAGTAGCTTACGCTATAGACACGAAGGCTATTGCAACCAAAAAACTGGCTGAGTCACTGATGACAAAGAAGAAATACGCGTTGTCTGAACTTGCCAAGCAGTTACAAAAGAAAGGCCACACAGTACAGGTAGGAACGTCAGGGCTGGTACCAAAATCAAATCACGATGGGGGCTTGAGCGCGGCAGCGCTGAAGCTACAAACTGGCAAAACATCAGGCTTTATTCGCTCGACTACGGGCGATGGCTACTATTTAGTTCAGCTCGTGTCACAAAGCGATACGCAGCTCAACTATAACTACTTACGTATCCCGCTTACCGAATTTGATGCTCAGCTAAAATCAGTCATAAAGAACGACAAGGTTCATGAATACATCAAGGTAGAAAAAGCAGCAAGCGAAGTAATTCGCCGCTAAAAAAGGAGGCCATATGGCTACATTACCTAACCTTAACTACGACTACGATGCACTAGGGAAGTATATTAGCGCCGATATTATGCGTTTGCACCATAGCAAGCACCATCAAACATATGTCGATAAGTTAAACGCTGCCCTAGAGCAGGCAACAGAACTTCAAACCCTAGAGGTAAGTGAACTACTATCAGGGCTTGATACGTTACCCGATCAAGTAAAAACCGCGGTTCGCAACCATGGCGGTGGACATTACAATCACTCACTGTTTTGGCAGTGGATGAGCCCCGATGGAGGTGGTGAACCTACTGGGGAACTGGCTCAAAAAATTACTGAAAAGTACGGTTCATTTCAAGCATTCGTAGATGAATTTACTACGAAATCTCTCGGGGTATTTGGCAGTGGATGGTGCTGGCTTCAGCCAAACCTAGACATTATTACAACGCCTAATCAAGACACGCCGATCATGCAAGGTTTACCAGAGCCGCTGCTAGGGCTAGACGTATGGGAGCACGCCTACTATCTTGACTATAAGAACAAGCGCGACGATTACATCGCAGCTTGGTGGAACGTCGTAAACTGGCAGTTTGTAGAAAGCAGAGCAAAGAGTTAAGAGTCCAAATCGAAAGAAAAGCCAAGAAAAAAGCTCACCAAACGGTAAGCTTTTTTCTTGGCGCGCTCGACCGGATTTGAACCGG
>ERZ761609.2991-NODE-2991-length-11629-cov-11.197425_pt1 | contig 11629 bp, 11 predicted proteins | sample MGYA00511163_ERZ761609 | MGnify/ENA primary metagenome ERZ761609 (study PRJEB28899, sample SAMN02445070) | bioreactor sludge metagenome | biome: EBPR sludge | place: Australia: Brisbane, Thorneside Wastewater Treatment Plant | collected 2011-12-16 ... | reverse complement strand
CGGCGCCCACCGAGATCTACCCTCTTTCCCTACACGACGCTCTTCCGATCTCCCGCCATTTTCACCCAAATCTAACTTGGGTGTCCTCCCTGGGATGACGGTGACAACCCCAGGATCAGATCCATCAAACAATCGAATTTCAATTTCTTTATCCGATACAACCGTGATTTTGCTGATGATCTTTTCGAGCAGTGTTCTTTGTTGAACTCGAGTTAGCCCATCAAATCCTTGAAGCGCTTTTTTAACCTGCTTCTGGATATCGCGAAGACCGCTCTCGTCCAAAATCTCTGATCGTTTGTTCTTCAGTGATTCAAGTTCTCTGATTTTGAATTGTTTTGCGTTCTGGAGTGCGACGACTTGGTCTGACATCCATCGCATCAAATTGTCGTCCAAGCTTTCTGCAGCAAGCAACCGTGCGCTCAGTTTTTGATTCTTATCTTCGAGTTCATCTAAGGACTTTTGCGGTGCTCGAATTTCATCTTCCACTTTTGGCAGGTCGATCTGCCGGCGTTTAACTGACGCTTCTACGAGTTCCGCAAAGCGAGAGTCATCATGAACTTGTTTCTTCACTTCGGTGATGATCGTTCTATCGAGTTCTTCACAGCGGATTCGAAGTTTCTGAGTTGGATTGAAGTAGTACCGAATGTCTTTGCCAGGTTGCCCTTGAAACTTTGATCCATCTTTCGCCACCAACAAATTTGAGAGCAGGTAAATGTGACCATTCTTTCCAGCCTTGATTGGCTTTCGGGCGCATCTCTCAAGTTTGTCATGAACCTGATCGAGAAGGCTTTCATCGACGACCGGACCATGGGGGAGCTTTACAATCAACTGCTTCTCTTCAGTAGGAAGTGCATTCTGTCCTCTGTAATGCTTATCGAGATCAACTCTCCATCTACCTCGATAACGCCACTGGATGTTTTCGATGACTCCATCAAGAACGCGCATCGTGATTTCTTTGCCATTCGGGTCAGTCAGTCCAATTTCTTTAGCAGCAGCGAGCACTTTCTTCTTGCTTGAGAATTTCAAAAGCAGCTTGAGCACACCTTCTAATTTTCTAATGCCCTCTGGATCATGAACGAAGTGACCTTTGCGATTTGGGTCTCGCACCAAGCCTAATATTTCACTCGCTCCGTTAATTTTTCCATCATTAAAAAGCCTCGTGAGGGCATTATTTATTCCTCGGACTCGAGTCATCTCGCGCTCAAACTCTGCGAGGGCAACTAGGATCACAACCAACATCTTGCCGAACGGACTGCTGGTATCGATGTTCAGACCAATGATGATGATGGCGACGTTGTTTTGCTCGCAGAGACGTACAAGCTCAAGAAAGTCGATGACGGATCGACTCAAGCGACTCAGCTCTGTAGCGATGATGAACTGAATCTGACCTGAGCGAACCAAACGAAGAAGCTTTTGGTAACCTGGTCGCTTTGAGTTCTTTCCTGAAAAACCTTCGTCACCGATAAATTCCAGAACGCGGTATTTCTTCGCGACTGTTTGGGACAGATGGTCCGCATGGAGGCGAACTCTCGCTTCCTGGGATTCCATCGTGGAATCGTTCTTTCGCAAGCCATCGCTGTTCAATAAATTGTCGTAGTTGCTCGCTCGACCGTAACCGACACCTCTCAAGTCTGTTGTTTTCATCTATTCTCCCATCACTGACTCGGTCCATTCTTCAAGAACAGCGCGACCGATTTGTGCTGGAGCTATAGTGAAGACTACAGTTGAGATATCAATCACACGACCGCGAGGCTTCCTGATTGAAGCTGCTCTTTTTAATTGCCGAGTTCGCTTCTTTATCCCAAGAACACAAGGTCGGCACCGCGATTCGGTTCGATTGCCTTTACTGTAAAATTCGATTGCGCCTTTAATAACGCCACATAGGGAACATTTTTTCTGTTCATCCGCTTGCAAACCCCATCGGCAACCTCCTTTCCGGTCTGATTACAAATTGGTAAATCCGCCCCGGTCCGACCTCAATGCGCTCGTTTGCGCAGTAACTGCTCTTCCTTCGCGCCAATCCAATCAAGTGGCTTTCTCTCTTTGATGATTTCGGATTTGGCTTTTATGTAAACGATGTCTTCTGCAGTCATCGTATTGTCTTTGCATCGTTGGTAGGCTTCGACATATCTCGGATCATCACCGAACGGTTTTCTGATGTTCTTCAATGATTGCTCATAGAACTCAAGCGATACGTCATCCTGAAGAATTTTGGGAAGTTGCCGTGCGGTTTTAAGGAATACGATGGTCAGTTTGACCGATGACACAATTACCTCTCCGTACCTCTGGGACTTTTCATTTAGTTTAAACTGCCGTCGAATCCTCTCGTAGATTTGCGGTAGCATAGATTGAGTGAGTCCACGCTTACGATCAAACCAAACCAACATTCGGATCACTTCTGATTTTGCGTTGTCACTATTCAAGGGTTCGGTAAGCCAGGAAAATGAATCTTCAGTAGCCGCAGCAGTTGTCTGCTTCTCCTGTTTATCTTCTTCCTCTTTATCTACATTCTCATCTCTTCTTGGGTGCCCAGTGGAGACCCGAAGTCGGCTACTCGTGCTCCTGTTGACTCTTTGATGTCACCAAGACATTGTCGTGGGGCTTCTAACCGAATCACTTTACGGCCAACAATGTCGCCGTGAGGAAAGACCACCCACTGCATGAAATCGAACTTCTTTTTCAGGTCGTCGAAACACTTTCGGTACTTTGGGTGAACCTGGAGAAGGTAGTCGCCTTGCTCTTTGGTTGAGTAGGCGTAGTGATAGTACCCTTCGTCCCAAATCTCGTTCTTTAGGTCGATTGCTGCTGTATCCAGTTGGAAGATGTAACGCTTCCGCTCGTCGCTCTGAATTTGGTCTTTGTCTTTAAGTAGAACGGATGAGTGAGGAAGCTGCTCGAACTTCTGATGGCGAATTGAGTCCTCCCATCGCTTATAGAACTCATGGTCGGCTCGTGCTCCACCCGGCACGGGTTCTACTTTCGGTTTGTCTTCATCCTGAGTAGTTACCGCAGCTTTCGCTTTAGATTTTGTTTTCTCTTTTGCACTTACCGAAAAAGATAAAGCGATGATCAGAATTGAAATGAGTGTCTTCAGGGTTTCCTCCTTAGTTCTTTCGGCGAAGTCGCCGTGCTGAAATCTCAAAGATGCCGGAGAAGCTCGGGTCGATTTCCGACTCGAAGAGCTCAGTCAGCGAAATACTTTTTGAGTCGGGCTTTGTTTCGGACCCTGTAAGCAACCATTCAAACGAGCAGTCCAAAGCCCGAGCCAGTCTTTGAACCGCAATGTGGTCATTCGGAACCGAGCCAGCAAGCCAGTCATTCAAGGTTGCAGGTGTGACGCCCGCGACTTCAGCCGCTGCCTTTTGCGAAAGCCCGCGCTCGGCTAGAATAGCTTTCAGGTTCTTTGCAAAAGGTGACTGATTTTTTTTACGAACGGGCTTGGACACAGGAAAACTCCTCCAGCCAAACCAATCGGCTCAGATAGAACCAAGAATCACGAAAATCCGGTTATCCGAACTGATTCGGTTTTCCTGATTTTCAGAAAGGAAGAGGAGGTTGGCACTGCATCGAACCAACTTGAGAATTTATGCGTGTGATTTACGAGGAGTTCTAGATAGAGGCTTCAGGTTCTGGCGACATCTTTTTAGAAGAAACAGCTGACAGAGAAGCAGCAAAAAGGCCTCGCTGAGTTTCAATAATTTTGATTCTTACTTTCTCGCCAACTCTGAGTGAGGAGAAGGATGTTCCGGCGTATTCGGTATCCGGAGAAAAGAAGATGTCATCGGATCCCTTTACAGTAATGAACCCGTAGTTTAAATCTTCGTTTTTCTTCGTGATCTCGCCTAAAACTTCCAAACTCTACCTCTGTTTAACAGCTCAAGTTATACGTTCGATGCAAACCCCAATCCAGCAAATTATCCTATTGGTTTGATGCAATCGCCCGAAATGAAAGGTTTCGTGTCCTTGATGCACTTCGGCAGGCCTGGTGCCTGAATAGCCTCCCCATTTGCTTCTTTAGATGCAGCTTGAAAGTTGAGATCGAGCAAAAACTTGAGGCTATCGGAATCTTTGCCCATTCCGTAGGCAGCGCGGACCGCTTCATCGAGTTTAGCGTGAGCTTCTTTTAGCGGATTTTTTCCAGGCAGATCCAGTGTCCGATATAGATCTTTTAGGCCCCATTTATTTTCACTCAGAATTCGATTTCGCAGAGTCCGAAGTTCAATACCTGCAGATGCAACTTCTTCGACTTGCTTCTTTGTTGGATTCTGTGGCCAAACAAAAGTATCGAACACGGAATCTGCCGTATACCGAAAGTCACCCTTGAGCGTCGAGCACTTTTCCTTAAACCACTGCCAATGAAATTCAGAATGAATAATTCCAAACGAGTAGTCATCGTCGAATGCAAATGCAATTAATGCGTCACCGGGATGAATTTCAGTTGAGACAAATTCAAAGATTGGACGTTTCGTTACCCTTGATACAGCTATAAACCGATTTTTTCCTTTTAACTCGGCAAAGAGTTCTGGTCTTCCTCTCCAGTGTTTCCACCATGTCTGAAGGTGCGCATTCCAATCTCCACCTTCTTCTGATTTCTCAAGCTCATTTTCGGCTTTCGACTGAACATCGGGCAGTACTGTAGCTTCAATATGATCGAAAGCACCTTTAAACTTCTTTGCTCCTATTATTGTCTGTTGTCCGAAATCAATTACGAAACGTTTCGGCGCACGCTCTTTTGACAGCATCTCGCGGCCAATCAGAAATGGGAAAATTACCTGAGAAGAATCTGGATCTTTCTTTACAATCAACTCTCGTTCCTCCGGTGAGATGTAGAATCCTTCTGAGGCGGGCGATTGTCCTTGGAAACACTTCTTCGGCTTTCGGTTGGCTTTTATGATTTTGGCTTCGGTTACATCAAATGCAGAGCTTAGTGCTGAAGGTATTAATTGAAGCTCATCTACCTTCCATGGGCTATCTACCTTATCACCCAGCTGCGTATATAAACGTTTTTTGCCGTTCTGCGAGCCTTTGATCCAATTGACGATCGATACGTGAACACTCGCGTCTCCACTCCATACTTGAGTGGATACAGCTTCGGTGATCTCTCCTCCGTTTTGGACAATGTAATCTAAGCCGCCAATGCGAGAATAGTTTTGTCGTATAGTATTGGTCCCGACTAGGCCGGCACGTTTTCCTGATTCAAGAACATCATGCGCTTTTCGAAACCAATAAACGCAGTAATCAGCTCGTCCCGGGACGTCCTTAAACTTTTTTCGGATTCCATTTACATACTCAACTGGAAACTCAACTTTCAAATACTTAGAACTCAGATAAGGGGGATTGCCAACAATCACGTCAGCTTTAGGCCATTCAATGAGTAAGGCATCTTTATGTAGGAAGTTTTCATCTAAGTTTTCAAAAGGGAGAATGTTGTCTGGAACGTTAAATTCATCTGCAGATAACTTTCGTCCGATGCAGAGTGCGACTTTTGCGAGTTCCAGTCCGAAGCCATTGGTATCAATTCCGTAGAAGTTTCTCGGAGAGACCAATGCCATTTTCATCTGCTTCGAGTTTTCTTTCTCTGCCAGCAGGTCCATCACCTCCACCTCGAGTTTTCTAAGCTCTCGAAAGGAAATGTATAAGAAATTTCCGCTACCGCATGCAGGATCAAGAACCTTGAATTCTCTGAGTTCCTTTAAGATTGCGGCGTAATCTTTTTTTGATTTTGCTTTTTCTATTTTTTCTCGGAATGGGCGAACAATCGTAGGATTCACGATTTTTTGTATATCAAGTTCGCTTGTGTAGTGTATCCCATGGCCGTGTCGCTCTTTATGATCCATACTGGCTTCGAAGATGGAACCAAAAATTGAAGGTCGAACCTTAGACCAATCCTGTTTCGAGGCTTCATAGAGCAAATCAATCTCTTTGAAATTTAGCTCGACTGCTTCAACTTCGTGGAAAATACCGCCATTGAAGAAAGGGATTTCTTTGTATTTCGCCTGCTTCTTAGTGGGGCTGTCCGTGGACATCGCTTCGAAGAGAAGAGTTAGCTCCTTCTGTGTTATCGGATTACGAACCGCTTCCCCGAGAATTTTGTGGAGCGTATATTTCGGAATCAATCCGACATCTTCAGAAAAGAGAGCGACAACTAGCTGGAGCACGAATCTCTGCGCTCTTTTAGCTCAATAATTACTCGAGGCTTCCAAACAAAATCGGCGAAGCCAGTTGTGCCTTTTCGTTTCTTTACTCTCTCTTCGAGTGAAGCGCCTACTTCGAGGATTCCGGCATTGCCGAACGCCTGGAGAAGCTGGTTGAAAAATAATTGACCTTCCCCGCGCTCATATCCTTTGATGTGCTTTTTGAACCAAGCTACGAATTCTTGTAGCTTCTCTTTTCTTTGCTTCTCGCTCATTGCTGCTGCCCCCAAGATGCTTTTGTGTTTATGCTTCTGCGCTTTGATCCTTCGAGATCGAATCCGCAGAACCACCGGACCTTATCCAGGAGTCAACCTCACTGATTTTGAATTTCCATTGTCGACCAACTTTGTGAGCCGGCATTTTCTGTTTGTCTGTCCACCGGTAAATCGACTCCTTCGATACACCTAAATGCGCAGCGATTTCCTCGACGGAAAGCCATCGTTCTTCTTGCACTTTAATCCTCCGAAACGCTTACCCAAGATTGTCTCTGACAAGCTATGACCAGTAAATACAAACAGAACTTAGGAAAGGCACCCTAGACGTTTGTATTGAGTCTTTGTTGTTTATGGCAATCAGCTTATAAAGCGGGCAATGAATGCGATTCGATAAGGTTGAACGGACGTTCCGATCCCATCTTTGGCGGGCATATGCATTCTGCTTTAAGGAGGACCAAAGAACTTAAGGTCTTCGCCGTCATTCCGAGTAGGAACTAGCGTGGAATGAGGCACAGACTCTGGGAAAACCTCGTCCGTAATTGAAATAATAATCTGTAAGTCGAGCGGCGGAACCGAAAGTGTACGGTGAATGCTCTCGAAGAAATTCGCAAAGTCTTCGACATTGATTTCGTGTTGTCTAGGGGCATCCATGATTAGGAGTCCCGGGTGATATCCAGACATCTCTCGTGAAGCCTCGAACAGCGCAGTTCGATACGCTAGCAAAATCCTTACAAGAGTGCTTCCGCTGAAGCCTCTTAAGTCTTGATCGCCAAATTGCAGTTTTAAACTTTCGTCGACAGCAATTGGTTGCGGCAAGGCCCTCGTGCCCAAGATATCTAGCCATTTTGTTAATTTCTCACGGAGGGAGGATCTTGCAATACCCAAAGACTGAGATCTGCGACTTGGTGAGAGGTTATCAACGAGAGTCTTCTGCCTTTCACGCTCGAAGAGAAGTCGTTCGGCCTCGCTCTTGAGATCTTCATACTTCTGGATACGATTCTTAGTTCTTTCAAGCTCGGAAAGACGATTGATGAGTGATTTGTAAAGTGTGAGCGATGCTTGAAGTCCAGCTTGGTCTGTTGCTGCGTTCGAGTTTTTTTCTAGTTCCTGAATCTGTTTCGTTAAATCAGTTTCATGGTAGTTCAGAGTTCTTATTCGTGCGCTTAGCCCCGTCACCTCAGACTTGATGTCCTTTAACTGATCAGCAAGATAGAGCAGTCGTTTTCCATACGAAGCTTCTGACTGCGAAAACAACTTGCATCGTTCTCCTCCACAAAATGAGCGAAAAGCTCTGGCAGAAGATACATTGGTGCCAAGCAGTTCTACCTCGGCCATTAGCTCGTTTTCGACCGAGCCAAATCGGTCCCTCTTTGACTCAAGGTCTTTTCTTTCTTCAGCAAGTGCACTTAAGTTTCTTCTTAATTCAAGTAGGCGCTCTTCATAAGCGGCCTCGATCCGTTTAGATGAGGTTAAATCTTTGTCGGCAACTTCGAGGCGAGACTCCAGCGATGTGATCTCTTTAGAAATTATCTCAATTGAAGTATTGGCAAGGTCCCCAAGGTCTCGCATTTCTTGAGCAGCTGCTCGATTCGTCATTTCCAGGCGTGATTCAAGCGCAGCCAAATCCGCTTTAGCTGCCTCAAAATTCTCTCGTAGGGAAAATGGCCGCCTTAAAGGTAATCCTAGAAACAGGCGAGTGAGTTCTTCCTCTTGGTCCCAAATAAAACTCTTCTCTGAGAAATAGGTTCGGTTCCAACCTCGGTCCTGGTCAACCCAAAACATAGGTATGAGAATAGTTGAATAAAGAGTGGCGACTCTGCTTCGGCCCACAGAAGTAAAGTCCACGCTAGAAAAACCTAGCTGCTGAGCGAACCAGTTTGAATATGAAGGCTCGTCTGCAAACGAAACGACCTCATTAGTAGAGAGGTTCAAAACCGAAACGGTGAAGTCATCTTCAATCGGTCGGGTAATTTTAAAATTCCCTGCAGAAAAGCTGACGGTAACCTCAACGGACTGACACTTTTCTTTGATTTCAATTGGCAGCTCTACTTGCAGGCCGAGTCCAAAACAAAGACTCTTAAGTAAAGGGGTTTTGCCTCTTCCGTTGGGAGCTCTAATGACGACAATCGGAGCGCTGATATCTAGCAGCCCCGTTGTCCAGCCATGCGTTCCTCTTGGTGTTACTTGGATAGAAGTTAACTTCATAAGAGTCGATTACCTCTCGTCAAAGTCCTCTCCAAGCCTCGGATGATTCCGATTTTAAAGAGCTCTAGGCCCGGATCCTGTTCCGCACTCAGGGAAAGAAATTCTTTGCCCTTAGTTGTCGCAGAAACAATTTTGTTTGCATCGACGGTAACGAGGTTAGTCAGTTCTAAAAATTCGATCGCTTCAGCACACACGCTTCTCAAGCGAACTGACCAACGCAAATCAGATTGGCTTTGTTTGAGCCCGTTTACAGTTTCTTGTAGCGAGGATGCTACAAAATGTCCGGTCTCCGGTACGGTAAGTTTAAATGATCGGAGATTCGACAGTACCAGTACGCAATATGAAATCGCAGGAGTATGGAATATCTCGTCGCCAACAGACTGGTCTGAGCCAATTGTCGAAACATTCAAACGTAAATTTGAGCCATCAATTTCGGCTATTAGTTTTTTGAGCAGATCAGGTCGTTCCAACATTAACCCCTCTCTCGCTTGCGATAGCAAAAATGAATCCGACTACGAGACTCGAATCTAGGCCATCGACTTTTAATTTGGGCGCATATCGGACAGCTAAACCCTCCGCATCTATTACTAGATGCTCAAATTTACCGTTCCCTTTTGCATAGGTATCTAATGCTCCAGAGCATTCGCCCTTCAGAAGTTCTAGATCTCTCTCCGAAAGATGCGAACGATTTTTCAAGTACCAAACGTCCCACTCAGTCTTTAATTTGCAAACAAGCAAAGTTTGCTCTTGATTGAAGTTGCTAGCGCTACAAATTCTTTGAAGTCGAGATAGCGTCTTTACTACCGGTGCTCCTGTTCGTCGTAGCTCAACATACGCATCAGAAGAAAGACTAAGAAGGGGAAGGAGATCTGATACTTGAATTCCTTTTCTCTTTCGAAGTTCCTCTTCGGACGAAGGCAGCCCAGTTGAGGGAATTACCAAGTTTGACTTTTCCCGTACCAGCTCTAAGAGTTCCTGGCAGATCGCTCCAGCTTGTGAAGTTGTAAGATCAATTTCGCTGAACTTAAAAATTAAAGTGGAAAGCTCGCTGCGATAGTCCTCAGCGGTTTTTTGTAGACGAGCTGCTTCAGGTCTCAATTTAATGATCTTTATGAAATTAAATATGCTTTCAGCGTCGGCGCCAGGAATTGGGCCATCAGGCATAGTCCAATGGAGTACTACTTTGTCGAAGATCTTCTTTGCGGCTTCAGAGAGACCTGTGGATGAAGTTGCCGACCGACATTCTCTTACAAGAGAATCAAGTTCGTCCTTAACTCCGCAATTCGTTACGAGAACAACTTCGTCGCAAAGATTCTGGAAGGTGCTCAAGTGCTCAAAAAGTTTAATAGCGATCGAATCTTTGGATGCAGGTTGCGATTTGGCTTTTGGAAGCCCAAATACTTGAGCCACGCTCCAAGGTCCTTCTGACGCCGTCCTAGTTTTAACCTGATGAAATCCGTAAAGAGTTCCGTGTGCGTTTCGCTTTTCACTCACATAGTCGTCGTGCCACTCTAGAAAAACACAAAACGTTTCGGCATCTTCAAGTAACGTAAGGCACATCTCCGCAGCACGCTGGTATTGGTAGTCCATACGCTCTCCTGCGAGAGCGCCCCCAGTTTCTCTAGGGGCTGTGTTGTGAAGTCGCCTCGAACTGGTCATTGCATCGCCGCCTCAGTCAGGACTGCGGGAATAACCATGTTGGAATTCTTATCGCGAACTATTTTACGAGACTTCGCGTGACTCATATAGATCGTACACATATTGATTTGCGATTTCTCGTTATCAACGACACGGGGAATCGGTCTTTTGACTCCAAAAAAATAAAATCCGTATCTTTCGAGACCCATAATTTCTTCTGAAAGCTCAAACTCAATCTTTAATTTTCCCGCTAGATCAGCGTCGTGCCATCTCACAATATCTCTTTTTAGCAGGTTCAAGATGTCCATCATCGCACCAACTGCTCGCTTGTCGTCAGATTCATCATGCTCAACCTGAAATTGATCCGCACCGCTTACGATGTGAATCAGGTCTTTTCCAGAAGTTAGACGAGGTAGCAGATGCACTTTCTTGTGAGTTTCGACTTTCTGCTGTCCTTTCGAGGTGGGATTTAAGTCTTTGACGTCGATGCCAAATGCTTGCGCAACACCCATCAGAGTTTCAAAGGATGCAGAACCGTCTTTCTCTAAACGTTGTATTGTACGGAGATTAACGCCCGCGACTTCCGCAAGTTGCGTCTGAGTCCATGCCCGAGCCTCACGCTCTTTCTTTACAAGTTTTGCTCTACCGAGATCTTTTGCCATTTGTGTTTCCATAAAGGTCCTTTCATTTTTTTGATGAAAGTAACCTGTAAACTAAAAGCTCGTTACGACACTAATATGACAACAATGCGACAGTTATATGACATGGGTCAATGTTCATGATTTTGACTAATCTGGTCAGAGTTTTCTTAGGACACTAAAAGACGGCTGACCATTTCTGGATGCCAGGAGCCACGTCTCGTTTTTGTTGGAACCTTTTGCTTATTAAGCATGCTTGCGATCTTTCGTAGGCTTAAGCCATCTGCGTGATACCGAGAAACCATTTGCGAAATGCGCATTTCGCCAAGGTGCGGTACCGTGCGCCCTTTAATAATTTGAATGCCAAAACGAGGTTGAGAGGGGTGGCCATGATGCTGACCCTGAAGGCGCAATCCAATACCAAAGCTACGTAGACCCCTCCTTACCGCTTCTTTGGAGGAACCAATACCCTCAGCTATCTGAGCTAAAGAAAGCCCTTCGATGCAATACTTTTGCTGGAGGAAATCTTTATCTTTGAAAAGCGGCTTTGCTAAAAATGGAATGGTTACAACGACTTCGGATGGAGGAACACTTTGGTGAGGTTCGAGTTCTGATGAGCCGCCATTTTAATAAAAAACCACCCACTCGGGTGGTTTTTTATTTTAACGGCTCGGTGATCGAGACTCCGAAACTCTCAGGAACGCCTTGGGCGTCCGCGGGTGAGAGCGAGGCGGGGAGC
>ERZ761609.2989-NODE-2989-length-11631-cov-26.689444_pt1 | contig 11631 bp, 7 predicted proteins | sample MGYA00511163_ERZ761609 | MGnify/ENA primary metagenome ERZ761609 (study PRJEB28899, sample SAMN02445070) | bioreactor sludge metagenome | biome: EBPR sludge | place: Australia: Brisbane, Thorneside Wastewater Treatment Plant | collected 2011-12-16 ... | reverse complement strand
CCTACAGGGAGGGCGCAGGCGTGCGGGGCTTGCCGTAGGAGCGGCGCGAGCCGCGAGCCTTTAAAGCACCTGACCCGTACGCCATCGCCTTCAACCCCTCGCGGCTGTCGCCGCTCCTACAGCAATCGGCCTTGCGTGAATCAGGCCGCGGCGGCCTCGAAATCCACCAACTCGGCGCCGTCGCCCACCTGGTCGCCGACGCCGAAGCGGAAGGCCTTGACCGTGCCGGCGGCGGGCGCGGTGATGGTGTGCTCCATCTTCATCGCCTCCAGGATCAGCAGCGGCGCGCCCTTCTCTACCTTGGCACCCTCAGCGGCAACGAGCGCGATGACCTTGCCGGGCATCGGCGCCAGCAGGCCGCCCTCGGCGCCGCCACCCTCGCCGCCGTGGTGCAGCGGATCGACTGCAGCAAGTTGCCAGGCGCGTCCCTTGGCGAAGACGTGGCGGCGGCCGGCGGCGGCGATCACGGTGGCGTCCATGCGCGTACCGTCGAGCTCGACGCGAAGCAGCCCGCGCTCGTTCAGCTCACCGCGTGCCTCGACGCTGCGACCGTCGATGGAGAGCCGCCAGGCCCCCGGCAGGTAGGCGACATCGACGGCGTGGTCGGTATCGGCATGACGGAACAGCAACGTGCGACGTGCGGTGGCGTTCATCCGCCAGCCGTCGCGCGCATGCCAGGGCGAGCGCGCATCCGCCGTGCGCTGCGCGCGCTTGTCGGCCAGGGCCGCTTCGCGCAGCAGCTCGGCGAGCGCGGCAATCTGCAGCACTTCGTCCGCCACCCCGACGTCGGCGGGGAAGAGATAGGCCTTCTCGCGCTCGATCAGGCCGGTGTCGAGGTCGGCACCCGAGAACGCCGGGCAGGCCGTCAGGCGCGACAGGAACTCGATGTTGTTGGCGACACCCACCACGCGGTAGTCGGCCAGCGCCTGCAGCATGCGGGCGAGCGCGCGGTCGCGGTTGATGTCCCATACGATCAGCTTGGCGATCATCGGGTCGTAGTGCGGGCTGATCTCATCACCCTCCTCGACGCCGGTGTCGACGCGCACATGCAGCGACTCGGCGGGCGGCGCCAGGTGCACCAGCTTGCCGGTGGAGGGCAGGAAGCCCTTGGCCGGGTCTTCGGCGTAGATGCGCGCCTCGAGTGCATGGCCGCGGATCTGCAGTTGCTCCTGCTCCAGCGGCAGCTTCTCGCCCGAGGCGACGCGCAGCTGCCACTCGACCAGATCCAGCCCGGTGATCATCTCGGTGACCGGGTGCTCGACCTGCAGGCGGGTGTTCATCTCCATGAAGTAGAAGGAACCGTCCTGGTTGGCGATGAACTCCACCGTGCCGGCGCCGACGTAACCCACCGCTTTGGCCGCATCGACCGCCGCCTTGCCCATCGCAGCACGCCGCTCGGGCGTCATGCCGGGCGCGGGCGCTTCTTCCAGCACCTTCTGGTGGCGGCGCTGCACCGAGCAGTCGCGCTCGAACAGGTACACCACGTTGCCGTGGGTGTCACCGAAGACCTGGATCTCGATGTGGCGAGGCTTGGTGATGTACTTCTCGACCAGCACATGGTCGTCGCCGAAACTGGAGATGGCCTCGCGCTTGCAGGAGGCGAGCAGGTCGATGAAGTCCTCCGACTTCTCGACCAGGCGCATGCCCTTGCCGCCACCGCCGGCCGCGGCCTTGATCAGCACCGGGTAGCCGATGGCGTCGGCCTGCTGGTGCAGGTAAGCCGGCGCCTGCTCGTCGCCGTGGTAGCCGGGGGTGAGCGGCACGCCGGCCGCTTCCATCAGCTTCTTGGCCTCGGACTTCGAGCCCATGGCGCGAATCGCCGACACCGGCGGGCCGATGAAGACGATGCCCTCGCGCTCGCAGGCGTGGCAGAAGTCCTCGTTCTCGGACAGAAAGCCATAGCCCGGGTGGATGGCCTGGGCGCCGGTCTGCTTGGCCGCAGCGATGATCTTGTCGATGACGAGGTAGCTCTCGCGCGCCGCCGCGGGGCCGATCAGCACCGCCTCGTCGGCCAGGCGTACGTGGCGGGCGTTGGCATCGGCCTCGGAATACACCGCGACGGTCTTGATGCCCATGCGGCGGGCGGTCTTGATCACCCTGCAGGCGATCTCTCCACGATTGGCAATCAGGATCTTGTCGAACATGTTGTCTCCAGCGTGTCTTGTGTCGGTTCGGCGCGAGGCCAGGCGCAATTTCGGCCCAATTCCGGCATTCAGCCCTGCGCGATCCAGGCTGCAGGGCGCTTGTCGAGGAAGGCAGCCAGGCCTTCCTTGGCCTCCGGGGTTGCGCGCAGGCTGGCGATGCGGCCTGCGGTATCCATCACCAGCGCATCGCTCACCGGCCGGTTGGCCACCGCACGGATCAGATCCTTGGCCGCAGCCTGCGACTTGGGGCCGCCCTGCAGCAGCGCATCGACCACTTCCTCGACCTTGGCATCCAGCGCCTCGGCGGCGACTGCCTCATGGGCCAGCCCCAGCTCGGCCGCGCGTGTCGCATTGATGCGCTCGGCAGTCTGGAAGTAGCGGTAGGCCTGGCGCTCGCCGATGGCACGGATCACGTAGGGGCTGATCGCCGACGGGATGATCCCGAACTTGACCTCCGAAGTCGCAAACACCGCCTTGTCACCGGCAATGCAGATATCGCAGGCGCTCGCCAGCCCCATGCCGCCACCCAGCGCCGCACCATGCACGCGGGCGATGGTGGGCTTGTTCATCTCCGCCAGGGTGCGCAGCATGCCGGCGAGCTTCATCGCATCGGCGAAGTTCTCCGCCTCGCTCGCCTCGCCGGCGGCCCTCATCCAGTTGAGGTCGGCGCCGGCCGAAAAACTCTTGCCGCGTCCCGCCAGCACGACCGCGCGCACCGCGTTGTCGGCATCGAGCTCGATGCAGGCGGCGGTGAGGTCGGCGATCAGCTGCGCGTTGAAGGCGTTATGCACGTCCGGACGGTTCATCCAGATCGTCGCCACACCACCCGCGCGGACGATCTCCAGGGTCTCGTAGCTCATCTCGCCCCCTTACATCCGGAACACGCCGAACTTGGTCGGCTGGATCGGTGCATTGAGGGCGGCCGACAGCGACAGGCCGAGGATGCGACGCGACTGCGCCGGGTCGACCACGCCGTCGTCCCACATGCGCGCGGTGGCGTAGTAGGGATGGCCCTGGAACTCGTACTGGTCGCGGATCGGCGCCTTGAAGGCCTCTTCCTCCTCCTTGCTCCAGCTGCCGCCCTTGGCCTCGATGCCGTCGCGGCGCACGGTGGACAGCACGCTCGCCGCCTGCTCGCCGCCCATCACGCTGATACGCGAGTTGGGCCACATCCACAGGAAGCGCGGCGAGTAGGCACGGCCGCACATGCCGTAGTTGCCGGCACCGAAGGAGCCGCCGATGAGCATGGTGATCTTGGGCACCTGCACGGTCGCCACGGCAGTCACCATCTTGGCGCCGTCCTTGGCGATGCCGCCGTTCTCGTACTTGCGGCCGACCATGAAGCCGGTGATGTTCTGCAGGAACAGCAGCGGGATGCCGCGCTGGCCGCACAGCTCGATGAAGTGCGCGCCCTTCTGCGCCGATTCGCCGAACAGGATGCCGTTGTTGGCGACGATGCCCACCGGGTAGCCGTGGAGCTGGGCGAAGCCGCACACCAGGGTGGCGCCGTAACGCGCCTTGAACTCGTCGAAGCGCGAGCCATCGACCACGCGGGCGATGATCTCGCGCACGTCGAAGGGCTTGCGGGTGTCGGTGGGGATGATGCCGTAGATCTCTTCCGGGTCGTAAAGCGGCGCCTCGCCCTGCCCGAGCGCCATGTTGATCGGCTTCGTGCGGTTGAGGTTGGAGACGATGCGGCGCGCGATGTAGAGCGCGTGGGCGTCGTTCTCGGCCAGATGGTCGGCCACGCCCGAGAGTCGGGTGTGCACATCGCCGCCGCCCAGGTCCTCGGCGCTCACCACCTCGCCGGTCGCCGCCTTCACCAGCGGGGGGCCGCCGAGGAAGATGGTGCCCTGGTTCTTGACGATGACGGTCTCGTCCGACATCGCCGGCACGTAGGCGCCGCCGGCGGTGCACGAGCCCATCACCACCGCGACCTGCGGGATACCCTTGGCCGACATGTTGGCCTGGTTGAAGAAGATGCGACCGAAGTGGTCACGATCGGGGAAGACCTCGTCCTGTTTCGGCAGAAAGGCGCCACCCGAGTCGACCAGGTAGATGCAGGGCAGGTTGTTCTGCTCGGCGATCTCCTGCGCGCGCAGGTGCTTCTTGACCGTCATCGGGTAGTAGGTGCCGCCCTTCACCGTGGCGTCGTTGGCCACGATCATGCATTCGACGCCCTGCACGCGGCCGATGCCGGTAATCACGCCGGCGCTCGGCGCCTCGTCGTCGTACATGCCGTACGCGGCCATCTGGCCGACTTCGAGGAAGGGGGTGCCGGGGTCGAGCAGGTGACCGACACGGTCGCGCGGCAGCAGCTTGCCGCGCGCAGTGTGCTTGGCACGTGCGGCCTCGCCGCCGCCGAGGCTGACCTGGGCGGCCTTGGCGCGCAGATCCTCGACCTGGGCGCGCAGGCTTGCGGCGTTGGCCTGGAAGTCTTCGCTGCGGGTGTTGATGCTGGACTTGATCACGCTCATCGCAGACGCTCCGCTCAGCGGGTTTCGGAAAACAGCTCGCGACCGATCAGCATGCGACGGATCTCGCTGGTGCCGGCGCCGATCTCGTACAGCTTGGCGTCGCGCCACAGACGGCCCACCGAATACTCGTTCGTGTAGCCCACGCCGCCCAGCGCCTGGATCGCCTCGCCCGCCATCCAGGTCGCCTTCTCGGCGGTGTAGAGGATGACGCCGGCGGCGTCCTTGCGCAGCGTGCGCGCGTGGTCGGCGCGGTCGCAGGCCTGGCCCACGGCGTAGGCGTAGGCGCGGCAGGCGCTCCAGGTGGAGTACAGGTCGGCGATCTTGCCCTGCATGAGCTGGAACTCGCCGATCGGGGTGTCGAACTGCTTGCGCTCGTGCATGTAGGGCACGACCGCGTCCATGCACGCCGCCATGATGCCGAGCGGGCCGCCCGACAGCACGGCGCGCTCGTAGTCCAGGCCCGACATCAGCACCTGCACGCCGCGGCCGATGTTGGCCTCACCGCCGAGCACGTTCTCGAGCGGCACCTCGACGTCGTCGAAGAACAGCGGATAGGTGTTGGAGCCGCGCATGCCGAGCTTGTCAAGGTGGGTGCCGCAGGAGAAGCCCTTCATGCCCTTCTCGATGATGAAGGCGGTGATGCCCTTGGGGCCGGCGTTGATGTCGGTCTTGGCGTAGACCACCAGGGTGTCGGCGTCGCCGCCGTTGGTGATCCACATCTTGGCGCCGTTGAGCACGAAATGGTCGCCCTTGCGGTCGGCGCGCAGCTTCATCGACACCACGTCGGAACCGGCGTTGGGCTCGGACATCGCCAGCGCGCCGACGTGGTCGCCCGAGATCAGCTTGGGCAGGTATTTCTGCTTCTGCGCCTCGGTGCCGTTGCGGCGAATCTGGTTGATGCACAGGTTGGAGTGCGCGCCGTAGGACAGCCCCACCGAGGCCGAGGCACGCGAGATCTCTTCCATCGCCACGATGTGGGCGAGGTAGCCCATGTCGGTACCGCCGTACTCCTCGCTCACCGTCATGCCGTGAACGCCGAGGTCGCCGAGCTTTTTCCACAGGTCTGCGGGGAACTCGTTGACGCGGTCGATCTCGGCCGCGCGCGGTGCGATCTCGGCAGCGCAGAAAGCCTGCAAGGTGTCGCGCAGGGCGTCGATGGTCTCGCCGAGGTTGAAGTTCAGGCTGGGCACGTTCATGGGGTGTCTCCTTCTCGAGGTTGTCCTGGCGCGGCGGGCAGTGCGCAGATCCATTATGGACGGCGCATGCCCGAAGATAGGACGAGATTAAGCGCAGCGTGCGCCCGCCGAGTGCCATCGTGGTTGCAATTCGTGCCATGCCCGCTAGCATTCCAGCACATGAAGATCCTCGCCCCCTCACCCGCCGACCTCACTCGGGGCCGCGCCGCCACGCCGATCGCCTTTATCCGTGCGATCGTCCTCGGGTACCGGCTGCGGGGCATGGATCCGGCCAGCGCACTTGCGCAGGCGCAGATCCCGGCAGCAGTGCTGGAAGACCCTGCAGCACGGGTCACCGCTGCACAGATGGAACTGCTCTCGGGAATCGCCATGCAGGCGCTCGACGACGAAGCGCTGGGTTGGTTCTCGCGCCGCCTGCCCTGGGGCAGCTATGGCATGCTGTGCCGGGCGTCACTCACCTCGCCGACGCTGGAGGTGGCGCTGAAACGCTGGTGCCGCCACCACCGCTTGCTGACCGAGGACATCGTGTTCGAGCTCGTGCCCCAGCGCGGCGTGGCGACTATCCGGGTTGCCGAACACACCGAACTGGGTGAGTTGCGCGAGTTCTGCCTGGTCAGCACGCTGCGCTACCTGCTCGGCTACGCCTGCTGGCTGGTCGACTCGCGTATCGCACTGACCGCAGCCGCCTTCCCCTTCGACGCCCCGGCGCATGCCGACGCCTACGCCTACCTGTTCGCCGGGCCTGCAAGCTTCTCGGCCCCTGCTGCAGCGATCAGCTTCGACGCCCGCTACCTCACCCTGCCGGTACGCCGCGACGAGAAGGCGCTGCAGGCCATGCTGCAACGCGCGCTCCCGCTCACCGTGCTGCAATACCGCCGCGACCGCCTGCTCGTGCACAGCGTCGCCCAGCTCCTTGCTGCCACGCCAGCGGCCGCACACACCGCCGAGGACGTCGCTGCACAGCTGAACCTTTCGGTACGAACCTTGCACCGGCAACTGAAGGAGGAAGGCGTGTCGCTGCAACAGCTCAAGAACGAAGCCCGGCGCGAGCACGCGACCCGGCTGCTGCTGCAGACCCGCAAACCGGTCAAGCAGGTCGCGGCAGCCGTCGGTTTCGACAGCGAGAAGAGCTTTGCGCGGGCATTCCGCGCGTGGACAGGGGCTGCGCCAAGTGCCTATCGAACGGGCGCAGACTCCGCAGCATAGCGGGCACGCAGCGTGCAGCCCATCTCGCCTCACCTCACGAACAGCGTGAGCGAAAGCAGTGAGGGTCTTGTGCATCGGTGCGGACGGGCTGGCTCGGGGCCCGCATTCTAGCCTTGCACCCTGTTTCGCCGAAGCCGACACTGCCCCTACCCGATCAGCCACTCAAGCGCGAGACATTGCAATGGACCTCCCCGCCCACCAGCTCACCATGACCGTCCTGATGACGCCCGACACCGCCAACTTCTCAGGCAAGGTTCACGGCGGCGCCATCCTCAAGCTGCTCGACCAGGTGGCCTACGCCTGTGCTGCGCGCTACGCCGGCCACTATGTCGTCACCCTCAGCGTCGACCAGGTGATGTTCCGCCAGCCCATCCAGGTTGGCGAACTGGTCAGCTTCCTCGCCTCGGTCAACCACACCGGCAACTCGTCGATGGAGGTGGGCATCAAGGTCGTTGCCGAGGACATCCGCGCCAAGGTCGTACGCCACGTCAATAGCTGCTTCTTCACCATGATTGCGGTCGACGACGAAGGCCGGCCGACCAAGGTGCCGGCGCTCGAACCCCATACGCCGGACGAACGCCGCCGCTTCGCCGAAGCCGAAGTGCGCCGCGCGATGCGGCGCGAGATGGAGCGCAAGTTCGCCGAGGTGCGCGGCGGAGAATGAGATCAGCCCGATCGGCGCCTGCTGCCCCCTCACAGCTCGATCACGTAGGGCTCCCCTGGGGTCGGGTTGTACTCGGCGATGTAGCCGAGCCCGGCCTGCCTTTCCGCCGGAGCCCAGCGTAGCGTCGTCTGGCTTTCGTAGTTGAAGCACAGCGTTGGCGGCTGATGCACCGAACGCGCAATGATGCGTTGCACGGCTTCGGCATCGGGGTGGCGGAACTGGCTGCCATTGGTGCTGAACAGGAAGCGCGGGCTGTCGATGAGGGCGAGCAGCTCGTCGCTGATGTTGCCCGCGCTGCCGTGGTGCGACACCTTGACCGCATCGACGCGCAACACCGCTTCGCCGCGCTGCGCGAGCAGGCGGCGAAGCGAGGCGGTGATCACATCATGATGGGCGTCGGCGAGAAACAGGCAGGACTTGCCGCCGAACTCGGCGAGAAAGGCAATCGAGCTGCCGTTGGCGGCAGCCTTGTCGACCTTGAGCTGGCGCCTGAGCACCGCGTCGAGCTCCGCGGTCGTGCCCAGCAAGCCCTGGCCAGGCAGGTAGGCCTTGCGCCTGGACAGGCTCGTCCACGCCGACTCGAGGTCACCGGGGTTGATGTCGGCGCCGAGATCCTTCTTCCAGCGCTCCCGCATGCGGTCGAGCTTGGCCCGGGTGGGCGACAGCAGGGTAAGACGCATGCCGTGCGCGTCAGCCAGGGTGCATTCCGGCAACACCCCCGTATCGGGCACCACCACCGCATTGCCAGCAAACGCCCTGTTCCACTGTCCGGCGTCGAACCGTCGCACGATCAGCGCACTGAGGAACTCGCCCTGCTTGCCGCCCAGCACGCGGCCGCCTGCCTGCAGATGACTCCAGCCGTTGAACCAGATGTCGACCACGCGCACCGGTACGGGCTTGTTGGCGAACAGGCGCACGAGCCCCTCGACATGGTCGGTGTCGACGTGACTCATCACGACCAGCTCGAAGCGCCTGTCACCCTGCGGCAGCGCATCCAGGCGGGCCTCCAGGTGAGGATAGGTCGCGATCGGGCCGCCATCGATCAACATGCGCCGTGTGCGCGACGCATCGCCGTACTCGACGAACAGGCAATCACCGTGTCGTGCCGGCAGCATCTCGATGCGAAAGAATGGTGCGGCGCTCATGGGTTGCAGGCTCACAAGCGCCAGTCGGCGTCGCCGAACGCCACCACGCAGAGCGCCATCGGCAGACTGTCGAGCAGGGCCTGGCGCTTGACCGCGCGCAGCACTTCACCAAGGCAGCGTGAGCCCTCGGCACCCCCGCCCTCATCCAGCCCTGCGGCCGCGGCCAGCAGGCCATCGAGGATCTTCTCGCCCACCTTGACGGCATGCGGACCGAATACGGTAGCGATGGTGGACACGACGGCCGCCGCACCGGCCTGACGGAAATAGCGTATGTGGCTGGCGTACTGTTGCGCCGTACTGGCGACATCGCACCCCAGCAGCAGCACCAGCGGGTAGGGTCCATCGATGTGCACGTATTCGCGCGGCAGGCGCAAGGTCTTGAACGGCTTGCCACCAATCTCGAGCGCGACATCCTGCTTGTCGCCCGTGTTGTGAGGAAACGCCACCAGCAATGTTGGGTGTTCCCCGCCGACCGCAGCCCGCCACTCGTCCCAATCCTTCACCTCGCGCACCGCGCCCTGCATCCTGCCCTCGAGCAGGCGGATGAGCGGCCCCACCTCTTCCTGCCGCAGCTCCGCGCTATAGCCCACCAGCGCCGAGCGGTCGAGCTGCAGGCGCAGGCGGTCACCCGCCGGTTCGGCCTGGACGAGCACTTCGGCATCTCCCGGCCGGCCCAGCGCGGGATTGAAGACATGGCGTTCGATCACCTTGCGCAGCCCCCAGAAGCCCATCGGGCATACATGCCGGCGGGGGTCCTGCTGGCCCGCGCAATGGCCCGGACAGGCGCCCGCGGCCAGGGCCTCGAGCGCGTCGGGGCAGAAGCGCACATCGCCCTCATCGTCCGGCGGCACATACTGGTAGATGAACTCGAAGGGCACCACGGCATCTGCGCGCGTACTGACAATCTGGATGTGGGTCGCCTCGTCCACATCCATGCCACCGCTATTGAGGGCCTGCAGATGGTCGATGACCAGCGCGGAGTAGAGGTCGCCCCCGAGCCGGGCAAGCCTGAAGAACAGCGTGAGGTTGTCACCCGTGGTCAGTCCGGCGCTGTAGTCGGCCACGCTGTAGGCAACCTCGGAGAGTAGTCGGTTGATGGCATCGACCGGCTCCTGGATGCCGCTGAGGTCGGTCGCCCATGCACGCCGGCCAGCGATGCCGGTGAGCAGCGGGCGTGCCCCATGCGTGTGATTGAGCACGAACGACGCATCGAAGCGCCGCCGCGAACCGAGGTCGCTCCAATGCTCGCGCACCCGCGCCTCGACCTGTTGGGTGATTGCCGGGCGGGGACCGGTCAGCCCCCCCTGCTCGACCACCTGGGCATGGATCAGCACCGTCTGCAGCACACGCCCACGGTGCAGCACGCTGATACGGCCTTCGAACGCCGCCGCCATGCGCGGCGTGAGCACGAACTCGAGCACGCTGCTCGGCCCGGAACGGGGCAACCAAAGCACACCCGTCAGCGGCGCATCGAGCTGGAGCGGCTCGTGAAAGACCACCTGCAGGCGGTGGCGCCGTCGCCGGGGCGGCAGCTCATGTGCGGGAAAGGCCTCGGAAGCGGTCTGCCAGCCTTCGCCCGGCGGGCCGATGCGCAGCCGCAGCAGCACCTGCTCGCCAACCCTGAGGCACTCGTGCTCCTCGACGAGATCTTCACCCTCCCGGCGCCAGAAGCCGTGCTGGACGTAGCGTGTCTCGGGCTGCTCGGCCGCCTGCACGGCTTCCACGGCAGCCAGCGCAGCCACAGCTTCGGTGAGGGATGAAGCTTCGTCGGACTCACGGACGTAGCGGTAGCGCTCGCGCGACGCATCGATGCCACGCGCGAGCGCCCGTGGTGCCACGCTGCGCAAGTTCTCGCCCGCGCTCGCTACAGCCTGCGCCACCCGCCCCAGACCGCGGGCCTGGCTGGGGCGAACCTGCTCCAGCGCTTCGACCACGCCCGGCGTACCGATCAATTGCGCCAGCGTACGCTCGCTGAGCGCCAGCGAGGCCTGGGCAGGAGCCGCCTTCAACCGCCCTGCAAGGCGGTCGGCTGCGCTGGCAAGATGACTGAGTCGGATCAGGTCGCGATTGAGAAAGGCCAAGACATCGGCACCGAAGGCCTGCCGCAGCGCTATATCGAGCGGCAGGTTGTGGGTGAGCTCATCGCCCAGGCGTACCAGGGCAGGCATGCGCTGCTCGACATCCACGCCGGCGGTGCCGAGCGAGCGCACGCAGGCAACACCCTCGGCCGCCAGCACGTCCGCCACGACGCGCACCAGACGCTCGAGCTGGCCTCCGTCCTGCCCGCCCTCGACATCCGTGCCCCCAAGCACGAGCGCAAACGCCGCACGACAGGGCGCCCCCCGGGCCAGCAGTCGAGCCGCCACTGCACGCAGCGAGCCGCTGAAGACCATCACCTCCACCCTTGGTACGGCGCGATCCGCACGCATGAAACGGTAGGGCCACGGCTCCCTCCAGTGCGCGCGAAACGCGCCGAAGGCGTTGGCAAGCGGATCATCAGCCAGCACACAGAGGCGGAAGGGCAAGGCCCAGTCCACGCGACCGTCGGCCGCGAAGGCGTCGGCCACGAAGACTGCCGCGGCACTCACCGCGGGCTGCTGCAGGACGCGCAGCAAGGGCAGCAGGGCTTGCCAGTCCCGTCCGCGGCCATACACCGCGAGCCGAGTACCCCAGGGCGCGTCGTCGAGGTAGCGTTGCCAGGCTTGCGCAAGTTCGAGCGCCGCCGGGAAGGCGGGCAGGCGTTGCAGGGCTGGCAGCTCCCACGCCACCAGCGGCGCTCCATCGCGGCGGTCCGCCGCC
>ERZ761609.2988-NODE-2988-length-11633-cov-8.053982_pt1 | contig 11633 bp, 11 predicted proteins | sample MGYA00511163_ERZ761609 | MGnify/ENA primary metagenome ERZ761609 (study PRJEB28899, sample SAMN02445070) | bioreactor sludge metagenome | biome: EBPR sludge | place: Australia: Brisbane, Thorneside Wastewater Treatment Plant | collected 2011-12-16 ... | reverse complement strand
CCACAGCTTTTCGGTCTCAAGCTCGTTCAGCTTGACGACTTCGATGCGGAACCAGTTGCGCTTGCCGACTTTCAAAACGTCGTTGGTTTTGAATATCAGCTCGGCATCGGGGTCTGTGTGCTTGATGCCGTTGATATCGACGCCGCCCTGTTTAATCAGGCGGCGGCTGTCGCCCTTGCTCTTGCCGGGGCGTGCCTGTGCGACAATATCCAGAAGCTCGTGCCGCGGCTGGACGATGGACAGGGTCGGAATATCGTCAGGCACCAGCCCCTTCGATACCGTTTTTTCGAACCAGTCACGCTCCGCCACTGCCGCCTCGTGCCCGTGGTAACGGCCGACAATGGCGTAGGCGAGTTTCATCTTGCACTCTTTCGGACTGTGCGAAAGCTGCTCCGCCATGCGGTCGATTTCTTCCAGCGGCACGTCGGTATAGACGCGGAAGTATTCGTCAATCAGCACGTCGGGAATGCTCATCACACGCCCGAACTTGTCGCGCGGACTATGGGCAAGGCCGATGTAGTTGCCGAGGCTTTTCGACTGCTTATGCTTGTTGTCGATGCCCTGCGTGATTTTGGTCGTAATGATGGTTTGCGGTTTTTTGTCGAATTTTTCCTGAAAAAACCGCCCCATCATTTCATTGAACAATTGGTCGGAGCCGATAATCGTCACATCGGAATCAACCATCACGGAATCGTACCCCTGCAGCACGGGGTACAGAATTTCGTGCATGTAAATTTCGCGTCCGCTGTCGATGCGCAGCTGGAACATGTCGCGCGAAATCAGCCGCGCATGCGTGACCATGGACGTCAGTTTCAGGAATTCGTCCATCCCCATCTTGTCGTACCATTCCGAATTACGGCGGATTTCAAGAAGCTCGGGGTCGTCGAAGCGCAGCACCATTTTGGCCTGTGCGATGAATTCTTCGGCGTTGCGGTCAATCTCCGCGCGCGGAATAACGGGGCGCGTATCCAGCCGCCCGTCGGGGTCGCCGATGCGCGTGGTGAAATCGCCAATCAGGAACACCACCTTGTGCCCGAGCGATTGCAGGTAACGCATCATCCACAAATTGACGGCATGGCCGATATGCAGCGTCGGCGCGGTGACATCCACGCCGTATTTGATGCGGAGTTTTTTGCCCGAACGCAGCTTGGCGCGGAATTCGTCCTTGGAAAAGAACTGGTCCGACGTGCGGTCGAAATGCGCGAGGATATGGTCGATACGGTTATTGCTCATGGCTTGCCTGCCTGCCCCTGCCTTGACAGGGGGTATTATAGTTTAAATTGACGGGTATGAGGATGCCCGGCAAACGGGCGTGCGCGTGCGTTAATTCCCTTGGGGGGAATAGAAATAATAAACGGCAGGATTTTGAACGCGTTTTGTCATCATGTAAGAAAATTAGCATAAATGGCGCCCGATGGCAAAAGATTTTTGCATAACACCCCTTGACCCTGAAAAACCCGCCCCCTACACTCCGCCGCATTCAATAAAAAACCATATTTTGGCGAGGATTCCCCATGGCGAAACTCTGGCAACGCACCCGCGGCGCGGACGGCACATCGCAGCTGCATGACGTCAGCCTGACCGATTTGCGCATCACGCGGCCAAGCGTGATTTACCTGAGCGGCTTCCTCACCACCGACGGCCAGCCCGGTTTTATCGCGGGCGGGCTCAAACGGCTTGAAGAAATGATGGGCCACCGCCCTGCCCCGCACGATGCGCAGGATGTTGACCTCTACGCCTGGTCGCATACCAGCCTTGGCAACCTGTTCAACATGGCGGCCTATAACATGCAGCCGCAAACCCGCGCCAGCGCCGCGGCGCAGAGCCTCGCGCTCGGCGTTATCATGCCGCTGGTCGCACGCGATTTCAAAATCGACGGCGACGGCAACCTCTCCGGCACGCCGCTGCCGGAGGCGGAAGCGAAACGCAACCTGCGCAATATCACGCTTTTTGGTTATAGTGCGGGCACCATCACCGCGCAGGAATGTTATAACGCCAGTTTGCAGATGATGCAGAAACTCGGATATAAAACCGAAACCGCCCGCGATGTGCTGCACGAAGTCGCGCTGGTTTCCGCCGGCAATGTGTCGCGGCCGTCCAAAGAAAAAGACCGCTTCACCACAGTTTATCTGGTCGCCAGCAACGATAAAATCATTCTGGCGAAAAACCGCATCTGGACGCCGCTGAAAACCATGTTCGCGCGTTTTGCCCGCAACCTGAATATCAAAAAACTCTCGGCCACCAGCGCCTTCATCTCCGCCGCCGTATCCAAACAGAAATGGGAATGGCGCGAAGCCAAGGGCAAAACGTGGAAAGAGCGCATCCGCCCGCTTATCCCGTCATGGACTTTCGTCAAAAGCTATCACGAGTTGCCGCATTACATCACGCATGACGAAAACCTCAGCCAGTTTGCGAAAATCGTGAATTTCAGCCTGACCAACGCGATTGCGCGCGCGCCCGTTTATGCGGGCGGCGACGGCAAACGCCTCGACCCCCTCGACATGATACAGCCCCCCGAAGGCTTCCCCGCCCCCGCAGCCGCCGCCTATAACACCAAAATCGACAAGGCGATGGTGGCGAAGGGTGTGAGGATTTGATTAAAGACGAAACATGACGTCACACCGGCGAAAGGCCGGTGTCCAGAAAACTTTCTGCAGTATATAATTCAGATATGGACACCGGCCTGCGCCGGCGTGACGGGTATAGAGATTATTTATTTAAAACATCAAAGGATAAACCATGCGTATTTTATTTATTTTGGGCATGATTTGCCTTTCAACGCTTCTTGGGTCATGCGCGCCGTTCATCCAGCGCGACCCCACCGCCCCGAACTTCGCGGAAACGCAATTCGTTCTCGAAGACTACGCGCATTTCGATGATTTCCGCGAAATAATGAAAACCCTCTTTCCCATTGGAACGCCGAAAGAAAAATTTGACTATGTTCTGGTGGAGAGGAATAAGACGAGCATTAATGAACATCCTCATTACGAAAAGGCACCAAATAGAAAGCTCGCAGAAGGAGAGAAAGCCTTCATATACAGCAAAATGAAAAAAGGCCTTATCATCAACTGTAAATTTATTATCGTTGCCGTTTATGATAGCACAAACCGCCTGTCAAAAGAGATTGACGGCTATTACGGCTGCAAAGCCTAATTCTATCTGGACACCGGCCTGCGCCGATGTGACGGATGGCTTTACTTACAACCCCGCAAAAAAACCGCGCAGAATATCCAGCACGGCCTGCGGGTCGTCGTGTTTGTTGATTTGCGGTTTTAAATCGCTGCCGCCGGGCAGGTCTTGCAGGTACCAGGCCAGATGTTTGCGGGCGATTTGTACGCCTTGTTTCCGGCCGTAATAGACCAGCATATCGGCATAATGTTTTTCGATGACGGCCAGCAATTCCTGCGGCGCGGGCGCGGCAGGTGCGGCTTCACCGCGCAGATGCGCGGCTGTATCGCGCAGCATCCACGGGCGGCCATAGCAGCCGCGGCCAATCATGGCACCGTCGGCACCGGAAATTTTTATCGCACGCGCGGCGTCTTCCGGCGTTAGGATATCGCCGTTCACCAATAATGGCAGGGTGATGGCTTCGCGCACTTTGCGCACCGCATGCCAATCGGCGCTGCCGTTATAAAGCTGGCAGCGCGTGCGGCCATGCACCGTCACCATCTTCACGCCCGATTGTTCGGCGCGGCGCGCGAGGCTGGGGGCATTCAAACTGTTTTCATCCCAGCCCAGACGCATTTTAACCGTGACCGGCACATCCACCGCCGCGACCACGGCATCGATGATACGCACGGCAAGGTCTTCGTCGCGCATCAGGGCGGAGCCTGCATAGCTGTTCACAATTTTTTTGACCGGACAGCCGAAATTGATGTCGATAATCGCCGCGCCGCGCCCGACGTTGATGCGCGCGGCTTCGGCCATCACATCCGGCTCGCAGCCCGCCAGCTGCACGGCCATGGGGAATTCCTGCCCGTAGTCCAAATCGACCTTGACGTTGCTGCGCCATTCTTCAATCACGCTGCGGCTGGCAATCATTTCAGAAAAAACCAGCCCCGCGCCGAAGGATTTCACCGCACGGCGGAACGGCAAATCGCTCACCCCCGACATAGGGGCGAGGAAAACAGGTTCGGAAACCGCGATAGGGCCGATATGAATGGACATGGTCAAAGGCTTCGGAAAAATTAAATCAGGCGGCCGTCCTGCCAGTAATCGCCGTATTTATACGGCAGCAAATCCACGCCGCGGACTTTGTAAAGATTATCCGTGCCCGGGTCGCGCATGATGACGAAACCGGCGGGTGAAAAATCGGTGATAATCTCGCGGCAGCGGCCACAAGGCGGGATGACTTTGGGCTCCCCCTCCGGCGGATAATAAACAGCGACCACGGTTTCAATCACGCGGTCGGTGCGGCGGTTGGCTTCGGCAATCGCCTGCGGCTCCGCACACATCGAAAGGCTGCCGACATCGGCTGTCATGTTGAGCGCGGTCACAATCTCGCCATCGTCAAGGCGCAGCGCAGCGCAGACCAGCGCGGGCGCCTTGCGGTTTTCAATCTGGATAACGGGTTTTTTGATGGCGGCGGCGGCGGCGGCAATCAGGTCGTGGTCGAGGTTGCTCAGTTCAATTTTTTGCATGCTTTGGGGTCCTTCCCTGCGGCAGACAAACATACACCGGATTTTGGAAATTGGCAAATTTCCCGCCAAAAGAGCGCTACCCCGGCTTAAAACGCCTGTCACCCCCGCCTTGCGCGGGGGTCTGGGGTCACGGTCACAAGCGATTGATAATCGGGCGCTTGCGCGCCCGCCGGATACCCGCGCAAGGCCGGGCATGACATTGCTTCTGAAACGTCAAAAGCAGCTTTAGGCCGCTTTCAGGCTTTCCGCCTCGACCAGCTGTTCGCGCGTGACCCAGAAAACCTCGCCCGTGCTGTTTTCGGTATCCATCCAGTTGAAATCGATGTCCGGATACTGCTCGATAAGGGCGGCGGCGCTGTAGCCCAGCTCCAGCACCATGATACCGCCTTCGTTCAGGTAATCCGGCGCCTCGCGCAAAATACGGTTTACAAGGTCAAGCCCGTCGTCACCGGCGGCCAGCGCCATGTGCGGCTCGTGCAGGTATTCCTGCGGCATGTCCGTCATATCTTCCGCATCCACATAGGGCGGATTGGTGATGATGAGGTCGTATTTCTTGCCCGCAAGCGGGCCAAACAAATCGCCCTGATAAAGCGCGATGCGGTCTTTGTGCAGGCAATCATCCACGTTGATTTGCGCAACGGCCAGCGCATCGGGCGACAAGTCCACCGCGTCAATCGCCGCTTCGGGGAATGTATGCGCCGCCAGAATGGCAAGGCAGCCCGAGCCCGTGCAAAGGTCGAGCACCGATGTGATGGCGTAGGGGTCGTTGATAATCGAAAAATCATCCACCGATACGATTTGGGTGTTCAAAAGCTCCGCGATGTAAGAGCGCGGGACAATCACGCGCTCGTCCACATAAAACGGTACGCCCGCCAGCCATGCGCGTTTCAGGATATAGGGCAGCGGCTTGCGCGTTTCGATGCGCTCATGCACGAAACCGACAAGGCGCAGGCGCTCCTCCGGCAGCAGGGCGGCGTCCAGATACGGCTCCAGCTGGTCGATGGGCAGGTCGAGGCCCTGCAAGACCAGATAGGCCGCTTCGTCATGCGGCGTAAACGTGCCATGACCGAAAAACAAATCCGCGCGCGTGAATTGCGTAATGGCATAGCGCATCACATCGCGCAGGGTTTTCAAATGCTCCGCCGCGTGTTCGGCTTTGGGCAGGGTGATGTTTTTTGCGGTCATTTTCTATCGACTTTCCCAGCTTGTTCGTTTTGTTCGTTGGTATCCGGCTTCGGTTATATCACAGGCCTTCTATATCACAGGTCTGCGCGTTTGTCTTTGGGCGCGGTAATCAGGCGGGCGCCGCGGGCGTGGGTCAGGTAAGACCACATCCAGTCAAGCGCGACCACCACGCGGTTGCGAAAACCGACCAGCGGCATGATATGTATCACGCCCCACATCCACCACGCGATAAACCCGCCGAAGCCAAACCCGCGGATAAGCGCAATCGCCTTGCCGCGGCCAATCGTCGCCATGGTGCCGTCGTCGCGGTATTTAAACGGCGGCGGCGCGTCCTTGCCCTCGATACGCGCGCGGATGACGCGGGCAACGTATTTACCCGCCTGCTGCGCAGCAGGCGCAAGGCCGGGCACGGCGCGCCCCGCACTATCCGTCAGCGCGGCGGTATCGCCCACGATAAAAACATCAGCTTGCGCAGGCAGGCTGTAATCCGCCGCCACTTTCACGCGGCCTGCGCGGTCAGCCTCCGCCCCCAGCCATTTTGCCGCGGCCGATGCCTGCACGCCCGCCGCCCAGACAACCGTGCGGCAGGGTATGGTTTCGCCGTCAATCACCACATGGTCTTTGGCGCAATTGCCGACGGCTTTGCCTGTCATGACTTCAACACCGATTTTTTCAAGGTCGCGGCGCGCGCGGTTTGACAGTTTTTCGGGGAAGGCGGCGAGCACGCGCGGCCCCGCCTCCGCCAGGATAATCCGCGCCGATGCAGGGTCGATGTTTCTGAATTCGCCCTTCAGCGTATGGCGCGCCAGCTCCGCAATGGCGCCGGCCATCTCAACGCCCGTCGGCCCCGCCCCCACAACCACGAAAGTCATCAAGGCGCGGCGCAGCGTTTCGTCGTCGCAGGTTTCGGCCTGTTCAAACGCGCCCAGCACGCGGCGGCGGATATGTGTGGCATCGTCGATGGTTTTGAGCCCCGGCGCGGCATCTGCCCATTCGTCATGGCCGAAATAGGCATGCGTCGCGCCCGTGGCGACAACCAGATAGTCATAGGCGATTTCATCGGTATGGCCGCGCACGATTTTGCGCGTGGTGTCGATGCCCGTGACCTCGCCCAGCGCGACGGTGCAGTTTTTTTGCCGCCGCACGATGGCACGCGTCGGCTGCGCGATTTGCGCGGGCGACAGCGCGGCCGTGGCAACCTGATAGAGTAGCGGCTGGAACAGGTGATAGTTATGGCGGTCAATCAAGACCACATCGGTATCCGCGCCGCGCAGGCCTTTGACCGCCGCAATCCCCGCAAAGCCCGCGCCAATAACCACCACACGCGGGCGGCCTGCGTTCGGATTTGCCGTTGATTTCGTATCCACCGTCATGACCTGCCCCTTTATTTTTTATTGCTTGCGCCCTGATTGCGGATGATAAGGCGAAAGACCTTGAAAATCAAAGCCTCAGCGCAGGGCCGTTAACATATTCAAGAGATTGAAAAATATAAGAATTTTATCACAAGCCCGAAACCCGCCGCGCCGCCGCCCGCGCGCCTTCTGCCGCAGGGTTGCCTTGCCCTTGACGGAACCCGGTCTATATTTCATCGTTAACACTAAATATCCCGCCCCCTCCCTCTAACACCCCCGAGGACAGCACAGATGAAAAACGCCCTTTTCGCCGCCGTCATGGTTGCGGCTTCCCTGACCGCCCTGCCCGCCAGCGCGCAAGACATGCAAATGACGCCGTGGAAAGATATGCCCGCAGGCGTTTACACCGTCGATAAATACCACGCCAGCCTGACGTGGAAAGTCATGCACGCGGGGCTGTCGAATTATACGGCACGTTTCAAATCTTTTGACGCCGACATTACGTTTGACCCCGCAGACATCACCAAAAGCAAAGTGAGCGCGAAAATCGACCCCGCTTCGCTGGAAACCGATTTCGTCCCCACCGCCGAAAAAGATTTCAACAAAAACCTGGTCACGCAAGAGCAATGGTTCAACGCCGGCAAATATCCGGATATCACCTTCACCTCCACCAAAATCGAGGTTACGGGTGACAATACCGGTAAAATCCACGGCGACCTGACTTTCCTTGGTGTGACCAAACCCGTCGTGCTGGATGCCACGTTCAACGGCGCCTATGCCGTGCAGCCCTTCAGCAAAAAACCCGCCATGGGTTTTTCCGCGACGACAAGCCTCAGCCGCAGCGATTTCGGCATGTCCACTTATGTACCCATGATTGGCGACAAAGTTGAAATCGCCATCGAAGCCGAATTCGCCAAGAAAGACTAAAAGGAACATCCCATGACAGACACCGCCGCGCAGCGCTACACAACCGTCGCCATCATTCTTCACTGGGTCATGGCCGCGGCCTTCGTGCTGATGCTCGCGAGCGGGCTGTCGATGGAATATCTGGAGCTGCAAAAAAGCTTCAAGTTCAACCTCTACCAATGGCATAAATCGCTGGGCGTTCTTTTGCTGGCCGCCTTCGCGCTGCGGCTTTTCTGGCGCCTGCTGCACAAACCGCCCGCGCTGCCCGCCTCCATCAAAGGGCTGGAGGCCGTTGCGGCCAAGGCCGGACATATCGCGCTTTATCTTTGCATGCTGGCCGTACCGCTGAGCGGCTGGGCGATGGTATCGTCCAGCAACTATGGCCTGCCCACCATTGTTTTCGGCCTGTTCGAATGGCCGCATATTCCCAAAATCGCGGGCAACGAGGCCGTGAACGCCGCCGCCAAAACGGCGCATTGGGCTCTGGCATGGCTTTTCATCGCCGCCATCCTCGGCCATGTCGCCGCCGTTGTGAAACACGCCGCCATCGACCGCGAAAATCTGCTGCCGCGCATGTGGTTTTCCTGCGCGCGCTGTAAAAAATCAAAGCCGGAGTAAGCCGCCATGAAAAAACGCCTGCTGAATAAAAAAGCCGTGGACGCCGCCGCCGATAAAATCATCCAGACGCTGCAATCGCCCAAAGTGCAAAAACGCCTGCTGGCTTTCGGCATTGCCAAGAAAATCGCCTTCGCCGCCTTTTTCGCCTTTTCGCTGGCGACAGCGCCCGCCGAAGCCGCCGAATACAGCGTGGATGCCAAGGCCAGCAAAATCAGCTTCAGCGGCACCCATGCCGATACGCCCTTCAGCGGAAATTTCGAAGAATGGACGGCGGTTTTGACCTTTGACGCCGGCGACCTTGAAAACAGCAAATTCATTGCGACATTCAATACCGCCAGCGCCAAGACAGGCAATGCCATGTACGACGGCACCCTGCCGCAGGCCGACTGGTTCGACGTGAAAAATCACCCGCAGGCGACATTCACCACAACCGCTATCGCGGCCAAGCCCGATGGCAGCGGTTACAGCGCCACGGGCGATTTGACCATACGCGGCGTGACCAAACCCGTGCAATTCGACTTTACGCTCAGCGACCTCGCGCAATCGCCCGTAACGGCGAAGGCCACCTTCACAATCAACCGGCTTGATTTTGACATCGGCAAAAAATCAGACGCCAGCGCCGAATGGGTCAGCCGCGACATCGCCATCACCATCGACATCACCGCAACGCCGAAAAACTAATTCTTATTTCTTCGCGCGCCAGCAATCCGCGACATGGTCATCGACCATGCCGATAGCCTGCATATAGGCATAGATAATCGTGCTGCCCACGAAATTCATACCGCGTTTTTTCAGGTCTTTGGACAGCGCATCCGATTCCGGCGTTTTGGCCGGAATGTCTTTCAGCGTCTTGCGATGCCCGCGGATGGTCTTGCCGCCCACGAAGCGCCAGACATAGGCATCGAAACTGCCGAATTCTTTTTGTATGGCCAGAAACGCAAGTGCGTTGCGGCGGGCGGAGAAGATTTTCAGGCGGTTGCGCACGATACCTTCGTCCTGCATCAGTTTTTCAAGCGCGGCGTCGGTCATGCGCGAAACCTTCACAGGGTCGAAGTTTTTAAACGCGCGGCGATAGGCATCGCGTTTTTTCAAAATCGTTTCCCAGCTGAGCCCCGCCTGCGCGCCTTCGAGGATAAGCATCTCGAAATGCCGCGTATCGTCATGCACGGGTACGCCCCATTCCTTGTCGTGATATTCTTCATAAAACGGCTTGCCTGTACCGACCCAGCCGCAACGGATTTTTTGTTTTGCCATGACCCCGAACACCGATAAAATGAACAGGCTTCATCTTACCCCAAAGTCGGCATGCACGCCTTATAAAATCAGCAGAGGTTTACCGTGGCCAGTCCCGCAAAATCCAAAAACACCCTCTGGATAATACTCTGCCTGCTCGGCATGGGCGTGGCACTTTACTGGCAAAGCCTGCAAGGCGACCCCGTTGACCGCGCCCCTGTCAACGATGCGCCGCACCTGGAAACAAAACTTGTCGCGGGCGAGCTTGAATTTCCCTGGTCCGTCGCCTTCCTGCCAGGTGGCAAAGGATTTTTGGTAACCGAACGCCGCGGACGGCTGCTGCATATTTCGGCGGACGGAAAAACGCGGCAGGAAATTTCCGGTTTGCCTGAAATTTATGCAGCCGGACAGGGCGGGCTTCTTGAAATCGCCCTCGCCCCCGACTTCGCGCAAAGCGGCACTGTTTTCTTTTCCTTTGCCGAGGGCGACAAGAGCGCGAACGGCACCGCCCTTGCCCGCGCGCGGCTCGACCTTGCGGCGGCAAAGCTTGAAAACGTCAAAACAATTTTCAGCGCCCGTCCGAAAGTCAAAAGCGACCAGCATTTCGGCGGCCGCATCCTTTTCCTGCCGGATGGCACGCTGCTGTTGACGCTGGGCGACCGCTACAGCATGCGCCAGAGCGCGCAAAATACGCACGACCATCTGGGCACCACCGTGCGGCTGAACACGGACGGCAGCGCGCCCGCCGACAACCCCTTCGCCGGCAAAGACGGCGCGGCGGGAGAAATTTTCACCTACGGCCACCGCAACGTGCAGGGCGCGGCGCTGTTTCCGCACACAAACGCCATCTGGATACACGAACACGGCCCGCGCGGCGGCGATGAAATCAACATACTCAAGGCTGGTGAAAATTACGGCTGGCCGGTTGTCACCTTCGGCCGTGAATACAGCGGTGCCACCATCACCGATGTGCGGCACAAAGACGGCATGCAAGACCCGCTTGTGCAATGGACGCCCTCCATCGCGCCGAGCGGCATGACGTTTTACACTGGCGATAAAATGCCGCAGTGGCGCGGCGACCTTTTCATCGGCACGCTGGCGGGGCAACATCTGCGCCGTCTCGACATCGAAGGCGGGCACGTTATCAAGCAGGAAAAGCTGCTGACAAAACTCGAAGCCCGCATCCGCGATGTGCGGCAGGGGCCGGACGGATATATTTATATCCTGACCGACGCGCCGGACGGACAGCTGCTGCGCTACGGGCCCAAAGCCCCCTAAGCGCGTTCAATACGCGCGGGGGCTTCTTTCATGCGCGGCGGTGTGGTAGGATGCGGCATCATGAATATTTCGCCCGCCGACAACAAAAACCAAAGCGCGCCCGATGCCGCCGCGCTGCGCATTTTGCAAAAAACCTACGGGTTTGACGCGTTTCGCGGCGCGCAGGGCGATATCATCCAGCATGTCGCGGCGGGCGGCGATGCGTTTGTGCTGATGCCCACGGGCGGCGGCAAATCGCTTTGCTATCAAATCCCTGCGCTGCTGCGCGGCGGGGTCGGGATTGTCATCTCCCCCCTTATCGCCCTGATGCAAAATCAGGTGGAGGCGCTGCAGCAACTCGGCATCCGCGCCGCCGCCATCAATTCGAACGTTGACGGCAACGTGATTGCCAGCACCAAGGATGCGATGCTGCGCGGGCTTA
>ERZ761609.2983-NODE-2983-length-11644-cov-54.487704_pt1 | contig 11644 bp, 7 predicted proteins | sample MGYA00511163_ERZ761609 | MGnify/ENA primary metagenome ERZ761609 (study PRJEB28899, sample SAMN02445070) | bioreactor sludge metagenome | biome: EBPR sludge | place: Australia: Brisbane, Thorneside Wastewater Treatment Plant | collected 2011-12-16 ... | reverse complement strand
GCTTGCGGCCGCCGCCGGACACCTCGGCGCGGGTCTTCTGGGCCTTGGTGCCGGAACGGCCGGCGGCCTGGTAGGCCACGACCACCTGGTGCACCAGGTCTTCCCGGAAGCTCTCGCCCCAGATCGACTCGGATACGGGCAGCGTACCGCCGCCCTGGACTTGAAGTTCCATGGTCGCTCTCCTTACGCCTTGGCCGCGGGACGCACGATGACATCGCCGCCGGGCGCGCCCGGGACCGAACCCTTGATCGCAATCAGGCCACGCTCGACGTCGACCTTGACCACTTCCAGGTTCTGCATGGTCTGGCGGACGTTGCCCATGTGGCCGGACATCTTCTTGCCCTTGAACACGCGGCCGGGCGTCTGGCGCTGGCCGATCGAGCCGGGGCTGCGGTGGGACAGCGAGTTGCCGTGGGTGGCGTCGCCCATGGTGAAGTTCCAGCGCTTGATCGTGCCCTGGAAGCCCTTGCCCTTGGTGACGCCGCAGACGTCGACGATCTGGCCGACCTCGAACAGGTCGACCTTCAGCTCGGCGCCGACCTGGTAGCCCTCGATGGCGTCGTCGGCCACCCGGAACTCCCAGAGCCCGCGACCGGCCTCGACCTTCGCCTTGGCGTAATGCCCGGCGACCGGCTTGCTGACCAGGGCCGCGCGCTTGGCGCCGGCGGCGACCTGGATCGCGCAATAGCCGTCGGCGTCCTTGGTCTTGACCTGGACGATCCGGTTCGGGCTTGCTTCGATCAGGGTCACCGGGATGGAACGACCATCCTCGGTGAACACCCGACTCATACCGGCCTTGCGGCCAACCATTCCGACTCTCATGACAGTGTTCCCGTCAGCGTTTATGTGGATCGTCCGTGATCACCTGCCGGCCATCCTCGGCCGGACTGTTCAGTAAAGCTTGATCTGTACGTCGACGCCGGCGGCCAGGTCGAGCTTCATCAGCGCGTCCACCGTCTTGTCGTTCGGGTCGACGATGTCCATCACCCGCTTGTGCGTGCGCATCTCGTACTGGTCGCGGGCATCCTTGTCGGCATGCGGCGAGGTCAGGATGGTGTAGCGCTCCATCTTGGTCGGCAGCGGGATCGGCCCGCGCACCTGGGCGCCGGTCCGCCGCGCCGTCTCGACAATTTCGCTGGCCGAACGGTCGATCAGGCGATAGTCGAACGCCTTCAACCGGATGCGGATCTTCTGCTGTGCCATTGCCTTGCTTCCTGTGAGCGCTTTACCACACTGCCTGGGCGCCGCGCGGTCGAACCGCGCCGGCACCCGGTGCCTGTTGCCGTTACTCGAAGATCTTGGCGACCACGCCGGCGCCGACGGTCCGGCCGCCTTCGCGGATCGCGAAGCGCAGGCCCTCTTCCATCGCGATCGGGTTGATCAGCGTCACCACCATCTTCACGTTGTCGCCCGGCATCACCATCTCCACGCCCTCCGGCAGCTCGCAGCTGCCGGTCACGTCGGTGGTCCGGAAGTAGAACTGCGGCCGGTAGCCCTTGAAGAACGGCGTGTGGCGACCGCCCTCCTCCTTCGACAGCACGTACACCTCGGCCTCGAACTTGGTGTGCGGCTTGATCGTGCCCGGCTTGCACAGCACCTGGCCGCGCTCGACGTCGTCGCGCTTGGTGCCGCGCAGCAGCAGGCCGGCGTTGTCGCCCGCCTGGCCCTGGTCCAGCAGCTTGCGGAACATCTCGATGCCGGTCACCACCGTCTTCACCGTCGGCTTGATCCCGACGATCTCGATCTCCTCGCCGACCTTGATCACGCCGCGCTCGATGCGCCCGGTCACCACCGTGCCGCGGCCGGAAATCGAGAACACGTCCTCGACCGGCATCAGGAAGGTCTTGTCGATGTCGCGCTGCGGCTCCGGAATGTAGCTGTCCAGCGCGTCCACCAGCTTCAGGATCGACGGCACGCCGATGTCGCTCTGGTCGCCTTCCAGCGCCTTCAGCGCCGAACCGGTGATGATCGGGGTGTCGTCGCCGGGAAACTCGTACTTCTGCAGCAGCTCGCGGACTTCCATCTCCACCAGTTCGAGCAGCTCGGCGTCGTCGACCATGTCCGCCTTGTTCATGTACACCACGATGTACGGCACGCCGACCTGGCGCGCCAGCAGGATGTGCTCGCGCGTCTGCGGCATCGGGCCGTCGGCCGCCGACACCACCAGGATCGCGCCGTCCATCTGCGCCGCACCGGTGATCATGTTCTTCACGTAGTCGGCGTGGCCCGGGCAGTCGACGTGCGCGTAGTGCCGCTTCGGCGACTCGTACTCCACGTGCGCCGTCGAGATCGTGATCCCGCGCGCCTTCTCTTCCGGCGCCGCGTCGATCTGGTCGTAGGCCTTGAACTCGCCGCCAAAGCGCTCCGCACCGATCTTGGTCAGCGCCGCCGTCAGCGTCGTCTTGCCGTGGTCGACGTGGCCGATGGTGCCCACGTTCACATGCGGCTTGGTGCGTTCGAACTTGCTCTTTGCCATGGCTGCAAAACCTCGTCTTCGATTCGTTGGTTGGGAGCGTCAGGACTTCTTGATCACGGACTCGGCGATGTTCGCCGGGGCATCCGCGTAATGATCGAATTCCATCGTGAAGGTCGCGCGGCCCTGCGACATCGAGCGCAGGCTGGTCGCGTAGCCGAACATCTCGCCCAGCGGCACGGTCGCGTTGATCACCTTGCCCGACGGGCTTTCATCCGAGCCCTGCAGCACGCCGCGCCGGCGGCTGAGGTCGCCCATGACGTCGCCCATGTAGTCCTCGGGGGTCACCACCTCGACCTTCATGATCGGCTCGAGCAGGACCGGGCTGGCCTTGTGGAAGCCCTCCTTGAAGCCCATCGAGCCGGCGATCTTGAACGCCATTTCGTTCGAGTCGACCTCATGGTACGAGCCGTCGATGACCCGGACCTTGATGTCGACCACCGGGAAGCCGGCCATGATGCCGGACGCCATGGCTTCCTGGATGCCCTTGTCGACCGCCGGGATGTACTCCTTCGGGACCACGCCGCCGACGATCGCGTTCTCGAACACGTAGCCGGCGCCGCGCTCCTGGGGAATGATCTCCAGGACGACATGGCCGTACTGGCCGCGGCCGCCGGACTGGCGCACGAACTTGCCTTCCTGCTTGACCTGCTTGCGGATGGTCTCGCGGTAGGCAACCTGCGGCTTGCCGACATTGGCCTCGACGCTGAACTCGCGCTTCATCCGGTCGACGATGATCTCCAGGTGCAGCTCGCCCATACCGGCGATGATGGTCTGGCCGGATTCCTCGTCGGACCGGACCCGGAACGACGGATCCTCCTGGGCCAGGCGCGACAGGGCGACGCCCATCTTTTCCTGGTCGGCCTTCGACTTCGGCTCGATCGCCATCGCGATCACCGGCTCGGGGAAGATCATCCGCTCCAGGGTGATGACGTCGTTGAGCGCGCTGAGCGTGTCGCCGGTGGTGACATCCTTGAGGCCGACCGCGGCGGCGATGTCGCCGGCGCGCACTTCCTTGATTTCCTCGCGGTTGTTCGCGTGCATCTGCAGGATGCGGCCGATCCGCTCCTTCCTGCCCTTGACCGGGTTGTACAGGGTGTCGCCGGACTGGACCACGCCGGAATAGACCCGGAAGAAGGTCAGCGTGCCGACGTAGGGGTCGGTGGCGATCTTGAACGCGAGCGCGGAGAAGGCGGCCTCGTCGGTCGCCGGGCGGGTGATCTCGGCGTCCTTCTCGTCCATGCCCTTGACCGGCGGGCGGTCGCTGGGTGCCGGCAGGTAGCGGACGACGGCGTCGAGCATGGCCTGCACGCCCTTGTTCTTGAACGCAGTGCCGCAGAACACCGGGATGATGGTGTTGCTGACGGTGCCCTGGCGGATGCCGGCGTAGATCTCGTCCTCGCTCAGCTCCCCGGTTTCCAGGTACTTGTTCATCAGCTCTTCGGTGGTCTCGGCGGCCGCCTCGACCATGAACGAGCGGGCCTCGCGGCAGCGCTCCTGCAGGTGCGCGGGCACGTCCTGGTACTCGAAGTTCATGCCCTGGCTGGCCATGTCCCAGACGATCGCCTTCATCTTGACCAGGTCGATCACGCCCTCGAAGTTCTCTTCGGCGCCGATCGGCACCTGCATCGGCACCGGATAGGCGCCCAGGCGGGCCTTGAGCTGGTCGACGACCTTGAAGAAGTCGGCGCCGGCGCGATCCATCTTGTTGACGAAGGCAAGGCGCGGCACGCCGTACTTGTTGGCCTGGCGCCAGACGGTCTCCGACTGCGGCTGCACGCCGCCGACCGCGCACAGCACGAACACCGCGCCGTCGAGCACGCGCAGCGAACGCTCGACCTCGATGGTGAAGTCGACGTGGCCGGGGGTGTCGATGATGTTGAAGCGGTGCTCCTTGAAGCCGCGCTCCATGCCGCTCCAGAAACAGGTGGTGGCGGCGGACGTGATGGTGATGCCACGCTCCTGCTCCTGCTCCATCCAATCCATGGTCGCAGCACCGTCGTGCACCTCGCCGATCTTGTGCGAGACACCGGTGTAGAACAGGATGCGTTCGGTCGTCGTCGTCTTGCCGGCATCGATGTGGGCCATGATGCCGAAGTTGCGATAACGGTCGATTGGAGTAGTACGCGCCACGTCTGGAATCCTTGGGTAAGTTCGGGAGTCGATCCCGCGAGCGTCGGTCGCCGGGGCGGCCGCGCTCAGGTGTCCTGGGTCGCTGTTACCAGCGGTAGTGCGAGAAGGCCTTGTTGGCCTCGGCCATGCGGTGGGTCTCTTCGCGCTTCTTCACCGCGCCACCGCGGTTCTCGGAGGCGTCCAGCAGCTCGCCGGCCAGCTTGCGCGGCATGGTGGTCTCGGAGCGCTTGCGAGCGGCGTCGATCAGCCAGCGCATCGCCAGCGCCTGGCGCCGGGCCGGGCGGACCTCGATCGGCACCTGGTAGGTGGCGCCACCAACGCGACGGCTCTTGACCTCGACCACCGGGGCGACGTTGTCCAGCGCCTTCTCGACCAGGCCCAGGGGCAGGGTCGCGCCGGCCTTCTCGCCCATGTAATCCAGGGCGCCGTAGACGATGCTCTCGGCCACCGACTTCTTGCCGCTCTTCATCACCATGTTAATGAAGCGCGCCACCATCTGGCTGGAGTGCTTCGGATCCGGCAGGATGACCCGCGCGGGATGGGAACCCTTTCTCGACATGACTGGTGTCCTGGCTGAGTCTTAAGACTTCGGACGCTTGGCGCCGTACTTGGAGCGGCTCTGCTTGCGCTTGGCCACGCCGGAGGCGTCCAGCGAGCCGCGAACCATGTGGTAGCGCACGCCGGGCAGGTCCTTGACGCGACCGCCGCGGATCAGCACCACCGAGTGCTCCTGCAGGTTGTGGCCTTCGCCGCCGATGTACGAGATGACCTCGTAGCCGTTGGTCAGGCGCACCTTGGCGACCTTGCGCAGGGCCGAATTCGGCTTCTTCGGCGTGGTCGTGTAGACACGGGTGCACACGCCGCGCTTCTGCGGGCAGGACTCGAGCGCCGGCGACGGGCTCTTGTAGGTCTTGGGATGCCGGCCCTTGCGGACCAATTGGTTGATGGTTGCCATCGCGTAGCCTCGGAGAAACAAAAACACAGGCCGAGCGAAACCCCGGCCTGTGAGCTTTGAGAGTTTAACGGTATCTTCAGAAACCTGTCAACACCTTGTGCGGCGTCCTGCCGCCGAAAACGAGGCCGTTCCGTGGCCTCATTTCGTTGTGGGGTGCGGTCTAGTTCAATCGATTGAAGCCGTAGTCTCCTGGTCGGCGCCGGTATCGGCCATCACCGGGGGGGTTTCCCCCGCCAGGGTGGCTTTCTCGGCCTCCGTCAGCGTGCCGCCTTCCTGGCGGCGCGCGGTGTGGTAGGCCAGCCCGGTACCGGCCGGAATCAAGCGGCCTACAATAACGTTTTCCTTCAGGCCGCGCAAGCCGTCCCGGGTACCCCGGACCGCCGCCTCGGTCAGCACCCGGGTGGTCTCCTGGAACGAGGCCGCCGAGATGAACGACTCGGTCGCCAGCGAGGCCTTGGTGATGCCCAGCAGGACCGGCTCGGCCTTGGCCGGCAGCTCGTCCCGGGCCTGGGCCCGGACGTTCTCCTCCAGCATCCGGACCCGCTCGACCTGCTCGCCGCGCAGGAACCGGGTATCGCCGCCGTCGGTGATCTCGACCTTGCGCAGCATCTGCCGGATGATCGTCTCGATGTGCTTGTCGTTGATCTTGACGCCCTGCAGCCGGTAGACGTCCTGGATCTCCTTGACCAGGTAGGCCGCCAGCGGCTCGACCCCGAGCAGCCGCAGGATGTCCTGCGGGTTGGGCTCGCCGTCGACCACGGTCTCGCCCTTCTCCACGTGCTCGCCTTCGAACACGACGATCTGGCGGTACTTCGGGATCAGTTCCTCGTGGACGCTGCCGTCGCGGTCGGTGATCAGCAGGCGCTGCTTGCCCTTGGTGTCCTTGCCGAAGCTGACGATGCCGGTGCGCTCGGCCAGGATCGCCGGCTCCTTGGGCTTGCGCGCCTCGAACAGGTCGGCCACCCGCGGCAGGCCGCCGGTGATGTCGCGGGTCTTGGAGGCTTCCTGCGGGATCTTCGCCACCACATCGCCGACGCCGACCTCGGCGCCGTCCTGCAGGGTCACCATCGCCCGCGGCGGCAGGAAGTACTGCGCCGGGATGTCGGTGCCGGGCAGCTTCAGGTCCTTGCCCTTCTTGTCCAGGATGCGGACGATCGGGCGCAGGTCCTTGGAACCGCCGGTGCGGCGCTTGGGATCGGTGATCACCGAGCTCTGCAGGCCGGTCAGCTCGTCGACCATCTCGTCGACGGTGATGCCCTCGACGAAATCGACGAACTTGATGTAGCCGGCGACCTCCGAGACGATCGGATGGTTGTGCGGGTCCCAGTTGGCCACGACCATGCCGGCCTTGACCTCGGCGCCGTCCTTGACGTGGACCACGGCGCCGTAGGGCAGCTTGTAGCGCTCGCGCTCGCGGCCGTGCGGGTCGATCACCGACAACTCGCCGGAGCGCGACACCACCACCAGGTGGCCGGCACTGTGCGACACCGTCTTCAGGTTGGTGAAGCGCATGGCGCCGTTGGTCTTGACCGAGATGCTGTCGATCGCCGCCGCACGCGAGGCCGCGCCACCGATGTGGAAGGTCCGCATGGTCAGCTGGGTACCGGGCTCGCCGATCGACTGCGCGGCGATCACGCCGACCGCCTCGCCGCCGTTCACCAGGTGGCCACGGGCCAGGTCGCGGCCGTAGCAGGAGGCGCAGATGCCGTGCTTGGTCTCGCAGGTGATCGGCGAACGGACCAGGATGGTCTGCACGCCCTTCTCCTCGAGCAGGTCGACCGCCCGCTCGTCGAGCAGGGTGCCGCGCACGAACAGCGGATCCTCGTCGTTGCCGGGCAGGAACACGTCCTCGGCGACGATCCGGCCGAGCACGCGCTCGCGCAACGGCTCGACCACGTCGCCACCCTCGACGATCGGGGTCATGGTCAGGCCGTACGGCGTGCCGCAGTCGACCTCCGTGACCACCACGTCCTGGGCGACGTCGACCAGGCGCCGGGTCAGGTAGCCGGAGTTCGCCGTTTTCAGCGCGGTGTCCGCCAGGCCCTTACGGGCGCCGTGGGTCGAGCTGAAGTACTCCTGGACGTTCAGGCCCTCGCGGAAGTTGGCCTTGATCGGCGTCTCGATGATCGAGCCGTCCGGCTTGGCCATCAGGCCGCGCATGCCGGCCAGCTGGCGGATCTGGGCCGCCGAACCTCGGGCGCCGGAGTCGGCCATGATGAACAGCGAGTTCATCGACTTCTGCTTGACCTGGGTGCCGTCGGCCGCGGTCACCTCGTCGCTGCCCAGCCGGTCCATCATCGCCTTGGCGACCAGCTCGTTGGTGCGCGACCAGATGTCGACGACCTTGTTGTAGCGCTCGCCGGACGTGACCAGGCCGGAGGCGTACTGCTCCTGGATCTCCAGCACCTCACCCTCGGCCACGGCGAGGATTTCCTTCTTCTCGTCCGGGATGTTCATGTCGTTGATGCCGATCGAGATGCCGGCACGGGTCGCGTAGCGGAAGCCCGTGTACATCAGCTGGTCGGCGAACACCACGGTCGGCTTCAGGCCGAGCTGGCGGTAGCAGGCGTTGATCAGGCGCGAGATCGACTTCTTGTTGAGCTCGACGTTGACCAGATCGAACGAAAGCCCCTCCGGCAGGATCTCCTTGAGCAGGGCCCGGCCGACCGTGGTGTCGACGATCCGCCGGACCTGGTTGCGGGTGCCGTCCTCGTCGATCACGGTCTCCTGCATGCGCACCTTGACGATCGCGTGCAGCTGCACCGCCTTGTTCTGGTAGGCACGCTGGACCTCGGAGATGTTAGCGAAGGCCATGCCCTCGCCCTTCTGGTTCACCAGTTCGCGGGTCATGTAGTACAGGCCCAGGACGACGTCCTGGGTCGGCACGATGATCGGCTCGCCGTTGGCCGGCGACAGGATGTTGTTCGAGGACATCATCAGGGCGCGGGCTTCCAGCTGCGCCTCGAGGCTCAGCGGGACGTGCACGGCCATCTGGTCGCCGTCGAAGTCGGCGTTGAAGGCGGTGCAGACCAGCGGGTGCAGCTGGATCGCCTTGCCCTCGATCAGCACCGGCTCGAACGCCTGGATGCCCAGGCGGTGCAGGGTCGGCGCGCGGTTGAGCATCACCGGGTGCTCGCGGATGACCTCCTCGAGGATGTCCCAGACCGCACCTTCCTCGCGCTCGACCATCTTCTTGGCCGCCTTGATGGTCGTGGCCAGGCCCCGACGCTGCAGCTTGGAGAAGATGAACGGCTTGAACAGCTCCAGCGCCATGCGCTTGGGCAGGCCGCACTCGTGCAGCTTCAGGGTCGGGCCGACCACGATGACCGAACGGCCGGAGTAGTCGACGCGCTTGCCCAGCAGGTTCTGGCGGAAGCGGCCCTGCTTGCCCTTGATCATGTCCGCAAGCGACTTCAGCGGGCGCTTGTTGGTACCGGTGATGGCGCGGCCGCGGCGGCCGTTGTCCATCAACGCGTCGACCGACTCCTGCAGCATGCGCTTCTCGTTGCGCACGATGATGTCAGGCGCATTCAGCTCGAGCAGCCGCTTCAGGCGGTTGTTGCGGTTGATCACCCGGCGGTACAGGTCGTTGAGATCGGAGGTGGCGAAGCGACCACCGTCGAGCGGCACCAGCGGCCGCAGGTCCGGCGGCAGCACCGGCAGCACGGTCAGCACCATCCACTCCGGACGGTTGCCCGACTCCAGGAAGGCCTCGATCAGCTTGACCCGCTTGGTCAGGCGCTTGAGCTTGGTTTCCGAGCCGGTCGCGCGCATGTCCTCGCGCAGGCTGACCAGCTCGCTCTGCAGGTCGATGGTGCGCAGCAGCTCGTGCACCGCCTCGGCGCCCATGCGGGCGTCGAACTCGTCGCCGAACTCCTCGACCGACTGGATGTACTGCTCTTCGCTCAGCACCTGCCCGCGGGTCAGCGCGGTCAGGCCCGGGTCGACCACCACGAAGGCCTCGAAGTACAGGATCCGCTCGATGTCGCGCAGGGTCATGTCCAGCATCAGGCCGATGCGCGAGGGCAGCGACTTGAGGAACCAGATGTGCGCGGTCGGGCTGGCCAGCTCGATGTGGCCCATGCGCTCGCGCCGGACCTTGGCCAGGGTGACCTCGGTGCCGCACTTCTCGCAGACCACGCCACGGTGCTTCATGCGCTTGTACTTGCCGCACAGGCACTCGTAGTCCTTGACCGGTCCGAAGATGGCGGCGCAGAACAGGCCGTCGCGCTCGGGCTTGAAGGTCCGGTAGTTGATCGTCTCCGGCTTCTTGACCTCGCCGAACGACCACGAACGGATCAGCTCCGGGGACGCCAGTCCGATCCGGATGGCATCGAAGTCCAGGACCTGGCGCTGCTGGTTGAACAGGTTCAGTAGATCTTTCATTTTCGTCTCTCCGCGTCCCGGGTTCCGTTACTCGGTCTCGAGTTCCATGTTGATGCCCAAGGAACGGATCTCCTTGACCAGCACGTTGAACGACTCGGGCATGCCCGCCACCATTTCGTGGTTGCCGTCGACGATGTTCTTGTACATCTGGTTGCGGCCGCCGACGTCGTCGGACTTGACGGTCAGCATCTCCTGCAGCGTGTAGGCCGCACCGTAGGCTTCCAGCGCCCAGACCTCCATCTCGCCGAAGCGCTGGCCGCCGAACTGCGCCTTGCCGCCCAGCGGCTGCTGGGTGACCAGGGAGTACGGGCCGGTCGAGCGGGCGTGCATCTTGTCGTCGACCAGGTGGTTGAGCTTCAGCATGTACATGTAGCCGACGGTGACCGGGCGGTCGAAGGCCTCGCCGGTGCGGCCGTCGAACAGGATGGTCTGGCCGGATTCGGGCAGGTCGGCCAGGCGCAGCATCTCCTTGATCTCCGACTCGGCGGCGCCGTCGAACACCGGCGTCGCCGTGGTCACGCCGCGCGAGGTGTTCTTCGCCAGTTCGGTGATCTCGGCATCGGTGAGCGACTTCAGGTCGACCCGCGACTCATGGGTGTTGTAGACCTTGTCCAGGAACTTGCGCAGGTCGACCACAGCGGCCTGCTGCTCGATCATCTTCTGGATCCGGGTACCGACGCCCTTGGCGGCCCAGCCCAGGTGGGTCTCGAGGATCTGGCCGATGTTCATGCGGCTGGGCACGCCCAGCGGATTGAGCACGATGTCGACCGGGTTGCCGTCGGCCATGTGCGGCATGTCCTCGACCGGCACGATCATCGAGATCACGCCCTTGTTGCCGTGGCGGCCGGCCATCTTGTCGCCGGGCTGGATGCGCCGGCGCACGGCCAGGTAGACCTTGACCATCTTGAGCACGCCGGGGGCGAGGTCGTCGCCGGCGGTGATCTTCTTGCGCTTCTCCTCGAAGCGCTTGTCGAACTCGGCGCGGTGGCGCTTGATCTGCTCGCCGGCCTTCTCGACCAGGTCGGACAGGTCGTCGTTCTTCATCCGGATCGCGAACCAGTCGTCCTCCTTCAGGCCGGCCAGGTACTCGGCGCTGATCTCCGCGCCCTTCTTCAGGCCGTTCGGGCCGCCGTTGGCGACCTGGCCGACGATCTGGCCCTGCAGGCGGTTCTTGATCGCCTCGCGCAGGATCCGGAACTGGTCGTCGAGATCCTTCTTGATACGCTTGACCTCGCTCTGCTCGATCGACAGCGCGCGCTTGTCCTTCTCCAGGCCATCGCGGGTGAACACCTGCACGTCGATCACCGTGCCGTCCATGCCCGGCGGCACCCGCAGCGAGCTGTCCTTCACGTCCGAGGCCTTCTCGCCGAAGATCGCCCGCAGCAGCTTCTCTTCCGGGGTCAGCTGGCTCTCGCCCTTGGGCGTGACCTTTCCGACCAGGATGTCGCCGACCTTCACTTCGGCGCCGATGAACACCACGCCGGACTCGTCCAGGCGCGACAGCGCCGACTCGCCGACGTTGGGGATGTCGGCGGAGATCTCCTCCGGCCCCAGCTTGGTGTCGCGGGCGACGCAGGTCAGCTCCTCGATGTGGATGGAGGTGTAGCGGTCCTCCTGCACCACCCGCTCGGAGATCAGGATCGAGTCCTCGAAGTTGTAGCCGTTCCAGGGCATGAACGCGACCAGCATGTTCTGCC
>ERZ761609.2982-NODE-2982-length-11645-cov-4.690250_pt1 | contig 11645 bp, 9 predicted proteins | sample MGYA00511163_ERZ761609 | MGnify/ENA primary metagenome ERZ761609 (study PRJEB28899, sample SAMN02445070) | bioreactor sludge metagenome | biome: EBPR sludge | place: Australia: Brisbane, Thorneside Wastewater Treatment Plant | collected 2011-12-16 ... | reverse complement strand
GTTCAGCTGTTTCTCGGCTGGGAGGGCGTGGGCCTCGCCTCCTACCTGCTGATCGGTTTCTGGTACCAGCGCCCGTCCGCGAACGCCGCCGCGATCAAGGCCTTTATGGTCAACCGGGTCGGCGACTTCGGCTTCATGCTCGGCATTTTCGGCGTGTTCTTGCTGTTCGGGACGGTTCAGCTTGATCCGATCCTCAATGGCGCGGCCGCCGAAGGCGAGACGATCATGGTGCTGTTCGGCGCCGAGGTTCATGCGCTGACGGTGATCTGCATCCTGCTGTTCATCGGCGCCATGGGGAAGTCGGCGCAACTCGGGCTGCACACCTGGCTGCCCGATGCCATGGAAGGTCCGACCCCGGTCTCTGCACTGATCCACGCCGCGACGATGGTCACCGCCGGCGTGTTCATGGTCGCGCGGCTGTCACCGCTGTTCGAGGAATCGGAGGTGGCGCTTGCCGTTGTGACCCTCGTCGGCGGCTCGACCGCGATCTTCGCGGCTACGGTCGGCTGCGTGCAGAATGACATCAAACGGGTCATCGCCTACTCGACGTGCTCGCAGCTCGGCTACATGTTTTTCGCCTGCGGCGTATCCGCCTACAGCGCCGGCATCTTCCACCTGATGACCCACGCGTTCTTCAAGGCTCTGCTGTTCCTCGGAGCTGGATCGGTGATCCACGCCATGTCGGATGAGCAGGACATGCGGAACATGGGCGGCCTGTGGAAAATGATTCCCGTCACCTACGCGCTGATGTGGGTGGGATCGTTGGCCCTTGCCGGCATCTGGCCGTTTTCCGGCTTCTATTCCAAGGACATCATCCTTGAGGCTGCCTATGCTGCAGGCACCGCTGTCGGCCAATATGCCTTCTGGCTTGGCGTCCTCGCGGCGTTCCTGACGGCGTTCTACTCTTGGCGGCTGCTGTTGATGACCTTCCACGGGAAGCCCCGAGCCTCGGAGGCGGTGATGGCGCGGGTGCATGAATCGCCGGTGATCATGCTGGCGCCGCTGTTCGTGCTCGCTGCCGGCGCGCTCTTGGCCGGTTTCATCGGTTACGAAGCCTTCGTCGGTCACGATGTCGAGCATCAGTTCTGGCATGGAGCGATTACGATCCTTCCCGAACATCCCGCGCTCATTCTCGCCCATGAAACGCCGCTGTGGGTCAAGCTGTCGCCGATGGTCGTCGGTCTCGCAGGCATTGCCACGGCCTACGTGATGTACATGTTCCGGCCCGACATTCCGGGTCGGTTGGCGAAGTCCTTTGCCGGCGCCTATCGCTTCCTTCTCAACAAGTGGTACTTCGATGAGGTATACAACGCCGTCTTTGTACGTCCCGCCTTCGTCATCGGCCGCGGCCTATGGAAGAGCGGCGACGGGGCGGTCATCGATGGGGTAGGGCCGGACGGCGTTGCCTCGGCGACCCTCGGGCTGGCTCAGGCCGTTCGCCGGGTCCAGAGCGGATACATCTACCACTATGCCTTCGCCATGCTGATCGGCATTCTCCTGCTGGTTTCCTGGTATGTCCTGCGTTCAGTCTGATCAGCCGCGATGAACAATTTGCCGATCCTCTCGCTTGTCACCTTCCTGCCTCTCGTCGGCGCGGCCTTCATTGCCACGATCCGCGGCGAGCCCGGCGTGGTCGCCCGCAATGCCAGAAACGTCGCACTGCTGACCGCGACGACAACCTTCGTCCTGTCGTTGGGGATCTGGTTCAATTTCGACAACACCCAGGCGGGTTTCCAGTTCGTGGAGCGTGCCGCATGGATGCCGACGTTCGGCATCTCCTACCACATGGGTGTCGACGGCATCTCGATGCTGTTCGTCCTGTTGACGACCTTGCTGACGCCGCTGTGCATCCTCGCCAGCTGGGAAAGCATCACCGTCCGGGTCAAGGAATACATGATCGCCTTCCTGATCATGGAAACGATCATGGTCGGGACGTTTTGCGCGCTGGACCTCATCCTGTTCTACATTCTGTTCGAGAGCGTTCTCATCCCGATGTTCCTGATCATCGGGATCTGGGGCGGTCCGCGACGGATTTATTCGGCATTCAAGTTCTTCCTGTTCACCTTCGCCGGCTCGGTGCTGATGTTTATCGCCCTGCTGACGATGTTCATGCAGGCTGGTACGACCGATATTCCGACCCTGATGCAGCACGACTTCCCGCAGGATCTGCAGATCTGGCTGTGGCTGGCCGTTCTCGCCGGGTTCGCGGTGAAGCTGCCGATGTGGCCGGTTCACACCTGGTTGCCGGATGCGCATGTCGAGGCGCCGACGGCGGGATCGGTGATCCTGGCCGGCGTCTTGCTGAAGTTCGGCGGCTATGGGTTCCTTCGCTTTTCGCTGCCGATGCTGCCGGAGGCGTCGATCCTGTTCATGCCGCTGATGTTCGGGCTCGGCGTTATCGCGATCATCTACACCTCGCTGGTCGCTCTCGCCCAGGAGGACATGAAGAAGCTGATCGCCTATTCCTCCGTTGCGCACATGGGCTACGTGACGATCGGCACCTTCACCATGACCATCCAGGGGATCCAGGGCTCGCTGTTTCAGATGCTGAGCCACGGCATCGTTTCGGCAGCGCTGTTTCTGGTCGTCGGTGTCGTCTACGACCGCGTGCACTCGCGCGAGATCTCCGTCTACGGCGGGCTGGTCGAGCGAATGCCGGCCTATGCCCTGGTGTTCATGGTGTTCATGCTCGCGTCAGTCGGCCTGCCGGGCACTGGCGGGTTCATTGGCGAGTTCCTGGTCATGCTCGGCGCGTTCAAGGTGAATGCCTGGCTCGCCGCCTTTACCGCAACAGGGATGATCCTCGGTGCCGCCTACATGCTCTATCTCTATCGGCGGGTGATCTTCGGCCAGTTGACCAAGGAAACGCTGAAGGGCGTACTCGATCTCCGCCCGCGCGAAGCGATCATCTTTGCACCCCTGCTGTTTCTCGTCGTCTGGATGGGCGTCTATCCGAAGCCGTTCCTGGACGTGATGGAGGCTTCGGTCGATCAACTTGTGCAACGGGTTGAGACAGCCAAGGCCAGAATGGACGAACCGGCTTACGCGACGATCATGACGCTTCGCGGGAAGGACTGAGGACGAGATCATGCCTGCCGCGCCCTTTCCCAACCTGGTTCCGGCTCTGCCCGAGCTGTTCCTCCTCGTCGCCGCGATGACCCTGCTCATGGTTGGTGTGTTCAGGAAGGACGACGAGGCTGGCCCGGCCAGGGTCCGCGCCAGCCGCCTGGTTGCCAAGTTGAGCATCCTCGCCTTGCTCGTGGCAGCCGTTCTGGTCGTAACAGTCAGTGGCGACGAACGGGTCACCACCTTCAGCGGCATGTTCGTCATCGATCGCTTCGCGGTCTATTTCAAGGTCCTGATCCTGATCGCCTCGGCGCTGTCGATTCTCATCGCCCAGGACTACCTCGAGGTGCACCGGGTCGCCCGCTTCGAATTTCCGGTCCTGGTCGTGTTGGCGACGGTCGGGATGATGCTGATGGTCTCGGCCAACGACCTGATGGCGCTGTACCTGGGGCTCGAGATGCAGAGCCTTGCCCTCTACGTCATGGCCTCCTTCCAACGCGACGACCAGCACTCGGTCGAGGCAGGCTTGAAGTACTTCGTGCTAAGCGCCCTGGCATCCGGAATGCTGCTCTACGGCAGCTCGCTCATCTACGGTTTCACCGGCACGACAAACTTCGATGTGATGGTGGGGGTGTTTGCCTCGGCAACCGGCGATGGTGCAGCGCTGTCGCTCGGGGCGCTGGTCGGGATTGTCTTCCTCCTCGCCGGGCTGGCGTTCAAGGTCTCCGCGGTGCCATTCCACATGTGGACCCCGGATGTCTACGAGGGGGCGCCGACTCCGGTCACGGCTTTCTTCTCGATCGCGCCTAAGCTTGCCGCGGTCGCCTTGCTGCTCCGCGCCATGATGGAGCCGTTCGGTGACCTAGTCGCCCAGTGGCAGCAGGTCATCGTATTCATCTCTATCGCCTCGATGATCCTCGGCGGGTTTGCAGCGATCGGCCAGACCAACATCAAGCGGCTGATGGCCTACAGCTCGATCGGCCACATCGGCTACGCCCTGATTGGGCTCGCCATCGGAAACGAGGCAGGGATCCGCGGCGTGTTGATCTACATGGCCATCTACGTGGTCATGAACATCGGCGCCTTCACCTGCATCCTCAGCATGCGCCGGCGCGGACAAATGGTCGTCGGCATCGATGATCTGGCTGGGGTATCCAAGTCGAACCCGATGCTGGCGTTGGCGCTGGCGATTTTCATGTTCTCGATGGCGGGAATCCCGCCGCTGGCCGGGTTCTTTGGCAAGCTGTACATCTTCCTCGCCGCGGTCGAGGCCGGCTACTTCACGCTGGCGATCATCGGCGTCCTCAGCAGCGTCGTCGCGGCCTTCTACTACATCCGGATCGTCAAGGTGATGTACTTCGACGAGACCCAGGAAATCCTTGACCGGCGCATGGACCGGCCGACGTCGGCGGTCATGGCTGCGGCTGGGATTCTGATCGCGCTGTTTTTCCTCACACCGGGTCCGCTTCTCGCGCAGGCACAGGCCGCGGCACAGTCGTTGTTCGGCGGTTGATGGCGCAGCCGTCGACGCGCGCGGTGAACGCGTCGAGTGCCATGGATGTCCTGCCGTTCCATGTGATCGCCTATGATGAGGTTGACTCGACCAACACCGTTGCCCGGGGCTTGTGTGCAGCCGAGGCCGCAGATCGAACCCTTGTTTGGGCGCGGCGGCAGACTGCCGGCCGCGGGCGGTTGAAGCGAACCTGGGTTTCGCCGACGGGCAACCTCTATATCTCCCTGATCCTCCGCCCCCAAGCCCCGATGGGCGAGGCGACGGCGCTAACGTTCGTTGCCGCCGTTGCCGTCGCAGATGCGATCGCGGACCTTCTGCCGGCAGCGGCGGTTCACTGCAAGTGGCCCAATGACGTTCTCGTCGAGGGGCGGAAAATCGCCGGAATTCTTCTTGAATCGGCAGCGACGGCCGATGGCCGACCGGATTGGGTAATCGTCGGGATCGGCGTCAACGTCGTCTCTCACCCTCCGGCGGCGGACGTGATTTATCCGGCGACGTCGCTGGCCGCCGAAGGTACGAACGCCGTTAACGCCGAAACCGTCCTTACCACCTTATGTCAGCGGCTCGACTACTGGTTGCGGCAGTGGAACGAGACAGGCTTTGCCTCGGTCCGTGCCGCCTGGCTGGCCCGCGCTCACAAGCTCGGTCACCTCATCATCGTCGGCGACGGCACACATGCCGTTTCCGGAGTCTTCCGTGGTATCGACGACAAGGGCGTGCTGCTCGTCGACAGGGATGGCGTCATTCATCGCGTTATTGCCGGCGACGTACTGCCGACCCGGCCGGCGCCGACCTGAGAGCACACTGGCATGCTTCTCGCGATCGATACCGGCAACACCAACACCGTCTTCGCTGTTTTCGACGACACCGGGATCATCCGCGGCGAGTGGCGCTCGTCGACAAACATCAACCGCACGGCGGACGAGATCGGCGTTTGGCTTGGTCAGCTCCTCTCCCTGTCCGGGATTCAGCCGGCCGCGATCAAGGCGGTTATCATATCGTCGGTGGTGCCGGCGACCCTGTTCAGTCTCCGCCTGCTGTCTCGGCGATATTTCAACTGCCAAGCGCTGGTGGTCGGTGCCCCTGACGTCGACATTGGCATCGAGGTTCGGGTCGAGCGGCCGGAGGAGGTCGGCGCCGATCGACTGGTGAACGCGGTTGGCGCCCACCGCGAGTATGGCGGGCCCATGATCATCGTCGACTTCGGCACAGCGACCACCTTCGATGTCATCGATCAGGACGGCGCCTACCTTGGTGGAGTCATCGCACCCGGAGTTAATCTTTCGCTGGAGGCGCTGCACACGGCATCTGCGCAACTGCCGCGGGTTGCGATTGGCCGACCGGAGCGGGTGATCGGCCGCAATACCGTTCAGGCGATGCGCTCAGGCATCTTCTGGGGCTACATCGGCATGATCGAGGGCATGATCGCCCGGATCAGCAATGAGTACGGCGCGCCCCTTGCGGTCATCGCCACCGGTGGGCTGGCCCCGCTGTTTTCCGGGTGCACCGCAGCCATACCCCGGTTCGATCAGGATCTGACGCTCAAGGGACTGCTCGCGGTTCATCGCCTGAACACCAAACCATGACCATGAGGTCGACGGACGAACTCGTGTTCCTGCCGCTTGGTGGAGCAGGCGAGATCGGCATGAACCTGAATCTCTACGGGTACGGTCCGCCCGACAGCCGCCGTTGGTTGGTGGTCGACTTCGGCATAACCTTCGCGTCCGGCGAGCCACCGGGCGTAACGGTCGTGACCCCGGACCCGGCTTTCTTGGAAGCTCACAAAGACGACATCGTCGGGCTGCTTCTGACCCACGCCCACGAAGATCATCTGGGCGCGGTGCACTATCTATGGCCGCGGTTGCAGTGCCCAGTCTACGCCACAAGCTTCGCTCGCGCAGTGCTGACGCGCAAACTCGGCGAAGCCGGGCTCGCCAACGAAGTCCCGATCGTCGAGGTTCCGCTCTCTGGCCATGTCCAGATCGGCCCGTTCGCGATTGAACTGATCACGCTGACCCACTCCATTCCGGAACCAAATGCTGTCGCGATCCGGACCGACTCCGGCCTCGTCTTGCACACGGGAGACTGGAAGCTCGACCCTAAACCGGTGGTCGGCCCGTGCGCCGACGAAGCCGCACTGCGGCGCATCGGCGACGAGGGTGTTCTGGCTATGGTCTGTGATTCAACCAATGCCCTGGATCTCGGCCGCTCCGGGTCCGAAGGCGACCTGTATGCCAGCCTGCTGGCACTTGTCACGGATTGTCTGGGACGAGTCGCGGTGACCTGTTTCGCGTCCAACATCGCGCGACTGCAAACGCTGGCGCGGGTGGCCGAGGCGACGGGGCGTCGGATCGTCCTCGCTGGGGCATCGCTGAAGCGCAATGTCACGGCGGCACGCGAGTGCGGGTACCTGGCCGAAATGCCAGCGGTGCTCGATGAACACGCCGGCGCTGCCATTCCCAGGAGCGAGGCGCTTTACGTCTGCACCGGCAGCCAGGGCGAGGGCAATGCCGCCCTGGCGCGCATGGCATTCGGCACCCACCCACGACTGAAGCTGGAAGACGGCGACACCGTCATTGTCTCGGCCCGGATCATTCCCGGACACGAACTTGGTGTCAGCCGCCTGCACAACACGCTGCTGCGCCGTGGCGTGCGAGTCCTCACTCAGCGCGACGCGCCGGTGCATGTATCTGGCCATCCGGCGCAGGACGAGCTGCGCGATATGTACGCCATGGTCCGCCCGAAGCTCGCCGTCCCCGTCCATGGCGAGTTGCGGCACATGCTCGCCCACGCCGCTGTTGCCCGCGAGTGCGGCGTCGCAGACGTGCTTACGGTGGAGAACGGAGAAATGATCCGCCTCGCGCCGGCGCCCGCCAAAATCATCGAAAACGTCGCCACCGGCCGGCTGGCGCTGGAGGGCAATCGGCTCGTACCAATCGACGGAAATCTTGTTCGAGAAAGGACGAAAGCCATATACAAGGGCGTCGTCGTCGCAACAGTCGCGGTGAACAATAGCGGCGATCTGGTTAAAGAGCCGCAGCTCGCGACGATAGGCTTGGTCGAGGATGGGGAAGATCTCGTGGGTATTGGTGTAGCCGAAGCGATCGCGAAGGCTGTCGACAACGTCCCCAACGCCGTCCGGCGAGACGACGATGTGATGCGCGAGGCGGTGCGTGTTGCGGTTCGTCGAGTATTTCGCAACATGTTTGACAAGAAGCCTTTGACTTACATTCATCTGGTGCGTTGCTAAAACGCTCAAGCTGGGAGAAAGAGGAATGATCGGGAGATTCAACCACGTTGCCATCGCCGTACCGAACATGGAGGAGGCCACCCGGACTTATCGCGACGTCCTCGGCGCGAAGGTATCGGAGCCACAGGACGAGCCGGAGCACGGCGTAACCGTGGTCTTCATCGAGTTGCCCAACACGAAGGTCGAGCTACTCTATCCGCTCGGCGACAAGTCACCGATCCAGGCGTTTCTCGATAAGAACCCCAGCGGCGGCATTCATCACGTTTGCTACGAGGTCGACGACATCTACGCCGCCCGTGACCAGCTTAAGGGCCAGGGCGCGCGCGTGCTCGGCAATGGCGATCCGAAGATCGGTGCCCACGGTAATCCTGTTCTCTTCCTGCATCCGAAGGACTTCTTCGGCACGCTGGTTGAACTGGAACAGGCCCATGCCCACGCCTGACGGCGGATCGAAGAGTTAAGGACAGTTCGCGCGGATGGGCTGGATCGGTGGTATCGCTGTCTACATCGTCATCTGGTGGCTGGTTATCTTCATGGTCCTCCCATGGGGTGTTCAGCCGTTGGATCAGCGCGACATCGAGAAGGGGCACGCGGCGAGCGCGCCCCTTCGTCCGCACATGCTGCGCAAGATCGTGGCAACGACGATCGTTGCGGCGATCGTCTGGTTAATCGTCTACGCCATCATCGAAAGCGGGGCGATCTCCCTGCGTTCGTGAGACTTGGCCGGCAATGAGCTGGTATTGCGAGACGGCTCCGGGTCACCCCGTCCATGGCCCGTACCACGATCGGGAGTACGGGTTTCCGGTCGATGACGAGACCGTCCTTTTCGAGCGGCTCTCCTTGGAGATCTTCCAGGCAGGCCTGTCCTGGTTGCTCATTCTGAACAAGCGGGAGGGGCTTAACCGAGCGTTCTCCGGGTTTTCCGTCGATCGGGTTGCGGACTATGACGAGGACGATGTCGCTCGCTTGCTTGGCGATGCCGGGATTATCCGCAACCGGGCCAAGATCCGCGCGATCATGGCCAATGCGAACACAATCCGGGCGCTTCGCACCGACGCGGGTGGCTTCGCCAGTTGGCTCGCTGCCCATCACCCTCGAAGCGAGGAGTCGTGGCTGAAGCTGTTCCGCACGCGGTTCAAATTTGCCGGGCGGGAGGTCGTTCGCGAATTTCTGATGAGCACCGGCTATTTGCCCGGCGCGCATACGCCGGACTGCCCGGTCCACGCGCACATCGCAACTCTGCAACCGCCGTGGATGCAGATCCCCTGACGATCCGACCGCGCAGCGCGAACGCCGAGAGGCGAACGGCTTGTATGGAGCTGGGGTGTTCTCAGAAAAAATGGCAAGATCGTTACCGACCTTGCCTACCAGAGCGCGGCCGATTCCGACCCTTTTGTAGGGCCGTCGTACCGCATCATTATTTGCTTATATTGGTTCTTGGTGTCTCCCCAAAACCCGGGCCCGCCGGTCTTCGACTGCGCAACAAAAACGCACAGGTTGAGGTTATACCAATTTAAGCGCAACGTCACGCGATAATACACGATGATTTGAGGAAATTTAGGCCGGTCGAACAGTCGGCAATCCCTGTGGCCCTTGCGAGCTTTCAGAGAGCGAGACTTCGCGGCTCGCGACGACTTTGGCGGTGAGGTCTGGGATCTTGGGTTCGGTCGCACCGGCCCTATCACGAACCGCTTTAGGCTGCGGTGCCCGCGGCCAACGCTCGCCTGCGGGAGCGGACGTTGATGTCGACGCGGCCATGCCATAGAGTCCGCTTCGCTTCCTCCACAGCCGCCCCAGGATCTCAACGCCGATGCGCACGACTCGCTACTTCCTGCCGACCATGAAGGAAACGCCAGCGGAGGCGCAGATCGTGTCTCACCGGCTGATGCTGCGCGCTGGCATGATCCGGCAAGCAAGCGCTGGCATCTATTCGTGGCTGCCCCTTGGCCTGAAGGTCCTGCGCCGGATCGAGCAGATCGTCCGCGAGGAGCAGAACCTGCTTGGCTGCCATGAAATGCTGATGCCGACCATCCAGTCGGCCGAGCTTTGGCGCGAGAGCGGCCGCTATGAGGCCTATGGTCCGGAGATGCTGCGGATCCGCGATCGCCACGAGCGAGACCTGCTTTATGGTCCGACCAACGAGGAACAGATCACCGAGATCATGCGCACGGCGGTGTCCAGCTATCGTCAGCTGCCCAAGCTCCTCTACCATGTTCAGTGGAAATTTCGCGATGAGGTCCGTCCCCGGTTCGGCGTCATGCGCGGCCGCGAGTTCCTGATGAAGGATGCCTACTCGTTCGATCTGGACCCTGCGGGGGCCAGACGGTCCTACAACAAGATGTTCGTCAGCTACCTCCGAACCTTCGAGCGCATGGGTCTGAAGGCGATCCCGATGCGCGCTGAAAGCGGCCCAATCGGTGGCGACATGAGTCACGAGTTCGTCATCCTCGCCGACACCGGCGAGAGCGAGATTGCCTACCACCGGGATTTCCTCAACCTCAGCCTGACAGACCGAAGCATCGATTTCGAAAGCGATCTCCAGCCCCTGGTCGACAGCTACACCGCTCAGTATGCGGCGACCGACGAGGAGCGCGACCGGGCCCTGGAGGCGAGTCTGGGCGACGATGTCATTGCCGGCCGCGGGATCGAGGTCGGCCACATCTTCTATTTCGGGACCAAGTACGCCGGACCGATGAACGCGCGGGTCACCGGACCCGATGGCGAGGCGACGGAGATCCAGATGGGCTCCTACGGGATTGGCGTCTCGCGCTTGGTCGGCGCCATCATCGAAGCCTCGCACGACGATGCCGGAATCGTCTGGCCGGCCAGCGTCGCGCCATTTCTTGTCGGTGTGATCAACCTCAAGCCCGGGGATGTCGGGTGTACCACGGTCTGCGAGGACCTTTACCACCGGCTATGCAGTCACGGTGTCGAGACGCTCTATGATGACCGCGACGACCGGCCCGGCGTTAAATTTGTCGAGATGGACCTGATCGGCATCCCCTGGCAGCTGATCGTTGGCCCCAAGGGCGTCGCGTCCGGCATCGTCGAACTCAAGGACCGCGCCACCGGCAAGCGTCAAGAGCTTTCGCCCGAGGCGGCGCTGGCCTTTCTCGTCACGCCGACATCGCGCTGATGTTCAGCCGGTTCGAGTGGATGATGGCGTCGCGCTACCTCAGGCCGCGACGCCGCGAGGGCTTTGTCTCGGTCATCGCGTTGTTCTCGCTTCTCGGCATCGCGCTTGGAGTGGCGACGCTGATCATCGTCATGTCGGTGATGAACGGCTTCCGTGCCGAGTTGATGACCCGGATCCTCGGTCTGAACGGTCATCTCAGTCTTTACGGCGCAGGGCTCAATTTGAGCGACTATGATGCGGTTGGCGCGGAGGTGGCCGGGGTCACCGGTGTCGTCAGCGTTGCCCCGGTGGTGGAGGGGCAGGTCATGGTCACCGCCAATGGCGTTGCGCGCGGGGCAATCGTGCGTGGCGTCCGTCCCGACGACCTGAGGGCGCGGGGCATTGTCGCCGAGAACGTCGTCGCCGGTTCCCTCGACGCCTACGCCGGGGATGACGCGATCGTCGTCGGCAACCGCCTGGCCGAGCGGCTTGGCGTCATGGTCGGCGACAGCCTGACCCTCATATCGCCTCAGGGCAACGTTACCGTCTTCGGGACGGTGCCGACCGTGCGCAACTACACGATTGTCGGGACCTTCAACATCGGCATGTTCGAGTACGACTCGGGCTTCATTTTCATGCCGCTCGACGCTGCCCAGACCTATTTCCGAATGGGCGACACCGTGACCAATCTCGAGGTGATC
>ERZ761609.2981-NODE-2981-length-11646-cov-58.086533_pt1 | contig 11646 bp, 12 predicted proteins | sample MGYA00511163_ERZ761609 | MGnify/ENA primary metagenome ERZ761609 (study PRJEB28899, sample SAMN02445070) | bioreactor sludge metagenome | biome: EBPR sludge | place: Australia: Brisbane, Thorneside Wastewater Treatment Plant | collected 2011-12-16 ... | reverse complement strand
CGACCACCGAGATCTACACTCTTTCCCTACACGACGCTCTTCCGATCTTACGGGCGGCCAACTCGCGTTGTTCGCTCTTGCCCACGTCTTCAACCCCCGCACCGCCGCCGCCGCCACCCGCCCAAAAACTGGCTGCAACTGCGATGCCGTGAAGAAATCCCCTTCCCGCCCGAACGGATCCCGCGCGCTCCGGTAGTAGCCATGCTCCGCGTTGTACAACGCAATCTCCATGAACCGGGAGAACGCCATCGGCCCCCTCGCCTCGATCTCCTCCGCGATGCGCCGCCCCGCCCCCGTCATGCCCCTTCTCCCTTCATCTGCGGATTCCTCAAAAACAGTTCACACAAATAATCATGCAGGCAGTCGTACAAAAACTTCTGAAACGTCCACGGAAACTGCGGATGCGCGATATCCCGCTCGTGCATCGGCGCAATGTACTCGTGCGCCCCCTCCACCGCTTGCCTCAGCCGGATCCGCAACTCCACGCCGCCGCTCTCGCCGCGCCGCGCCTCGAACTCCAGCAACAGATGCTCATACCGCGCCACCTGCTCGCGCACTCTCTCCAGGGAATCCATCTCTTTTCCGAGTGTATAGACTAAAACCATGGCGCTGCCCGCCACCATCCGCGTCAAACTCAGCTCCGAAAGCGCGGGCTACATCGCCATCACCCCCGTTGTCGTCCGAGACCTCCCCTTCATCGAACTCCTGGAACACGCCGCCGCCGCTCTCGGCCCCGATCCCGCCCGCATCGCCCCCATCCTCAAACGCGGCTCTCTCGTCTCTGGAGCCTCCCGCTTCCGATGGGACGGTTGGGACCCCGACCCCGCCAGTCTCGCCGCCGCCGTCGCCCTTCTCCCCCAACCCGACCCCACCCGGCCCTTCCAGCCCCAAGCCTGCTCCCAGGCCATCCTCGCCGGACCCGGCGTCCGCATCGACCTCCCCCGCGAGTTCGCCTCCCGCCGCCGCTTCCTCCGCCGCCGCTCCTTCTGGGATTCCCTCATGAACATCGCCGCCGCCGAGGCCCGCTATCTCAGCTACCTCTACCGCGAACGCGCCGACCTCTATCGCGCCGCCCTCAGTCCCGATGCCCTCGAAATCCTCAAGACCGCCGCCCCCCTCCTCCCCGATGCCACCACCGCCCGCCACCTCCGCTCCGCCCGTCTCGCCACCCTCGATCTCCTCACCACGCGCTGACCCAACTACAATCAAAAGGTCATGAGCCGCGTACTCATGGTGGCCTCCGAAGCCACCCCCTTCGCCAAAACCGGCGGCCTCGCCGATGTCATCGGCGCGCTCCCCGCCGCCCTCAATGCCGCCGGCAACGAAGTCGCCGTCGTCATGCCCCGCTATCGCCAGATCCCCTTCGCCCAGACCGAAAGCGCCTTCGACGGCCTCAAACTCTACGCCGGCCGCCACGCCTGGAGCGTCGATATCCGCACTCTCGTCCACAACGGCGTCCGCTTCTACTTCGTCGAACACCCCCACCTCTTCGATCGCGACGGCCTCTATGCCCAGCGCTCCTTTGACTACTGGGACAACCACCGCCGCTTCGCCGTCCTCTCCCTCGCCGCCCTCGGCATCGCGGAAACCCTCTTCCCCGCCGATATCCTCCACTTCCACGACTGGCAGGCCGGCCTCGTCCCCGTCTACCTCAAGGACCAGCAGTGGAATAACCCCAAATTCGCCGGCGTCAAGACCGTTTGCACCATCCATAACCTCGGCTACCAGGGCCGCTTCGGCCGCCAGGTCTTCCCCGACCTCGGCCTCAACGATGGCTGGTTCCATCCCGGCAACCTCGAATTCTTCGGCGATCTCTCCTTCCTCAAAGCCGGCATCGTCAACGCCGATTGGGTCACCACCGTCTCCCCCACCTACGCCCGCGAAATCCAGACCCCCGAAGGCGGATTCGGCTTCGATGGCATCCTCCGCTCCCGCTCCGCCCAACTCTCCGGCATCCTCAATGGCGTCGACTACAACGAATGGTCCCCCGAAGTCGACCCCCACATCGCCGCCAACTACTCCCCCGACAATCTCGAGGGAAAACGCGCCTGCAAACTCGACCTTCTCCGTGAGTTCGGCCTCCCCACCGATAACCCCGACCGCCCCCTCGTCGGCATCGTCTCCCGCTTCGCCGCCCAAAAAGGCTTCGATCTCGTCGCCGGCGTCGCTCAACTCTTCGCCGAAGAAGATGTCCAACTCGTTATCCTTGGCTCCGGCGAATGGAAATATGAACAGATCTTTAACGACTGGCAACGCTGGCTCCCCGGCAAAGTCGGCGTCTGGCTCGGCTACAATAACGCCCTCGCCCACAAAATCGAAGCCGGCGCCGACCTGTTCCTGATGCCCTCCCTCTACGAACCCTGCGGCCTCAACCAGATCTACTCCCTCCGCTATGGCACCGTCCCCGTCGTCCGCGCCACCGGCGGCCTCGAAGACACCATCCAGGAAGACACCGGCTTCAAGTTCTACGACTACTCCGTCGGCGGCCTCTACGATGCCCTCCGCGCCGCCCTCGGCGCCTTCCGCAATCGCGATCCCTGGATCGAACGAATGCGCCGCGGTATGCTCAAGGACTTCTCCTGGAATGCCTCCGCGCGCCAGTACTCCGAACTTTACCGGATGTTGACCGGGCAGGCGGGCTGAATCCTCCGCCCCCGCCCGTGCATCTTCAGATTTGTAGCGTGAAAGGAACCTTTTGAATGGCTGGTAAGAACACCCACGAATTCTCCGATTCGAGCTTTGATCAGGACGTCGTCAACGCCGAGACCCCCGTACTCGTCGATTTCTGGGCCGAATGGTGTGGACCCTGCAAAATGATCGCCCCCACCGTCGATGCCTTCGCTGACGAGTACGCTGGCAAGATCAAGGTCGGCAAGGTCAATGTTGACGAAAATAGCGCCACCGCTCAGCGCTTCAATATCCGTGGCATCCCCACTCTCCTCCTTTTCAAGGGCGGCAAAGTGGTCGATCAGCGCGTCGGCGCTGTCGGCAAGGGCGAACTCGCCAAGATGGTCGAGCCCCACGTCGCCGGCTAATCCCATTTCCTGACGAAGTGAACGGGGACCGGAGCCGCCGTGCTCCGGTCCCCCTTTTTTTCTTCAATCCAGCCGCAGCGTCACCACCGTCGCCCCCCAGCCCCCCGCCTCCGCCGGCGCGTCTCCGAACGAAACCACCTCCGCCCGCCCCGCCAGCATCTTCCTCACCATCTCCCGCTGCGCCCCAATCCCCCGCCCGTGAATGATCCGGACCGCCTTGAACCCCGCCGCCACCGCCTCGTCCAGATATGCCTCCAGCGCCGCCTTCATGTCCCGCGGAGCAAACGCGTGCAAATCAAACACGTCCGTAATCGGAACCTCGAACGGTTCTTCAGCGCCGGAATTCATGGATCTCGTAAACCGGCGCCCCATGCCGGTCATGCACCGTCTTCAGCACCGTCCGCGTGTACCCCCGCTCTTCCGCGAATCCAAACAGCCGCGCCCGGATGTCCGGAAACACCTCCCGCCCCTCCGTGTACGTTAAGAAAACCGTCGTTTCCTCCGCCAGCGCCGCCTCCAGATGCTTCGCGCTGTTCGGATCCTGTCCCAAGGTCAGCACCACGCCATCGCCCACCCGGTTCAACTCCACCCGCCCCTGTGAATAGAATTCCATCTGCTGCGACATCCCCCAGTCCGCCGCAAACACCTTCCGCCCCTCCATCTTCTGCACTTCTTCCGCCAGCGGCCGGATCGCGTCCGACCAGATCCACGTTGGCCCGCACGCAATGAAATGCGCCAGATAGTGGTTCAACAACAGCCCGTTGTGCAGCGCCGCCACCAGCACCACCCCCATCGCCGCCTGCGACAACCGCCCCGGCCATCGCCGGAACACCTCCGCCAGCGCCAGCGCCGCCAGCATCTGCGGTATCGGCCACAACAGGATCGTGTGGTGCATCGCCCCGCCCGCATTCGCCGTCACCAGCATCAACAGCCACCCGATCACCGCCGCCAGGGCCAGAAACAGCCAAACCCGCCGGTAGCCCGTCCCCCACACCAGCGGCAGCGACAGAAACGCCCCCAGCAACACCAACTGCTGAATGCTCTGCCGCGGCCCCTGCAGCTTGCCGTTCAACCACAACGGCGCCTTCTCCCATGTCTGCAATCCCTGCGGAAACCCCTCCGGATCCTCCCGCACCAGATACCCGAACAGCCCTCCCCCGCTGAACGTCCGGTCCAGAGCCACGATCTTTTGCAGCGCCGGTTGCCGGTCCATCTCCGTCGACGAGGTGAACGTCCGCAGCGGGTGAATCTTGTTGTAGTACAGAAACGGCGCCGCCCCGATCACAAAGCCCAGCACCGCCGCCAGCGCCAACCTCCGGTTCCGCGCCGCCACCATCACTTCCCCGCGCAACACCACCAGTGCGCTGACCCCAAATCCCGCCAGCAGCCAGACAATAATCGCCTTGTCCCACAATGCCAGTCCCGCGCACAATGCCATCACCGCCATCCACCGGACCCGCGCCTGCTCCCGGTACCGGACCCCCGCGTACAGCGCCCCCGCGAACAGCAAATGCTGCAACGCCACCGGACCCCAGTCAAACACCGACGTCAGCAGGTAAATCGCGTCCGTCGCCAGCAACAGCCCCGTCAACAGCGCCGCCTTCGTCCCCGCCAACCGCCGCGCCGCCAGAAAATAAAGCCCAACCGACAGTGCCGCCGCCACCAGCATCGGCAATCGCAGCACAACATGACTGGACCCGAACCACGCCAGCAGCGGCGCGTAAATCGCCGCCTTCAGCGTCCCTGCATACGTGATCAGCATCACCGGGATCGCCCCAAAGCCCGTCTTCATCGCGTATTCGACGGTCTCCGGCGCATAAATCGCCGACACGAACAGCACTTCGTCGTACTGTGCCCCCGGAAACGGCAGAAACACCACCCCTAAAGCCGTGAACAGCACACAGAGCGCCGCCGCCCAGATCCACGGATGCACTCGCTCGATCATCCGTCAGCCGCCAATCGCGTACATCGGCCGCGGCGGCGGCACGAAGCGCTCGCCCTGATTGATTTCATGTCCCAGCCACTTCGCCCGCACTGTCGCCCGGATCACCCCCGCAATCTCCTCGTCCGCCGCCCCCCCGCGCAGAAGATCCCGCACATCCGTCTCGTCGATCGCAAACAGGCAGTACCGCAGCTTGCCATCCGCGGTCAGCCGGATCCGGTTGCAGTTCAGACAGAACGGCCGGCTCACCGAAGCGATGAAGCCCACCTGCCCGCCGCCATCCCGGAACCGGTACTCCAGCGCCGGCGCTCGCGGATCCGGGTCCGGCACCGGGTCCAGCGGTCCTACCCCTTCGCGCAGTAGCTCCAGGATGTCGTCCGCCAGCAGCACCTTCGACCGGTCCCAGAGATTCTGCGCGTCCAGCGGCATGAACTCGATATACCGGATCTCGATCCCGCGTTCGCGCCCGAATTGCGCCAGCGGCACAATGTCCGGCTCCACCAGTCCCTTCACCGCCACCGCGTTGATCTTGATCGGACCAAATCCCAGCCGCTGCGCCGCGTCAATGCCCGCCATTACCCGCCCCAAATCGTCCCGCCGGGTGATCTGCTCGAAACGCGCCCGGTCCAGCGTGTCCAGATGGATGTTCAACCGCCGCAGTCCCGCGTCAAACAGCGCCTCCGCCTGATCCGCCAGCAGCACGCCATTCGTGGTCAGCGCCACGTCCTCCACCCCCGGCATCGCCACCAGTTTCCGGATCAGAACATGCAGATCCTTCCGGACCAGCGGCTCTCCCCCCGTCACACGCAGTTTACGAACCCCCAGCCCCACCGCGATCCGCGCCACCCGCTCAATCTCCTCGAAGCTCAGAATCTCGGCGCGCGGAACAAACTCCACTCCCGACTCCGGCATGCAGTAAAAACAGCGGATATTGCAGCGATCCGTCACCGACAGCCGCAGATTGTCGTGCAGACGGTTGTAGCTGTCCAGCAACGGTTCCGGCATCGCGCTCCCCTCAGCGCAGCGCCAGCATCCGCTCGACCGGCAGGCGCGCCCGCTCCATCAACTCGCGCGGCAACTCCACCCTCGGCTCGAGGTTCAGCAGGCAATCCCGCAACTTCTCCAGCGTGTTCCGCTTCATGTACGGACACTCGCTGCAGTTGCACTGCTCGTTCGCGACAAAATGGAACCGCTTGCCCGGCGATTCCTTCTCCAGCGTGAACCGGACCCCGCTCTCCGTCATCACGATGATGTCGTCCTGCTCCTGAGCCCGGCACCAGTCGATGATCGCCGACGTCGATCCGATGAAATCCGCCATCCGCAGCACGTCCGCCGGACATTCAGGGTGCGCCGCGATCGGCGCCTCCGGATACTCCGTCCGCGCCGCCACCAGCCTTCGCGCCGGAAACGTCGCGTGCACAATGCAGGCGCCCTGCCAGATCTTCATGTTCTCCCGGCCCGTCTGCGCCTTCACATAATTGCCCAGATTGACGTCCGGCACGAACAGGATCGGCTTCTCGGCCGGAATCGAATTCACCACCGCCACGGCATTGCGCGACGTGCAGATGATGTCCGACTCCGCCTTCACTTCCGCGCTCGTGTTGATGTACGCCACCACCACGTGATCCGGATGCCGCCTCTTCCACGCCCGCAACTGCTCCGCCGGGCACGAATCCACCAGCGAACAGCCCGCCTCGCTGTCCGGAACCACCACCGTCCGCTCCGGATTCAGAATCAGTGCCGTCTCCGCCATGAACCAGACGCCCGCGAACGCAATCACTTCACCCTCGAACGACTGCGCCTTCCGCGCCAGTTCCAGCGAGTCGCCGATCACGTCGGCCAACTCCTGAATCTCCGCCTCCTGATAGTGGTGGGCCAGCAGAATGGCCCGGCGATCCCGTTTCAGGTCCAGGATCTCTTCGGCTATGGACTTCGTGGCCAGCATGGAAGCTCCGGCGATACCCTCCCATTGTAACAGCGGGTTGACAGTTTGCTGCCACTTTCCGCCCTCTCAGTGTCCGCTTCGTGGACACTTGTGTCATCCGGTTGGATGCTCGCCGCCCTGAATCGGCTACAAACCCCCCGTGAGCCGGTTTGGCACGCGGAATGCACTATAAACCAGTGTGAGGAGGGACGCCGCCGGGCGGAGGAGGCCCGGGCCCTGACCGAGGAGGAGATTTGGTCATGGCCCGGGCAACGGGATTGAAGGCCCGCGGGATCGACTTCGGAGGAGGAAGAGTCGCCCCCGCGGAGCCTTCAGGCAATCAGGTCCGGCAGGCCGGACCTGCAATTGGAAAGTCCAAGACCCAACCGGTTCGTTCCCGCCGGCCCGCTGTCCCGGCCTCCGTAGCAGTGCATCACCACCGCCCCACGGCCGCCTTCCAGCCGGTCTCACTTCCCAAAGTTGCTCTTCGGTCCTGTCCCGCCCGTCTTTAACGTTTTTCCAGATCCCGGTGAGATATCTTCGCCGCGTACCCCGCCTTCTTCAGCCGCTTCTCGATGTCGATCGCCATCATCACCGACCGGTGATGTCCCCCGGTACACCCAATCGCGATCGTCAGATAACTCTTCCCCTCCTGTATGTAGTGCGGCAGAAGAAAAAGCAGCAGACTCGATACCCGCTCCAGGAACTCCTGCGTCTGCGGATAGCTCCTCACAAAACGCGCCACCCGCGGATTCTGCCCAGTCAGCGGCTTGAACTCCGGAATGTAATTCGGGTTCGGCAGAAACCGGACGTCAAACACCAGATCCGCGTCCGCCGGCACCCCGTTCCGGAATCCGAAACTGACCACCCGCAACACAATCCGCCGCTCGCTCGACGCCCCGAACAACTCCACCACCCGCCGCCGCAGTTGATGGACATTCATCTCCGACGTCGTCAATACATGGTCCGCCAGTTCCCGGACCGGCTCCAGCATCTTCCGCTCTTCCCGGACACTCCCCAGCACGCTCTCGCCGCCCCCCAGCGGGTGTGGCCGCCTCGTTTCACTGAACCGCCGGACCAGCGTCTCGTCATCCGTGTCCAGAAACAGCAACTCCGTCCGCAACTGCCGCTTCAACTTCGCCAGCATCTCCGCGAACTCGCGTACATGCGCCGCCTCGCGGATGTCCACCACCAGCGCCGACCGGCCAATCTTCGGCGAATCGCGCGTCAGTTCGCTGAACTGCATCACCAGTTCCAGCGGCAGATTGTCCACCGCGTAAAATCCATGATCCTGAAGCGCTTTCAGGACTGTCCCCTTGCCCGAACCGCTGAGTCCGCAGACCAGTACCAGCGCGGGCCCGGTCTCCGTTCGCACGGAAACCGGGCCCGGACTCGCTCCTGCGGGAGCCTTCGACTCGCTCTTCTTGCCGGCGCGGGCCATAACCGGACTCTCTATGCCTCGATCAGGTCCACATTGCCGTCCCGGCGCCGGACCAGCACCCGGACCGCCTCCGACGACGCATCGCGATACACCAGATAGTCGCGCTTGTCATCCAGCGCCAGCATCGCTTCGTCGATCGTCATCGGTTTGCCGTTTGACTTTGCCGTCGCCCGGACGACCCGTGCCGGCCTCGGCCCGCCCGGTGTCTCCTCCGGCGTCACCACTCCCAGCACCACTTTGGCCTTGCTCTTCCGCGCCCCCTTCAACACAGGCTCCACCAGCGCTTCCGGAGCCATGTCCGTCTTCGCCACCCGCGTCGGCGTCTCCCGCTTCTGGTCCCGGAACTTCGTCCGGACCTTCAACGCCTGCTTCTGGACCTTGTCCACGGCTTCCATCAGCGCCGTGAACTGGTCGGCGCCGGCCGCGGCGCCCACCAGCGCCTGATCATAGTACTTCAGGCGCACCTCCGCGAGCTGCTGGTGGCGTTCGTAGCCCAGTTTCACCTGGGCCGCCTTCTCGCCCCGCTGCTCCAGCAACTTCGAAAGCTTGCCGAACTGCATGGCCAGCTTCCTCTCCTGCGTGGGCGTCAGCTTCTCCTGTTTGCCGGTAAAGGTGATTTTCATGGCAGTGCCTTTCTGAATTCACCACGCGGACCAGCCATCCGGAATCGAGACTAATTCCGGACTCTCCGGTGGTGGGTGGAAGGAATCTTCAAATCCTCCCGATACTTGGCGACCGTTCTCCGGGTCACCTGGATGCCCTGCTTTTTCAGCTGGGCAGCAATCTGATCGTCGGTCAGGGGCTTCGCGGGGTCCTCCTCGTCGATCATCTTCTTCACCATCCGCTTCAGCGTCTGCAGCGGGATCGCCGAACCCGAAGGGCCCTGCACCGCCTCGCTGAAGAAATAGCGCAGTTCAAACACCCCCTGCGGCGTGTGCGCGTACTTGCCCGCCACCGCCCGGCTGACCGTCGACGGATGGACTCCAATCTCCTCCGCGATGTCCTTGATCATCATCGGCCGCAACTGGTCCAGCCCGTCCTCCAGAAACTCTCTCTGGCGTTCCACAATCGACTCGCACACCTTCAGAATCGTCTGCTTCCGCTGCTCGATGTTCCGGATCAACTGCAACGCCGACGCGAAGCGCTCCTTGATGTAGTTCCGCGTGTCCTTGTCGGGCTCCTGCTCCCGGTCCAATAGCCGCCGGTAACTGCCATTGATCCGCAGTTGGGGCAGATCCTCGTCGCTCAGCGTGATCAGGAAGCTGTCGCCATCCTTGGTGATGTAGACGTCCGGAGCCACCTGCCGTGCGCCGGGGCCGGAATACTTGATCCCCGGCTTCGGATCGAGGTGCCGGATCACGTCCAGCGCGGTTTCGATGTGCTCCTGCGGCCGTCCCAGAACCCGCGACAGCTCTTTCACGCTCCGCGATTCCACCAGTTTGAGGTGCTTCTCGACGATCTGCCAGGCTACGCCCCCGCGCCCGTTGCGGCTTTCCAACTGCAGCAACAGGCACTCCTGCAGCGAACGCGCCGCGATCCCGGCCGGTTCGAGGCTCTGTACCGCCGCCAGGGCTGCTTCCAGCACCGGCATCTCGATCTGCTCCGCCACGGCAATCTCCTCGAGCGAACTCGACAGATATCCGGTCTCTTCCAGATTGCCCAGAATGGCGTCCGCGGCGTTGCGGACCTCTTCATCCAGCACCAGCAGGCTCAACTGCGACCGCAGGTGCTCGGTCAGTGTGACCGGAGACGACAGGAACGCCTCGAAAGTCGGCTTGTCGGGGTCTTCGTTGCCCTGACTGCGGAAGCCCGGATCCATCCACTCGTCGAAGTAGGAGCCGAAGTCGATCTGGTCGAACGGATCGAGAGTCTGCGCCTGGTCGGCGGGGGCGCCTGTATCCGCCGCCTCCGCGGCCGCACCCGGCGCTCCAGGATCCATCTCCGCCTCGAATCCCGATTGCGCGGCGGCCTCTTGCGTCATCCGCAGGACATCGGCATCGGCCGGGTCCGGCGCACGCTCGGCTTCCAGGAGGGACTGGACCTCGGCCGGCGTCAATTCCTCGCCGCCCTCTCCGAGATCTTCCAGAACCGGATTCTGGGTGATCTCCTGAGAGATGAGTTCACGCAGTTCGAGACGGTTCAGTTGCAGGACCGTCACCATCTGCACGAGGCCAGGCGTGAGGATCTGTTTCTGCTTGACCGCGATCTGGAGTCTCGGTGACAGCAGGCTCATCTGCCCTCATCATAGCACCGGCGATCCGGAATCCAGGCTACCGAAAATGCTGTAGTCACAGCCCGGTGGACCCCCAATCGAAGGCCGGACCGACATCGAACTTGTCCGCCCGGAAGTTCTGGTGCGCGGCCACCCCGCGGAAGTCCTTGAAGTAGCCGGAGGGGTCCGACTGCTCCCGCTGAGCCAGGGACGGCAGGCGTTTGGGGATCGAAAAGCGTTGCCGCAAGTGGTCCACCAGCGGGCCGAGTGCGGCAGACTGGGCCGGCGTGTAGGCGGCATAATACTGGAAGCCGCGGTACGACTTCTTGACATACTTGTCCGCTTCATCGAGACCGCAGAAGCGCGTGCGAAAGTCGTTCGGCCACCAGTGGAGGGCGCCGTCACGCTCCTTCAGGGGGCCGACATTGACGATCTCAATCCCGACTGAGCGGCGGTCGTGCCGGAAGTTCTGGCTGGCCGCGCCCTTGATGCCCAGATGATACGCCCAGTAGCGCGGGTCAAACAGTTCGTAGATCGTTCCGTCCAGATCCAGAATGTAGGCGGTGGCGACGCGGGCGTCGGTCGCCATCCAGGAGGCGAAAGCGCCGGAAGCCGTGGAACCGGCCGTGAAGTGCACGATGATCAGGTCTTTATCGGTCTCCTCGTGCATGTATTGCGATGGTGGAAGAGCAAACCGGTCTCGATTCACTGCAAGCGCGGCGGGCGCCGGCGCCGGGGGCGGGGCAGGCGGCGGTTCAGGGTGCTCACGAGTGTCCGTGGACATCCCCGGGACCTTCAGCACCTGCCCCACGCGGATCCTGTTGGCGTCCCGGATGTCGTTGACTTCGATCAACAGGTGCAGCGGCACGCCCAGACGGCGGGCAATCGCTGAAAGGGTATCTCCGGACTTGACTGTATATGTAGGCATCGCTTCCTCCTGCTTGCCGTGAATCCCCAAATCATACCGGAATCTTCACCTGTGTGGAGGTATTTAACCTCCGGCGTTCCAGACGTTCGCGGCGGCGGCGCACTTGCCGGGACTCGGGCTCTTGTTTTGTTGGAGTTGCTGGGTTCGTTCCTTCGGTTTTTGGT
>ERZ761609.2979-NODE-2979-length-11648-cov-48.543173_pt1 | contig 11648 bp, 16 predicted proteins | sample MGYA00511163_ERZ761609 | MGnify/ENA primary metagenome ERZ761609 (study PRJEB28899, sample SAMN02445070) | bioreactor sludge metagenome | biome: EBPR sludge | place: Australia: Brisbane, Thorneside Wastewater Treatment Plant | collected 2011-12-16 ... | reverse complement strand
GAGGAGGCGGCGTAGGGGTGGGGGTGGGGGGCGGTGAGGGCCAGCGAGGCCTATAACTAACCTACTTGCCAAACAATAACCAACTAGGTTAATCTGGCAGCAGTGGAGAAACGAACGCCGCACTGCAAGCTGGTGGTCGTCAAGACCCTGGTTGCGGCGGGCAAGGTCCGCGCCACCGTTTCGGCGCTCGCTGGCGGCGCGGCCTTGGGCTTCAGTTTCGAGGAGATCGTCGCCGTCGTCGTGGCGCTCACGATGAGGGACTTCTACAAGAGCATGACAACGCACGCCGATCACCGCATCTGGCAGGACGTCTACCGCCCGAAGACTTCGGCCGGCGAGACCTACCTGAAGCTGACGGTCATCGACGATGTGCTGATCGTCTCGTTCAAGGAGTTATGAAAAAGGGAGCAACGACCATGAAGTGTCCATCCTGCGGAGGGGCAAAACTGGTGCGCGACACTCGCGACATCCCATACATCTACAAAGGCGAAACAACCACCATTCCGGCCGTACGCGGCGAGTTCTGCCCTGCCTGCGGAGAAAGTGTGCTCGCCGCGGCTGAATCTTCCCGCGTCAGCGCGGCCATGCTGGAGTTCAACAAGCAGGTAAACGCCTCCATCGTCGATCCCGGCTTCATCGCGCGTGTCCGGAAGAAACTCGCGCTCGACCAACGCCAGGCGGCGGCGATCTTCGGCGGCGGCGTCAATGCATTTTCGCGCTACGAGAATGGCAAGACCAAACCACCGCTCGCACTGGTGAAACTTCTCATGCTGCTCGACCGCCACCCCGACCTGCTCAATGAGGTCCATCCTGGGCAATAGCGCGGCGTCCAGTTCCCTTCGCGCCATCAGGGACCTGTTGAACTCCCGCAAGGAACGAGAGAAGGTTGCCGTGCTTCTGTGACCCGCGACCCCTCCGCTAAGCCGATTGCCGAGAACGCTGGGACTGCTCGTCCACGTGCCGCCTGTTGACTTGGCGCTTCACCGTTCAAGAACTCTGCGCGTGCAGCGTTAATCCACCCCGACCAAAGCGGAAACAGCGAGTGCGCGGGGCAAACCGGGCATCTGGCCTTTGGCCCCAACGGCCCAGAAATGTCTTTCATCCATCGGCGTCGAGCCGTAACGTGCCTGCCACCTACTCCTCATCCCAGCGCACGGGAAGCGCTGGCGCAATAGCCGGCGCCTCAGCCTCGGCTTGCCCGCGCAACTCTCGAGCGACCGCGGGCGCGGGTGGGATACAGACGAATGTGTTGCCGGTCTCAGGGACGCGTCAGGGAGGCAATCCGTGGTTTGGGGATTTCGTGTACCGTCCCCGGAACCCCCGGAACCCCGGAACCTCCGGAACCTCGGGAGAGTCCGTTTCCGGAGCCGCCGTTGTATTTGTTGGAGCGGGAGTTGACGGAGAAGGTGGCGGCTTAGGGGGTGGTTGAGGTGCGGGTGCGCGGGAGGAGCGAGGGGGTGTGTGCGGAGGGCGGCGCGGTTCTTGGGGAAAGGTGGAGCGGTGGCGTTCCCGATTGCGCCGATTACCTTGGTGGCAGGGTGCTCAAAAGTGTCAGTGTGTCCCCGCGACCCTGCAACCAAATCGCTTTTCACGTTTTTCAATTCGCTCTTTACTTTCTCCGCTCTTTACTTTCTCCTTGACAAACCTCTACTTTGGAGTAGACTTTTCGCATGGCCAGAGGGCAAAGTGTAGTCGTTGCGACGATTCTTTTGGGTGTCTTCGCGTTCGCTGTTCCCGCGCAGCGAATCTACAACAGGTCGCAAGATGACCGGGCACAAGAAACCTTGAAGCTCGCCAAGGAAGTAACAGCCGAGGGAATGTTCACGAGGGCACTGCAGAACCTAGATGAGGTGATGCGTATCCGAAAGGAAGCCGTCTTCTCGCAAGCGCAAGCGCAAATGCGCGCAGATATGTCGAGTTGGGAGACTTGGGAGGACATCAGCCAGTCGGTTGCAGCGATTGAGGGACACTTCGGCACGGAGCCGGATAGCAAGGACATCGCAAAGGCCATTCAGGAGTTGAAGCAGAGTCGCGAGGAGACAGCTCAGGCCTCGGCCGCGCTCAAAGCGAAGGTCCGCGCTGAGCAAGAGGGCGGTGCGCTCGCCGTCGCGGAAGCCGGCCTCGACACACTGGATGCATTGGATGAAGTGGTCGAGAGCCTGCTCGCTCGCATCAGCAAAAATGAGCTTTCTGGCCAAGCCAGTATGGACGCGGCGAGGAAGGCGGCAGCAGCGTTGAAGGATCTGAAAAAGTCGATCACTGCGGCGCAGGCCAAGTTTCCAAAGCGGGCGAGCGTCCTTTATCTGGAAACGCAGTTGGAACTCTTGGGCCAAGAGATTGCGTACATCCAGCGTTTAGCCGAAATCGTGGAGAGGCGTGAAGCTGAAACGAAAGATACGGCAAGCCTACTGCGAGGCATAAGGAACTCACTCGATTGCATTAGCAAGGCCCCGTCCTCTGATGAAGACTGCAATCTGAAAGGACGGTACGCGCAACGGACGATTGCCGACAGCTTGCGCGAACAGGCGGATATCATAAAGCGCGATCCAGCGAATGAGAATGAGAAGCTTAATCTGGGCGAAATGCTAGCAACGCTCTATTCCGCTGGTGCTTTGGCGGCACGTGGTAATACTGCGCAGCGCCTGGCGTTGTATCGAGAAACATTGGAAGCGCGAGCACACTCGTTGCGGAGGGCCTCCGTGCTGGCGGCCATGCACGAACGCATTGTCGCCAATGGCGCCCAGCGATTAGCTCTCTATTACAAAGGCGGCGTGAAGCCAGAGAGTCTGGCGCAACTCATACAGGCGCTCGCGACGGCCGGCATCATACCGGCGATTGCACTCAAGTGAGGTTACCCACGATGATGCGATTGGTGTTGCTATTGTCCGTCGCCGTGCTCCTCGCCGGATGTTCTGATAAGCAGGCGAGAGAGTATGCTGCGGAACTCGCGAAGGTGCTGTCCTCTTATCAGAAGCAGACTGCCGCGAAACTCGCCGACGAACAGAAGCGTTACGTCGCCGAGGCCAAACAGGTCGTGCGGGAAACGGATGTGTTGATGTTCGACACGCTCCGCATGAATCGCAATCAGGCAGCTTCTTCAGTGGTTTTCCAGGACCTGGTGTCCGGCCGCACGGGACCGGAACAGGTGCTGCGAACCCTCGTCCCACAGTACGCGCAATCCGATTTCGAGAAAACGAAAGCTTTATTCGACCGGGCCGATGATGCTTATCTGGATCATCTCAGAAGAATGAATGATCTCCGGATGGAGCAGGTGAAGATCGGTGCACTACAGGATGCATTGGAGGGGCTTGCAAAGAAGCCGAACTTCGGTGATTTGGCAAAGAACTACACGACGTTCGCAAGCGAACTCGGCAGTGCGCTGGCGGTAGAAGCATGCCAGAATGCCGCGGATTCCATCGAGGCGTTGAACGCGCGTAGCGGAAAGATTCAGGAAGAGCTCGCAAAGGCTCCCTCGGAAGAACAATCGGCGATCAAGGAGCGGCTTGACTCGGTGAAGGCCGACATTGCGGTGCGTACGAAGATTCGGGATGCAACGGGCAAGTTTAGGTCTGGAAAGTGTGAGAACTGACATGACAGCGGATGAGAGGATCAAGTTGCTGGAGAAGGCTCGAGAGGCCGGCAAAATGGTAGAGGCTGAGATCGAGAGTCGAAACGCGCGTGACATCAATCCGTTCCGGCAGAGGCAACGGGAACCTGCGCTACAGCGGGCACGGGCAGTTATCTCGGATTGCGATCGTGCGATTCGCGACTTGCAAGCCACGCAGACCGCAGTTGTGCTTTCGGCCGATGTCTTGGCGCGACTGAACGAACTCGAGGCGAGCCTGGATAGTGCGATCGCCTCGAACGGCTTTGCAAACTTGGCGGTCTCGGTGCTGGCGAGAGTGGTAGAACGCGCACGGGAAGTTCAGACCAGCTTGGCGTAGCGTAGGCATCTTTGGGCTGAAGGGTCGCGGTACGCTGGCACTTTTTCAGCCCACACGATGCCGGGGTTCTATCCCTGTTGGGCCCTGGGCGCGGAGAAGGGGAGTGGTTTGGCGACGCGCTGCAGCGCAGGGACAACGCGATCTCCTGGCACCGGGCGCGGGAGTTTCATGCGGCTTCGAGGGGGATTAGCTCGTCCTTGCCGTAGTGCATCTGCACCAAGCGGGGGCGGCTCTCAGCGTCCTTGAAGTGCAGCGAGACCGCTTCGACGAGGTTGGTGCGGAGTTCGTCCCAGGTGGCGCCCTGGGTGAAGATGGGATGACCTAACGCGCGGGCGAAGCAGCCGCATTCCTCCGCATCGCGAATTTCGAAGCTCAGTTCCACAGACTCAAGATACCCGAAGGGATCTGGCGGGGGACCGCGGCGCTCCGTAGTTGGGGCGGCCACGATCCCCTCAGCGCGCCTCTTGTCTGCACCGAAGGCCGGATGTAGGATCGGGGTAGAACGGCGTCCCCAATAGGAGCCTGGTAATGAGCTCTGTCCTCGGCGGAGTGAGCATGCGCGTGCGATGGGGATTCCTGGGCCTTGTTTCGGGATTGTTGTCGTGTGCGATGGCGGATTCCAGACTCATTTACCTCGCACGCGAGCAGAAAACGGTGGATCATATTGTCTGGCCTGGACTGGTGTTTGCGCTGGTGGTCGTCCTCCCGATGTCGCGCTGGGCTGGAGATAGCTGGCTGCGAACCGTGGCGGCGCTCATCGCCAGTTCCGTGGCCTATCCGATTGCCTGGCGAATCGCCACTCTGTCGCTCCGCAGTTCAGCACCCGTCATGATTGCCTCGTTTGCATTCGCTGGATTCCTGGGTTCATGCGCGCTGGCGAGCGTGTGTTTGTACGGGCGGCCACATTGGCTGAGGGCGGCTATTGCCACCGTGATTCTTGGCACAGCCGTGGGCGGGCTTATGGGAGCACATCTGCGTAGTACGACAAATATTCTGTCCGCTGGTGATGTGCTGGGTCTGTATATGGCACTGTGGCAGGTTGCAGTAGGCGCTTCGCTGGGTCATGCTATTGCCCAGAATTTTACGCCTCGCAGTAGAGGGGGCTCGCGCTGAATGCTGAACATTGGAGCTGCGGGGAAAACCGTTTGAACAGATAGGACACGAGGGGAAGGCCTTGTCGTCGAAGCCGGCGAAGCGGCTCTGGTGGTTGGCCACCATCTGCGGCTCGAATGTGCCATTGCGATCCCGGGGTGCTGCGATTTCGGCTTGGCCGAACACGCTCTTGATGGTCTTCCGCGCCGCCCCGCTGCGGGAGTTGCCGCTGCTCCGGCCTGCGGGGCCGTGCTACTCGTGACCGAGGTGATGGGTCAGGCCAGCATTGAGCGCCCGCTGGGCCAGGGCGCGGGTCAACTGCTTGAGCAGCCCCTGCCCGCCGATCAAATCCTCCGGGCTCCGGCAATCGCCCAAAAGATTGCCGATCAACTCATTGTCAATTGCCATTCGTCAGTTCCTCTCAGTCCAGGGGAACCGACGCTTACACAGAATTCAGGACACCCTCCGCCCTGCCGCTGCCCGCGAAAGCACCCAATCCACCAACAGCGCCACGCCGACTCCTACCGCGTTCGCCACATAATCGGCCGGATCGTAGGTGTTCGCCATCACCCCGAACCCATCCATCGCCTCGAACAGACTCACCACCGTCAGCGCCACAACCGCCGTCACCAGGCTCCTGGGTCTCAGGCGGGAACATGGATTGGCCACCACAAAGTAAACCGCAAACGACGCGGCCACATTGCCCCCATAGCTGTGGACCAGTTCCCCTTGCGGCCCGGCGTAGCCCGCCTTCATCACCAGACCGGCCGCTCCCAACACTGCCAGCACTGCATTCCGCACCCGGAACGGAACTCCGGCTCCTTCGTCCGCAACCGTCTTCATCACAACACCCTCCCCCGCCTAACATACAACTCATTCCCGCGCACGGGAAGAGCTGGCACTATAGCCGGAGCCTCAGCCTCGGCTTGCCCGCGCAACTCGCGGGGGACCGAGGGCGCGCGGGGGATGAAGACGAAGGTGTTGACGGTATCAGGGGTGCGTCAGGGAGGCAATGCTCGGTTTGGGGATTTTGTGTACCGTCACCGAAATCTCGCGCGCGCCTGGAGAGGAAAGGGCAGATGGTTGGCGGTAATGATCTGTTGATCGCGGCACAGGCTATCTCCCTCGGCTTCACCCTCGTCACCGCCAACAAACGCGAGTTCGCCAAGCTGCAGGGCCTCCGGTGCGAGAACTGGCTGGGTCAGGTTTGCTCCTGCATTGGGGACTGGCGCCGGGGTAAGCTCGACCGCCCTGGCGGAGGGAAAGTGCAGCAGTCTGCTGCACAATTGGGGGCCGACAGGATCCCGTCTCCGAAACGCGGAACGCCGAAACGTTGAAACCCCGAAACCCAGAAACCGAGGGGCCGGCAATCGTAAAGCCTCGGCTCTGCAGGAGGATACTTCCTTGACGGACTCCAAGCGAGGCGTCGGGCCTGACCGCTATCCTTGCCTGTCAATCTCTTCAGCCGCTGCCTCCGCCGCGGCCTTCCTGGTGGCCTCTTCCTCCGCTTTTTTGGCTGCCTCCTCCTCCGCCTTCCTGGCTGCTTCCTCCTCCGCCTTCGTGGTGGCCTCCGCCACGGCCTTCTTGGCTGCCTCCGCCGCCGACTTCTTCGCCGCCTCGTCCGCACCTGGCGCCGGCGGTTCAGCCTCATCCTGCTTGGCCCGCCTTACCAGCCGGTCGAGCGCATCCGGCACGAACTTCTCCGCGAATCCGGCAATGAACGACCACAGGAACAACAGCGCGTAGTCCACGCTCCGCTCCGGCAGCAACGAATTCATGAACGTCCATTTGTTCGGTGCTGCTGCGCCCGTCGTGGCCATCGTCAGTTTCACGAACTTCGGGAATATCACGCCCTCGAAGACCCCTCCGACGAATAGCAACAGTAGGACCAGCGCGAAAATGCCCCCCAACATTGGCGAAAAGTACAAAATCGACTTCGTATTCCGCAGCGTGTGAATACTCGAAAGCGGGTCGCCGCCGGTCGGGATATCCCCCAGCCGGATCGTCGCGCTCACCGTCCCTCCGATCATCCCGGCGTAGACGACCGTCGCCAGCAAACCCAGAAATGGCTTGTCCTGGGTGCGGGTCATCCACAGCACCACCCCCCAGATGATCGTCGTTAGCACCACCACCCACATCGCCCGATGAATAAACCGCATCCGCAATCGCTCCCGGATCGGGCCGAACACATAGGTCCAGTGAAGAAATCTCAGGTAACTCTTCACTTGGGCGCGAAGCCGCGGGATCTCCGAATCCGGGATTTCATCGTTCAATTCTGGCCCGGGACTGGATCCGCCGAGTTCCACATACTTCGCCCGCAGTCCCGGGGCCCGCGCCTTCAATTCCTCCTTGCTCGCCATTTCCATCAACAGGAGGTCCATTTCCAGCACGTCCCCGCCAGTCAACTGCGAAGGATCCGACGTGTACCTGGCCACAATCTCCAGCGCCTTCTGGCGCGCCCTGTTGGCCTCGGCAGTATCGTTGGCGTTCACCTCAAATTCGGCCTTAAGTTGCTCAAAAAGCCGCAGTTCATCTTCTTCCAGGCTCCGCTTTGAGAGCCCGGGAATGTATCTCATCAACCCTTCCAACATCCCCATCCTCCATTACGGCAATTCACTTTGCACCTCCAAACGGCTCTGATTCTGAACTCATCTCCAAGGAAAAACAAGCCATCTTTTTCCGGGGTTATGGGGACGCACACTCCATCACTTTGATCCTTGGATGGCGGTGGAGCGGGTGGATGGTTTCGGCTTTGGGCCGCGTTTATTGAGGCGGGATTCGAGTTCAGCGAGGAAGGATTCATCGCCCACCCTCCTCACCGCTAACGAACGCGAGTTCACTCCTGAATTGGGGGCTGGCGATGTGGAGAGCTCGAACGCCCTGGCGGAGGGAAAGTGCAACAGGTTGTTGCACAATTGAGGGCCGACAGGATCCCGTCCCGGTTTGGCCGAGGAGCACGCTGCCCGCGCGGCTCAATCAACCCCGAGGCGGGTCACCGTTTCGCCGGCCGAATAAACCGTGGCGTGCCCGGCGTCGCCGGCACCCCGAGCCATGCCGCCGCCATCTCGATGCGTGCCAGCGTGGCGATTTCGGCATCGGGGATTCTCTCGAGGAAAGTCTCTGCCTCACCGCCCAGCAGATGGGCCGCCCGATAAAAGATCGCGCGAAACGCCACCGCCGAGGGCCACAGGGGACGGGGCGCCAGATTCGGTTCCCGTGCATCGGTGTCCGTTTCGTACAGCCGCCGTGCGTCCTCCAGGCCCTTGAGCAGATACTCGCGCGCAAGCGCTTCGTCCTTCGCCCGCTGTGCGGCGGTCGCCAGCGTCGCCCACCCCGAGGCACGCGCTCCCTCGTCCTTCAATTCGCCCAAGGCCGCGGCGCACTTCCGGACCACGCTGAGCATCGCTCCGGGTTCCTGCGCGTTCTGATTCATCGCGATGGCGCCGTAGGAGCGCACTGCCAGCCTGGCAGCCGGGATCTGTCGCGCCGCTGCTATCGCGCGGTCCGGATCGCTGCGAAGATACGTCATCACCTCCTGAAACTTCATCGTCTCCACGGCCAGCCTCTGCATGCGCGCCCGGGCCGCCGCCGCGTCCTCGCCCGGCTGAATGGTTCCCAGTGTCGTGACCGCCTCGCCGTTCACATCCATCGTCTCCCGCCCCCGGGGAAACTGCTCCAGGGCCGCGCGCAGTTCCGCGCGCTCCCCCTTCATCCGTTCCAGCAGGTCCGGGTCCACCGACAACGCCAGATCCGCCAGACTGAACAACGCCACCTCCTGCGGTTCCGTCAGATGGACCGTTCCCTTCGCCGTCGTCATCGTCATCGACGTGCGCCCCAATCCACGCCCGTCCAGCGCCGCCCGCACCATCGCCCGTACCGCCGTCTCGAACGTCTGCGCGCCCATGGCTCCCTTTCGCCCAGGCCGGTACCGCCGCACAAGGCGCTCCATCGCCGCCAGGTTGGGGCTCTGAGTGAACGCCCCCAGCGTCTGCGCGAACCACAAATCGCGCCTCGGGTCCTCCGGCGGGAGCGCCTTCAACAGAGCCGGCAACGCGTCGTAGGGGAACGCCCCCGCCATTCCGTAACGCCCGATCACCTCCTCCGCCCGTTCCAACTTCTGCTCCGCGACCAACCGCTCCACGATCGCCTCCAGCGCGCCCGTCCGTGGATCGTCTTCATCCGCGGGCAGCGGCGTCAGCACGCCCATCGCCGCGATCGCCGCTTCAAGATCCACCTTGGCCAACTCCCGCACCGCGAGCGCCTGAAACTCCTCGCGCACCCGCGCACTGTTCGAGGTCGGCAGCACAGCCGAGACCGCCAGGGCCTGTTCGATCAGTTCCTTGGCCCGCGCCTTGTCCCGCGATCCCTCGACAATCCCCAATTGCAGCAAGGCCCCCGGTTGAAATTCGGCCGATCCGGCCCCCACCATCCCCGCGGCCGCCTCCAGATACTCAGCCGCCTTCTTTTTCAGGTCTCCATCCGCGCCAGGCAAACCAACCGCCAGCGCCAGCAACAGGAAAGAGGTTTTCATGCAAGAATGCGCTCCTCGCGTCCACATTTCAAGACACCAAACCCGCGACGGAAGTGCCCGAACTCCTCCGGCCGCTCGCCAGCCAGCGCAGCCGACACGCGTGCCGGCAATTCATTCCTGGGTCCAGAATCTCGGAGACGGGGTACCGCGCCGGCCTGAGCTGTCCCGATCCTGCCCGATGCCGCCTCAGTCGCGCAAACGGGGAGGGGATGCGCTGACACTTCTTCGCCCACACGAAGCCGAGGCCTTTTCCCAGTTGGGCCCTGGACGCAGAGAAGGGAAGCGGCATGAGCGGCCGCTCCCCTTGCATTTCGTCGCGTACTGAATGAGCAGCGGGTTCAGTAGGGCTTCAGGATCCCTCCCATCGTGTCCAGCGCATTCGCGGCGGCGGGACTCGCGGTTGGCGGCCGTTGGCGTTCCGCATCGGCCACGGCATCGCGGTAGGCCTTGATCGCGGACTCGGCCCCCTGGCGGTCGCCCGCCGCCAGCGCCTTCTGCGCCTGATCGAGCAGAATCCGAAGTTGGACCGAGAGCCGCGCGTCCGGAATCTGGTGGTCTGTCGCGCCCACTGCGGCTGACCACAGGATGGCGTCGGACGGGTTCACCGATTCAGCTTCCTGGCGCGAGATGCCCGGCAGAGCGTCCCACTTCTCGCGGTTGACGCCCAACTGCATCGAGCGGGCGATGCTGTCCCAGAGCCCGGCGCCAATCGCCTGAACCGGTGCGCTCGACCCCAGCCGCGGCAGGCCCTGGCGGATGCTTTCGAAGGTCATCTGTCCGCCGATGAGCAGGTCGTTGCTGACCACGGAAGCCGATGGCGAGTTGATGGCCGGGACCACCTGTTTCATCAATTCAATCCGCTGCGCGTTGGTTGGCGCCAGCCGGACGATGCGGGCCGCGGCCGAGGCGAAGTCCGCAGCAAGGCTATTGACCATGGCGGCGCGGCCGGCGGCGGACCCGGGCGTCGGCACCCATTGGATATTGAGGCGTCCGTCGGCGGTGCCGTTGGCCAGGGCGGTCTCCGTGCCGGTGACGCCGGGGACGGGCGTCATGGCCAAGCTCCAGGTCTTGCCGTTCGCAACGTAGGACGATGCCTGGAATCCATCCATCCGCCCGTCCTCGGGGAGCCCGGCGGCGCTGGCGGCTTCCGCGAAGGTGGCCGGCAGACGGCCAAACTTCGTCTCGTAGTTGTGGAGGGCGATGCCCATCTGCTTCAGGTTGTTGGTGCATTGCGATCTGGCGGACGCCTCGCGGACCTTCTGGACCGCGGGGAGCAGCAGGCCGATCAGGACCGCGGTCGTCCCAATCACGACTATCAGTTCGATGAGGGTGAAGCCGGCTTCACGTCGATTCTTGTTCATGGTGTAGGTTCTCCTTTGATCTGTTCCAGGGTTGCCTCCCGGAGGAGATCAGCCTGTACACCAGGGAGAGTGTAACCGCGGCCGCGAATCGATCAGGGCTTGGGCGAATTTTTCAGGAAATTGGCGGTCAGGGCTGTGCTCCGGCGAGCATCGCGTTGCTGACCTCTGTGATGATGGCGCGCCACGCGCCTTCGAGTTCGTCGTCGAACTCATATTCCATCGCGTGGCCGAAGGACCAGAGCAGGGCCTGCTCCACGGTGGCGTAGTGCTGGGGCAGGACGCCATAACCCGCGTGGCGCCGGCCGAGTTCACGCAACACCGGATCAAGCGATTCGAGGCGGTCGAGGTGATCGACGATTACCGACAGCATCTCCATCAGCTTCCGGCCCTGGCTGGCCAGGTCGTGGCGGAACATTGGCCGCAAGCCGGGCTGCAACTCGAACAGGCGCCCATAGAAGAGCTGAGAGAGTGGACCGGCGACTTCCCGGATCACCGGGAAGCTCTCGCGGACCTTCTGCTTCTGGCGCGCCGTCATTGCAGAGTCTCCAACGCTTTTTCCACCACGAGCAGTTCGCGGCGGTGGAGGTCGGAGAAGCTCGGATGCTTCTCGAGTTCGCGGTAAGCCGCAAGGCTCTGCTCGAGCCAGTTCCGTGCCTCTGCGCGGTCGGCGGGCAGATCGGAAGAGCGTCGTGTAGGGAAAGAGTGTAGATCTCGGTGGTC
>ERZ761609.2978-NODE-2978-length-11649-cov-32.827583_pt1 | contig 11649 bp, 5 predicted proteins | sample MGYA00511163_ERZ761609 | MGnify/ENA primary metagenome ERZ761609 (study PRJEB28899, sample SAMN02445070) | bioreactor sludge metagenome | biome: EBPR sludge | place: Australia: Brisbane, Thorneside Wastewater Treatment Plant | collected 2011-12-16 ... | reverse complement strand
TTCGGCGGCGGCCTGCTGCTGGAGTTCAGCCCGCCGCAAGCGCGGGAAAGAGTGCTGGAAACCACCGGCCTGAGCCGGGTCATGGAGCGCGCGGGACAGAAAGCCGCCGCCCGCCAGGCGCCAGCGCCGGTGGAAAAGGCGGAGGAGCCGCCCGCGTGGCGGCGGCTGATGAACGCCGGGTCCGGCGCGGCCATTCCGCTGCTGCTGGTGGTGACGCTCGGCGTGGCGCTCACACGCGGCGTGAAGGTTTACGAGGAGTTCGTCGAGGGCGCCAAGGAGGGCTTCGCGATGGCGACGCGCATCATGCCCTTTCTGGTGGCGATGCTTGTGGCGCTGGCCGTTTTCCGCAGCTCGGGCGCCCTGCTGATTCTGGAGATGATCCTGGCGCCGGTCCTCGCATTCGCCGGCTTCCCCATGGATCTGCTGCCCCTCGCACTGATGCGGCCGCTGAGCGGCAGCGGATCGGTCGGCGTGCTCAATGAAATCCTCACCCTCCCTGAGGCGGGCGAGACCCTCAAGTTCACCGCCGCCATCATGTTCGGCTCCACGGAAACCACCTTCTATGTGCTCGCCGTGTATTTCGGCTCCGTCGGCATCCGCAAAATCCGCCACGCCATCCTCGCCGGCCTCGCCGCCGATGCCGTCGGCATCATCATGTCCGTGGTCATCGGCAGGCTGATGTTTGGATGAGCCGGCAGCAGCGCCGGGGAAGGCTGGAGGCGGGGAGTCACTTCATGCCCAGCACGCGCAGGAGGAAGGCGTATGTGTCGGCGGTCTCCTCGATGACTTTTTTCAGCGCCGTGCCCGCGCCGTGGCCGGCGCTCGTCTCAATGCGGATGAGCACGGGCGGGCCGTCTTTGGCCTGGCACTCCTGGAGGCGCGCGGCGAATTTGAAGCTGTGCGCGGGCACCACGCGGTCGTCGTGGTCCGCCGTCTTCACGAGTGTGGCCGGGTAGCGTGTGCCGGGCTTGAGATTGTGCAGCGGTGAGTAGGCGCGCAGGGCTTTGAACTCGGCCTCGTTCTCGCTGCTGCCGTAGTCGCTTTTCCATGCCCAGCCGATGGTGAAGAGGTGAAAGCGGAGCATGTCCATGACCCCCACCGAGGGCAGGGCGGCTCCGAACAGCTCCGGGCGCTGCGTCATGCACGCGCCGACGAGAAGGCCGCCGTTGCTGCCGCCCTGGATGGCGAGCTTTGCGGGCGAGGTGAACTTTTCCTTTTGCAGCCATTCGGCGCAGGCGATGAAGTCGTCGAAGACGTTCTGCTTGCGCAGCCTGGTGCCGGACTGGTGCCACTCCGCGCCGTATTCGCCGCCGCCGCGCAGATTTGCCTGCGCGTAAATGCCGCCCATCTCCAGCCAGACCACGCGGCTGACGGAGAAGGCGGGTGTGAGGCTGATGTTGAAGCCGCCGTAGCCGTAGAGCAGGCAGGGGTTTTGGCCGTCGAGCTTGACGCCCTTTTTGTGGACGATGAACATCGGCACGCGCGTTCCGTCCTTGCTGGCGGCAAAGATCTGCCTCGTCTCATAAAGGGCGGGATCGAAGTCCACCCTGGGGCGCCGGTGCAGGAAGCTGCGGCCGGTTTCGACATCATAGCGGTAGATGGCGCCGGGTTCGGTGAAGCTGGTGAAGGCGTAAAAGATCTGCTTTTGATCCATGCGCCCGCCGAACCCGCCCACAGTGCCGATGCCGGGCAGTTCGATGGAGCGGATGAGCGCGCCGTCCAGGTCGTGCGCGCGCATTTCGGAGCGGGCGTCTTTGAGGTATTCGCAGAGGAGCTGGCCGCCGACGATGGACGCGCCCTCCAGCTTGTCCTCCTGCTGCGGGACGATCTCGCGCCAGTGGACGCGCTGCGGGCGGGAGGTGTCAATGGCGATGACGCGGTAACGAGGCGCGTCGAGATCGGTGCGGAAGTAGAAAAGCGCGCCGGCGTTGTCGAGAAAACTGTAGTCGGCGTCGAAGTCGGCGAGCAGCTCGACGACAGGCGCGTCCTTGTCCTTCAAGCTCCGGTAGAAGACGCGGTTTTTCGGGTCGGTGCCGTGCGTGACGGTGAGAATGAGGTAGGCGCCGTCATCGGTGACGCGGGCGTGCAGGCCCCAGTCAGGCTGGTCGGGCCGCTCATAGACAAGGAGATCGGCGGATTGCGGCGTGCCGAGTTTGTGGAAATAGACCTTCTGGTTTTTGTTCGCCTCGGTGAGCGCGGCGCCTTCTTTTGGCCGCGGATAGCGGCTGTAGTAAAAGCCGGAGCCGTCGCGCGCCCAGGACGCGCCGCTGAATTTGATCCACTCGAGCACATCAGGCCCGTCCCTGCCGGTGGCGATGTCTTTGACGCGGAACTCCTGCCAGTCGCTGCCGGCTTTTGACAGGCCGTAAACGAGGAAGCGCGCGTCACGGCTGGGCGCGGTGACGGTGAGGGAGGTGGTGCCGTCCTCGGAGAGCGTGTTGGGGTCGAGCAGCACTCTTGGTTCGGCGTCCGGGGAGTCGGCGGTGAGCAGCACGCCCTGGTTTTGCAGGCCGGAGTTGCGCGTGAGGAACCACCTGCCGCCCTCCTCCCAGGGCACGCCGAACCGCTCGTAATTCCAGAGCTTCTCCAGCCGCGCGCGGATGTCCCCGCGCCGGGGGATGGACTTCAGGAAATCAAAGGTGACGGCGTTTTGCGCCTTCACCCAGGCCTTGGTCTCCTCGCTGTTGTCATCCTCCAGCCAGCGGTAGGGATCGGGGATTTTGACGCCATGGTATTGATCCGTGACATCCTGCCGGAGGGTCCCGGGGTAGGCGATGGTCTGGGCGTGTGAGCTGAGAGCGGACATGAGGCAGAGAATGAGCAGGGCGCGCATGGCCGCGCATCATGCAGGGCGCGGAGGCGGGCGCAACATGCCGCCGCGGCGCGAAGCAAAGACGGCGGGGCCGCGGCGGAAAAATAATCCAGAGCAGAATTGACACTCTCGCGGCGCGGCGGCTATAGTTTAACTCTATGTTAAGGCAAATCATCGGACAACCCACTGAAGGAGCCAAGGAACCCGCGCGCACGCCTGCGGCACCAGCCGCCGAGCGCGCTCCGATCCTCTCCTCTCCCTCCGCCCCCGCGTCACAACCCCACCGCTCTGTCTCCTCATCCCCCAATATGACCTCCAGCAAAAACATCCTCGCCAACGACGTCGAGATCAAAGGCTCGATCAAATTCTCCCACGACCTCATCATTGACGGCAAGATCGAGGGCGAAGTCCACTCCGACGGCAGCCTCACTGTCGGCGAGAACGCGCTCATCAAAGGGGAGATCAAAACCCGCTCCGTCATCCTCTTCGGCAAGGTCGAGGGGAACATCTCCGTCTCCGAGCGCTGCGAACTCAAGAGCAATGCCATCCTTGTCGGCGACATCGAGGCAGGCACGCTCTCCATTGAGGAAGGGGCCACTTTCATGGGCGCTTCCAAAGTCGGACGCAAGCCCGAGCCAAAGCCGGCTCCCGCAGGCGTGAACCGCCCCCCGCAACCCTGATTGAGCACCAAGCCCTGTGTTCACGGGTCTTTTCGGCAGGAAAAGCGACCGCCCCCCTCCACCCAAGAATCAAATCGAGGTGGAGTGCCCGGCGTGCGGCGCTTATCAATACGAGCCGAAAATGGTGGTCTCCACCTTCTGCCGCAAGTGCGGCGTCCATCTCACTGTCACCAAACGCGGTGTGACCGCCTCCAACGCCACCCGCTCCGGAGTGGGAATGCCCGACCCCTGGGCGAAGGAGGCTGCTCACGCTCCGAAACCGCCGGAAAAACCCGCTTCATCACCCGCCACTGAGGCCGCCCTCGTCATGGACGAGACCGCCGGCGAGTTGCGCCAGCCCGTCAGCGAGGACGAGGCCGCCGAGGGCGGTTTCGGCGTGTTCTTGAAACAGCAGCTTGCCGGAGCGCAGCCCGCGACCACCGGGCACAACGGCAGCCATGCTCCCGCGCAGGACGAACCCGCCGCGGAAGCTGAGCTGGTCCCCGCCGATGAAGCTGAAGAGGGAAGCGGCGCGGACGGCGCTGCGGTCAAACGCCCGCAGTCAAACTCCCCTCCGCCCACTCCCGCTCCGCCCCCGATGAACGAGGGCACTCTGCAAAAAATGCGGGACGCGGGAATCTACCGGAACCATTATTTCAAGGACGCGCACTGCTTTGAATGTGGCCACAAGTTCAAGGTCAACCGCTCCCTGCGCGCCGTCACCTGCGCCAACTGCGGCGCCGCGATCCCCATGGAGGATGTGGAGATCAACATGCTCACCGACCGCCCGATCAAGACCCGCGGCGATGTCATCATCCGCAAGCGCGGCCATGTCCGCGCGGAATACATCCAGTGCCGCGAGCTGCGCTGCTTCGGCACTTTTGAATCCAACGTCCAGGCCGAGGGCGATGTCGTGTTCCGCGCCAATGGCAGGATCACCGGCAGGATCGAATGCCGCCGGCTCATCATCGAAAAAGGCTCGGATGTCTCCCTGCTCAACGAAGCCCGCGCAGCGGAGATCGAGGTCCATGCCAAGGTCGCCGGCAGCCTGGTCTCGACAGGCCGCCTGCTCATCGGCGCCAACGGCTCTGTGGATGGCGATGTCACCGCGCGCTCCGTCTCTATTGAGCCGGGCGGCGAATTGAACGGCGCCATGAACATTCTCAGCGGCGTCATCAAAAACGCGGACTGAGTTTTGCCGCAGCGGCGTTTCCCCGCGCAATGAACGCCCGGACTGCCAGCGGTCTCCAAGCAGGAATGATCCGCTTCCTCACGCTCCTGCTCCTGCTCGCATCCTGCCACGCCAGCCAGGAGGAACAGGCCGCCGCCTCCCGCGCCCGCCTGCCCGATGACGGCTCCTTTGCCAGCCGGCTGTGCCTGGCCGCGCTAGAGCGCACGCGCCATCAAGTCCGCTACGACCCCGCCTACGTTCGCATCCCTTATCCTGGCGGTGACGTGCCTGCCGACACAGGCGTTTGCACCGATGTCGTTGTCCGAAGTTATCGCGCTCTCGGCATTGATCTGCAAAAGGAGGTGCATGAGGACATGCGCCGCGCCTTTTCCGCCTACCCGAAGAACTGGGGACTCACAGCTCCCGACACCAACATAGACCACCGCCGCGTGCCGAATCTCCAGACCTTCCTCAAGCGCCGGGGCGCGGCGCTGCCTGTCACGCAAAACGCCGCCGACTACCTGCCCGGCGACCTCGTCACCTGCACGGTGGCCGGACGCCTGCCCCACATCGCCATCGTCGTGCCCGCGCCCGACGACGGCCCCGAACCGTGGATCGTCCACAACATCGGCCAGGGCCCGCGCCTTGAGAAACGCCTCTTCGAGTTCCCCATCACCGGTCATTTCCGCTGGCGGGGGAAGTGAGGAAAAGTTTGTCCTCCCCTTCGGATGAATTATCCCATGCCCATTGAATCCGTGTGATCCGTGGATTTGACCCTGTCCCGGATTTATGATCCATGCATCCAGTCACTGCGTCAGCGCATCACCGCGCCTTCCGGGCAGACGAGGGCGAGGTAGGCGGCGACGCGGGCGCGGGCGGCGGTTTCGGCGGCGGGTATGGCATTGACTGCCTGCAAGATGAGAGCGCGAGTGCCGCGCGTCATTTCTCCGGCGCAGAAGAGGGTGTTGAGGTGGTCCACGAGGCGCTCGGGCTGGGCGGCGAGGGAGCGCTCGCGGCTGAGGTCTATGGGGAAGCGGTATTCCTCCCAGTAACTGAAGCCCTCCATCACCATCTGCCAGAGGCGGTTGGGAAAGGAGATGGAGGAGTAGCTGTCGGTGATCTGGAAAACGGGGCCGGCTTTGCCCTGCTGGGTGAGCAGTCCGGGGGCGCGGTAGTCGGGGCGGTAGAAATTGAAGACGCTGGGGGAGTAGCCGGGCTCCTGGCGGCTGTCATTGTAGAAGTCGTTCCAGTCCCACCAGAGGAGGTCCGGCACCTGCTTCATGCCAAAGGCACGGCCAAGGGCGATGGCGCGGATGACGGGTTCCTTGAGCCGGCCATAGTCGGCGGGACGGCTGGGGCCGCGCGCTTCGGGGTCGAGCAGGATGGCCCGGACGACGGAGAATAGATTGCCGCGCTGGCCGTAGTCGTCACTGGTGAAGACAGTGGCGACGCGTGCGACATAGGCGGGAGTGGGATTGTCAGTGACGAGGAACTGGATGAGCTGGCGGCTGACAAATGGGGCGGTGTTCGGGTGCTCGAAGAGGTGGCGGATGGCGTCCTGGATGTCGCGCATGGCCTCGGCGTGAGTGGGGGTGCGGGCGGGGATGACGAAGCCGTCGAGCAGGGTCTTTTTTCCGAAGTCGTGCCGGTCGGCATGCATGGTCATGGGTGTGGCGTAATCGGTCTCCGTCCAGCCGCCGCCGCCCCAGTAATGGCCGCCGAACCAGAGACCGGTCAGCACACGGGCGAGCTGGGTGATCTCGGCATTGGAGTAGGTGGGGATGGGCTGGCCCTGGCTGTCGAGCTGGCGGGTGCCGTCAGGATTCAGCCGCCACAGGCCGATGGTGAAGAGCTGCATGACCTCGCGGGCGTAGTTTTCGTCCGGATACTGGTTGATCTCCGGGCGGGCTTTTTGATTGCCGACATGGCTGAGGTAACGGCCCATGACGGGGTGGAGTGTGACCTCCATGAGGATGTCATGATAACTTCCGAAGGCGTGGCGGACGAAGATGTCGTAATAGTCGGCCATGCCGAGGCAGCGGTTCTCCAGATTGGCATCCCGGCGGGAGGTGACGAGGATTTGGGAAAGGGCAAAGGCCACGCGCTGGCGGAGCTGGTCCGGCCCCTGGATGGCGGCGCGGGCGAAGGCGGTCTTCATGTTGCCGCCGAAGAGGAAGGGATCGCGGTCCTCCCCGGCGACGACCTCGCTTCGGACGTAGTTTGGGTTGGCGCGCTGAGTCATCATGTCCTGCCAGATGGAGCGGATGTAGTCGGAGTGGAGGGTGGGCGATGCGGCGCGCTGGGCGTTGATCCAGCCTTCGAAGCCGAGCGACTGCACCTGCTCGATGTCCTCCAGCGTCGGGCCGAAACTGGCCTGGGTGAGGAAGCGCGCGGCCTGGCTGCGGGAGATGCCGCCGCCCGCGCCGCCGGGGAAGCCGCCTGCGGGCGAGGCGCCGTGGAGTTTTTCCAAAAGGGTGGCGTGGTCGCCGCTGAGGGCGGTGTCCGGCTGGCCGTCGTCATTGCTGTCCACAGGTGCCGGGGCGCGGGCGCTGTCAGCGGCGAGACGGTCGGAGCCGAGGACGCTGACCTCGGCCCAGTCGCTGACGCCGTCGCCATCGGTGTCGAGATCGGCGACGGTGGCTTTGAAAAAGCGCGGCTGTGCGCCGGTGAGCGCGCCCGCCACCGTCTGGCGGTATTCATTGCCAAAGGCGAGCGGCACGCCGGGCGCGGGTGTCCAGGTGGCGGGGGAGAGGCTGTCATTTTGCCAGAGGCGGTGGTGCTTGAGAGCGAGCAGTGGCCAGGCGACGACGAGGTCCGACCCGGCGCGGGTGGTGTCCACCCAAAGGCGGGAGTAAGGATCAAAAGGATCAGTGCCGGCGGCGGCCTCGTCGGCATTGCTCATGCCGTCGCCATCGTCATCGTCGAGGGCGGCGAGATCGAAGCGGCTAAGCCAGAGTTCCCAGGCGTCCGGGATGCCGTTGCCATTGAGGTCGGCCCCGCTGACGCCGGCGGGCGGGCCGTGATACCAGGGTGGCAGGCTGGAGCCGAGCCGGGGATCACTGCCGGCTGCGACCTCAACTCCGTCAGGCGCGCCGTCGTTGTCACTGTCGGAGTTGTGAGGATTGGTTCCAGCAAGGAATTCCTGGAGGTTGGTGAGGCCGTCGTTGTCGGCGTCGAGACTGGCGTCGGCGGGGTTGTTTTTGTCAAAACCGTGCAGGTTCTCCCAGGCGTCGGTCATGCCGTCGTTGTCGCTGTCCTTCCATGCGGCGAAGGCGGTTGTGGTGTCGAGCCTGGCGCTGTGGATGAAGACACGGACGCCGTCATTTTGATAAAGGCTGTATATCCCTGGAGCGCCGCTTTGATCCTGCCAGGTGGCACTGTTGTTGTGGACGCTCAAGGCGAGGGCGCAACTGGCAAAGGTGGTGCTGGCGACGGTGGTGTTCGTGTCCTGGTTGAAGATGGAAAAGGTGAAGGTCCAGTTCGTGCGCGAGCCGGGGCTGCTGCCCTCGATGCGGAAGCGCAGGCGGTCGCTCATGTCCACGGAGCCGTGACCGCTGAAGCCGAGCGCGGGAGCGAGGTCAGTCGGCGGCTCATTCCAGTCACTTTCCCAGTTGTCCCAACTGTTGTTGTCCGGGTGGCTGAAGGCGGACTCGTAGTTCGAGTAAAAGTAGCGGGTGATGCGGCCGGAGACGACGCGCAGCGCCACCCAGAAGGCGTCTTGATTCGGGAAGGCGGAGTTCCGCAGGGTGAGGCGCAGCAGAGTGTCATCCCCCCATTGCAGGCCGCTGTGATGGCCGCGGGTGTGGTCGCGTATGATCTGCACATTTTCCACCTGCCAGAGGAAGGTGCGCGGCGAGGTGGTGACTTGCGGAAGAAAAGCACCGGCGCTTTCGGCAAAGAGCGGGTCGCGACCGAGGCGGATCTCTTCCGCGTCGTCCATGCCGTCGCTGTCGGTGTCGGCGAGCAATGGGTTCGTGGGGGAGGGCAGTCGCGCCAATTCCTCACCATCACTGAGACCATCGCCATCGGTGTCGGCGATGAGCGGGTTGGAGCCGGTGTTCAAATGGCTGAAAAAAACGCCGGTGTTTCTTTCGACATTGTCGGTGAGACCGTCGCCGTCGGTGTCGGGGTTGTGCGGATCGGTGCCGCGGGCGTATTCGCCGGAGTTGGAAAGGCCGTCGCCGTCGGGGTCGAGGGCGGCGTCATTGAGGTCGGGCCGCAGGCGGTGGGTGAGTTCCCAGGAGTCGGTCATGCCGTCGCCGTCGGAGTCGGTGGCGCTGTCCACGATCTGGATGCCGTGGATGCCGAGTTCGTGATTGTCGTGGGGAAAGAGCTTCACGCTGGCGGTGGCGCCGGTGACATTGCGCCAGCGGATGGCATTGCCGCGCCAGGGCTTGGCGGGAGTGGAGCCGTGCGGCTCGGTGAAGCGGGTCTCCGGCGGACGGCTGCCAGTGATGAACCAGCGGTCGGTGGCGGGCAGGTCATTGAGGCGGGCATAACCCACCGCGCCGTCATAACTGCCGCCCGCGTAAAGAATGACATCGTAGCCGGCGAAAGGGATGCCGCCGATGGTGACGGAGGCGGGCGTGGAGTCACTCACGACGAGGTAGGCGTCCATGATCATCCGGTCAGGCGCGCCGGTGTTGCCATTGATCCACACATGGTTCGGGGAGGTCCAGGCCAGGGTCATGGTGGTGGGCGCGCCGGCGCTGTTGACCAGCACACCCTGCTGCGGGGACTCAATGTGCATGGTGTTGCCTGAGGTCGTGTTCCAGCTCGTGAGCGGCATCGTGTTGTTCCAATGAAGCTGGGGCGAGAGACCGGCGGGGGCCAGCCAGGGCAGGGCGTTGTGGGGATTGACATCGGAGACGAAATTCACCGCCACAGCGTCGGGGAAGACGGGCGGCGTGCTGGCGGCGCTCATGGCATCGTGCCCCGTGCGCAGCTCCCAGGCATCAGGCGCGCCATCGGCATCGGAGTCGGCAAGGAGTGGGCTGGTGTGATGCGTCAGCCATTCATCGCCGTCGGAGAGCGTGTCGCCATCGGTGTCGGCGAGGAGGGGATTCGTGCCGAGTTCGGAAATGCCGGCATAGACGCCGGTGTTCGTCTCCACCGCGTCGGAAAGGCCGTCGCCGTCCGTGTCGGCGAGGCGGGGGTTGGTTCCGCGCGCGAACTCCTGGAGATGGGTGAGATCGTCGCCATCGAGGTCGAGCGCGGCATCGGCGGGGTTGGTATCGCTCAGGCCGTGGGTCTCCTCCCACCAGCGCGGCAGTCCGTCGCTGTCGGCATCGAGGGTGGCCGTGGGATCAATCTCGAAAGCCAGCGCGTCAATGTGAACCCAGCCATCGGCGCTGCCGCCGGAGCGGATGACCTCGATCGTATTGGCACCCGTGTTTGGCGTGGCATCAGCCTCGACGACAAGCGCTCCGTATGTGGAGGCGGTCCGCGTGCCGATCACCGCGCCGTTGAGCTTCACCGTGAACTCGTGCGTGCCATATCCACGATCCGCCGGCGTGCCTCCCCAGCAATGATGGAGGATGAACCGCACCCGCGCGGCCCCCGCGGCTTGCCCGGCGCTGAGCATGAAATGGTAGCGCTGGCTGGCGGAATTGTCGCCGCTGGCCAGGGCATTGTCCGCCTGATTCACCGGCTCGGCAGCGGCCACGACTCCCACGGGATCGGAGTAGTCCCCGGCAAAGTAATAGTCGTCATCCAGAACCGAGGCGCTGCCCGGAGATGGAAAAATGCCCCAGACTGAGCCAAACCCGTTCGGAGTCCCGTCATGAACCCCCAGTGTCCACACCGTGGCAAACTCCGCGCGCAAGGCCGCCGGCAGCAGCAGGCAGAGGCATGACAGTAAACGCACGGCAAAAAACATGACTGCCGGAGTGTAAATCCCCGGCGCCAGCGCGGCGACTTTTTTTCAGCGGCATCCTGCAGGCCGCCGCAAAAGTCGAAATTCGAGTTTCGAAGTTCCCCCATCAGCGCCCATTGTGATCGCGGAGCGTCTCCAGCACCTCTCAGACTCTGCCCCATGCCAGCACCCGCCAGCCCCAGCTTCCCAGATTTCCGCGCCGACTTCCCCATCCTCGGCCAGCAGGTCCACGGGCACCCGCTCATCTATTTTGACAACGCCGCCACCAGCCAGAAGCCGCGCCAGGTCATCGAGGCCCTCACCCGCTACTACGAGCGGGACAACGCCAACGTCCACCGCGGCCTGCACGAGTTGAGCATGAGGGCCACCGACGCCTTCGAGGCGGCGCGCGCGCGCGCGGCCCGTTTCATCGGCGCGGCGAGCCCCGACGAGATCATCTTCACGCGCGGCACCACCGAGGGTGTGAACCTCGCCGCCCAAGCCTGGTGCGCGCGCCACTTGCAGCCGGGGGATGTGATCCTCACCACCGGCATGGAGCACCACAGCAACCTCGTGCCCTGGCAGCTCGCCGCCCAGTGCCACCAGGCCAGCCTGCGCCACATCCCCGTGCTTGATGACGGCACGCTCGACATGGACGCGCTCGACTCGCTGCTCGACGGCCCGGTCAGGCTCCTCGCCTTCGTCCATGTCTCGAACTCTCTCGGCACCATCAACCCCGCGCGCGAGATCTGCGCCCGCGCCCGCGCGCTCGGCATCACCACTTTTCTGGACGGCGCTCAGGCCGCAGGGCACATGCCCGTGGATGTGCGCGGGATCGGCTGCGATTTCTACGCCTTCTCCGGGCACAAAATGTGCGCCCCCACCGGCATCGGCGTCCTGTATGCCCGGCGGGAGGTCTTGGAGGAAATGCCACCCTGGCAGGGCGGCGGCGAGATGATCCTCAGCGTGGCCCTCGACAGCAGCACCTACAAAGCGCCGCCCACGCGCTTCGAGGCCGGCACCCCCGACATCGCCGGAGCCATCGGCCTGGCGGCGGCGATGGACTACCTCGATGGCATCGGGCTGGAGGCCATCCAGGCGCATGGCGAGGCGCTCACCCGCCGCGCTTGGGACGGCTTGAGCGCGCTGCCCG
>ERZ761609.2977-NODE-2977-length-11654-cov-9.948013_pt1 | contig 11654 bp, 9 predicted proteins | sample MGYA00511163_ERZ761609 | MGnify/ENA primary metagenome ERZ761609 (study PRJEB28899, sample SAMN02445070) | bioreactor sludge metagenome | biome: EBPR sludge | place: Australia: Brisbane, Thorneside Wastewater Treatment Plant | collected 2011-12-16 ... | reverse complement strand
GATACGCCCATCAAAGTTTGTTCTGGTGGTGAAAAACGGCGCGTCGCACTTACGCGACTCTTGTTGACCGAACCCGATATCTTATTACTCGACGAACCCACCAACCACCTTGATGCTGAATCCGTGGCGTGGCTCGAACATCATCTGCGCGATTACAAAGGCACCGTCATTGCCGTCACCCACGACCGTTACTTTTTAGATAACGTAGCAGGTTGGATTCTCGAACTCGACCGCGGCTATGGCATTCCGTGGAAAGGCAATTACTCTTCGTGGCTCGAACAAAAACAAGAACGCGTGCGCCTTGAAGAAAAATCTGAAAGCAAAAGACAAAAGACCCTCGAGCGCGAACTTGAATGGATTCGCATGTCGCCTAAGGCGCGTCAATCCAAAGGGCAGGCACGTATCAGTGCTTACGAAAAATTATTGGCACAAGAAGCCGAAGAACGCCGCGAAGATTTGGAAATTTACATTCCGCCCGGTCCGCGTTTGGGTGATGTCGTTTTTGAATTTGATAAAGTCACCAAGAGTTATGATGACCGCCTCATTCTTGACGCCTTCACTGCTTCGGTTCCGCCCGGCAGTATCATCGGGATAGTGGGTCCCAACGGCGCAGGTAAAACGACATTGTTGAGAATGATTACAGGCAAAGAAACGCCTGATAGTGGCAGTATCAAAATTGGTGAAACTGTCAAATTGGCATACGTAGACCAATCGCGCACACTTGACCCAAGCAAAACCGTGTATGAAGAAATCTCACAAGGTGCTGAATCACTTGAACTTGGCAAAAGAAAAGTCAATGCGCGTGCGTATTGTGCCTCGTTCAACTTTCAAGGTTCCGACCAACAAAAGAAAATTGAAGTCCTGTCCGGTGGTGAGCGCAATCGCGTGCATCTAGCCAAGACCTTAACCGAAGGGGCAAACGTTCTGCTTTTGGATGAACCGACCAACGATTTAGACGTGAACACCCTGCGCGCCTTAGAAGAAGCCTTAGAAGAATTTGCAGGCGTGGCACTCATTGTGAGTCACGACCGCTGGTTTTTAGACAGAATCTGTACCCACATCATTGCCTTTGAAGGGGATTCGGTTGCGAAGATGTACCTCGGCAACTGGTCTGATTACGAAGCGATGATGATGGAGAAGTTCGGCAAGGATTTGACTCCGCACCGGGTGAAGTATAGGACGTTGAAGAGGTAAACAACCATGTCATTGCGAGCCGCGGCTCTTGCTCTTAGGCGGCGTGGCAATCCCCGCATTATGTATGAGATTGCTTCGTCGGGAAGACCACCCTCCTCGCAATGACATGGACTGAAAAAGAGACAGTCACCTTAAGGTGACTGTCTCTTTGTACAAGCCCTCAATAGCAGGTTGGGTCAAGAGTTTGTAGATGTCATTCATCTTTGTGGGTGGGAAAGATAAATCGTGATTTACCCACCAAATAAGCAATGAGGTCAAAGAACTTACAAGATGATGCACAACGATGGCTAGTGGGATTTGCTTGTCTTGTGACCATTGCTCTTTCAGCGAATCCTGCATCAGTGCTGATAAGTATTTATACATATGAGCAGACATTAATTGCTCACCTTGCCTGCCAACCAACGCCCGATAAATATTCCCGTACGTATGTGCATGTTGAAACACAATCAGACTTAAATCCCAAACACTGGCTTTGGGTGTTGTTTGTAAACTTAAATGCTTATCGAATAAAGACCATAAGTTCTCAAATCCGCTTAGGAATAAATCCTCAGTATCTTTGAAGTGCAAGTAAAACGTTGACCTGCCAACATTCGCACGTTTAATAACATCTTGTACGGTGATTTTCCCGAACTCTTTTTCCAAAATTAATTCTATGAGCGCGTCTTGTAACACTTTGCGCGTGCGTTGAATCCGTTTATCAGATGTTTTTTTTACCATTCTATATCTCCATATGTTGCACAGTTTGAGTTGAAATGTCCAGTACTGGACATTTTTATATTCACTGTTTGTTGACCACAAAAATTTTTGCCAGTATAACAAAACAATCACATGTATAAAATTTTAAGGAGAATATCGTGAAAGAAGTATTTGAAAATAAGTTTGCTCGTTTATCGTTAGTTAATATCACTTGGATGATGATTCTCACGTCTATTCATCATATTTTTAGGCTTGGGTTTGGTTTTTTGATTCCAGCAGTCATCCTAACAATTTTGCCGTATGTAATGATGCGGTGGTATGAAAAATCCAGAAATGAAATTATCTTGAAGAGCTATTCATTCTTTAGCGTTTTAATGTTCTTCTGGTTTGGGGTTGTTGATGGTGTCATGGATCACGTTTTGAAAGTCATTGGTTTGCAAAATTTGACCTTTTTGCCTGGCAGTGATGCCGAAGTGGTAAAAACTGCACTTTCATTATGGTCACCTGAAGCTGGAAATATTTTCTACGAAGGTACAGGGGTATTAACATTTATTATAGGTGTATTCGCAATGGTATATCTGATTAAGATGCTCAGACATCAGTATGCTTCCAAGTAAATACAACTCATAGGGTTGGAGATTGCTTCGCCTCTTGATTTCGATGTGTCACTGCGTGGCTCACGATGACATAAATAAAAAGAGACAGTCACCTTAAAGGTACCTGTCTCTTTTTTTACGGCTCTCTACCAATTAGACCTTCAACAGATTTTCGCAAAAGTTCTGGTGTATAAGGTACTCCATACTTAAATACCATAACTGTATTTCCAATGTCAGTGATGTTTATATCAGGGTTGCCATCTACAATAACAAGGTCAGCGATTTTGCCGGGGGCGATGCTCCCTTTCTCTGTATCTAAACGAGTTGCAATGGCAGAATTTAAAGTAGCCGCTTGAATTGCTTCTAACGGAGTTAATCCAGCATTGACCAAATTTTCCAACTCGCGATGCAGGCTGTAACCCGGTAAAAGAATCGGAATGACAGGGTCTGTTCCTGTGACGATTAATCCACCCTTGTCATGCACTGCTTTAACAAATTGTGACTGCTTTTCGAGCGCAATTTGTAAACATTCACCTTGTTGCTTTATAGATTGGATTGTAATAAGAATTGAATCCCGCACACTTTCATCTAAATATTTTTCCCAATCTGCTACCAAAGGTTTGAAGTCTGCTAATTCAGGTTGAAAGACAACAATCGTTGGGTCAAGATATGTTTGATGTTGAACCAAGGCATCTATAACTTCAACAACCGGAGCGGATGCCATATCCAACTGGCTGATAGCACAATATTGAACTGCAAATGAAGTGCCTTTGGGAAAGAACTCAGACATTCCGAAAAGCCCATGCTCTAGCCCATCAATTCCTAATTCAATTGCTCTCAAGGCAGGTATGGATTCAAGATGCCCTGTAACCATCAATCCATCAGCATGAGCCGCATCAAGAACCGCTTTGAATTGGTCTTCTGGAATACGGGTATAAAACTTCACGCCGTCTATTCTTGAACTCCACTGATTGTATAGAGCCAATGCCTCTTCTACACTTCCAGCTTTCAACATCCATGAAGCAGTGTTCCCTCCGCTAAAGTAAGGTCCTGTCGTTAGAATCTGTGGACCTATCGCCTGTCCATTGTTAATATTTTCTCTTAACATGATGGCGGCTTCTGGTTCCATTTCTCCGGCTGTAAAAATGGTTGTGACACCACCCGCCAGATAAAGCCGTGGGTATGCAATTGACTCAAAAATCTGGCTTTGCCCATTGTATGAAAATAAATGTCCGTGCATATCAAACATACCCGGCAAAATGGTCTTACCTGCTAGATCTATAACATCAGTGCCATCGGGGATTTCAACATCAGGTCCAACAGCGAGAATATGTGTACCTTGAATTAGAACTGTCCAATCCAAGTGAGCAGGGGCACCTGTCCCATCAATTACACGCCCATTGACTAAGGCAATCCGTTGTCCTTCTGTCACAGGAAAAGTTTGAAAAGGCAATGTACCATTAGAAAAAGGAGTAATAGCCAGTACAGGATGCTCAGGTAACTGCGTATTGGCTGGAGAACATCCTAAAAGGATTATCCCAAGCAATATACTAAGTATGATATTTACAATAATCCGTAAAGTTTTCATATGGCCTATAAATTAATTGTACCTTTATAAAGCGACCTTTTCTAAACTTGGCTAACTACTTAATTTAATAAAATATAGTTATACTTTTATTTGGAGGCTCGTATGAAAAAAATATTTATACTTTCAGTTCTTTCAATTTTTATAGTTGGCTGTGCTTCCTCATCCCCAACACCAAACCCAGCAAGCAATACTAGACCTGCAATCACAGACCCATTTCAACCAATCGAAGTGTCAACAGGTGAAACCTTTAATATTGTCGTTGCTACCAATCCATCTACAGGTTATCACTGGGAGATTATTGGTGAACTTAGTGGCGTTGAATTTGTCTCTACCGAATACACAGCCGATGAACCTGTTGCTCCCGGTTCTGGTGGGGTAGATGTGTGGACGTTCAAAGCAGTTTCGAGTGGTGAGACTCAAATTACATTTGGGAGTTATCCGCCTGGTGCAAGTGAGCCTGACCAAACTGTTACATTTAATATTGTTGTTAAGTAAACATTACAAATAAGTTAACTTGAAAATTCCAATAAAAGGGGGTGATAAAATTATGATGTATTCAAGATGGCAACTCCGAAACGCAAGCCCAAGAATAAATCTAAGAAAGCACAACCAACTGCAAGTGAGGTTGAGTTTTCGATTAAGGCTGGCACAAAAGCAACTCTTACCATTGAAGCAGGGGAAGAGAAAGATGGTGAGATTCCTGTGCGAATCCGCTTAGAAAGTGGGAAACATGCTAAAGGTGGTTTGACTCAGGTTGAGGTCAGACAAGAGGCGGAAGGTCATAAAAATTTATTTCAAAGAATTGCTCAATTGCCTTTCATTAAAAAATACAGTTTGCCAATGTGGTTATTTTTGGGAGCAATATTTATTTATCTTATTACTCGTTTAATCGGTTTATCTCAATTCCCAATTTATTTTTTTGTTGATGAAGCTTTGCAATCACAATTTGCAGAAGACCTTATTAATTATAATTTCCGTGACCCTTATGGCATTTGGTTCCCACCTGCTTTTCGTAACAATGAGTATTTCACATTAGGCATGGGTGTTTATTTACAGGTTTTGCCTTATTTGATTTTTGGCAAATCGGCAGTGGTTACACGGGCTACCTCCGCAATTATTTCTGTCATCGCGGCAATTTCAGTGGGGTTAATTTTACGCGATGCCGTTAAAACAAAATATTGGTGGGTTGGTGTTTTATTTTTATCCATTACGCCTACATGGTTTTTACACTCGCGCACTGCATGGGAAATGACAGAGTTCACTGCCTTTTATGCTGGTGCATTATGCGCTTATACATTTTATAGAATTAAATCTCCTAACTATTTATATTTGGCAATTGTGTTTGGCGCATTTGGGTTTTATACGTATAGCCCTGGTCAAGTATTGGTACCATTTACTGCCTTTGCGCTTTTTATTTTTGACTTGAAATATCATTGGCAAAATCGTCGCACTGTTTTATTTGGTGCAATTTTATTAGGTTTACTTACTATTCAATATTTTCGCTTCCGCGCTCTAGACCCTGATAATGCAGTTGCACATTTACAAAACCTCGGCTCGTACTTGTTTGCAGATATTTCTGTATGGGAAAAAGTAAAAATATATTTCTCTCAATATTTTTATGGGCTGAGCCCATGGTATTGGTATTTCCCTGCCTTAGATGAAATTCCGCGCCATATTATGAAGGGATATGGGCAGATTATGATGTGGACTTTACCCTTTGCATTATTTGGGTTGATTGAAACCATTCGCCGCATGCGTGAACCTGTATTTCGCATCATTCTTACGGGTTTTCTTGCGGCGCCAGTGGCAACCGCTTTTGTCGCAGTCGGCATTTCGCGCACCATGTGTTTTGTTGCCATAGCGGCTATCCTTACTAGCATTGGGTTTGATAAATTGTTAGCATGGGTTGAAAACCCATCCCAACAATTGAATAGTTGGTTGCAAATATCAACATCTCGTGTAAAAGTTTTATTGGCAATAAATATTTTTATATTCACCTCTGTTTTTGCTTTATCCCTAGAAAAGTCAATAGATAAAGTTGTAATTATTTTCATCGCATTTATATTTGCTTTACAGATTTCAGGTTTGTTAGGTCTAGTTGCACAGCGAATAACAAATTCCAACATCAACAAGAAAATAAAAGATTGGAATATCTCATCTATTCTGATTTCATGGATTGTTTTTATTGCCTTATGTGGTGTAAATATTTTTATACTCATAGATGCGCTTAAAAATGGTCCTACTTGGTTTAAAGACTATAATTTACATGGAATGCAATATGGGGCTTTTCAAGTTTTTGAGCCAGTTAAACAATATGTGGAAGAACACCCCGGCACACAGGTATTCTTTTCCCCTAGTTGGACCAATGGAGCAGATATTATTGTTCGTTTCTTTTTAGGTGACGATACGCCAATCAAGTTTCATAGCATTGTTGGTTATATAGAAAACAATCTACCAATCCCTGAAGATTCACTTTTTATTATGACCAAAGAAGAGTACGATTTTGCCGCCCAAAGCGAAAAACTTACAGATTTTCAAATTGAAAAAACAATCCCTTGCCCTGACGGAACAAATTGCTTTTACTTTGTACGCTTGCGTTATTCAGACATTGCCGAAGAATTGTTTGCTCAAGAAAGAGCAATTCGTGAAGAAATACAAGAATCTGTTGTGAAAATAAATGGGGAGGATGTTAAAGTTCGTCATACATACCTTGAAGCCGATGAACAAGCGTTGAGTATGCAATTGGTTTTTGATGGGAATCCATACACCAATGCCAAAACTTACGAAGCCAATCCATTTATCATGGAACTTACCTTCCCGTCACCACGAACCATCAATGGATTTTCCATTGTTATTGGTTCGGCAACTGTAAGAATTACACTTGTAGGCTATGAATTTCCCGGCGCTGAGCCAATCACGTACCAATTTGAAGGGCAAGGGGCATTCGAGTCGCCGGAATTATCTTTTGACTTTCCTGAGCCTATGAATGTACAAATTCTGCATATTGAGCAATTAGATATTTACGCAATCGAACCCACCAAAAACCACATCTGGGAAATTACATTTAGATAATAAAGAGAGAGACTTTCTTATGAAAGTCTCTCTCTTTATTTATTCAATCACAGCCACTTCCACTGATTGTATCGGCGGCAGAAAATCTGCTAGCAATTCGTAGCTATCGCCTGAATCGCGGGAATAAAATAATTGACCAGTATTTGTGCCGAAATAAATTCCTGCATCTTCAAACGTATCCGTAGACATAGCTTCACGTAAAACATCTACATACGCAGGTTTAGGTAAACCTTTGGTTATCTTCTGCCAAGTTTCACCAGCATTTTTACTACGCCACACCGCCAACTCACATCAATGCTCATGTGATACTCATCGGTTTCTTCAAGCACTACATAAATCGTTTTCGGGTCTGTAGGATGAACAGCAATCGGAAAACCAAAACGCGAAGGTAATTTATCTTCACCAATATCAATCCAATCTTCACCTGCATTGTCACTGCGATACACCCCGCAATGATTTTGTTGATAAATCACATTTGGATTCGATGGATGCATGGTCATCTTATGCACACACTGACCATATTCAGGAAATTTATCTGGCGAAAAATCAGCACGTACATTTTTGTTATACGGCTTCCAAGTTTGTCCGCCATCATCACTGCGGTAACATCCACCAGTGGAGATAGCAATATACATTCGATTCACATTGGTTGGGTCTAAAAGAATCGTATGTAAACACAAGCCGCCATTGCCTGGAAATAACGTTCCACGATGCGGATGGTCATACCAACCTTCGTTGATTTGCCATGTCTCGCCTCTATCTTTAGATACAAATAAGGATGCGGGTTGTGCACCTGCGTATAACACTCCCGCTTCTTGACTACGCCCCGGCTTGATGTGCCAAACCTTTATCATTTTCTCAGGGACATTTTTTATATCCACCCCTGATTCAGTGTTGAAAGCTTCGTCCACTGTGCCGGGCGGTCTCCCTGAGTTTGAAGCGCGTGGAAGTGTTGGCACCTGCTTGGCTTGAATCCATGTCTTCCCAAAATCATCAGAATAATGGGTGGTAGGTCCATATACATTATGACTCACTGCCGCATGCAAACGATTATCACGCGGGTCAAGTTGCATGTGCATCATGTTCCAACTTTTGAAATGAATATCACTCATCTCCCACTTTTTGCGTTTGGCATCACTGGTAAAAATAAACCCACCCTTGCTTGTACCAATAAAAACTTTTACTTTTTTGCTCATAGCATTCTCCTTCTGCTTGAAAAAGAACAGATTTTCTATTTATTATAGCACGAAATATACATCAATGACATTGAAAGATGATGAGAATTTTTTGCGAACAAAGGTACAATATTATTAAGATGGCTACCAAAGTAGACACAGACTTTCAAACTGCTACTCGTCTGGGTGAAGTATATGGGAGTATAAAAAACCTAGCCCGAATTTTTAATTTTTTTATTACGCTCATAGCGTTGGGAATGCTTGTTGGTATATTTATTGTTTTTGAAACCAGAAACATATTTGCGGCTGGTGTTTTATTTTTCGGCGCTCTACTAGTGATTGGGTGTTACTGGCTGGTTTATAGGCAAAAATTTGAACTCGCCGCGATTTTTCTTTCTGTTATCTTGATTATCTTAAACACAATTTTAGCAACTCGAAGTTTAGGGATTCATCACATCAGTGTGTTTGCGTTTCCAGCAGTATTAATTATCGCCAGCCTTGTGACGAGAAGAAGCACAATGGTCTTTCTGACCTTGTTAACGATTGCTTGTTTGGCTTGGTTGGTGTTTGGAGAATTGTATAACGTATATACGCCTGGCGTTTTGGTACGCAGTGTGCCTGGTGATTTTTTTTCTGCAACTGTTATTATTACCTTAACGGCAATTATGTCTCGTGTATTATCTGAGTCGTTATTCAAAAATTTTCTACAACTGCAAAAAGAATTGGGTGAACGGAGACAAGTCGAACAGCAAACTGAGGCGCTTATCAAGGCATTAGAAGCAAAAAATGCAGAATCTGAAACGATGCGTGAAAGTTTAGAGAGCATCGTTAGCACGGTTGAATTTTCAGAAATTATGCAAGAAATTTTAGACCAGATTAAACGTGTGATTCCGTATGACACGGCTTCTATATGGCAAGTGGAAGGCAAGATTCAAAAATTAATCGCCGGGCGAAACTTGCCCGAGTCAGTCATTCATGAGCATAACGAGTTCTCGGCAGATGAATCAAACTCAGCTATTCCTTTGATACGCGGAGAAGTACCTTACATTTTGAACAATAATGTACAAGAAGAACTAACTGATTTTCAAATGGAGCCACATAATTATGTGCAATCATGGTTGGCGATTCCATTAAAAACGCGCGGAAAGATTATCGGCATCATTGCTTTAGATGGTTTGAAGAAAAATCAATTCAACGAACATCATGCCGAATTGGCGGAGTCTTTTGCGAATCAAGTAGCCATTGCGCTAGAAAACGCACAATTATTTAACGAATTACAAAATGAATTACAAACCCGTGAAGAATTGATTAAGCAACTAGAGACAAAAAATGCCGAACTAGAACGCTTCACTTATACGGTATCACATGATTTGAAATCTCCATTGGTGACGATTAACGGATTCCTCGGCTATCTCGAAGCCGATGTAGCCGCAAATGACATGAAACGTTTTCGACATGATAGTGAACGTATCAAAGAAGCCGTAGTAAAAATGCACACTTTATTAGGAGAGTTGCTCGAACTTTCTCGCATTGGGCGGGTTGCTAACCCCTCAGAGATGATTCAATTTGAAGAGTTAATCCATGATGCGATTGAACTTGTAAGCGGACGAATTGATAAAACCAAAGTTAATATCAATGTTCAGCCAAACTTGCCAAAAGTGTTTGGAGACCGTCAACGCCTGACCGAAGTTTTGCAAAACTTAATTGATAATGCCCTTAAATTTGCAAATACAGAAACAAACCCAACCATCGAGATTGGATTTGAAAGCGAAGAAAACGACCTACATATTTTCTTTGTGCGAGATAATGGTATTGGCATACCAGCAGAATTGCATGACAGGATTTTCGGCTTGTTCGATAAACTAGACCCACAAACCGAAGGCACAGGTATTGGGCTTGCTATCGTTAAGAGAATTGTTGAGGTTCATGGCGGCAGGCTTTGGGTCCAGAGCGAAGCGGGAAAAGGCGCAACTTTCTTTTTCACATTACCCAGCGAAGAACATCAAATCATCAAAAAGGAAATGTAATATGAAAAAAATTGTAAGTTTATTGTTTATCTTTGCTTTTATTATTTCAGCCTGTGGCGGAAGTGAGCCTTTACAAATCACAGACCCAACCCAAACAATTGAGGTAAACGCAGGTGAAGAATTTACAATTGTAATTGAATCAAACCCAACAACTGGTTATCACTGGGAAATTATGAGCGAGTTAAGTAATGTTGAATTTATTTCAAAAGATTATCAAGCTGAAGAACCGATTACCACCGGCTCAGGCGGAGTAGATTTATGGACGTTCAAAGCCATTTCTACAGGTGAAGCACTAATCACTCTTGGGTACTATCCACCCTACGAAGACCCCGAACCACCGCAACAAACTACAACTTTTGTTGTTACAGTTAAGTAGAAGAGACAAACGCCGAATTTAAAATCAACGAAGGAGGAAAACATGAATCGCCTTACCCTGCTTGCAGGGTTAATTTTAGTCCTAGTAACAGGATGTAATTTTGGAGCAAGCACGCCTCAACCTACGCTTGAACCTGTTTCTACAACCCCGCCGACTCTTACACCCATACCGACTTTTACCTTCACACCTACGCCAGTTGTTATTTCAATTCAAGTGACTGCTGAATTAATTAATTGCCGTTCTGGTCCCGGCACCATTTTTGATGCAGTTACAGAAATTGCGCAGGGACGAAACTTACGCGCCACAGGTCGCAATGATTCAACTACATGGCTGTATGTAAACGACCCCGGCAACCCCGGCGGATTCTGCTGGGTTTCAGCAGACGTGACTCAAGTGAATGGTGAAGCAAATTTATTGCCTATTATCCAACCGCCCATTGCTATGGTCACCAATGTAGATTTGCGCGTTGAACCGAATCGCATTGACGTGAATTGCAGTCAATTCCCTCAAACTGTTTTCTTTGAAGCGTTAGTCACCACCAATGGGCCTACTTTGCTCACATGGAAATGGGAAATCAGCAATGGTGCCGTTTCAGATGTAGGTACGTTAATTATTGAATCAGCCGGCACACAAGCGATTAATGAATATTATCAAATCAATTCTGCTAATGATTATTGGGTCAAGTTAAATGTGCTAACCCCCAATGAAGTGATTGAACAAGCCACGTTCCGCGTGAGCTGTACGCCGTAAAGTAATTACTAACTGTAAATAGAAATGTTCACCTCAAAACATAAATTTTAAGGTGAACATTTTTTATATCATTCTTTTCTTTACTTCTTAAACTCCGCCACCAATTCTTGTAATATCTTCTTGGCAGCACCAAATACATCAATGTCTCAGGTCTTGAGACCGTCCAAATCAACGTGGGCG
>ERZ761609.2976-NODE-2976-length-11655-cov-6.912931_pt1 | contig 11655 bp, 7 predicted proteins | sample MGYA00511163_ERZ761609 | MGnify/ENA primary metagenome ERZ761609 (study PRJEB28899, sample SAMN02445070) | bioreactor sludge metagenome | biome: EBPR sludge | place: Australia: Brisbane, Thorneside Wastewater Treatment Plant | collected 2011-12-16 ... | reverse complement strand
CGATCTGGCAACGCCGCCCCGATCTCGCGCCGCAACACCATGATGCCCTGATGTGGCCCATAGGTTTTATAGGCCGAGAACAGATAGACATCTGCCCCGAGCGCCGGAATATCCGGAAAGCCATGCGGCGCATAGCTGACGCCATCGACGCAAGTGAAAGCCCCTGCCGCCCGCGCCATGGCGCAGATCTCGGCCACCGGGTTGATTGCGGCCACCACGTTGGAGCAATGCGGAAAACAGACCAACCGCACCTTGCCATCAGCCAGAAGCGCTTTCAGCCCCGCAGGGTCCAGATGCCCCGTCTCCGGGTCGATGCGCCATTCGCGCACCTCTACCCCCTCATCGGCCAGACGCCGCCAGACGCCGGAATTGGCCTCGTGATCCTGATTGGTCACCACGATCGCCGCATCCCGGCCCCGCAGCCACAGGCGCACCGCATTGGCCAGCACAAAGGTATTGGCACTGGTGGACGGGCCAAAAGACAGCTCCTCCGTGGCCACGCCCATCATGGCGGCCAAACGTTCCCGCGCCTCGTCCATCTCGGCCCCGCCCAGGATGCTGGCCTCATAGGGCGCATAGGGCTGCACCTTGCGCTCGGTGTAAAAGCGCGTCAGCCGGTCAATCACCTGACGGCAGGTATAAGAGCCACCCGCATTTTCAAAGAAAGCCTGCCCTTGCAGCGGCTTGGCGGCAAAAGCCGGAAACTGGCTGCGAACGAAATCCATATCGAGAGCCATCCGGCCCGCCTGATCTTGCGGCATCTTTGCACCTCCTGTTGCGCCGCAATCCTGCCCGAGGCCCGTGCAGGCCGCAAGCTGACAGGAGGGTCGCGCTTCATTTTTGATCAAATGCGCGAAATCGTGCCATGCTGCCGCTGGATCACCCAGATTTGGCTTGAGCGGCCCGCCCCCCTCGCTTAGCGTCTTGCTATCTGCGGGCGCGAGACACGCGAGACAAGCGCCCCACCACCAACCGAGGAGCCTCCATGACCATTCGCATGACCCTTCTGTCCGGTGCAGCCCTTGCCCTTGCCCTTCCCGCCTATGCCGCTGACGGCGAGTTGACGGTGCTGGACTGGGCCGGCTGGGAGATCGACGGATTGCTGACCGATTACGTCGCCAAGCATGGTGCCAAGCCGACCTATTCGTTCTTTGCCGATGACGATGAGGCCTTCCAGAAAGTTTCTTCCGGCTTCAAGACCGATGTCGCGCACCCCTGCGCCGCCCATGTCGGCCGCTATCGCGAGGCAGACCTGATCGAACCCTGGGATACCTCGAAAATCCCGGAATTCGGCAATATCGCACCGCGGATGCTGGCCAGCGAGATATTCAAGGATGATGCGGGCGTCTGGTTCATCCCGACCGACTACGCCTATACCGCCATCGCCTATAACACCAAGGACGTGCCCGAAGCCGATGTGGCCAGCCTGAAGGTGTTTGAAGACCCGAAATATGCAGGCCGCATCTCTCTGCCCGATTCGACCGATGACGTGTGGTCGCTGGCTTTCCTTGCCACGGGTGTCACATCCTGGGACAATGTGACCGATGAGCAATTCCAGGCCGCCGCCGACTGGCTGCGCGCTGTGCATCCGAATGTGCGCGCCTATTGGTCGGACCCGGCGGAGATGGCGCAGCTGATGGCGACGGGCGAGGTCTTGGTCGCCTGGTCGTGGAATGATGGCGTGGCGACGCTGAAGGGCGAGAATTTCCCGGTCGGCTTCAACCGCAGCCCGGCAGAGGGGGCCGCCACCTGGTTCTGTGGCTATGTCAACCTGAAGAACGGCCCTGGCAAGGAAGACAAGGCCTATGACTTCATCAATGCGCTGCTGGCCCCGACCTCGGCCGTCGCGCTGATGGAGGGTTTGGGCTACGCGCTGTCGAATGACGTGGCCATGAAATCGGTTCCCGAGGATGCCCAGAAGGCCGCCTATATCGACCCGGTGACCACCACGCTCTTTGCCCAGACCCCGGTGCCGACCGATTTCCGCACCAAGATGATCGAGGAATTCGAGGCGATCAAGGCAGGCTTCTGATCCCTGCCGGCCCAGAACCTGACGAAAGGCCCGGCCCTGTCCGGGCCTTTTGCTTTTGCGCTGCCTTGCACCCCGCCCCCATCGCGCCTATATCTGAGCCGTTCGGGTTCGCCCGGACTATGGCGATAAACGCACCTGTAATAAGCGGATCGGACCCGGGGGCGGTACCCGGCGGCTCCACCAATACTCCCTCGTTGGGGGCGGAGGGGGCCGAAACAGGATCGACGAACGTCTAAAGAGGCCAGCTTTCGCTCGGTGAGGTACCACCGTTATCGGTCCAAAAGTACAGTTGCCAACGACAACCGTGCTCCGGTCGCTCTGGCTGCGTAAGCAGCTCGGGTAACCGAAACTTAAGCCCTTGCGCTTAGCCGCGTAAGGCGGGGTTCGCAGGTACCTGGCAACAGAAACCTGCACTTCTCCCCGTCACAGGCGTCGTGGCTCCAACCGCAGCCAGATGCCATTCTTGGCCCGCACCGTCAGATAGGCGACAGGTTCGGGGATGCGGTCAGGCAGAGCCGTCACGCGATAGTCGCGCAAAAGCTGTGCCAGCAACAGTGGGCCTTCCACCATGGCAAAACCTGCACCCGGGCAGACCCTTGGGCCAGCCGAGAATGGAATATAGGCGCTGCGCAATCCCTGTTTGCCATTCTCCGCGTCAAAGCGCGCCGGATCAAAGCTGTCGGGGTCATCCCAGATGCGTTCATGGCGGTGCAGATGCCAGGGGCTTAACACCACCTGTGCCCTTGCCGGGGCCTCGCGATCCCGCAATTGCACCGGGCATCGTGTCTCACGCACCATCATTGGCACAGGCGGATATAGTCGCAACGCCTCACGAAATACCGCGCGGGCAATTTTCAGGCGGCCAAGCTGACCGAAATCCTGCTCATGGGTCAGCTCTGCCTGTGCTTCCTGCGCCAGACGCTCCTGCCATTCGGGGTGCGTGGCCAGCAGATACAGCGCCCAGGCCAGTGCCGAGGCTGAAGTCTCATGCCCAGCCAGAAAGAAGATCGCCACCTGGTCAACCATTTCAGCCGTATTGAAGCGTTGGCCGGTTTCCGGGTCTGGCAGCGTCATGATCTTGGTCGCCAGATCATCGGGAGCTGCGCCCGCAGCAATGGCCGTCGCCCGCGCAGCGGTCAGATCGGTGATCAGACGACGAATGCGCGCCGCGGTCTGACGCGTGGCGCGGCTGTGAAACCGCGGAAACCAGCGTGGCAACGGCAGCAGCGCGCCCAGATTGACCACCGGCTGCGCCTGCTGATGGGCGCGAAATTCGTGAAAAACCGCCCCCGCCAGCTCATTCTCGATCGGGATCGAAAACAAGGTGCGAAAGATCACATCCGCCGCTGCATGACTGGTTTCAAACTCCATTTCCACCGCTTGGCCGTCAGCCTTTGAGGCCAACCGGGCCACCATCGCCATGCCCGCAGCCCAGATCGCCGGGAAAGTGTCCCGCAGCCGCCCGCCCTCGAAAGCCGGGTCTATGATTCGCCGCTGGCGCTCCCATTGCGCGCCATTGGTCACAAAGACCGATTGCCCCAGCAAAGGCCGCAGCCCTTCGGCAATCCGGGTGGATTTCGGAAAGTCCGCCGGGCGCTGTTTCAGCACCAGATCCACCAGTGCCGGATCGTTGCACATATAGCTGCGGAAGAAGGGCGTACGGAATTCTGCCATCCAGGCCCGATAAAGCCGTGCCGGTTGGGCCGAGAGGATGTCGCGGCGAAACAGCCGGAAATAGCGCCAGAGCGAAACCTTGTCAGGCCGGGGAATGGGTTTGGGCGGGGTCATGCCACAGTGGTATAGCGGTTCGCGGCGCGGTCAATGCGGCTTTTCGACGAAGGTCGGCTGGCAAAGCGTTGGCCCAAGGTCAACGGTCCTGCCGTAATGCGGAAATAGTCATAATCCGACACCCCTCCCGGCAGGTTGTCGAAGGCACAAAGATACTGAAAATGCAGGCGGAAATAGCGCCGCCGCAGGCTTTCCCAGGTTTCCGGTTTCAGGGTTTTGCTGAAAGCCGCCGAATAGATCAGCGGCCAGCGCTGCCCCTGCGGTGCGACGCCACTCACCGCGACAGGATCGCACAGGGCAAAGGCGCAGCCATCCCCAGGTGCCGTGACATCGACCCAAGTGATCCCCTCTTGCACTGACAGATAAGCCAGATCGGCACGCAAGCGCCGGGCCTCGGGCAAATAGCTGACCATCGGCACCACCTGACCCAATGTCAGAAGCGACAGCGCGGGCTCTGTGGGCTGGCCCGCGCGCAAGAGATCGGCCAGGATCGACACCGCCAGATGCGCGCCAGAAGAATGCCCCACGACCAGAACCTCGTCATATGGCCCCTTCAACGCCGCCTCCACCTCCATGCGAAAGGCGGCCATCCGGGCCTCAAGCTCGGGCGGGTTGGCCCCAAGCGCCTGCGCGGAATAGGCATAGTCGTGCATCAGGTAATAGGCGAAGAACTTGCCATCCTTGCGCTTGAACCATCGCAAAATCATCACCGCGACCGCGACGCCCACGAAAATGCCCGTAGCCCGCCCCCAAGGCCCTTCCCAAGCCCAGCCAATGCTGCGGCTGAGCAGCAGCCCGGCAAGCACCGCCAGCACCAATTGCAGCAGCAGCGCAAATATCGGATAAAGCGCCGCGATGATCGGCCCCTTGCGCAGCCGCATCAGGCGAAACAAGGCCCCGGTGGAAATATAAGCCCAGGCTGTGCGCAAGAGTTGCAGATAGGTGGCCAGAATGGTCGCCCCCATCGAATCGCGCACGATGTCAGACCAGACCAGAACCTCGATATCTGTTTCCACCCTGGCATCTTCGATCTGGGCGCTGACATGCCAACCATAGGGGCCCGGCACGCGTTTCGCTTTGAGATCAAGCGTATAGCCGGACAAACTCGCCTGTGCTGCCCCCTCTTTCCGGTAGAGCTCACGATAGCGGCGCGGATGAATCGGGTCATAGCCGGGGATGTAGAACACCCGCCGTCGGGATACGCGCCCCCCCTCTGCCGCCATGTCGCGCATCGTTTCTCCTGTCACACTCGTTACAAGACTATCGCCCCAATCGGGCTAAAATAGGGTAAAGTTCCGTGCCCTGTCAGCCGAAAGACGCCAGCCAGGGGAAGGTATCGAGCAGAAAGAACGAAAAATCCGACAATGCGCCGGTCACCAGTGCCAATCCGACGGCAATCAGAAGCCCGCCCATCAACCGCTCGATCAATCGCATATGACGCTTCAACCGCGCCATCAGCCCCATGGCGCGTTCGATGAACAGCGCAGCCAGCAGGAAGGGGAGGCCAAGGCCAAGGGCATAGACAGCCAGCAGGATCGTGCCGCGCGTCACATTGCCCTCCCCCGCGGCCAGGCTGAGGATGGCCCCCAACTGTGGGCCGATACAGGGGGTCCAGCCGAAGGCAAAGGCGAGGCCCAGCAGGTAAGCCCCGAAGGCGCTGCCGCCATGATCGCCTGCCTCGATCCGTGCCTCGCGGTCCAGCAGCGGAATGCGGAAGATGCCCAGAAAATGCAGGCCCAGAATGATGACAAACACACCCGAGGCCTTGGCCAGAACTTGCTGATATTGCAGAAATAAAACCCCAAGCGCCGAAGCTGCCGCGCCCAGGATCAAAAAGACCGTCGAAAGCCCCAGCACAAAGAACAGCGCGGGCAGCAAAAGCCGCAGCCGTCCCTGCCCTGCACGCATCTCGGCCATGGAGAGACCACTCATATAGGCCAGATAGGGCGGCACGATCGGCAGCACGCAGGGGCTGAGAAAGGACAGGCCGCCCGCCAAGGCCGCGACCAGCATCGAAGGCAACAACCCGGCGGTGAAAAAGTCGAATTCCAGCATGAGATCCCCTTTCGCCTCTGATAGCGCAGGACGGTGCCGCCGTCACCGGTGCGTTCTGTCACTTCCCTGTGCGCAGCCGCAGGGCTATCACCACGAGGCAACACAGGAGACAGCAATGCAGTATGATGCCGATCTGGATTGCGAGGGGCTGTTATGCCCTTTGCCAGTGTTGCGGGCACGCAAAAGGTTGATCGGCATGGCCCCTGGTGCCGTGCTGCGAGTGCGCGCCACGGATCGCATGGCCGCTGTGGACCTGCCCCATTTCTGCATGCAGGCCGGGCACCGCTATCTGGGCGCAGAATCAGGCGGGCAAAGCACCGCATATTTCATCGAACGTGGCCCAGATCGGCCCGAGGCGCAGTGAAAAAGGCCGGGCAGGTGCCCGGCCTTTTCGGTCTCTGTCCAGAATGAGGCCCTGAAGCCTCAGCGCCCGACCGACCACCAGCCGCGGCGCTTGGGCTTGGCTTCGGTAGCTTCAGCCTCCTGCGCGGCAGGTGCATCCACAACGGCAGGTGCCGTATCCGCCTCCACCGAAACCGGGGCGGGCGGCGCAACAGCAACAGGCGCTTCAGCAACAGGCGCTTCGGCTGCGACCACGGCAACCTCAGCCACAGGAGCCTCGACCGGCAGCGCCTCTGCTTCGGTCGCCTTTTTGGCCTTGCTGCTGCGGCTGCGCGTCGCCTTTGGCTTGGGCGCAGGCGCTTCGACAGGTGCAGCCGCTGAAGTTTCACCGGTTTCGGCCGACTTTTCGGCAGCCTTGGCCTTGGATTTGGACTGCGAACTGCGGCTGCGGGTTGACTTAGGCTTGGCAGCCGGGGTTTCGGTCACGGTCTCGACCGTGCCCTCGCTGACTTCGACCACAGGAGCGGCCTCGATTACGTCTGCCGCTGCGCTGGCAGGTTCAACTGCCGCTTCCATAGCTGCACTGTCCGCAGTCTCGGCTTCGCCGACACCCGCCTCATCGGCCCCATTGTCCTCCGCGCCAGCCTCATCGCCGCCAGCCTCATCTCCGGCAGCATCCTTGCCCTTGCCGCCACGACGACGCGGACGACGGCGACGCTTCTTCTTGCTGCCATTGCCCTCGGATGCCTCACCGCCCTGCGCGGCTTCGCCTTCAGCTTCGGCTTCGCCCTCGTCCTCCTCGGCCAGTTCGGCAGCGGCTGCCTCCTCTGCCAAGGCGGCATCAATCAGCGCATCCTCATCCTCGGCAGGTGCCCCCATGAAGGCAGCAGAGCCAGAGATCGCAAGACTTTCAGGGACTTGACGGATTGCAGTCTTGAACTTCTCAATGCTGTAATCGGGGCTGACCAGATGCGGATCGGCCTCCATACGCACGGCCATACCATAGCGCGCCTCGATCAAGGCGATATGTTCGCGCTTGTTGTTGATCAGATAATTGATCACCGCGACCGGCGCTTTCAGCAGCACCTCCTTGGAACGCTTGCGCGTGCCTTCCTCCTCCAACGCGCGCAGGATGGTCAGCGCAAGGCTGTCATCCGAGCGGATCAGGCCGGTGCCATGACAATGCGGGCAAGGCTGGGTCGTGCTTTCCAGCATCCCAGGCCGAAGCCGTTGACGCGACATCTCCATCAGACCAAAGCCCGAAATGCGGCCCACCTGAATCCGCGCACGGTCGGTTTTCAGCTTTTCTTTCAGACGTTTCTCGACAGCAGCGTTGTTACGACGCTCCTCCATGTCGATGAAGTCGATGACGATCAGCCCGGCCAGATCGCGCAGGCGCAACTGGCGGGCCACTTCGTCGGCGGCCTCCAGGTTGGTCTTGAGCGCCGTTTCCTCGATCGAGCCCTCCTTGGTCGCCCGGCCCGAGTTCACGTCGATCGCCACCAGCGCTTCGGTGATGCCGATCACGATATAGCCGCCGGATTTCAACTGCACCGTCGGATTGAACATGCCCGCCAGATAGCTTTCCACCTGATAGCGGGCAAAGAGCGGCATATCGCCGTGATAGCGCTGCACCACACGGGATTGCGCAGGCATGATCATGCGCATGAAGTCTTTGGCGGTGCGATAGCCCGCCTCGCCTTCCACCAGAATCTCCTCGATCTCGCGATTATGCAGATCGCGGATGGCGCGCTTGATCAGGTTGCCCTCTTCATAGATCGCGGCCGGGGCGATGGATTTCAGCGTGAGTTCCCGCACCTCCTCCCACAGCCGCATGAGGTATTCGTAATCGCGCTGGATTTCCTGCTTGGTGCGCTTGGCCCCCGCCGTGCGGATGATGAGGCCTGCGCCTTCCGGCACCTCCATCTCGGCGGCGATTTCTTTCAGCTTCTTGCGATCCGTGGCCTGAGTGATCTTGCGCGAAATACCACCGCCCCGCGCGGTGTTCGGCATCAGCACGCAATAGCGACCAGCCAGGCTGAGATAGGTGGTCAGCGCGGCCCCCTTGTTGCCGCGTTCCTCCTTCACCACCTGCACCAGCATGATCTGGCGCACCTTGATGACTTCCTGAATTTTGTAACGACGGGCACGCGGCTTGCGCGGTGCGCGGATTTCCTCGGCGACATCTTCTTCGGCCACCGACTCGATCTCGTCATCTATATCGGCCGCATGATCCATGCTGACATAGGGGGCATCGGCCGGACGGGGTTCTTCCAGGGCGAGGCCTTGATCGTCAGCCGCGTCCTCAAGGTCGATCACATCCATGCCGGCAACCGCCGCCAGCGGCGCGGCCTCCTCCGACACGATCACCGCATCTTCAACCTGTGCGGCTTCGGCCTTGGCAGCCTTGGGCTTGCGGCTATCGCTGCGCGACTTGCGAGGGCGGTTTTCCTCTTCCTCCTCGGCCCGCGCAAGGGCCCGCTCTTCTTCGAGCAGGGCTTTGCGATCCGCGACCGGGATCTGGTAATAATCCGGGTGAATCTCGGCAAAAGCGAGAAAGCCGTGGCGGTTGCCGCCATAATCCACAAAGGCGGCTTGCAGCGAAGGCTCTACTCGCGTGACTTTCGCGAGATAGATATTCCCCTGCAATTGCCGCTTGTTTACCGTTTCAAAGTCGAATTCCTCGACCTTGTTTCCGTCCACCACCACAACCCGGGTTTCCTCCGGGTGGGTGGCGTCGATGAGCATTTTCTTGGCCATGATGTTCCATTGCGCCATGGCTCGGCCTCCCCATGCGGAAAGGCCCCTGAGGTCGCCCTTGCGGCGTATCCATCTGGTTTCGGTCGAGCGGCTGGCGACTTGTTCGGGCGAGGCTGCGCGATGCACAAAGGGCGAGACGACCCAAAGGCCCCCCGTCTATCCTCAAGGCATCTGTCACGCGGCGCATCGCGGTTCGGTATCCCGGGCGCTTGCGCGCCCTGTTGAAGTAACCTGTCCACCCAAGGGTGAACCGGCATGCAAAAGGCCTTGCGGCCAATGAAATCTGCCGGAATCTGGCGCTTTCGGACCCGTGGCCCGACCCGCACCGCCAGCAGCGAAACTGAAACAGGGGCTGTCCATGACAGATTTATCCCCGCAAGGTGACAATAAGGGGAGGCTCGCCCAAAACACAATGACAAATTTCGGGGATGCGCAGGACAGACCACGCAGGTCGCAGAGCCAAGCCCCCAGAATTGCAGAAAAATGGATGAACCGTCCAGCACAAGGAAACACCGGTCAAACCGTCAGGGCTGACCCCTACCCGTTTTCTGGGCCCATCTGGCCCGGACGGGGCCTTGCCGCTTCACCTGTTCCAAATATCCTCTGGGGGTGTCTGTGCTGCAGACGGGGGGCACACAGCCCCCCCCAACGATCCTTCGCAGAAGGATCGCCCGCCTTCGAGTATAATCGCTACGGCATACTCAGGTATAATCGCCCCGGCTCAGGCCATACTTCGCCATCTTCTCGTTCAACGTCCGGCGCGGCAGGCACAATTCTTCCATCACCGCGACGATGCTGCCCTTGTGACGGCGCATGGTGTTGTCGATCAGCATGCGCTCGAAAGCATCGACATAATCCTTCAACGGCTTGCCCTCGGTGGTCAGCGCCGGGCCGGAGGCCTCGTTATCGGCCATCAGCAGCGACGCGATGGAACCAGAACCGCGCCGGTTCTGCAACACCGCCCGTTCGGCGATATTCACCAATTGCCGCACATTGCCCGGCCAGGGCGCCTGCAACAACTGCGCAGCCTCCTGCGCGGTCAGCGCGGGCGCATCGCAGCCATATTCCTCGGAAAACTGCTCGGACAACCGGGTGAACAGGGTCAGAATATCCTCGCCCCGCGCGCGCAAGGGCGGCAGCACAATGGTCATCGCCCCCAGACGATAGAACAGGTCCGGGCGCAGCGTGTCTTCCAGAGTCTTGTCGGCGGTATGTTCGTTGCAGATCGCCACGATCCGGGTTTCGGGTGGCGTCCCCTGCTCATTGATCACCGTCAGCAACCGCGATTGCAGCGCATGGCTCAGGCTTTCAATATCCTCAAGACACAGCGTCCCGCCCCGCGCCTCCTCGATCAGCGGCACGCCATCCTCGGTCGGACCGAACAGCTTGGCCGCCAACTGGTCCTCCGACCATGCGGCGCAACTGACCGTCACGAATTTTTTCGCCGCCCGCGGCCCCACCGCATGCAGCGCATGGGCCACCAATGTCTTGCCGGTGCCGGTTTCGCCGTCGATCAGCACATGGCTATCGGCCTGCCCCAGATCCAGAATATCCTCGCGCAGCCGCTCCATCGCAGGGCTGGAGCCGATCAGCTTTTTCATGATCATCGAGCCGTCCGACAGCTCCTTGCGCAGCGCGCGGTTGTCCAGCGTCATGCGGCGGGTTTGGGTGGCGCGCTTGGCCAGCTCGGTCATCCGGTCGGGGTTGAACGGCTTTTCCAGGAAGTCAAACGCCCCCAGCCGCATCGCCTCCACCGCCATCGGCACATCGCCATGGCCGGTGATCATGATGACCGGCAGCGAGCTGTCCATGCCCATCAGCCGCTTCAGGAAGGCCATGCCGTCCATCCCCGGCATGCGGATATCGCTGACGACCGCCCCCGCAAAATCGGCATTGATCACCGCCAAAGCCTCCTCGGCGCTGGCATAGGTTTCGGTGTCGAACCCCGAAAGGGCCAGCCATTGGCTGATCGACTGCCGCATATCGGCCTCGTCATCGACGATGGCAACTTTCATGGCACGGGCCATAGGAACCTCATTCTGCTGCCTTGGCTTCGCCGCCCAATATGGGAAGCTGCATTTCAAATACAGCCCCGCCGCCTTCCGCATTCCGCGCGGTCAGCCGGCCGCCAAGGTCGGTGACAATCCCCGACGAAATGGCAAGGCCAAGCCCCACCCCCTCGCCGGGTTTCTTTGTGGTGTAAAACGGCTCGAACACCTGTTCGAGTTCCTTGATACCGTGGCCATTGTCGCGCACGGTCAGGGTCGCGGTTTCGCCTGCCGACAGGATCAGGTCGATCTGCGGCATGCGGGTTTCCTTGCAGGCATCCAGCGCGTTGCGCAGCAGGTTGATGATCACCTGCTCCAGCCGCACCTTGTCGGCCATCACCATCACAGGCGCGCGGGGCACGCTGCGGGTGATGCGCACGACGCGGGCCTTCAATTGCGGCTCCATCATCGCCAGCGCATTGGAGACCGAAGCACGCATATCCACCGGCTCGAAAGCCTCGCCGCCCTTGCGGGCATAGGATTTCAACTGCCGGGTGATCGCGCCCATCCGGTCGATCAGATCGTCAATGCGCTGGAACGAGGAAAGCGCCTCCTCGGGGCGCTTGCGCTGCAACAGCAGCCGCGCCCCCGCCAGATAGGTCTTCATCGCGGCGAGCGGCTGGTTCAGCT
>ERZ761609.2974-NODE-2974-length-11658-cov-9.136172_pt1 | contig 11658 bp, 10 predicted proteins | sample MGYA00511163_ERZ761609 | MGnify/ENA primary metagenome ERZ761609 (study PRJEB28899, sample SAMN02445070) | bioreactor sludge metagenome | biome: EBPR sludge | place: Australia: Brisbane, Thorneside Wastewater Treatment Plant | collected 2011-12-16 ... | reverse complement strand
TGGTTTTCCCGGCACCATTCGGCCCGATGACCGAGACGATCTCGCCGGGGCGAACCTTGAAGCTGACATCCTGCACGGCCTTCAACCCGCCAAAGCTGATGCCCAGGCCCTCGATGGACAGAAGATCGGTCATTCGTCTTTCCCCCGGAACTTCTTGAGGAGTGAGGGCAAGAGACCCTCGCGCAGGAAGATCATCACCAGCACCATGACAATCCCCAGAACCATCTGTTCGTAATCGGCAAAGACCGTAAGCAACTGGGGCAGAAGCGTCAGGATACCGGCACCGAAGATCGCACCCAGAACCGAGCCGACACCGCCCAGAACCGCCATGGTCACCATCTCGATCGAATGCATGAAGCCTGCGACATCCGGTGTGATGAACTTGTTCTGAAGGGCCAGCAGCGAGCCCGAGACCGAGGCATAGACCGCCGAGATGATGAAGGCCTGAAGTTTCATCCGTGCCACATCAACACCCACCGTCCGGGCCGCGACTTCCGAACCGTGCAGGGCGCGCAAGGCACGACCGGTAGGGCTGTTGTAGAGGTTCAGTGCAAGCCAGGCCCCAATCAGCAGGCAAAGACCGGAGAAGAAATACCAGAACTCGCCATTTGACAGGTTCAGGCCCCAATCCTTCAACAGGTCACGCAGTCCCAGATCGGGCACTTCCATACCATCCGGGCCGCCGGTCAACTCGCGTTCATTATTGAGAACCATCGACACAAGGATGCCAAGGCCCAGCGTGGCCACACCAAGGTAATAGCCCTTGAGCCGCAGCACCGGACGCCCCACGAGAAAGGCGAGAACCGCCGAGATGCCAGCGCCCAGCACAACCGCCAGGGCCGGATGCAGCCCCCAATGCACAGGGGCCAGAGCGCAGGCATAGGCACCGATCCCGGCAAAGCCTGCATGGCCCAGGCTGATCTGCCCGGCATAGCCGATCAGGATCACCATACCTGTCACCGCGATGCCATTGACAAAAATCAGGGCACCGACGCGGTAGTAATAGCCCGAGGGGAAGAAAAATGGGGTCAGCGCAATCAGCGCCGCCAGCACCAGAAGGGTGGCCAGTTTTGGGGTCAGTTTCGGGGTCATGCTCATGGTCTCACACCCGATCCGTGGATTTGCGGCCAAAAAGGCCCTGCGGCAGGAAGAACAGCACGGCAAGAATGACGACGAAGGCGGCGGCGTCCTTGTATTGCGACGAGAGGTAACCTGCTGTCAGCGCCTCGATCAGACCGATGGCAAAGCCGCCGACCAGCGCACCTTTCGGATTGCCCATCCCGCCCAGCATCGCCCCTGCAAACCCCTTGAGGGCAAAGCCGATACCGACGCTATAGGCTGTCAGGGTGATCGGCGTGGCCAGCACCCCCGCCAGAGCGCCGATGGCGGCCGAAAGCGCGAAGGAAAGTGTCATCACGAAGCCGGTGTTGATCCCGACCAATTGCGCCGCCAAACGATTGTTCGAGGTGGCCAGCACGGCGCGACCCAGCATGGTGCGGGTGAAGAACAGCCAAAGCCCGACAAAGACCACCAAAGCCCCGCCCGTGACCCAGAGGCTTTGTGGCAGGATCGTCGCGCCGCCGATGCGGAAGGGGGTATCGCCCGAAAAGGCCGGAAAGGTGTGAATCTGCTTGTCGAAGACAAGCTGTGCCGCGCCCTGAATGAAGATCGAGGCACCGATCGTGATGATGATCAGTGACACAACGGGGGCACCGCGCGCCGGTTCGATCATCAACTTGTTCATCGCCACACCGAGGCAGGCCGTTGCCAAAATGGCGATCAACGCTGCCAGTGGCAACGGCAGACCGGCTTCATGGGCAAACCAGGTGATCATCCCCCCCAGCATGACAAACTCGCCCTGGGCGAAGTTCACCACGTCTGACGCGTTGTAAATGATGGTGAAACCAAGGGCGACCAGTGCATAGACCGCACCGACCGTCACCCCTGAAAAGAGGAATTGCAGAAGTTCCGACATGGGCTCCCTCGGCGTGTGATGACATGGGATGCCCCCGCCCGATGAAAGGCAGGGGCGGCAGGCCGATGGATCACTCCACCAGCGCCCAGGTGCCGTTCTTGATTTCCAGCATGCGGAAGGCCGACAGATCGAGACCAAGGTGATCGCTCGCCGAGAAGGTATAAACCCCTGTAGTGCCCGCCAGACCCGAAGTGGCCTCGATCGCGTCACGGATCGCCGCAGGCTCGGCACTACCGGCGCGGGTGATGGCATCGGTCATGATGAGGAAAGCATCATGGGCATAGCCGCCAAAGGTGCTGACCGGAGTGCCGGTCTTGGCCTCGAAGGCCGTCTTGTAGGCCGTGACGACCGGCTTTTGCACATCATCCTCAGCCAGCAGATCGGCCACCAACAGCGCAGTGCCCGGCAGGCGCACGCCCTCGGCTGCATCAGACCCGGCCAATTCGATGAACCCATCAGAGGCGACGCCATGCGACTGGTAGAAGGGCAGGCCCACTTCCAGTTGCTTGAAGTTGCGGGTCACGATGGAAGGGCCCTGACCAAAGCCGGGGTTCAGCACGGCCTGCACGCCCTCGGCATTCTTGATCTTGGTCAACTGCGCCGTAATGTCGGCATCTTTCGGGTCATAGGTCTCATCGGCGATGATCTCGATCCCGTAATCGGCCACAACCGATTTGCACTGTGCCTGCATCGAAGCACCAAAGCCGTCGGTGCCGGAGATCATGCCGATCTTGGTGAAACCGCGTTTCTGCATGTCTTCAAAGATCTTCTGGCAGGCCATGCGGTCGGTATGCGGGGTCTTGAAGGTGAAGGGTTTCACCGGGTCGATGATGTCGATGGCCCCCGCCAGCGAGATGAAGGGCACCTCGGCATCCTCGGCAATTGCAAGGATCGACATGGAGGTGCCAGTGGTGGTGCCACCGATGATGGCCGCCACGCCGTCATCCTCGACCAGACGAGTGGCAAAGGTGCGCGCCTTGTTCGGGTCGCCGCCATCGTCATAAAGCACCAGCTCGATCTGCTCGCCATTGATGCCGCCCTTGGCGTTCAACTCTTCGACCAGCATTTCCAGCGTCTTGGCCTCCGGGTCGCCCAGAAAGGCGGCGGGGCCGGTGGCCGAGATGCTGGCCCCCAGCTTGATCTCGGCCAGCGCGGCCGAAGTCAGGCTCAGCAGGGCAAGGCTGGCAAGGGCGGTGGTCGTCAGGGTCTTCTTCATGTCTGTCTCCTCCCAGAGATATGTCACGACTCAGGTGGTCAACGGGCGCCGCCACATCACACGGCGGAAGCGGCTTGCGACGAAGGCGGTGTCGGTCAGGCAGGCATTGCCCGCCGGATTGCCGCCAGTGACGTGAAAATCACTGAAGGCGGCAGATTGGTTGACGTAGATATTGCCGGTCAGGTTGACCGAGAGGTTCACTCCGGCTGCGGCAAAAGCTGCGATGGCACGCGTGATGCGGGCTGCGTCAGTGTCGTAAACTGCGGCGGTGATCGCGCCCTTCTCGCGTGCCAAGGCGGCGGCGCGGGCGATGCCCTCCTCTGCCGTGGCACAACGTGTCAGGAAGGCGATGGGCCCGAAACACTCGGCTTCGGCAGCCGGATGCCCGGCCTCCAGCGCCAGCAACAGCGGCGATGCCGTGCGCCCCGCGCCAAGAGGTGCGCTATCGCGGATCACCCGGCCATGGGCGCGAGCCTCTTGCAGGCGCGCCAGCGTGGCCGGATTGGCCAACGCCCCGGCCAACCCGGCCGCGCGGGCAGGGTCTGACAGAAGGCGGTCGATGGCTGCGGCCAGACCCTGCGCCACCTCGTCAAAGGATTTGTGCCCCTGATCGGTCTCGATGCCAGTGTCCGGCACGAAGATGGTTTGTGGCGCAGTGCACATCTGGCCAGAGTAAAGCACCAGCGAAACGGCAAGGTTGTCGCACATGCCAACGAAATCAGGGCTAGCGGCAATCGTCACCGTGTTCACGCCGGTTTCCTCGGTGAAAAGCTGCGCCTGCCGGGCATGGGCGCGCAACCAATCGCCAAAGGCCGAAGAGCCGGTATAGTCGATCAGACGCGTTGCCGGATCTGTGGCCAACGCCTGTGTGATGGGCGCGGCTGCGGTATCAGCAGCCAGCAGCACCGCATCGGCGGGCAGTCCTGCTTCGGCGAAAACCTCGCGCAAGACTTGCACCGTCAGCGCCAGCGGCAGAATCGCTGCCGGATGCGGCTTGATGATCACCGGATTTCCGGTGGCAAGGCTTGCAAACAAGGCCGGGTAGCTGTTCCAGGTTGGAAAAGTATTGCACCCGATCACCAGCGAGAGGCCGGCGGGCACCAGCGCCCAGTGTTTTTCCAACACGATCGGCGCAGCCTTGCCCCGCGGCTTTTCCCAACGCGCAGAGCTGGCGAAGCGGGTCATTTCGTCCCAGGCCATGGCCACGGCTTCCAACCCGCGATCCTGCGCATGGGGGCCACCAGCCTGAAACGCCATCGCGAAAGCCTGCCCTGTCGTGTGCATGGTGGCATTGGCCATCAGAAAACTGATGCGGTTCAACCGAACCAGCGCCTCGATCAGGGCACCCACCCGTGCCTCCGGGCTGCTTGCAGCAAGCGCCGCGGCCGCCGCCTGCGCTGCCGCAATCAGTGTTGCGGTATTGGCAGCAGGATAAAGGATGCCGAGATCCGGACCAAAAGGCGAGACCTCAGCGCCAAGCCGCGCCGTTTCCGGATGACCGGGCAGCGCGAATGCCTGCCCCAGCAAGGCGGCAAAGCCCGCCTCGCCTTCGGCTCTTGCACTTTCGCCATAGAACTTGCCGCTGGGCACCTCTGGGAAAGCGGACCAGAAGCCGCGCGCCTTGAGGGCCCGCAAGGCTTCGTCCAGCAGAGTGCTGTGGCGTCTGAACAGGTCTGTCATGATTCCTCCGATCCGGGGCTCCCAACCCGGACTGGAATATCATTGACCGACCGGTCGGTTTATGCAACAAGTTTTCTTGAGCCCCGAAAGTTTTTCACGGGGAGGGAGGCAAACGATGACTGGCACGGCCACAGTGCTGTCAGCCCTGGCTGACGGCGTTCTGACATTGACGCTCAACCGTCCTGACAAGCTGAACTCGTTCAACGAGGAGATGCATCTGGCGCTGCGGGCCGGAATCGAACGCGCCCATGCAGATTCGGCGGTGCGCGCGGTGCTGTTGACCGGTGCCGGGCGCGGCTTTTGCGCAGGGCAGGATCTGGGCGACCGCGACCCGCGCAAAGGCGGACCAGTGCCCGATCTGGGCCGCACGCTGGAGACGTTTTACAACCCGACGCTGCGCCTGCTGCGGACCCTGGAAAAGCCTGTGATCTGCGCAGTGAATGGAGTGGCCGCCGGAGCCGGGGCCAATATCGCCTTTGCCTGCGATATCGTGCTGGCGGCGAAATCGGCCAAATTCATACAGGCCTTTTCCAAGATCGGGCTGATTCCCGATGCGGGCGGCACGTTCAGCCTGACCCGCATTCTGGGCGAGCCGCGCGCCAAGGCGCTGGCCATGACTGCCGAACCGCTTATGGCTGAAAAGGCCGCCGACTGGGGCCTGATCTGGAAAGCGGTCGAGGATACCGCGCTGATGGCCGAGGCGGAAGAATTGGCGCGCACTCTGGCTGCCGGGCCGACTTTTGGCCTTGGCCTGACCAAGCGCCTGATTCAGGCGGCCGCCACCAATACCCTGGACGCGCAACTGGATCTGGAGCGAGACTGTCAGCAGATGGCCGGGCGCAGCGCCGATTATGCCGAGGGCGTGACGGCCTTTCTGGAGAAGCGCAAACCAGAGTTCAAAGGCCAATGAAAGCCGTATCGGAAATGACCCCGCAAGAGCTTGCCGAGGCCTGCGCCACCGCAATGTGGAACGGCGATTCGGCCAGCCAGCGCCTGAACATGGCGCTGGACCGGATCGCGCCCGGCCATGCAACCCTGTCGATGACCGTGACACGGGATATGTCGAATGGCCACGGCAATTGCCATGGCGGCTATATCTTCACGCTGGCAGACAGCGCCTTTGCCTTTGCGTGCAACAGCTATAACCAACTGACGGTCGCCCAACATTGCAGCGTCAGCTATCTGGTTCCCGTTCGCATCGGCGACCGCCTCACCGCGACGGCGGCAGAGGTATCGCGCACAGGGCGTTCGGGCATCTATGACATTCGCATCACAAATCAGGACGGCACACATGTGGCGGAATTCCGCGGCCATGCACGCACCGTCAAGGGCACCCATCTGCCAGCCTGACCAGCACCGGACATTCCAAGGGAGGAAACCATGGAAGACCTGACCCCGAACCGCAAGGATCTGGACCCGATCGAAATCGCTTCCCGCGACGAGATCGAGGCCCTGCAATTCCACCGCATGAAGCGTTCCCTGCGCCACGCCTTCGAGAACTCGCCCTTCTATCGCAAGCGGTTCATCGAACATGATGTGCATCCCGAAGACCTGAAATCGCTGAAGGACATTGCAAAGTTTCCCTTCACCGTGAAGCAGGATCTGCGCGACACCTACCCCTTCGGCATGTTTGCCGTGCCGCAGTCAAAGTTGGTGCGTATTCATGGCTCGTCGGGCACCACCGGCAAACCGACCGTGGTGGGCTACACTGCCGCAGATATTGACCATTGGGCCAATCTGATTGCGCGATCCATTCGCGCGGCGGGTGGGCGGCCGGGCGAGATTTTGCACAACGCCTATGGCTATGGCCTGTTCACCGGCGGCATTGGCGCACATTACGGGGCCGAGCGCCTGGGCTGCACCGTCGTGCCGATCTCGGGCGGGATGACCGAGCGTCAGGTGACACTGATCAATGACTTCAAACCCTCGATCATCATGGTGACGCCCAGCTACATGCTGTCGATCCTCGACGAGTTCCGCCGCCAGGGTCTCGACCCGCGGCAATCCTCGCTCAAGGTCGGGATTTTCGGCGCGGAGCCCTGGACCAATGCGATGCGCGAGGAAATCGAGCAGGCCTTCGACATGCATGCTGTAGACATTTACGGCCTGTCGGAGGTGATGGGCCCGGGCGTCGCGCAGGAATGCGTGGAGACCAAGGATGGCCTGCATGTCTGGGAAGATCACTTCTACCCCGAAATCATCGACCCGGTGACAGGCGAGGTATTGCCCGATGGGCAAATGGGCGAGCTGGTCTTCACAACGCTGACCAAGGAAGGCCTGCCGATGGTGCGCTATCGCACCCGCGATCTCACGCGGCTGCTGCCCGGTACGGCGCGCAGCATGCGTCGGATCGAAAAGATCACAGGGCGCAGTGACGACATGATCATCCTGCGCGGCGTCAACGTGTTTCCGACCCAGATCGAGGAGCAGATCCTGAAATGTGTGGGCCTCGCCCCGCACTTCCAGATCGAGCTGAGCCGCTCGGGGCGGATGGACAACATGACCGTGCATGTCGAATGCACCCCGGATATGACCGACGAAGCCGCCCGAGCGAAATCGGCCAAGGAACTGGCCCATCACATCAAATCGGTGGTCGGCGTTTCAACGCGCGTGGAAGTGCGCGATCCAAACTCGGTGGCGCGGTCGGAGGGCAAGGCCAAGCGCGTTCTGGACAATCGCCCGAAGGGCTGAACAGAGCGGCTGGGGCCGGCCCTGACAACCGGCCCTCAAGGCTTTGTCACGCGGCTATGTTCAACGCCCGCGTGACATCGCCCTCCTCTGCGGATAAAGCGGATCGGGGGATGTCTCCCGGTCTTTCAACGGGCTCTGAGAGGGCACCGACATCAGAAAGTGACCACGATGGCTCGGACACGAGCACAGGATTTCGAGGAAAAACAGCGCAGCATTCTGGATTGCGCGGCAGAGGTTTTCGCGGTGCAAGGCATGGAAAAAGCCTCCATGTCCCAGATTGCCGCCCATGCGCAGGTTTCGAAAGCCCTACTGTACCACTATTATCCCAGCAAGGATGCGCTGATCTTTGCCATCATCACCACCCATCTGGAAGGGTTGGAGGCAGCCATACAGGCGGCAGACGATCCAACCTTGCCGCCGCAGCAACGATTGCGCGCACTGGTGGGGGCTGTGCTTGAAAACTATCGCGGGGCCGACAACGAACATAAGGTGCAGTTGAATGCCGCTTCCGCGCTGTCAGAGGCACAGAAGGCCGAGATCATGGCGCTGGAACGCGACATTGTAAAACATTTCGCTGTGGTTCTGGACCTGATCAACCCAGATCTGAAGAACAAGGACCGCCCTTTGCTTACACCGGTTACCATGTCGCTCTTTGGCATGATGAACTGGATGTATATGTGGTTCAAGGATGGCGGTCGCCTCTCACGCGAGGACTATGCCGATGTGGCGACAACCCTGATCCTGGAGGGGATCAAGGCGGTTCGTTAGGGCTTCGTTAAGGCAAGGGTGCCTTCATTCCGCAGAAAAGCCCGCACGCGCCAGCACCAGCGGATCGTAATCCGGTGCTTTTGCGCGGCGACGGCCGGGCTCTGCTGCGGCGAGTGGCAGAGCAGGCGCAAGTTTGGCGTGCGCCTCATGCGCCAGTTGCTGATAGACGCCGGTGCCCTGACGCTTCCACGCGATTTCCTCGGCTAAAAGCGCGCGGGTGACCTTGGCGGGGGAGCCCATGGCCAGGCTGCCCGGCGGGATCTGCGCCCCCGCCTTCACGAAGGCCATGGCGGCGATGATGCTGTTTTCGCCCACCACCGCCTCATCCATCACCACAGCATTCATCCCCACCATGGCATTACGCCCGATATGGCAGCCATGCAGCACCGCACCATGGCCGATATGGCCCGCTTCCTCCACCACAACATCCTTGCCGGGGAAGCTATGGACCACGCAGGTTTCCTGCACGTTGCAGCCTGCTTGCAGCACGATGCGACCAAAATCACCGCGCAGAACTGCGCCGGGGCCGACATAGACCATCGGCCCGATGATCACATCCCCGATCACCACCGCCTCCGGATGCACGAAGGCGGCAGGATCAATCACCGGGATCAGGCCGTCATAGCTGTAGACACGGACCAAAGCGTTCTCCTTACGCGCTGACAGCTGGCCAGACCTTAGCCACCATGGTCAGCACATCATACTGCGCAACCACTGCCCCGGTCTGATTGGTGACCTGACAATCCCACCGCACCTCGCCATGTTCGGCATTGGCGCGCGGGTTGATCTCCTTGCAGGTCAGACGCACTTGCAGCGTATCGCCGAAATAGACCGGCGTCAGAAAGCGCAGATTGTCCACGCCATAATTGGCCAGAACCGGGCCGGGATTGGGTTCGACAAACAGACCAGCCGCGAAGGACGCGATCAGATAGCCATGCGCCACGCGGTCCTCGAAGAAGGGGTTCGCCTTGGCCGCGGCACTGTCCATATGGGCGTAGAAGGTATCGCCGGTGAAATGGGCGAAATGCTCCACATCCTCTTGTGTGACCTGCCGTGCGGCAGTGATCAACTGATCCCCGATCTTCAGTTCTGCCAGTGATTTGCGGAACGGGTGAATGTCGCTCTGAACCGACGCGCCCTCGATCCAGCGCCCGGTGACCGCCGAGAGCAGCCGCGGGGTGCCCTGAACGGCGGTGCGCTGCATATAGTGTTTGACGCCCCGCATGCCGCCCATTTCCTCGCCACCGCCCGCGCGACCGGGACCGCCATGAACCAGCCCGGCCAGCGGAGAACCATGTCCGGTGGAGGTTTTGGCCGATGCCCGGTTGCCGATCAGCACCCGGCCATGGAACGGAGCCACGCCCATCACAACCTCCTGGGCGACAGCAGGATCATCGGTGAACACCGAAGACACGAGTGAGCCCTTGCCAAGGCGGGCCAATTCGACGGCCTCATCCAGACTGTCATAGGGCATGACGGTCGAGACCGGACCAAAGGCCTCCACCTCATGCACGGCCGTCGCCGCAAAGGGTTTGTCGCAATACATCAATACGGGATTCAGGAAGGCACCACGCTCGGGGTTACCACTGGCGACATGCACGGTCGCGGGGTTGCCAACGACGATCTCGGCATCGGCCTGAAGCTCGCGGATGCGGGCGCGCACCTCCTCTCGTTGATCAAGGCTGGCCAGCGCGCCCATGCGCGTGGCCTCATCGCCAGGCAGGCCCAGTGGGGTTTTGCCCAGCCGTTCGCCCAGGGCCGCGACCAGCGCCTGCACATGGGCGCGCGGGGCGATGACCCGGCGAATGGCGGTGCATTTCTGCCCTGCCTTGGCCGTCATCTCACGCGCCACCTCTTTCACGAACAGATCGAATTCCGGCGTGCCCGGCCCGGCGTCGGGACCAAGGATCGAGGCGTTCAGACTGTCGGCCTCCATGGTGAAGCGAACCGAGTTGGCCACCACAGCCGGATGCGATTTCAGTTTGCGGCCAGTCCAGGCAGAGCCGGTGAAGGTGACGGCATCCTGCCCCTCGACATGATCCAGCAGATCCCCGACCGAGCCACAAATCAGTTGCAGCGCACCTTCCGGCAAAAGCCCGGTTTCCAGGATGCGGCGCACACAAAGTTCGGTCAGATAGGCCGTCTGGCTCGCAGGTTTCACCACGCAGGGCACACCGGCCAGCAATGTGGGTGCGATTTTCTCCAGCATCCCCCAGATGGGAAAGTTGAAAGCGTTGATATGTACCGCAACCCCTTGCAGCGGCGACAGGATATGCTGCGCGACAAAGCTGCCGTCTTTCGACAGGCCCTCCAGATCGCCGTCGGTCAGTACGCGCGTATTGGGCAGTTCTCGCCGCGCCTTTGAGGCGAAGGTCAGCATTGTGCCGATCCCGCCCTCAATGTCGATCCAGCCGTCCGGGCGGGTGGCCCCCGTATGCAGGCTTTCGGCGTAAAATTCCTCCTTGCGCTCCATCAAGGCAAGGCCAAGCGCCTTGAGCATGGCGGCACGGTCGTGAAAGGTCATGGCGCGCAGTTTCGGCCCGGCAACACGGCGCCCATGATCCAGAACGGCAGCAAAATCGAGCCCGGTGGAATCGATGATCGCAACCGGCTCACCTGTCGCAGCATCCAGCAGGGTCTGACCCTCACCGGTGCCGGCGATCCAGCTTCCGCAAACATGGCTTTCAAGACGGCGCGGCGCGACGGTCATGGGATGTCCTTCGTATTGTCGAAACGCGGAGGCCCAGCCTCCGCAAGGTGATCCGGAGGGGCCTTAAAGGCCAAGCGCCCCGAGTTTTTCGCGCACCGTCCCTTGCCAGCGGGCCAGCAAGTCGGCGTTCGGGCTATGGCGCAAGCCAAGTTTTTTCAGCATGTCATAACGGCTTGATCCGGCGAGGCCGAAGCCTGCGGCCACGCGTGGGTGCCAGTATGCGAGGGCAGCCTGAACTTCGGCCTGACCGGTTTTGTCAGCCAGCAGGCGCTCCAATCCCTCCAGCCCAAGCTCGGCGTGACGGGCCTCGCGCGGGGCAATCTCGCGGAATACTTCGGCCAGCGGACCGTAGGAAACACGGATGAGTTCGGTCATCTGCACACCGGTTGCCAGACCTTGCAACACATTCATCACCACTGCATCGGCCCAGCCGCAGATCGGGTAGTGAAACACCGACAGCCGCATATCCCCGGCCTGCCGATTGGTGCCCAGATCAGCGTCACGCTCCACGCGCGCGGCCCAGTCCTGTTGCGCCTGATAGCGGTCGGGATCAGTCCCGAAATCGGCCATGACCGCCAGAACACGGCCAGCATGATCGGCCTTTTCCAGTGTGATCCG
>ERZ761609.2972-NODE-2972-length-11660-cov-1069.165618_pt1 | contig 11660 bp, 10 predicted proteins | sample MGYA00511163_ERZ761609 | MGnify/ENA primary metagenome ERZ761609 (study PRJEB28899, sample SAMN02445070) | bioreactor sludge metagenome | biome: EBPR sludge | place: Australia: Brisbane, Thorneside Wastewater Treatment Plant | collected 2011-12-16 ... | reverse complement strand
CGAGATTGGTCAGTGACTGGAGTTCAGACGTGTGCTCTTCCGATCTATGGCGGCATCGACGGCTGCGGGGCGCGCCAGGGCCGGCTGAAGCGAACGTCGCCGGCCGCCGCCAAGTGTTGATCACGCAACGCAATGGCGCCCGCCCGGGCGTCGCGGGTGCCTCGATGCGGCCAGGAGATCAGTGCAGGTCGTCGAGCGGGCTGCGCACACCGAGCCCGCCGCGATTGAGCACATGCGTGTAGATCATCGTCGTCGACACATCCGCATGCCCCAACAGCTCCTGCACGGTGCGGATGTCACGGCCGCTTTCCAGGAGCGAGGTCGCGAACGAATGGCGCAGGGTGTGCGGTGTGGCCGGCTTGCTGATCCCCGCTTGGCGCAGAGCCGCGCGCATCGCGCGCTGGATGCTCTGCGCTTCGACGTGGTGCCGACGAATCGCTCCCGAGCGTGGGTCGCGCGATCGCTTGGCGGCAACGAAGACATACTGCCAGGCCCATTCGCGCGCCGCATGGGGATACTTGCGTGCCAGCGCAAACGGCAGAAAGACCTCTCCGAAGCCCTCGGCAAGGTCCGCCTCGTGCAGCGCCTTGACGCGCTTGAGGTGGGCCCGCAGCGGATCGGCCAGCGTTCTCGGCAGCATCGTGACGCGGTCCTTGGCGCCTTTGCCCTCGCGAACCAGGATCTCGCCACGCGCGAAGTCGATGTCCTTCACGCGCAGGCGGAGACATTCCATGATGCGCATGCCGGTGCCGTAGAGCAGCCGCAGGATCAGGCCCGTGGTTCCCTCGCTCAGCACCAGCAAGCGCTGCACTTCTTCCGGCGTGAGGACGACCGGCAAGCGCCTGGAAGCTTTCGCCGACTCGACCTCGTCGAGCCAGGGAAGCTCGCTGCCGAGCACCTCCTTGTACAGGAAGAGCAGCGCACTCTTCGCCTGGTTCTGCGTCGACGCCGCAACGCGCCCCGTGACGGCAAGGTGGGTGAGGAAGGATTCGCCTTCCCGCGCGCCCATTTCACGCGGATGTCGCTTGTTGTGGAAGAGGATGAAGCGCCGCACCCAGTCGCAGTAGGCCTGCTCGGTGCGCATGCTATAGTGCTTGAACCTGATGCGGTCGGCGAGCTGATCGAGCAACCGGCGCGGCGGCGCAGCGGGCGGGGCATTGACGCAATTGCCGGAGCTTTTAGTGGACGGGCCCATGGCGTACCTCACTGTTCTGTCGGGAGATTTCGCGATTGCTGTGCATGCGTACAGTATAGTGACGCAAAGCTCTGCGTCAAGTAGGATTGCTACTTCACGTTAGAGCCGCGACCCATGCTGACCATTGAGATACTCTTCCGATACTTGGGGCAGCTTGTCGTATACGGCGGTGGCGCGGTTGCAATTGCCTACGCGGTGTTTCGAATTCTTGCATTGAAATGGCTCGACAGCCGATTCGCCGAGAAGCTCGAAGCGTTCAAGCATTTGCAGGCCAAGGAAATGGAGGAGGTCAAGTTCCGAATCAACTTCCTGTTCGACCGCGCGAAGAAACTCAACGAAAAGGAGTACGAAGTACTCCCAGAGGCATGGGGAAGACTCAACGATGCCTTCTGGAAAGCGAGCGCAACCGTATCTCTGTTGCAGTCCTATCCTGATCTCGAGAAGATGAGCGACGCACACTTTGCTGAGTTCTTAGGAACCTGTCGACTTCAGGAGTGGGAAAAACAGGAGCTACGAGAATCCAAGACGAGGAATGCCTACTACCAGCAGCATATCTTTTGGCACGACCTCTCAGACGCAAAGACTGCTTCACGGGAGTGTCACCGGTATTTGTCGAGGAATGGCATCTTCCTCAAGTCGGAGGTTAAGGACCGGTTTGTACTCCTTGACTCCCTCGTCTGGAGCGCGCTAGTCGATCGAGAAGTTCTCGAGCAGATCAAACCACACCGAGAGCCAAACACGGCTGTTGATCGCCTCAGAAGAGAGGGCGAGGGAATGCTGAAGGAACTTGAAGCAATCGTTCAAGGGCGCATGCATGAGTAGACCATGCGGCTCTAACCGGTGGCTCGAGCGGACGGCTGGCAAGCGTTGCTTGCCAGTGCGCTTCGGCCTACGGCCTACGCCCGCCGCTCAGCCACGACGTTATGCGAAAAGAACAGGAACGGTATAAATGAACTGGATTGGCTCACGGTGGTGGAAATTCGACTTCCACAATCACACTCCGGCATCGGATGATTATGGAAAAGGCCCTGGCCAGGCCCAGCATAAGCAGATCTCCCATAAGGATTGGCTGCTCAACTACATGCAGCAAGGCATCGATTGCGTCGCGGTAACGGACCACAATTCGGGTGCCTGGATTGACCCACTCAAGCAGGCACTCCAGGAATTGGCATCCGAAGGTCATCCGGACTATCGACCTCTTTACCTCTTCCCCGGCGTTGAGATTACCGTTCAGGGGAATATCCACATCTTAGCCATTTTCGGCACTGGCAAGACCACCTCGGATATCGATTCTCTGCTCGGTGCTGTGAGGTATCGCGCCACCAAGGGAAAGAGCGACGGATGTTCTGAATGCTCCGCAGTGGAGGTAATTGACGAAATTGCAAGGTCAGGCGGCCTTGCGATACCTGCCCATGTCGATCAGGCCAACGGACTTTTTACGGTTTTTTCCGGCAACACACTGGAGCAGGTACTCGACAACAAGTGTGTATTTGCCATGGAGGTCACGGATCTTGCTCAGGCAAAACCGCCGCTGTACATCGGCAAGAAATTGAATTGGGCGGAGGTTCTTGGAACCGATTCCCATCATCCGTCCGGTACCGGCGGTCAACGTTACCCTGGGAGCCATTTCACCTGGGTAAAAATGTCGGAGCCATCCTATGACGGATTGCGGCTGGCGCTCATTGATGGAACTCTCTCACTGAAGCGGTCGGACCGCTTCAACGGTGACCCCAATACGCACGGACAACTCGCCATCGAAAGCATCGTGGTTGATGATGCGAAGTACCTCGGCAGAGGGCAATCGTTTTCCTGCCAACTGAATCCATGGCTCAACACCATCATTGGCGGACGAGGTACCGGGAAATCGACTTCGTTGGAGTTCCTGCGGATTGCTCTCAAACGGAAAGGAGAAATACCCAAGAGCCTTGAAAAGGAATTCACCAAGTACAGTCAGACGTCGAGCAACCGTCAGGATGACGGGCTGTTAAAGGAGTCCTCGAAAGTCACCATCGGGTTTCAAAAAGACGGTGGCCGCTTTCGAATTATCTGGTCTAACGCCGACGACAGACACGCCATAGAGGAAGAGACCGCTCCCGGAACCTGGAGCGCGTCCGAGGGAGATATAGCACAACGATTTCCCGTCAGGATTTACAGCCAGAAGCAGATTTTCGAGCTGGCGAAGCATCCCCAGGCATTATTGCAGGTTGTTGATGATGCCCCGGCGGTCAATCATCGTGATTGGCAACTTGAGTGGGATGAACTGGTTTCAAAATATCTCTCGATTCGCGCCCAGGAGCGTGAAGTTCAGGCCGGACTTCAGGAAGAATCGGTAATCAAAGGTCAGCTTGAGGACGTCAAACGCAAGCTCGAGGTTTTTGAAAAGGCAGGCCATGCGGACGTCCTTAAGGCTTACCAGCTCAGACAGAACCAGAGCAAGGCCATCGACTCCTGGGAAAAGACTTGGGAAGGCTCCGCCGAGCAGGTTCGAGCTATTTCGGGAAGCCTGTTGCCACCAGAATTCGATTCTCAGCATTTCGACGTCGGGAATGCGGACGATAAAGAGCTGATTGATGCTGCAGCGGGCACCCGTGCGACGTTTGAGAAACTCCAGAGTGAGCTGAATTCAATTGCGCAGCAGATTGATGACGCGAAGAGCGCATGGACTCAAGCGCGGCCCGGCCTGGAAATATCGAAAGAAATCACAACGGCGATCCAGGAATACACCGACCTCCTAGGTCAACTCAGCGCCGCAGGTGCGGGCGATCCCTCGGCATATGGTGTTCTGGTTAAGCAGCGGCAAGATCTCGAGGAGAAACTCAAGGGGTTCAACAAGAAGAGAGACACCCTTGCGCAGCATCAGAAGAGCGCTGAAGAGTGCTTGGTCAAGATCCATGAGCATCGGGCTAAGATAACCAAGCTTCGCGAGGACTTTCTCAAGGATACCCTCGTCGGCAATTTATATGTCCAGATCAATGTCATTCCGTTTGGAAACAAGATCACGGTTGAGGAAGAGTTCCGTAACCTAATCGACCGTGGCAATGGCGGTTTTGACCGTGACATCGGCGTGGTTGGCGGGGATGAGGGCCTGCTGGCCGCACTGACGCAGAATTGTTCCAAAACTATGGAAGAAAAAATTGAAGCATTGAAATCATCGCTGCTGGCCATCCATGCGAATGAGACAACGGCGGCGGCGGTAGCCAAAGACCGACGCTTTGTCTCCCATATTCAGGGATTGGCTCCCGAGCAAATGGATCGAATCCGGTGCTGGTTTCCCGATGACTCCCTAGACGTCAGATACAGCCTGAAGGATGGTGATGGCTTCAAGCCCGTAGAGCAAGGATCGCCGGGGCAGAAAACGGCTGCACTTCTAGCCTTTATCCTTTCGTATGGCGACGAGCCTCTGGTGCTTGATCAGCCAGAAGACGATCTCGACAACCATTTGATCTATGACTTGATCGTAACCCAACTGCGAAATATCAAACAGAAGCGGCAGGTTTTGGTGGTCACGCACAACGCCAACATCGTCGTGAATGGTGACGCGGAGAATGTCATTGCCCTGGATGTTAGGTCTGGCCAAACAAGAATCGTGACGCAGGGTGGGCTTCAGGAGCGTTCCATACGGAATGAAATATGCCGAGTAATGGAAGGCGGCAAAGAGGCGTTTGACCAAAGATATAGACGAATAAATGCAGTAATCGCATAACAAGTAGATAAACACGGACGCCATACTCTCCACGCCCTTTTGTGCATTCCGCTGCGCTCCATTTTTGCACAAAAAGGCGCTCCGAGTATGTCGCCGGTTATCATGGCGTTAGGCATCACAAAAAACTTTCGTTTCCGCGCACACGCAGAACACTAAGACCGTCCGATGAACGCCCACGCAGAGCAACTTCTGGCGCGCATACCAGGCGAAATCACTGCCCAATGGCCCGGCGGTGAGAGGTTCGTCCGGGCGCTTGCCCACGGCAGCATGTCGGTTGAGCTGTATGCGCCAATCGGAACGGACCCACAGTCTCCGCATAGCCAGGATGAGCTGTACTTCGTCATCTCGGGGACGGGAACCTTCTTGAACGGAGATGAGCGCATGAGCTTCTCGCCGGGCTCAGCGTTCTTCGTGCCTGCAGGGCAATCGCACCGCTTTGAGAGCTTCTCGAACGACTTTGCCACCTGGGTGGTCTTCTGGGGCCCGCGCGGCGGTGAGCGGTGATGCCTAACCCCTCGTTCAAGCCGACCCGCTACGGCAGGCAGCGTAAGCCTGGGCTGAGGCACTTGGTGCATCATCTCAGCCCAGGCTTACGCTGCCTGCCTCCGCGGGCGGCTTAACTCGAACGTTAGGTTCCGGCGATTCGGGGCGCGCGCCGACGGCCTACCGCATTGCGTCCCACATTTCATAGGGAGTTCACACATGCGAGCATCGATTCTTCTTGCGGCAGCCATGGCAGCACTTTCGTTCCAAGCAAATGCCAATCTAATCGCGAATGGAAGCTTCGAGTTGGGGGATTTCAACAACACCGACGCCGACCCACGGCCTGACATCATGCTCGTTACTCCGGGCATGCCAAACATTTCAGGGTGGACCGTCGTCGGGTCGAACGGAGTTCATTGGATGGACCTCGGACCCGGCAATACGACCGACGGTCGTTACGCTCTAGACCTGCAGGGTGAGAATCCTTCGGGGGAGTTTTCTTCGATCTCAACGGCTTTTTCGACTCAGCCCGGGCAGAGTTACATCCTCGCGTTCGACGCATTCACGGGGAACATTGTGAATTCGGCGAGCGTATCCGTTGGGTCGTTGATTGATCTGGCATTTACCGGCGGCAGCCCTGCGTTTGCCCCCCCGTTCACGAACTACTTCACGCATTACACCTATGGATTCAACGCTACGGGCAGTACATCCACACTCCTGTTCCGCGTCGTTAGCTCGGACGGATTCGGTCCGTCGATCGACAACGTGGTCGTTACGGCTGTGCCTGAACCTGGTGCGTATCTACTCTTGGGTTCGGGAATTGTGATCCTGGCCTTAGGTCGGGTGCGACGGAGGACCTAACCCCTAAGGATTGACACGACCCGCAGGGTCGTCTCAATCCGTTGTTCAAGACGCCCGGTACCACAGCCAGAGCAACGGTTGGCTACAGAGAGAGATGGGGAATGCTTCGAGCGGATCGGTCGAAGCACGGCACGCAGAGGATGCGCGTCGGAATACGGCGTCAGAAAACTCGCTGATCAAACCCATAGCGGCGGTTGTCAGGGTTCGATCGACGGTTTGGCAAGAGCCGGCGAGTGGTTGCCCCGGTCATTTTTCGGGCAACGGGCGACAGTCTCCCTGCGCCCCTCGCGGAAACCGCTGCAGGGCGAACGTAAGGAAGAGGAAATGAAGTGGCGCGCTGGCGGAGCGTCTATCCCGACCCGCAACCCGCACTCGCCCCAACCGGCTTGCCACCGATCTCGCGAGGGCGCGACAAGTCCCGACTGCCCAAGGGACGCGGCAACAGCACACCACAGCAGCGTAGCCTCCCGCCACAGTGCGGGCAAATCGGGCGTCGTGGTGTCGGGTGCTCGGACTGATTGTCCGCGGCTTCCGCCGCGCTCACGGCGAAACCCCGGGCCAGTTCAATCCGAGCCTTCACCTCCTTGATGCTCATCGAGCAACTCGGCGAGAGAAAGCCGAAGTAGCGCACCTTCATGAACCCGGTGGGCAAGACATGCTGCAGAAAGCGGCGGATGAACTCCGCCGGCGGGAGTGCCATCGTCCGCTCGCGCTGACTGTTCACCTTGCGGTAGCGAAACACCACCTCAGTATCATCGGCTCGAAGGATGCGTCCCTCCGAGATCGCCACCTTGAACACATAGCGGGAGAGATACTCGAGGCTCGCCTGCGCGTCGCCGACCGACTGGCAATTGACGTTCCAATCGACCGTCCAGACTGCTGGGTCGATCTCTGCGAGCAAGCCGGCGGCGTCCATCGCATCGCGGAACTTCGCCCGGAAGATCGGCGACAGGGCCCGCACGGGCAGAAAGAAACCGCGGTTGGCCGCGTGCCAGCGGCCATCGGCACGATGAAACCCGCCGCCAGGTATCACGTAGTGGATATGCGGATGGTACTGGAGTGGCCGGCCCCAGGTGTGCAGCACACCAAAGAAGCCTGGCGTGTCAGCCCCCAGGTGCTGGTCATCGGCGGCCAGGGCCTTGATTGCCCCGGCGGATGCTGCGAATAGCGCCCCATAGCCTTCACGCGGATGGCCACGCAGAAACTCGCGCAAGGGCGCCGGCACGGTGAAGGTCAGCATGAAGTAGGGAGTTGGCAACTGCCGATCGAGTTGACGCGCGAGCCACGCTTCGGCCTTGCCCTGCTGGCAGACTGGGCAGTGGCGGTTGCCGCAGCAGCGCGCAGCGACATGCGGCTCGCCGCAGTCCTCGCACTGATAGAGCACCGAACCACAGGCGGCGCTGCGGCAATCGATGATCGCCTCGATCACCCGTGCGTGGCTGCCGGGCAGGGTCTTGCCGAACTCGGCCAGGTAGGCCGGTCCGTGCCGGCGAAAGATCTCCTGAATGGCGCCGCCCATGTCACAGATCGTCCATCAGTTCATTGATGCGAGCCACCGCCTCTTCCTGCCCCTTGCTGGTCAGGTGCAGATAGACCATGGTCGTCTCCAGGCTGGTGTGACCGAGGTTCTGCTGGATGACACGGAGGTTGACGCCCGCCTCGAGCAGGTGGGTGGCATAGGAGTGCCTCAGCGTGTGGACCGACACCGCCCGCTTGGTGATTCCCGCTTGGCTTTTCGCTGAACGAAGCGCCCCTTGAACACTGCTGATCGCCATCGGTGTCGTCGCGCTGGCCGCCGAGCGACTGTCGCGCCCATAGGCCGGAAACAACAGTTGCGGATGGCGATGGCTGCGCCAGTGCTGGTGTAGCGTCTCCAGCGTGGCGCGCGGCAACGGCACGAAACGATCCTTTGCTCCCTTGCCCCGGTGCACGTGGATCATCATGCGATCACTGTCGATGTCAGAAACCTCAAGGTAAAGCGCTTCCTGCAACCGAAGCCCGCAGGCATAGACCGTACTGAGATAGGCCCGGTTATGCGGCGTCCGCACACAGGCCAGCAGCGCGCGCACTTCTTCACGACTCAACACTGCCGGCAGGCGCGATTCGCTCTTGGCACGCAGGAAGTTGAACAGATTCCAATCGCGCTGGAGAACCTTCACGAAGTAGAAGCGGATACCGCAGTAGCAGATGCGCAGCGTGTTGGCCGACCAGTGATCGACGTTCCGCCGGTGCAGGAAATAAGTCTCAAGCTCCGCTTCGCTGATCTCCTCCGGGGACTTGCCCCCGTGGAACTCGCAGAGCATGCGCAGCGCCCGGCTGTACGCCTCCTGCGTCCGCCCGGCCTTGCCGTTGAGGGCCAGGGCATTCATTGATTTCTGATACCAGTCTGTCATCATGACGTCTCTCCTCGGAAAAAGTGGGAAGCCGCCGCGACGCGGCGGTCCGAGGAGGAAAGCAGAAATCTGGAAGCCCGGCCAGACGTCGGGCCGGCTTCGTCAATATACGAAGTACGATTACCTCAGTGTGCGCAACAGCCTGCCGCGCAGCGGCTTACTTGAACCCGGCGTTCGAAGCGACCTGCGCGAGAAGCCGCGCAGGTGCCTCAACTCCACGTTAGGCCTCGGACATTACGCAGGGGAGTGAGTTTTGAGCCAATCGCGTAGCGCCGCATTCATGCGCGTCTGCCAACCTGGACCGCCTGCGCGGAAGGCGGCGAGAACGTCGCGGTCGAATCGAATGGTGGTCGACTCTTTGTCGCTCCCCGCCGGGCGTCCGCGCTGCCTCCGGTATGCCTCGATCCCGGCCTGCATTTCTTCGCGCGTCATCGGCCGTTCGTCTTCGTTCTTGCCGTCCCAGACATACGGTGCCTTGGCGCGTACTTTCGCCACGTCAGTCTTGCTCTCGCCACGCTTGAGAGCGGCGCGCATCTTATTGGTCGCCGTTGAAGTCATCTTCGAGCCAGCCATGGTAAGCGCTCCTTTCCTCTTCACTCGCCGGCCGAAAGCTGACAATCCGCAACGCATTTTCGCGCGCCACATGCACCACCGTCAGTACCGCCAGCACATCAAACACGTAAGCGAACGACTGTGTCCGCTGTTCGCCACCGCGCACGCTCTCAACGTCCAAGCGGCAAGGGCTCTCCAGCACCATCACGGCATCGAGAAAATCCAGCCCGTGCTTGTCGAGGTTGGCTTGCCGCTTGGCTTCGTCCCAGAGAATGTGCGCGCTCATCGTCTTTATTGTGCTAACAGTAATTCAGGAAGTCAAGAATTTTCGTTACTACGCGAACCGAGGCCTAACGGATAAGGATAGATCGTGCGAAGCCACGATCTGATCCGTCTGTTGGACGAGCCCGGGCCGGAGCGCGGGGCTCCCCTCCTGCAAATATCTTTCCTGGATTGACCCCATGGGCATGAACGCCGGTGGGGCGGGAGCGGAGCGTTTCGGCGCGCCGGCGCATGCGGGACGCCGATCTCCCGAAAACGGCCCTTTTTTGCGTCCCGGCCACCGCTTTCCGGGCGGACGGATGACTCAGCTTGGGGAAACTGACGTCCCGAATGCGGCCATGGGCCGGGCCGCGCTGAGGTCTCGGCCTACCTCATCAGATGGCGACCCCGACGCGCGGCAAGTCCGGGACGACTGCGGGCGACGTCGGTCGAATCCGCGTCCTGACGATCGCCATCACGGCGTCACAGCACGCGCAAAGCATCGCTGGCCGCTCCTTGCGCGCTGGCTTGAAGCGGCTGGGATCGAACTTCAGCAAGAGGTGCAGCAAGGCGATCAGGCGCTTGCAGTTGGCGTGCAGGAAGCCGAAGTTGCGTGCGCGGCGAAAGCCCTTGGTCAGCACGTGCTGGAGAATCAACCAGAGGAAATCGACACCGCTGAGCGTGCGCCTTTCCGACTTGCCGGTTTCCGCGTTGCGATAGCGGAAGCTCACCCGGCCATTCTCGCAGGCGACGATATCCTGTTCCCGGATGACGCCGCGGTAGAGGTAACGACCGAGATGGATCAGGGCCTTCTCACCGCTGCCAACCGATTGGCAATGCGCCACCCATTGCCGCGAATCCGCCGCCGGCAGGCCGATCCCGGCATCCTCGATCGCCGCCAGCGTTTTGGCCCGAAAGACCTTGGCCATCGCTTTCTCGTTGAACAGGACGGTGCCGTTCTTGCCGCGCCGCTTGCGCCGCCAGCGGCGCGTCGCCGCATCGACCGCCGCCGCGGGGACGACGAGATGGACATGCGGGTGGAAGTCGAGCCGACGTGCGTGCGTGTGCAGGACCGCGATCGCCCCCGGCGTCCCCTGCAACTGCCGGTCGTTCTGACTGAAGCGCAGCACCGTTTCCCAGGCACAGCGCATCAGGGAATCGAAGACGACGTCGGCGTGCGTCGCAGCGAGTCCGCGCCACTCGGCCGGCAGCGTGAAGGTCAGCAGAAAATGGTCGGCCGGGACCAGGCGCTGCATCTGACGCTCCAGCCATTGCTGGCTCTCGTGGTGCTGGCAGTGCGGGCAAAGGCGATGGCCGCAGGAGTGCGGAACGAGTTGGTGATGGGCACAGTCGCTGCATTGCACCTGCATCATCGGGCTGGCGGCGCTGCGGCAATCGCGCAGGGCCGAGAGGGCACGAAGCTGCTCGAAGCTCAGCCGGTGGCGAAACTCTGCCAGGAAGTCCGCTTCGAATTGGGCGAAGACCGAGCCGAGGCGGATCATCGCGTCGTCCCCTTGGCCAGGCGATAGCGGTCCATCAGCGCGTTGATGCGGTCGATCGCGTGCTGCCTGCTGCGATCCGTCAGATGGGTGTAGCGAACCGTCGTCAGAATCGAGTGATGGCCGAGAATGTCCTGCACCTCGGTCAGCTCGACGCCCGCCTCGACGAGGTGCGTGGCATAGGCGTGGCGCAGGCTGTGGGGCGAAATGTGCTTCTTGACACCGCAGGATTCGACCACCGCCCGCAGTGCTTTCTGGACGCCGCCGCGATCGAGCGGTGTCCTCGCGGTGCACGCGCTTGGCAATCCGCCGTGCCGATTGGGAAACAGCAGAACGGGATTGCGCTGGCGTTGCCAGAAACGGCGCGGGAGCTGGTGCGTGGCCGTCGGCAGCGGCACCAGGCGATCCTTGTTGCCCTTGGCATCGCGGATGTGCACCCGCTCGCGCGCGCCGTCGATGTCGGCGACCGTCAGCCGCAAGCCTTCGCCCAGCCGCAGGCCGAGGCTGTAGAGCGTGAAGAAGAAGACGCGGTAACTGAGCACCTGCGTCGCCAGAAAGATCCGCTCGGTCTCCTCGACCGTGATGATGTCCGGGAAGCGCTGTGTGCGCGGCGGTTTGATCAGACCGGGTGCCACCCAGGGCTTCTTCAGCACGTGCTCGTAGTGGAACTTGAGCCCGTACAGATCGAGCTTGACCGAACTCCAGGAGTGCGT
>ERZ761609.2971-NODE-2971-length-11663-cov-45.198398_pt1 | contig 11663 bp, 12 predicted proteins | sample MGYA00511163_ERZ761609 | MGnify/ENA primary metagenome ERZ761609 (study PRJEB28899, sample SAMN02445070) | bioreactor sludge metagenome | biome: EBPR sludge | place: Australia: Brisbane, Thorneside Wastewater Treatment Plant | collected 2011-12-16 ... | reverse complement strand
GAGGCGGCGGCCGGCGGGTGGGCACGGGCAGGGGTTCGATGACGCGTTCGAGGGGCGCGCGGGGCTGGGCACCGCCCTTGCCGAGGCGTTCCCCGGTGGAGTGGACGTGGAGCGCGCCGGTCTTCAGCAGGTCGCAGGCGCGCTGGATCACCTCGGCGTCGGAGAGGCGTTCGGTCCAGCCGTGGCCGGTGGCGCGGCCGAGGACTTCGCGGAGCGCGGCCATGCGGAAGAGATCGTTGCCGAGGGGGCGGAGCCAGAGGTTGGCGAAGTAGGGGTCGGCGGTCCCGGGGAGGGGCTGGCAACCTTCGGGGCAGCGCTGTCCCGGAGTGAGTTCCCACTGTTCGGCGCCAAGCCAGAATCGGAGTCTCATACCGCCTCGGATGTTTCTGATTGTAGTCCAACGCGGGGGAAGGACACAGGGGCGCCCGGAGGCGGGCGCGACCTCGTATAGTAGTGTTGACGCCCGTGCTGAACATTCGGTCGGAACAGATGGCGGCGTTTCTGCCCGTCATGGAGAGGAATCTGGTGGCCGCGAGCATACAGTGCTTGCGGAAACAGTATCCTTCGCTCATCGAAGGGCTGGAGGCAGGGGTGTTGCGGCGGCGGGTGGAGCAGTGCCACGAGTGGGCGCGGGAGTACGGGATTGGGGATCAGCCGGGACTGGATGCATTTACAGTGCTGGCGTTGACGTATGGGCCGAGTTTTCACTTTCATCCGGAGGTGGGACCGGCGCTGGTGGAGTCCGAAGAGGCGGTGGTGGATCTGGAGGACCGGCTGCCGGAGCTGGTGATGGAGGAGTTGGCGATTCTGGCGGGCGGCGACTATTGGGACGATGAATTAGCCGGGGAGGGGACGGATGCCTTCTCATAAGTCCACCAAAACCGGCAAGACGGTAAAGCAGGCGACGGGCGTCCAGAAGACCGCCAAGAAGCCGAAGCGGACCAATCCGGGGCGGAAGGTGAAGCAGATCCGGCTGATTTCCGCGCCAGTGGTGGCGTGCGCGCTGCTGAAGAAGATCAAGAAGCGGCCGGATTCCGCCCTGCTGAAGGCGCACCTGGAGGCGATCGATCTGCATCGGCAGAAGTTTGAGAAGCGGCTGAAGGATGCGAAGGCGAAGGTGGCCAAGGGGGATGTGAGCGAGCAGCATGCCATCCCTTCCTACAAGGCGAAGGTGACAGAGGCGAAGGGCGAGTACGAAGCCACATGCCACATGATCGAAAACTATGTGAAGGCGAATGGCGGGAAGGATTACCGTCTGCTGTGGAGCTTCAGCGCCGGAGTGGGGGTGGATCAGTTGTGGGCCGCCGGGGATCCGCCGACGAGCTATGTGATTGTGGAGGCGAAAGGGCCGGGGGCGACACTGTCAACGAACGCGGCGAAGGGGGACCAGATGAGCAAGATGTGGGTGGAAAACTCGCTGGAATCGGTGAAGAACTCGCCGACTGCTTCTGCTGCCGATAAGGAGCATGCGAAGTCGATGCTGAAGGCGATGAAGGTGGGGCCGCCGCCGGAGGTGTATGGACGGGTGATCGAGGCGTTGCCGGGCGGGGGTGCGAAGGAAGTGGGTTGTCCGGACAAAGGCATCTACCACAAGACGAAGTGAAGACATGCTGAAGCTGAACGCTATTACCGAAGATGGAGTGGTCGAGGCGGTGGAATGGAATCGCGAGATTCTGCGCGAGATCGAGCAGCGGGAGACGGGCGCGGAGTACGACGAGGAGGCGGGCAAGCTGCACCGGGATCAGGGCTGTTTGCTGTATGCGCTGGAGAAGCCCGAGGCGGCGCGAGGCCATCTCGGGGAGGCGGCGCGGCGGCTGTCCCGGGCGCTGGTGGGACGGGCGCGGCCGGAGCCATCGACGCACCGCAGCGCGTGGGAGGCGGAGCAGTTTCTGAATATTATTGCGACGTTCGGCACGGCGGAGGATGTGGCGCGGCTGGAGGCATTGCAGCCGTGGCAGTGCCGCGCGCCGGAGCGGGCCGGGCAGGAGGCGCTGGCCGGGTATCTGGCCGCGCTGGCGGACCATCTGCTGGGGCGCGGGGTGAACGAGGAGGCGCTGGCGGGGTGGCGGGCTGAATGCGAGCGTGCGAAGGCGGGCAAGGAGGAGCGGCTGTTTCTGACTTCGTCGATCCGGGGGCTGCTGGCAGTGCGGGCGGGCAATGAAGAGGAGATGAACTTCGCGCTGGCGCGGATTCTGGCGGCGCACAAGCGGGAGGCGCAGAAGGGCGACCTGAAGCTGCTGGCGCAGGGGATGGTGAGCTTCCGGGCGCTGATGCTGGCGCGGATGGGCGCGGAGGCGGGGCTGGAGTGCCGGGCGGTATCCGAGTACCTGCCGCTGGAACTGCTGGAAGGCGGGGGTGAGGGATGAGTTTTGTCTATTACACAGTGGACGAGCGACTGCTGCCCTGGGGCGAGGGGGCGGAAGATGAGAGCGTGACGCCGGAGACGGTGATCGCGGCGGTCGAGCGGACGGGCGGGGAGTTTGCCACGGTGGCCGGACGGAGTGAGGAACTGGCGGCGGCTTTCGAGGCGCTGGATGAGTTTGCGGGGGGCGGGGGTCTGCTGCCGGAGTTGGCGTATTCGGGGTCGCCGGGGCTGGTGCTGACGGGGCGGCCGGGGCATTGGCGGCTGGGGTATTTCGAGGCTGCGCTGGTGGAGCATTTGCATGGGGCGTTCCGGCTGCAGCGCGAGGATGTGGAGGAGGCGCTGGGCGGATTACCGGAGGCGGCGCGTGGATTGGGTCAGGCATTTCTGGAGGCGCTGGACGACGCGAAGAGCCGGGGGCTGGCGGTGGCGATCGTCCACGCTTGAGGAGCGCGGGTCAGGGAAGAGCGACGTCCTGGCCGGGGTTGGCGACGTTTTCGGCGAGGGGTTGGAGGCGGCCGTCGGAGGTCAACAGGCTGAAGCCGCCGCGCCATTCGATCTTGTTGCCCGACCATCCAGCGACCCAGACGGCGCAGGCCCAGAGATCCCAGAGCGGGGCGAGAAAGCAGAGAGCGGACGAGCGGGGGTTGGCAAGCGCGAGGCCGGCGAGGAAAGCCATGGCGATCCGGGCGGCGAGGAGCGCGAGGGCGTGGGCGGGCAGGCCGGCGGCGAGACACAGCAGGGCCCAAAGGCCGGCGTGGGTGACGGGGAGGCCGGCATAGCCATCGCCGCGGGAGACGCGGATGGTGCGGGCCCAGCGGACCTGGTGGCGCCAGACGGCGCGCCAGTCGGGGTCGCTGAGGTGGGTTTCGACGACGACTTCGCTGAGGTGGGCCTTGCGGCCGGATTGGGTGAGGCGTTTGGCGAGCTGGTAGTCGTCGGCGATGTACTCGGCGACCGCTTCGAAGCCGCCGGCGGCGTCGAGATCGGCGCGGCGGAAGACGAGGGTTGAACCGAGGCCGAATTCGCGCACGCCGACCATGGGGGCGACGAGGGTGGAGGGGATGAAGTCGGCGGCGATGCCGAAGGCTTCCCAGCGGCCGGCGAGGGAGCTGGCGGCGGCGCGGTACACGCAGGTGACGAGGCCGACGTCCGGGCGGCGCAGGGGCACGACGACGCGGCGGAGGTAATCGGGCGGGACGCTGATGTCGCTGTCGTTGACGAGGAGGATGGGGTGGCGGGCCTCGCGGGCGAGGCCGATGAGGACGCCGACCTTGCCATTGGGGGCGGGTGTAGGGCAGTGGATGAGGCGGATGGTACGGCCGGGGTTTTCGGCGATGAGGCGGCGGATGGCGGGGACGGCGGGGTCGTCGAGCGAGGCGACGCCGAGGAGGATTTCGTATTCGGGGTAGTCCTGGGCGGCGTGGGAGCGGATGGCTTCGTCGAAATCCTCATCGAGGCCGCGGACGGGTTTGAGGATGGAGATGGGGGGCGAGTAGCGGGAAGATCCGGGCCGTTTGAGCCGGAAGGCGAGGAGCGCGGCCATGGCCATCAACTGGTAGGCGAGGGCGATGGCGGCGAGCACGATAAGCAGCGTGGTCATGTCAAAAAGCCAGCAAGGCGACGCCGCCGGCGACGAGCAGGGCGCCCCACCAGCGCGGCGCGGTGACCTTCTCCTTCAGGATGACACGCGCGAGGACGGTTTCGATGACGAAGCTGGCGGCGGTGGCGGGGACGGCGAAGCTGAGGTCGGCCACCTTGACGAGCTGGGTGAAACAGAAGAAGGAGATGGCCATGAAGACGACCGAGAGCGGGAGTTTCCAGCGGCGGCCGCCGCGGCGCATGCCATGGCTCTGGAGCAGGTCGCAGACGGTGGTGGCGCCGACGACGACGCCGACGAGGCTCCATTGGAGGATCATGGATGATCCTCCGAGATGGCCGCGGTGCGGGCGGTGAGAGCGGCGCCGGCGACGATGAGGAGCGTGCCGGCCCAGCGCTGTGGGCTGACGGATTCATGGAGGAGGACGGCGCCGGCGACGGCGTTGAGGACGTAGCCAACGGCGGTGATGGGGAGGACGTAGCTCAAGTCGGCCATGCCGAGGAGCTTCATGCGCAGCAGGGTCCAGCAGATGAGCAGGGCGATGCCGGCGATGACGAGCGGATGAAGCAGGCTGGCGATGGGCCCGGCGCCGGGGGGCGCGCTTTTCATGCCGAGGGTGAGGACGAAGTTACCCGCGACGTTGCTGAGGACGACCACCGCCAGCAGGGCGGCAACCGCGGGGCGCATCAATCACCGGCCGAGGCGGCGGAAGCCTGCCGTTCGTCGGCGACGAACTTTTTGCGCTTCGAGCGGAGGGCGAGGTATTCGCGGGCCTCCTTGTAGAGGCGGCGGCGTTCCTTGTTGTCGAAGATGGCTTTGCGGACGACGCGCCAGGCGGCCTTTGGGCGGAAGTAATACTCGCCATAGAAGCGCTCGACCCAATCGACGAGTTCGGCGCGGTCGAGCCCGGGATAGACGACGGTGGGTAGCTGGTGGCCGCCTTCGTCGGTCATGGAGGCGTTGAGCTGGATGAGGTCGTTTTTCTTGGCGTAGTCGTAAAACTCGGTGCCGGGGTAGGGGTGGGCGATGGAGACCTGGATGGTTTCGCAGTCGAGCTCCTTGGCGAAGTCCACGGTGCGGCGGATGGATTCGCGGGATTCGCCGGGGAGGCCGACGATGAAGTCGGCGTGAATGGTGAGGCCGAGTTTGTGAGCGTTTTCGGTGAAGCGGCGGGCCATGTCCACGGTGGCGCCCTTCTTGATGTTCTTGAGGATTTGCGGGTCGCCCGATTCGTAGCCGACGATCATGAGGCGGCAGCCGGCTTCCTTCATCGCCTTGAGAGTGTCGTAGTCGGTGGTGACGCGCGAGGTGCAGCTCCAGGTGAAGTTGAGCGGACCGAGCTTTTCACAGAGTTCGATGGTGCGCTTGCCCTTGTAGTTGAAGGTGTCGTCGTCGAAGAAGATCTCCTGGAGGCCGTCGAAGTTTTCGAGCGCCCATTGGACTTCGTTGGCGACATCGTCGTTGGAGCGGAGTCGCCAGCGGTGGCCGGAATGGGTTTGGGGCCACAGGCAGAAGGTACACAGCGCCGGGCAACCACGCGAGGTGTAGAGGGAGATAAAGGGGTTCTTGAGGAAAGGGACGTTGTAGCGGCGGAAGTCGAGATCGCGCTTGTAAACTTTGGTGACCCAGGGCAGGTGGTCCAGGTTTTCGATGTAGCCGCCCTCGGGATTATGGACGTAGCCATCGCCGTTGCGGAAGCTGACGTTAGGGATGTCGGCGAGCGGCTTGCCGTTGGCGAAATCGACGATCTGGTGGTCGAATTCGCGGCGGACGACGAAGTCGACGGCGCGGGAAGAGCCGAGGATTTTTTCCGGTTCAACGGTGACGGGCGGACCGACGAAGCAGACTTTGAGCTTCGGGTTGACGTCCTTCATCATTTCGGCCATCTGGATATCGACGCTCAAGCCGGGGGTGGAGGTGAAAAGGACGAGCAGTTCGAAATCCTTCGCCATGGCGACGGTTTGTTCGATGCTGATTTTGTGTGGGGGCGCGTCAACGACTTTGGAATCGGGCAGCAGGCCGGCGGGGTAACAGAGCCAGACGGGGTACCAGTATGATTCGATTTCGCGCGTGGCCGGCCAGCGGGAACTGGCGCCGCCGTCGAAGCCTTCAAAAGAGGGTGGGTTCAGAAAGAGAGTTCGCATTCCCCTTGCCTTGCGGGCACAAGTGTCCCGGCTTTCTCTATTTTAGCAAGGCAGGCGTAGAGCGGCCCCGAAACCGCGGAAGGGCACAACGGGTACCATAGTAGCTTGCGCGTCGTCTCTTCTTCCGGTCCGGTCCCGCCCGCCCATTCCTGGGCGCTCGTGTATGTGGCTGTCGCGCTGACGACGATGGCGACGCTGGTGCTCGAACTGGCGCTGACGCGGATCTTTTCGGTGGTTTTTTACTACCATTTCGCGTTTCTGGCGATTTCGATCGCGCTGTTCGGGCTGGGGGCGGGCGGGGTGCTTTCCTACTATGTGACCGGGCACGGGACGGTGCTTTTCCGCCGGCTGGGGGTGCTTTCAGCACTGAACGCGGCCGCGGTGGCGGGGGCGCTGGCGCTGATTCTGCGGCTGGGGGGGCATGAGGGGACGTGGACGATCGTGGCGGTGTACTTCGCCGCGGCGGTTCCATTTCTGCTGTCGGGGATGGTGGTTTCGCTGGCGATTGCGGAGACGATCGAACGGGTGGACCGGGTGTACTTCGTGGACCTGCTGGGGGCGGCGGGCGGGTGTCTGCTGCTGGTGCCGTTTCTGAATCTGGTGGGGGGGCCGGGGACGGTGCTGACGGCGGCGGTGCTGCTTGCGGCGTCGAGCGCGGTGTGGTTTGGGCTGGCGCGTTCGGTGGGGGGGCGGGTGTTGGGGGTGGCGCTGGCGCTGGGGCTGGCGATGCTGGTGGTGGCGAACAAGCAGGCGCAGTGGCTGGACATTCATGCGGCGAAAGGGCGGGAGTTGGGCCGCGAGGAGTTTGTCCAATGGAACAGTTTTTCGCGGATCGCGGTGACGCGGGACAGCACGAACGCGCCGCTGATCGCGATTGACGCCGATGCGACGACGGGCATCGCGCAGTTTGACCTGGGCCGGCTGAGCGAGGCGGACCGGGCGCGGCTGGCGCAGCAGGGGCCGGCGTTTCCCTATTTGCTGCGGCCGGCAGCCAAGGCGCTGATTCTGGGTTCGGGCGGGGGCTGGGACGTGGCGCGGGCGCTGGCTTCGGGCAGCCGCGACGTGACGGGCGTCGAGATCAACCCGATCATCGCGACCACGATCATGCGCGAACGTTACCGGGAGCTGAGCCGAGGGCTATACCTGCGGCCGGAGGTGCGCATCTTCGTGGAGGATGGGCGGAGCTTCATCCGGCGAACGGACGAGAAGTATGACGTGCTGCAGGCGACGCTGGTGGATACGTGGGCTTCGACGGCAGCGGGGGCGTATGCGCTGTCGGAGAACAACCTGTACACGGTGGAGGCGTTCGTCGATTACTTTTCGCGGCTGACGGATACGGGCATTCTCGCGTTTACGCGGTGGGGTTTCGATCCGCCACGCGAATCGCTGCGGCTGCTGGCGCTGGCGCGGGAGGCATTGCGGCGGCTGGGGGAGAACGATCCGGCGCGGCATGTGCTGGTTTTGCGCGAGTCAGCGGACCAATTGCGGGAGTGGGGTGCGACGGATACGGTGGTATTCAGCCGGCGGCCATTTACCGCTGAGGATCTGCGACGGGCGAGGGAGGCGGCTGAACGCGCGGGCCTGACGATCATCTATGAGCCGGATGCGCCACTGAACACGCCCTTCCGGCGGCTGATCACGGCCGCCGATCCGGCAGCGTTTTACGATTCCTATCCTTTCGACGTGTCGCCGGTGACCGATGACCGGCCATTTTTCTTTTACACGGTACAGCCGCGGGACGTGATTGGGTACGCGACGAGCGCAACGCGGCCGAGCGCGGATTACAAGATCAATCAGGCGGTGCCCACGCTGTTTACGTTGCTGGGCGTGAGCGGGGTGGCGGTGGCGATCACGCTGCTGTTGCCGCCCGTCCTGTTGCGGCGGCGGCTGCCGCGGGAGCCGGGGGTGCGGCGCTTCCTGCTGTACTTCCTCTGCCTTGGGGCGGGCTACATCCTGGTGCAGGTGAGCCTGATTCAGAAGCTGGTGTTGTTTTTGGGCCATCCGACGTATGCGTTGACGGTGGTGATCTTCGCGATGCTGGTATTCAGCGGGCTGGGCAGCTACTGGAGCCGGCGGCTGACGCAGGCGAGCGACGCGCGGCTGGGGGCGATTTGCCTGGCCGTGGCGGTGCTGGTGACGGTGATCGCGTTCTCGGCGGCGCCACTGACTTCGGCGCTGGTGTGGCTGCAACTGCCGGTGAAGGTGTGCATCGCGCTGGGGTTGATCGCGCCGGCGGGGTTTGTGATGGGGATTCCGTTTCCGGCAGGGTTGGCGCGCATGGAGCTGCGGCACCGGCCGTCGGTCAGGTGGGCGTGGAGCTTGAATGCGGCCGCGAGTGTGCTGGGTTCGGGCGCGGCCATCTTTCTGGCGCTTTACGCAGGGCTGCGGGGCACGCTGCTGGTGGGCGGCGCGCTGTATGTGGTGGCATGGCTGGCGCTGCGGTGGACGCGGGCCAGCGCGGTGTCACCCGCGGGACTGCGAATTCCGTAGGACGTTCTCCAGGGCTTCGCAGAGGAAATAGTCGCCCCACATGGAGCTTTCATCGACGCCCATCTGCTTGGGCAGGTGGTAGCAGCCGCCGGCGAGCACACCCTCCCACTCGCTGTCTTCGCGGGGGATGTATTTTTCGCAGAGGGTATGGAGGATGCGGAGGGCGCAGGACCAGTAGTAGAAGCCCTTCACGGGATCGGGCAGCATGCGGCAGAGGCGGAGGAGGCCGGAGGCGGCGACGGCGGCGGCGGCGGTGTCCTCGTGAGTGCGAGTATCCGGGGGCGCCTGGAAGTCCCAGGGAGGGACGCCGTCGGCATTGGTGTGTGTGAGGTAATAGTCGGCGCAGGAGGAGGCGGTTTCAAGCATGCGGGGGTCTCGGGTGGCCTCGTAGCAGGCGCCAAAGCCATAGAACGCCCAGGTGAGTCCGCGGGACCAGCAGGAATCGGGGCGGAAACCCTGATGGGTGGTGTGGCGCTGGAAGCTGCCGGTTTCGAGATCGAAGATGCCTTCCTGGGCGGTGGAGCCATCGCCGCGGATGAGGTAGCGGCGGGTGGTGAGGGCGTGGCGGGTGGCAATGTCGCGGAGGCGGCGGTCGCCGGTTTCGCGCGCGGCATAGAAGACGATGCCCACATTCATCATGAGGTCGATGAAGAGGGAGTCGTCGCTAACGGAGGAACTGAGGTACTGGCCCTTTTCCTTGAAGCGCTGGGCGAGGGTGCGACCGGCCTGAACGAGGACGTCGTTAAGGGCGGGTTCGCGGGTGAGGGCGTACCAGCGGTAGTAGCTGGAGAGGAAGATGAAGCCGAGGTCGTGGGCTTCGGCATCGAACTGGCGCGGTTCGAGCGCGCGGCTGTATTCGATGGCCTTGTCCTTCCAGAAGGCTTTTTCGGGGGAGCCGTCGGCGGCGCGGCGGTGGAAGATCCACATCATCCCGGGCAGGAAGCCGTCGCACCAGTGGGAGGGGGTGACGCGTTCGTGCATCCACTTGCCATGCTCGGTGTACATCGGATAGAAGCCCGGGTGCGCTTCGCACACGCGGCGCACCTGACGCTCGGCAAACGTGAGCGTTTCCTCGAGCAACTCACGATCGATTTCTGGTTCAAACTGAATCACGGCGCTTGTTCTCCTGAAGTATCCAGCGTACGCCAAACGGTCTGGTAGTTGGGGTCCAGCCGGCGGCCGCGGAACAAGATCAGGCTCGAGTTCGGCGGCAGGTTCAATTCGCCGAGCTTGAGACTGAGGAGGAGGGAGCGGTTGTTGGGACTCATCTGTTGGAGCATCGCGCTGAGGGGCGGCTGTTCACATTCGGCGAGGAAGCGGCCGGTTTTGTTGGCGGAGGTGAAGCCCTGGGGTATCAGGGCGATGAGGCAGGCGGAGACGGGCGCGGTGACGCAGCGGACGAGCGCGACGCGCATGGTGATGCGCGCGCCGCGTTCGAGCCAGACCTGTTTGCGCAGCGCGGCGTCCTTGACGACGTTGAACTCGACGGCGTCGCCGATGGCGGTTTCGACGGCGGAGAGGGCGGCAGTCAACCGGAGGGCGACCGGCAGGCCCTTGGGCAGAACCCAGTCGATCACGGGCGTGGGCGGGGCGGCGGCCGCCTCCTCTTCGTCGATTTCGTCAAAGGTAAGGGAGGATTCGCCCGTATAGAGGCGGCAGTTAGTGTAGGAGGTGCGGTTGATGCTTTCGAGCCCGCCCTTGGTGAAGAGAGTGGATTCGGAGGAGTGCGGGAGGAGGAAACGGCCGCCGCCGATGTCGCGCTTCTCGTAGTCGATGCGGATTGAGCCGGACTCGAGGGGGATGTCGGGTGGGGTCTCGAAGATTTCCAGGAAGAGGCGGCGCAACTGGTAGGAGCCCTCGTCGGCCCAGAAGGAACCGCGGTAGCCGACCGGGCCGGAGACCTGGCCGATTCGCATGATGTAGCGGCTGTCGGACATGGGGACGACGAAGTCGAAGCGGTGGGCGGAGCGGCCTTCGAGGTCTTCGATGCCCTGGTAGTTGAGGCGGGTGGAGCCGCTGAGCAGGACGTTGCGGGCATGGCCGGCGAACTCGCCGCTGCCGATGGCGCCGCCGCTGACGATATCGACGATTTCGCGGTCCTCGAACTGGCGGGCGCCGGGCCAGGAGTACACTTCCTTGCCGTCCACGAGGGCGACTTCGAGGCGGAGGTTGTCGGCGAGTTCAAAGCGGCCGCGGCCACCGATGCGGCGGCTGCGTTCGACATTCATGGTGCAGGTGCAGTTGGGCAGTTGCTGGAATTCACGGCTGGCGGCGAGGCGGACGCGGGCGAGGGTGAGCGTGGCGCGGTCCACGGGGGCAAGCGGATCGACCTGGGCAGCGGCGGGCGCGAGCGCGCCGAAGGCCACCACGACGGCTGCGATCCACCTCATGCCCTCGATTATACGGAAACCTATTCTGCTACCATCGGCTCATATGGCCGTAAAAGTTACTGTTTTCAACAATGGTCCGATCAAGATTGAAGGGGAAGCCGGCGAGTTTACGATCCACGACGCCCAGGGCAACGCCTATGGGCTGGGAGGTCGCTCAGCCATTTCCCTATGCCGCTGTGGACTGTCCGCCAACAAGCCGTTTTGCGACGGGCAGCACGGCCGGCAGGGCTTCGAATCGGCATGCGAAGCGCGGGAACTGCCGCCGCCGAAGCCGAAGGTTTAGTGTGAACGGTTGAACAGCCGAGGAGGGTGTATGAAACGTAATGTATGGAAGTTTGCCGCGGCGGCGGTGTTGTCGCTGGGGCTGTTGTTGAGCGGATGCTCGAAGCCGGCGGGTGATGCCGCCGCGACGGAAGCGGCGGAGGCCGAACTGGCTGCCGCGGAACAGAAGTTGGCCGACGCCGAAAAGGCGATTGAGGAAGCGCAACTCGCCGAGGGCAAGGCCGCCGAGGCCCGAAAGGCGCTGGAGGACGCACGGCGGGAACTCGAGGCCGCGCGGCGTACGGTGGCGCAGACGAAGACGAAGGCGACGCCCGAGGGCGCATCGGGCTGGTCGCAGGGCCTGGTTTCGGCCGAAGGGGAGAAGATTGCACCGCTGGGCGGGACGCCGCCGGTCT
>ERZ761609.2970-NODE-2970-length-11665-cov-7.331094_pt1 | contig 11665 bp, 12 predicted proteins | sample MGYA00511163_ERZ761609 | MGnify/ENA primary metagenome ERZ761609 (study PRJEB28899, sample SAMN02445070) | bioreactor sludge metagenome | biome: EBPR sludge | place: Australia: Brisbane, Thorneside Wastewater Treatment Plant | collected 2011-12-16 ... | reverse complement strand
ATACGAGATTGGTCAGTGACTGGAGTTCAGACGTGTGCTCTTCCGATCTAATACTACTGGGCATAAGGGTGTTATTTTTAATAATAGTCGTGGCAAATATCAAGCACACTGTATGGTACGTGGCAAAAATTATTACCTTGGTGCTTTTGGAACTTCTGAAGAAGCAGGTATTGCATATAATAATTTTGCTTCAAAACATCATGGGGAGTTTTTTAGAGCGTTATGATATGTTATCAACGCCTGTACGACATTATCTCTGATGGGCTTATGCCTGATCTTGATTTGCCTGTGGATGAATGGTCGGACAGATTTATGATTATTCCGAAGTCAACTGGCAGTAACGAATATGGCCCATATAGAACGCAGCGGACACCACACGCCCGAGAAGTAATGAAAGCTCTGTCAGATGATCATCCGTGCAAGCGGGTTATCTGTATGGTTAGTTCTCAGATGTTCAAAACGCAGGTGGCTTTAAACTGGTTTGGTTCAACAGTACACCAATCCCCGGCAAATTTTCTATGGCTTATGCCAACCGGCACCCTCCAAAAACGTATTGCCGGACGTATCGATAAAACAATCGCAGCCGTTCCGGTGTTGCGAGAATTGGTAGCCAATCCAAAGTCACGAGACGCAAAGAATAACTTGGACATCAAGGAATATGTGGGCGGTTCTTTGTTTATTGCCACTGCCGGCAGTGCTGCAAATCTGTCTGAATTACCAGCGCGTCGCGTTGCAATCGATGAGGTTGATCGATGTGAAGAGAACGTAGAGGGCGAGGGCGATCCAATCAAGCTGGCAGAATCACGGCAAACTACTTTTAAATACAACAAAAAATCTTATTATTATTCCAGCCCGACAATAGACGGAGAATCCAGAATTGCGGAGCTATACGAGAGCGGCACAAAAAGACGCGCACTTGCTGAGTGCGTACATTGCGGCCATGCTCAGGAATTGATATTTGAAAAGCTTGTTATGTCTGATGACGGAGAAGCGCTTTATCCATGCGAATCATGCGGCGGTATGCATCGGGAATCAGATAAGACCAAGATGTTTGCAAAAGGCTTGTGGTCTGGTGAGGATAACGGAGAAGAGACTCAATCATTTACAGCTAATTCAATGTATTTGCCCTATGGTTGGTTATCATGGGCTGATTTGATATCTGAATATGATCTAGCCAAGGAAAAGCTTGATCAGGGCAATGACGCAATGATGATTGTGTTTTATAACACCAGGCTTGCTAGGACGTGGAAGCGTACTATTCAGGTTGTTACATACCAAGCATTGCTTGACCGTGCAGAGCATTACAAATTAAGACTAGCACCTATGCACGTTTTATTCGTGACTGCTGCGGTTGATACCCAGGATAATCGGCTTGAGGTTCAGATTGTTGGATGGGGACGGAACATGTCGGCAACCATACTGGATTATGTTGTGATACATGGCGATCCCGCAAATGATGATGTGTGGGATAAATTGACTGATTTAATTAACTCCGGAATTGAGCATGAGTCAGGATTAACTCTGCAAATCATAGCAACAGGTATTGACGTAGGCGGACATCGAGGGGAGGCAGTGAAGCACTATGTTAGATCAAAGCGAATCCGCAGCCCGATTGCTTTGATCGGGGCAACTAAGCTGAATGCGCCAACAATCACTAAAGGATCGCTGCAAGACGTAACGTGGAAAGGCGTATCAGACAAGAAGGGCGTATTACTACATAGCGTCGGCACTATTGAAATAAAGCACATGATCTTTTCACGCCTCCATACGGACGCGGAAAAAGAGACCGAAAAGCGCATGATTAGATTTACCAAAGATTTAACGCCGGATTATTTTGGCGGTCTGATCTCAGAATCATACGACAAGAACAAAAAAAGGTATGTCAAAAAACATGAAGGCATCAGGAACGAGCCCTTAGATACTTTAACTTATGCATTTGCAACGCTCTATCACTCAAGCATCAGAGCACACAGGTACACAGAAAAAGACTGGAAAGCACTTGAATATAAATTCAACAATATCCAGCGAGAAACGCCAACATTATCTGAAATAACCCCAGAAATTAAGAAGGTAGTAGAGAAAGCTCCGGCCCCGGCATTACAGCGGCGCGGCAAATCTATGATGGGGTCTTTACGAGAAAGGCTAAGAAGATAATGGTAGACATACTGGCCAGGATGTCAGAAGTATTATCTGAACAAGGTATAGATGAAAAAAGAATTGTGTATATTGAGTCGAAATTGAGACATGAATTTTACGGTGGTTATGCATACGTTGGTAAAAGTTCTAGACATAATTTCGCAAAAGTGAAAGAAAAGATTGCTGAGTCCATAAAAACTGAAAGTGATTTTAAGGCAATCGCTAAAAGACACAACGTGTTGCTGCTTACTGTATATCGAGTTGCAAAAAATAACAGGTTAAAAAAATGACATTTACTGTTGATGATTTAAATGCAGTCGAAGCTGCCATAGCAAGCGGCGAATTGACTGTAATTTCAGAGGGCAGGCAAGTTACTTATCGCTCTATGCTAGATTTAATGAGGGCGCGAGACTTGATCAGGTTGGAGTTACAGCAAGCCGGAACATTGACCAAGAAAAAACGTTATTCGTTTATCAGTCGAGGTAATTATTAATGGCTAAGAAAATGACTCGCCCTGCGAAGCTTGAGAAGCGCACATTGCAGCTGGTCGATAAACTCAATAAAAGAGCATATGACGGTGCAAAAACCGGAAGACGCACAAGCGGATGGGTTAGTGCAAGCAATTCTGCTAATGTCGAGATAACATCATCATTAAATCTGTTACGCAACAGATCGCGGGAACTGGTTAGGAATAATCCCTACGCGGCAAAAGTAATGCGCGTTTTATGCACGAACTACATCGGAATAGGCATAACTGCCAATATTAAAGACAAGAAAGCAGCAAAACTCTTTAAACAGTGGATTCGGGAGTGTGATGCTGACGGTCATTCTGATTTTTACGGATTGCAACGGCTTATCGCTGGCACAGAATCGGAATCCGGTGAATGTTTGATTAGATTCAGATATCGAAAAGAATCTGATGGGTTATCAGTACCTTTACAATTGCAAGTCCTGGAGCCGGATTATCTTGATTCTCATAAATTTGAGGATTTGCCGGGCGGCGGGTGGATTCAGCACGGTATTGAATATAATGGCATAGGCCAAAGAGTGGCTTACTGGTTATATCAACAGCATCCTGGGGATATTTCTCCAAAATTGCAAGGATTACAGTCTTACCGGGTATTAGCTGAGGACATTATCCATTTTTACGACAAAACTCGCCCAGGTCAATCACGCGGGGTTCCTGTTTTAGCTCCTTCAATGTTAACGGCAAATGATTTGGATGATTATCTTGAAGCCACGTTAGTTCGCAAAGGTGCGGAAGCATGTATATCGGCATTTGTTAAGACCGAAGATCAAGACCGATCAATAGGAATTGATACAACAGACCAAGATAACAACAAGATAGAAGAGCTGTCTCCAGGGATGGTGCAATACCTTAACTCCGGGGAAGAAATAACCTTTTCTAACCCTTCAACATCATCCGGTGACGTTGGTTATACAAATGACAGGCTTCATGCCATAGCTGTTGGCGCTGGCGTGACTTATGAGCAAATGACCGGCGATCTTTCCCAAGTTAATTATTCATCCATACGCGCAGGAACACTTGATTTTAGGCGTGAGGTCGAGCAATGGCAGTGGTTAAACTTCATTCCGATAGTTTGTGACAGGATTATGCGTAAATTCTTCGATTTGGCGGTTATAACCGGCAAGATCAGAACATCAGATATTGAAGTTGAATGGACTACACCGAGATTTGACTGGGTTGATCCTGTAAAAGACGTGCAAGGCGAAGGGATGGAAATGGCTTTGCGTTTGAAAACGTGGTCAGAAGCGGTTCGCGGGCGCGGGTATGATCCGGATAAGATTTTTGAAGAGTTGGTCGAAGAAAAAAAGAAATTTGACGAAGCCGGAATTCCCTATCCTGCTGACAATATAAAAACGAAAGGTGTCGGTGGACAGAATCCTGAAAACCAACAAAATGCACAAAATTAATTATCTAATTACTATGTAAGAGTAAAAGCTTAGCTGCAATTATGCGCAATATGAAGGAGTTTTGCGCATATGGCAGACAAGAAACCAGATTTAATCACTACTCGCAACTTTGATTTAAGTATCACAAAGCGCGCGCAGGAAGAAAAGACAGAAGCAGCACCGGGCAATCTGGTGTTGGAATTTCCCTTTTCATCTGAAAATCCCTATTTAAGACAATCTTGGTTTGATGAGCCTTGGGTAGAAATGCTCGGGCATAGAGAAGACGAGGTTGACTTGTCACGCCTAAATGATGGCGCTCCCGTACTAATTAATCACGGCGCAGGGCGCACAGAGGATTCCCCTCTCAGATCAATCGGCAAAACTGTACGTGCTTGGACGGAAGGCAATCGCGGATATGTGGAAGTAAAACTATCACGTAGAGCCGGAATGGAAGGCTTGCTTCAAGACATCGAAGACGATCTTATTCCGAATGTCTCTGTCGGTTACCAAATTTTAGAAAGAACACTCATTTCCAAAAAGAAAGGCCAGCCCGATGAATACCGGGTAACTAGATGGCTCCCTATGGAAATTACTTTGTGTGACATACCAGCGGATGCAACGGTTGGGTTGGGTAGATCAATTGATATTAACGGAGAAAATGTAATGGAAGAACGGACAGAAGAAGTGGTTGCTACTCAATCGCCACCTGTTGATGTTGATGCTATCCGGTCAGCAGCAAAGAATGACGCGATTAAAGAAGAGCGACAAAGAGCGAGTGATATTCGTGTTGCTGTACGCTCGGCAGGTCTTGAAATGTCATATGCTGACGAATTAATAAATGATGACGTGACTGTTGATGCAGCAAGAGCCAAAGTATTGGAAAAGCTTGCTACTCGTACAGATGAGCCAAAAATCACAAGCCGTGCGGATATTTTTACGACTGTTGACGAAACAGAAACACGTCGCGATCTAATGACAGAAGCGGTTATGTATCGCTCAAATCCTAGTTTAGGTTTAAGTGACGGTGCGCGTCAATATGCAGGTCTAAGCATGTTGGATTTATCGAAAGAATGCTTGGATGCAAGAGGCATTAAACATCGCGGTATGGATCGTTTGCAGATCGTTTCACGTGCATTTGAAGGCACTTCTGACTTGCCTAATGTCTTGGCTAATGTTGCGAACAAATCACTACGTCAAGCATACGAAGCGGCTCCGCGTACTTTTACACCCTGGGCGAGACAAACATGGGCACCCGATTTTAAATTGATGAGTAAAGTTGTTTTGTCTGACGCTCCGGCACTTGAGAAAGTGACAGAAAACGGCGAATTCAAACGCGGCGCTGTAACTGATGGCAAAGAAACTTATCAATTAGCTACATACGGCAAAGTGATTGGTTTGACACGTCAAGCAATCATCAATGATGACTTGAGCGCGTTTACCCGTATTCCAGCGATGTTCGCTACTGCTGCGGCAAATCTGGAATCTGACACGGTGTATGGAATTCTGACTGCAAATGCGGCTTTGGCTGATAACGTTGCTCTATTCCATGCTGCCAGCCATTTCAATTACACCAGTTCTGGTACAGTGATTTCAATCGATTCTCTAGGTGTTGCTAAAAAATTGATGCGTTTGCAAAAAACGATCAAAGGTGTGTTTATGAATTTAACACCTAAATTTCTGATCGTTCCAGCGCAGCTCGAGAGCGTAGCTTGGCAATACGTAACACCTGATTACTTCCCTGCCACGGCGGCCACAGTAAACCCTTTCCGCGGTAAGCTGCAATTGATCGTAGAACCTCGTCTGGACGCAACTAGCGGTGTTTCATGGTACTTAGCAGCAGATAACAGCCAAGTTGACACGGTTGAATATTGCTATTTGGAAGGAAATAACGGCGTTTATATCGAAACCCGTCAAGGCTTTGATGTAGATGGAATGGAGATTAAAGCGCGTTTAGACTTTGCAGCAAAAGCTATAGATTACAGAGGCTTATACAAAAATTTGGGCGCTTGATAGATATATGGCACGTGTAGATATACCGGGTTTGTCTGGTTATATGATTGATGAGTGTGGCCAGGTTTGGAGCTTGAAAAAAGGTCAAGGGAATCGATGGAATGAGCCTCATATAATTAAGCCATGGGTAGATAAACGAGGATATGTGCACGTTACATTACGATCAGGCAAGAAGCAGAAAAGGTTTTGCGTGCATGTATTAATGATGATTTCGTTTGTGGGAGAAAGGCCAATGAAAGCAACTGTTTCTCATTTGGATGGTAACCCTTCAAACAATCATATTAACAATCTAGCGTATATGTCTCATAGTGATAATGTAAACCATAGATGGGGTCACGGCACAATGATACACGGAGAAGGCTCGCACCTATCAAAGGTTAGTGATTTAACTGCGGCTGAGATATGGGCGGATATAAAATCAGGAGCAAGTAATAAACAAATAAAGGCCAAATATAGTGTGAGCGAATCTTATCCTGCTGCTATGAGGGCTGGAAGGTTGCGTAAACATATAACTGGGATTGGTTTGTCCGTACATTAATTTAAAAGGAGATAGTATGATTAATTATATTCAACCAGGTAACACCTTAACACTAGCACCAGGAGCTGATGTTGCGGTTGGTGTTGGTTATTTGTTTGGTACAAGTTTGTTTGGTGTTGCTGCTGAGACGGTTGCAAGTGGTGTTGAGGGGCCTTTTGTTACAGAGGGTGTAGTTGAGATTGCTAAAACCAGCGCATTAGCGATATCAATCGGTGACAGACTGTTTTGGGATGCCACAAATAAGGTGGTCAACAAAACAACCTCAGCGCAACAATGTGTCGGTATCGCGGTTGGTGCAGCTGCTAATCCATCAAGCACTGTGTTAATGAAGATTGGTGCATATACGGCTGTAGCTGCTTAATTATGGCAACACCTTTCGCCGCTCTTCAAACAAGGCTTAACTCTGCACAGATTAAACATCTTGCAGATAAAACCATGCTTGTGGGCGGTAATGAGGTGACGGGCATTTTTAACAAAGATTATGTTGACCCGTTCAACGTAGAAACCAGCGCACCAATGTTTTTTTGTAAAGAATCTGATGTTGGCGCGGTTACTCATGGGCTTGCAGCGGTTGACGGATCAATATCTTATATTGTTCGTGCGGTACAGCGTGACGGCTTAGGAATGGTCAGGTTGATTCTGGAATTGCAGAATGGCTAACCATGTGCGGCAGCAGCTAAGAGAAGCGATAGCAGTAGTTGTGACTAATCTCACTACTACAGGCGCAAGAGTCTATCAAAGCAGAGCATATCCGCTGCAGGAAACAGATTTACCGTGTTTGCTGATAAAGACTGAATCAGAGCGTATTGATTATCAAACGATACATGCATCAACACTGCAAGAGCGAGATATTACAGTCACTATCGAAGCGGTAGCGAGAGCGACAAGTAACCTTGACGATACGTTGGATAAGATTTGCAAAGAGGTTGAAATATCTATCAATGCGGCATCGACAATAGCAAAAGACATTAGGTTAATTGGTACAAATTTAGATACAAGTGTTATAGGAAATCAGCCCGTCGGATTGGCAACAATGATTTACAAGATGAAAGTTTATACCCTTTCAAATGCACCAGATGTAGCAGTTTAAAAGGCCATTCTAACGCTGTGAAGCGCTGAGTGGATATGAATAACCAAACGCCTTGGTGGCGCTGGAGAAAGCAAGATGGCAGCAACAGCCCTAATTTTACGTAATGCAGTAGTACAAATTCAAACAGCTCTAGCAGCGGCTAAAACCATCACCGGCATTTCAAAGGTCAGTGAAGCGGTTGTTACTGCTACTCATGATTTTTCAATTGGCGACATCATTCTTATTGAAGCGGTTGTTGGTATGACTCAGATTAACGACAGGGTTGTTCGTGTTAAGTCTGTATCAACGACAGTTTCTTTTGTATGCGAGGGTTTGGATTCTACAAACTTCACGACCTACGCAAGCGGTGGCACGGCTAAAAAGATCACTCTGGGCGCGTCTTTCGACAATATAACCCAGTTCGATTTGCCTGATTCTGCTCCAGATAAGCTGGATATCACAACCATTCATGACGACGAGAAGCAAGAAGCATTCGGCCATGACTCGGTTCAAGAAGGTACGTTATCACTGATTGCAAATCCTTTGGCTACGGCGATTCTGGAGGTGCAAACAGCTTCTAAAGCGAATGCACGTAGAGCATTTATGGTCACTTTGGCATCCGGTCAAAAAGCAATCTTTAATGCTTATTGTTCTGGCGGCTCTGGTATGTCCGGCGGTGTTGGTGCGGTAGCAACAGCACAGATAAGCTTGACGCTGCGTAATAAACCTCAGTGGTTTGCATCGTAATGAGTGCCTTGGCTGATAAATTACGTGCGGCGCGTCGTATCGAAATAAAGATCGATGACAAGACTTTCTTCGGCACGCGCGCCACTCCTGAACAATTCAGTCGTTATGCCACACAAGCATCTACAGACGCGGAAGTTTGCCGGGTGCATATCGATGACTGGTCGGGTGTTAAAGAGTGTGACTTGATCGACGGTGGCAGCAAAGAAGCGGTCAAGTTTAATCGTGATGACTTTTTTGAAGCGATTGGTGAAAAGCCTGATTGGTACAAGCCAATAGTTGCTGAAATCCTGAAAGACGCACAAGAGCGCTTCGCTACGAGGGCAGCGAACGAAAAAAAATAACAGACTGGCTCGACTATCAACAAGTTAAAGATTTTGTTGGTGGCGAGTCAGTAAAGTTAAGCACAGATCAAGAAAGGGTCATATCAGCGTGGAATATTTTAGAGGGGAAAGTTGATTTCTCTCAAATAGATGGTGTCGCTGAATACCTGCAAGTTGTTGACATAGAGTTATTTATTGATGGTCTTTTATTATTAAAACAGCATAACGATGACCACCGCAACAACTCAAATTAACATCACAGCAAAGGATTCTACAGCGGCGGCGTTTGCATCCGCTGATAAGAATCTATCTGGTTTATCAAGCACAGCATTAAAAGTAGGGGCAGGACTTGCGGCGGTTGGCGTGAGCGTTGCTGGCGTTGTCAGTGCGGTTAAAGGCATTGCACAAGCTACAATCCAATTCCAGCAATTTACCAATACATTACAAGTCGGCACAGGTTCGGCAACGGCTGCTGCTGATGCTCTTTCTTTTGTTCGTTCTGAATCACAAAGGCTAGGACTTGACCTAGCGACTGCTGCGGATCAATTCGGCAAGCTTGCGGCGGCTTCTAAGGGTACGGCGTTAGAAGGCAAAGCGACACGGGATATCTTTACATCGGTTGCACAAGCTGCGACGGCTCTAGGACTATCAGCAGAGCAAACAGGCGGCTCACTGCTTGCAATACAGCAAATAATCTCAAAAGGCACTGTATCAGCGGAAGAGCTGCGCGGTCAATTGGGCGAACGATTGCCCGGTGCATTCCAAATTGCGGCGCGTGCTATCGGTGTAACAACTCAAGAATTAGACAAATTACTCAGAACAGGAAGTATAACCGCAGAACAATTACTTCCTGCTTTATCGCGTGAATTAGATAAAACATTCGGATCTCAATCAGAACAAGCAGCCCAGGGCTTAACAGCTCAAATGAATCGGATGAATACGGCTATTTTTGACCTGAAAATAGCAATCGGAGAATCTGGATTAATCAATTTCCTGTCGAGCGGAATAGAGCTTGCCACAAAGCTTGCAAATGCTCTCACAAATGCATTTGGTGGAGGCAGCCAGCGACTATCCCCTATTGAAAAGCAAATATCACTCATTAAAACGCTTGAAGAAGAGCTTGAGTCAATGCAAAACCGGCTGCACATACCGGTTATAGGCGATTTACTTTTTGATAAGAAAGAAGCGGATTTGCTGAAATTCAGGATTGAATCAGCAGTTGAAGATTTGGCCAAGATGAAGGTTGCATCCGAGGAAACAGCGGATGCTATAGACAGGATCATTACGCCAGGAAATAAACCAAAAGGATCAGTTAGTAGTAATAACACTATAAAAACTGCTATTTCAGAAGCGCAAAGATTCATTGTGTCTTTGCGCAAAGAAGCAGAAACAGCCGGTCTAACATCGGTTGAAATGAAGCGGCTTGAAGCTGCTCATCTTGGCGTATCAAAAGCAGCAAATCCGCTTATTAGCCGGATTGAGCAAGTAACAAATGAAATGGATGCTCAAAAAGCAGCGGCCCAGGCCTTGTCTGCTGACTTACAGAAAATTGCATCGATAACCGAATCAGTTAAAACCAAAGAAGAGCGATTGATTGATACTCAAACAGAGTTGAATCGACTGCTTAACTTGCCAAACTCGAATCTCTCAATTGAGACTTACAACAGGGCATTACAAAAAGCACAGGATGAGACGCGAGAAACTGCCAGGGTAACACGCAGCACAACTGACGAAATGAGCCAGTTGTGGATGCAAGCCGGGCGCAACATACAATCCACTTTAGCCAACAGCATATTCAACTTTTTTGATGACGGCTTAAAAGGCATGATCAAGAATGTTGGGATTGCTGTAGCGCGTATTGCGTCAGAGTTTGCAGCATTACGGATTGCCCAATCTGTCGGCTTGGCTGGCATGTTCGGCGCGTCAGGCGTTGCGTCGGCATCCAGCGGAGCTGGTTTGCTTAACCTTGCAAGTCTAGGAAGCAATGCATCATCATTTGTTAACAGTGGTTTTGGTATAACTAGTTTAGCTGGAAGAGGATTGTCTTCGCTGGGAGGATCAATAGGAGCTTTCGGTGGCGGTCTTGCTGGTTCAAGTGCGGGAATATTCAGCAATGTTGGCGGCGCAGGAACAGCATTCATAGGTGGGCCAGGAACAGCTTTAGGAGGCTCAGGATTAGGAGGCGCGGCAAGTCTAGGGGCTAGTACAGCATCATTGGCTGGCGGCTTGGCTGGAGCAGGGCTAGGTGTTTTTGGTGGGTCATTAATTGCAGGTGATAAAAAACTCGCAGGATTAAGCGGCACTCAGACAGCGGCAATTGGAACGGCGATAGGATTCGCAGCTGGCGGCCCTATTGGGGCGGCTATCGGTGGACTGGTCGCTGGATTAGGAAATGCTCTATTCGGACGCGGCCCTTATAAATTCCGTCAGCAATCAATTCAAGGCACGGCAGGCGCGGAAGGTTTTGATGGCGATATAACCAATGTTTTTCGCGCGAAGGGTGGTTTGTTTAGAAGCAACGGTCACAAGTCGGTAACCGAACAATTCTCACTTGAGCAACAAACTCTGCTTGATGACACGATGAAGGGTTTCTACGGTTCAGCGCGTAATTTTGCGGAGAATCTTGGACTATCAACTGGTCTTGTCGATAATTACACGCAAGAAATTCAGATTAAGTCAGAAAAAGGCAAAACAGTCACAGAAGAAGCCATCGCGGAAATGCTTGATGGTATCGGAAATAGTTTAGCGCAAAACGTTCTGCCGATAGTAGATACTCTCAGGAAAGCCGGAGAGGATTCTTTTGCCACTCTAACTCGTTTAAATAGTGAGTTTGTTTCACTTGCAAGCGCAGTTCAGAATCTTGGCGGCTCCACTGAATATGCGAAGGGTTTGATAACTTCGCTCTCATTTGAAACCAGAACGAAGCTTGTC
>ERZ761609.2969-NODE-2969-length-11665-cov-8.703445_pt1 | contig 11665 bp, 7 predicted proteins | sample MGYA00511163_ERZ761609 | MGnify/ENA primary metagenome ERZ761609 (study PRJEB28899, sample SAMN02445070) | bioreactor sludge metagenome | biome: EBPR sludge | place: Australia: Brisbane, Thorneside Wastewater Treatment Plant | collected 2011-12-16 ... | reverse complement strand
CACGTCCACGACGACATGCGTGACCATGCCGTTGCCGTCGAGCACGAGGTCGCTCACGGCGCCCACGCGGCCGTCGTTGGCGTCGTAGGCGGGCGCGCCGGTCAGGCGGTGCGCAGTTCCGCCAGCAATTTGGGCAGGTCGGCGGCCATGCGCTGATTGGCGGCGGCGATTTGCTCAACGGCGGATTGCATGTCGGCGGCGGTGGCGTCGTTGCGCCGGGCGATTTCCGCCACGCCGTTCATTTCGTCGTTGAGCTTTTGCATTTCGCCCGCCGCCTTGTTGACCGCGGCGGCGATTTCCTTGGTGGCGACGTCCTGCTGCTCCACCGACTCGGCGATGGCGGTGGAGGAGCGCGCCAATTCGCCGATCACCTGGGCCACCTTCTGCATACGCTCCGCCGAGTCGCCGGTGGCGCCTTGCAGGGATTCGATCTGGGTGCGGATTTCCTCCGTCGCGCGGCCGGTCTGGGTGGCGAGGTTCTTCACCTCCGACGCCACCACGGCGAAGCCCTTGCCGGCTTCGCCGGCTCTGGCGGCCTCGATGGTGGCGTTAAGCGCCAACAAGTTGGTTTGGCTGGCGATATTGGTGATGAGGTCCACCACCTCGCCGATGCGGTTGGAGGCTTCGACCAGCGAGTTGACCGCCGCCACCGACTGGCGAGCTTCCGACGACGCCGTGTCGGCGGTGCGGATGGCGACCTTGGCGTCGCCGGAGATCGAGCCGATGGACGCCGCCAACTCCTCCACCGCCGCCGCGACGGTCTGAATGTTCATCGACACCGAGTCGGCGGAGAACTTCACCGCCCGGCTGACGTCGGCGCCTTGCGCCGCCGCGGCGTGGACCGCGTCGCCGACGTTCTTCAGCGACGAAGCGCTGCGGCTGACGTCGTCCACCCCGCCGCCGACTCGGCTCTGAATGGCCGCCAGCAGCTTTTCAATCGTTTCGCGGCGCTTGGTTTCGGCGCGCTCCTCCAGCGCGTCTTGCTCGGCGGCCATGCGGCGCTTTTCCTTCACCGCGTCGCGCAGGCCGACGACGGCGGCGGCGATCATGCCGACTTCATCGCTGCGGCCGGTGGCCGGCACGTCGACGTTTTCCTCGCCATGCGTCACCCGGTCGATGGTTTGCGCCAACGCCTTGATCGGGCGGGTGGCGCGGGCCACCAGCAGCGCCGTCAGGCCGATCACCGCCAGCGCGCCGGCAAGGCAGATCAAGGCGGCTTCCAGCGAGCGGGCGGCGGCTTGATCTTCGGCGCGGAGCGTGGACAGCCACACCGTCAATTCGCCAACCGGTTTGCCTTCGCGCAAGATCGGCCGCGACGCTTTGACCGCGTAGCCGACGGCGTCGCCGGGAACCTTGCCGCGGCGGGTTAATTCCTTGCCCTTGTCGTCGCGCACCACGGCGGCGAGGAAGTCGGCGTCTTGCGCCAGGCTGTCCAGCGCCCGGCCGGCGCCGCCGACATCCATGTTCCACAGCATTTCCGCCAGCGCGCTTTCCAGCAGCGCCGGATAAACTTCAGCGCGGCGACGGCCGTCGTCTTGCGCCAGCGACGACAGCATGGAGCCCAGGGCCAAACTGGCGGCCAGCGCCGCGGCGGCGAGCAGCCCCACCAGCGGCAAGGATATTCTGACAGCGATACTGGAAAACATGACGCAATCCCCGACACAGCGACGCCCGACACAGCGACGTATGACCAAATTGTCATTATTTTCCGTGTCATTTTGATGAAGGAACGACGACATTCCGCAGCGCAGCGAAAAGCGATGAAAGATAAAATTTGATATATCGCGCGTTACAAACAGTATTCATAAATGTAAAAATACTGAAACATCATCGGCGCATGAAGGAAGCCAGACCTTTCTTTTTGTCGGAGGACAACATGAATCGGCCAAGCGCGGCGGTATCGTTTGTAGTCGCTGCTTTTCTTTTGACGTCGCCGTCCAGCGACGCGGCGGATCTGCGTTTGACGACGCTGGATTGGTGCCCATACGTTTGCGCCGATGCGGCCGACGGCGGGGTGACGACGGAAGTGCTGCGGCGCTTGACCTCGGCGGACGGCGATGCGCTGAAGAGCGAAACCTTCCCGTGGCAGCGGGCGGTGGCGACGGCGCAGGAAGGCGGCGGCGCATTGGGCTATTTCCCGGAATATCCGGGGCCGCAGGATCAGTTCACCTTGTCGAAGCCGGTGGGGGAAAGCCCGCTGGGGCTGGCGCACCGCAAGGGTGCTGCGGTTTCCGTCGATGTCGCCGAATTGTCTAAGCTGCGAGTCGGCGTGGTGGCGGGCTATCTGAACGGCGACATGATCGACGCCGCCATCCGCGACGGCCGCATCAAACCCGACGAAGCCAAAGACGACGCCACCAATCTGCGCAAGCTGGCGGCGGGCCGCATCGACGTCGCGGTGATCGACCAATACGTCATGGCGCACCTGATGCGCACTGACCCGGAGTTGAAGGCGCTGGGGGACAAGATCGTCTTTGGTCCGGTGGCGCAACGGCTGACCTTGCATGTCGCCTTTAACAAGTCGCCGGAGGCCCAGACGGCGGCGGCCAAGCTGGACGCCCGCGCCGCGGCGATGGACCCGTTGAAAATCCAAGCGGAATTGTTCGCCGCGCGGATGGGGATGTGATGAGCGCCTCGTCAATAGTTCCGGCATGGTTCCTAATTAGGGTTGGTTTGCGCTGCGGGAGGTTGGCTGGATTCTCGTTCTTTGGCGCCGGGCTAAAAAAATAGGTCAGTAAGCAGGACCTATTGCACTTTTTTTGCTCGCCTTCGGCCGGAAATAGGCGTATAGGCCTATTTGTCCGGCCGAAGGCGCGCGTTTGCGTCTCCTCACGGTCGGCGGGCCAGTCTTGATCGCTGTTAGTTCGATCACTGCAAGTTCGACCGCCGTTAGGGAGTTGCCAACGCCATGGCGCAGAATCACAAGATGCTCGGCTTCGTTCACACCGCGCAAAAGATGCCGGACAAGCGCAAGGCCGATGAGCGCCGCGCCGACTTTAGCGAGATTTACGCCCGTTTCTCCGATGGTCGCGCGCAAGAGCAGGCCAACCGCTGCTCGCAATGCGGCGTGCCGTTCTGTCAGGTGCATTGTCCGGTCGCCAACAACATCCCGGATTGGCTGAAGCTGACCTCGGAAGGCCGGCTGGAGGAGGCTTACGAGACCTCGCAAGCCACCAATAATTTCCCGGAAATCTGCGGCCGCATCTGTCCGCAAGACCGCCTGTGCGAAGGCGGCTGCGTCATTGAGCAATCCACCCACGGCGCCGTGACCATCGGTTCGGTGGAAAAGTACATCACCGACACGGCGTGGGAAAAAGGCTGGGTCAAGCCGGGTAAGCCGGTGCGCGAATTGGGGATTTCGGTCGGGATCATCGGCGCCGGGCCGGGCGGCCTCGCCGCCGCCGACCAGTTGCGCCGCAAGGGCTATGAAGTCCACGTCTACGACCGTTACGACCGGGTCGGCGGCTTGCTGGTCTATGGCATCCCCGGCTTCAAGCTGGAAAAGGACGTGGTGGCGCGGCGCGAAAAACTGCTGCGCGACGCCGGCGTGATCTTCCACCTGGGCTTTGACGTCGGCAAGGACGCCTCGCTGGCGGATCTGCGCGCCAAGCACGCCGCCGTATTGATCGCCACCGGCGTCTATAAGGCGCGCGACCTGGATAATCCGGGCGCCGAATTGGACAACATCGTCCCGGCGTTGGAGTTCCTCACCGTCTCCAACAAGGTCGGGCTGGGCGACAAGGTGGCGGCGTATGAAGACGGCTCGCTGAACGCCAAGGGCAAGAAGGTGGTGGTGATCGGCGGCGGCGACACCGCGATGGACTGTGTGCGCACCTCGATCCGCCAGGGCGCCGAATCGGTGAAGCTGCTGTATCGCCGCGACCGCAAGAATATGCCGGGCTCGCAGCGCGAAGTGGCGCACGCCGAAGAGGAAGGCGTGGAGTTCGTCTGGCAGGCCGCGCCGGAAAAGTTCGTCGGCAAGAATGGCAAGGTGACGGCGGTGACGGCGGTGAAGATTCACCTGGGCGTAGCCGACGCCACCGGCCGCCAGACCCCGCAGGTGATTGAGGGGTCGGAACACGACATCCCGGCCGATCTGGTCATCAAGGCGCTGGGCTTCGATCCCGAAGACCTGCCCAACCTGTTCGGCGAGCCGGCGTTGAAGACCAGCCGCTGGGGCACGGTGGTGGTGGACAAGCACACCATGATGACCAACCTCGACGGCGTTTTCGCCGCTGGCGACATCGTGCGCGGCGCCTCGCTGGTGGTGTGGGCGATCAAGGAAGGCCGCGATGCGGCGGCGCAGATGCACGCCTATGTGCAAGCCAAGGCGGCGGAAGACGTGGCGGTCGCCGCGGAGTGAGGGGCTCATCTAGCCCTCTCCCCCCAGGGGAGAGGGTTGGGAGCGGCGGGGAGAGCGTCATGGCGAAAAAAGCCAAGCCCGGCGGCCGGGCTGCGAAAGCGGAAGTGAACGCCGCTGTCGAGGTTGAACAAGAAAAGAAGTCGAACTTTGTTTTGATTTTCCTGCCGTTCATCCTGGCGCTGACGAGTTTTGGTTTGCTTGCTTTGTATTGGTTGCGCTGACGAGGTGGTTGAAGAAGTGGATTAACAGTTAAGCGTCACCCCGGCGCAGGCCGGGGTCCAGAGCGGTTCGGAGACGTTTCGGCATTGCTCTGGATACCGGCCTTCGCCGGTATGACGACATCTAAGTTAACTGCGGGTTAGGCGATGTACTGGATTGAGAAGGCCACGGCGCACCCCGATTTCACCGTCACGATCCAGTGGCGGGACGGGGCGGAGTCCACGGTCGACTTTAAACCGACTATCGCCAAAGGCGGTGTTTTCACCCCCATGGCCGACCCGGATTTCTTCGTCGAAAGGATGCATGTCGATGAAGACGGTTATTCGTTGGGTTGGCCGGAGGAAGTTGATTTTTCCGCCGACAGCTTGTGGTATCGCACCCACCCCGAAGACCTGGAGCGCGACTACGGCGTGACGGCGGCGGCGGAGTGAGGTTTCGAAGGCCGAAGCGCGTCAAGAATTAGGCGTCACCCCGGCGTAGGCCGGGGTCCACCTCATGAGGCGCGTTGCTGAAAAGGTGGATACCGGCCTTGGCCGGTATGACGGATAACGGCGTGACCGAGGGGTAAAGGTTCAGCGCGGCAGGGAGAGCGTCATGGCGAAAAAAGCCAAGCCCGGCGGCCGGGCGGCGAAAGCGGAAGTGAACGCCGCTGTCGAGGATGAACAAGAGAAGAAGTCGAACTTTGTTTTGATTTTCCTGCCGTTCATCCTGGCGCTGACGAGTTTTGGTTTGCTTGCTTTGTATTGGTTGCGCTGACGGAAGTTGGCGGCAGGGTGTCGGGTTCGTATCGAAGACAGACGGATGAAAGGGTCCAGACGATGACCAGCACGGTGAATCAGGGCGAGATTTTCGTGGAAGAGTTCCGGGCCAACGCCGCGGCTCTGACCGCCGCCCACGCCTACAATCCGGCCGACGAGCATGACGCCTGCGGCGTCGGCTTCATCGCCGCGATTGACGGCAAGCCGCGCCGCGCCGTCGTCGAAAAGGGCATCGAAGCGCTGAAAGCCCTGTGGCACCGCGGCGCGGTGGACGCCGACGGCAAGACCGGCGACGGCGCCGGCATCCATGTGCAAGTGCCGCAGCGCTTCTTCAAGGACCACGTCAAGGTCATCGGCCACACCCCGCCGGAAAACAATCTGGCGGTCGGGCAGGTCTTCCTGCCGCGCATCAACATGGAGTCGCAGGAAGCCTGCCGCTGCATCGTCGAGACCGAAATTCTCAACTACGGCTATTATATCTACGGCTGGCGCCAAGTGCCGGTGAACGTCGACATCGTCGGCGAAAAGGCCAACGCCACCCGGCCGGAAATCGAACAGATCATCATTGGCAACTCCAAGGGCGTGTCGGACGAACAGTTCGAAACCGACCTCTACGTCATCCGCCGCCGCATCGAAAAGGCGGTGGGGGCGGAGCACATCTCCGACTTCTACATCTGTTCGTTCTCGGCGCGCTCGATCATCTACAAGGGCATGTTCCTCGCCGAACAGCTCTCGACCTTCTATCCCGACCTGCTGGACGAGCGGTTTGAGAGCAATTTCGCCCTCTACCATCAGCGCTACTCCACCAACACCTTCCCGACGTGGCCGCTCGCCCAGCCGTTCCGCATGCTGGCGCACAACGGCGAAATCAACACGCTGAAGGGCAACGTCAACTGGATGAAGGCGCATGAAACCCGCATGGCGCATGCCGTGTTCGGGGCGCGCATTGAAGACGTCAAGCCGATCATCGGCCACGGCCTGTCGGACTCGGGCGCCCTCGACGCGGTGTTCGAAGTGCTGGTGCGCGCCGGCCGCTCGGCCCCGATGGTCAAGATGATGCTGGTGCCGGAAGCCTTGACCGCTTCGGCCGCCATGCCGGAAAGCCATCGCGCCCTGGTGTCCTACTGCAATTCGGTGATGGAGGCTTGGGACGGCCCGGCGGCGCTGGCCATGACCGACGGCCGTTGGGTGGTCGGCGGGATGGACCGCAACGGCCTGCGCCCGATGCGCTACACCATCACCAAGGACGGGCTGATTATCGCCGGGTCGGAAACCGGCATGGTCAAGATCGACGAGTCCACCGTGGTGGAAAAAGGCCGGCTCGGTCCGGGGCAGATGATCGCCGTTGACCTCGCCACCGGCAAGCTGTTCCACGACCGCGCGCTGAAGGACACTTTGGCGGCGCAGAACCCCTACGCCCAATGGGTGAAGGTCACCACCCAGCTTGACGATCTGGTCAAGAAGGCCTCCACCAGCGGCGAACCCGCCGATATGGCGCGCGACGAAATGCGCTCGCGGCAGTTGGCGTTCGGCTTGAGCATGGAGGATATGGAAATGATCCTTCACCCGATGGTGGAGGACGCCAAGGAAGCGGTGGGCTCGATGGGCGACGACAGCCCGATCGCCGTGCTGTCCGACCGCTACCGCGGCCTGCATCATTTCTTCCGCCAGAACTTCTCCCAGGTCACCAACCCGCCAATCGACAGTTTGCGCGAACGCCGGGTGATGAGCCTGAAGACCCGTTTGGGCAACCTGGGCAACATTCTGGAAGAAAACGAAAGCCAGTGCAATCTGCTGCAACTGGATTCGCCGGTGCTGACCACCGCCGAGTTCAAGGCGATGCGCGCCCATATGGCGCAGCAGGAAGGCGGCGACGCGGCGGCTGAAATCGACGCCACCTTCGACGTCAAGGCCGGGCCGGACGCGCTGAAGGACGCGCTGCGCCGCATCCGTCAGGAAGCGGAAGACGCGGTGCGCGGCGGCGCCACCCACCTGATCCTGACCGACGAAAAGATGGGGGCCGACCGCGCCGCCATTCCGATGATCCTGGCGACCGGCGCGGTGCACACCCACCTCGTGCGCAACAACCTGCGCACTTTCACCTCGTTGAACGTGCGGTCGGGCGAATGCCTCGACACCCATTACTTCGCGGTGCTGATCGGCGTCGGCGCCACCACGGTCAACGCCTATCTGGCGCAAGAAGCCATCGCCGATCGTCAGCGGCGCGGCCTGTTCGGCGACATGTCGCTGGAAACCGCCATGTCGCGCTTCAAGAAGGCCATCGACGAAGGTCTGCTGAAGATCATGTCGAAGATGGGCATTTCGGTGGTGTCGAGCTACCGCGGCGGCTGCAACTTTGAAGCGGTGGGCCTGTCGCGCGCGCTGATCGCCGAGCATTTCCCGGCGATGGTCAGCCGCATTTCCGGCATCGGCCTCAACGGTATTCAAAAGAAGGTGCTGGAGCAGCACGCGCTGGCTTTCGGCGATAACGTCACGGCTTTGCCGGTGGGCGGCTTCTACAAGATCCGCCGTTCCGGCGACCGCCACGCCTGGGAAGGCCCGCTGATCCACACGCTGCAACAGGCGGTGGCCAACGACAGCTATTCCACCTTCAAGAAGTTCAGCAAGGCGGTGCATGACCGTCCGGCGATGCAGATCCGCGACCTGCTGGAAATGCGCTCCACCAAGGACGCTGTGCCGATCGACGAAGTGGAAAGCATCACCGCCATCCGCAAGCGCTTCGTCACGCCCGGCATGTCGCTGGGGGCGCTGTCGGCGGAAGCGCACGGCACCTTGAACGTGGCGATGAACCGTATCGGCGCCAAGTCGGACTCCGGCGAAGGCGGCGAAGACCGCGCCCGCTTCAAGCCGGACAAGAACGGCGACAACTGGAACTCCGCCATCAAGCAGGTGGCGTCGGGCCGCTTCGGCGTCACCGCCGAGTATCTGAACCAGTGCCGTGAAATTGAAATTAAGGTGGCGCAGGGCGCGAAGCCCGGCGAAGGCGGGCAGTTGCCCGGCTTCAAGGTCACCGAGATGATCGCCAAGCTGCGGCACGCCACCCCCGGCGTCATGCTCATCAGCCCGCCGCCGCACCACGACATCTATTCCATCGAAGACTTGGCGCAGTTGATCTACGATTTGAAGCAGATCAACCCCGACGCCAAGGTCTGCGTCAAGCTGGTGGCGCGCTCGGGCATCGGCACCATCGCCGCCGGCGTCGCCAAGGCCAACGCCGACGTGATCTTGATTTCCGGCGGCTCGGGCGGCACCGGCGCCAGCCCGCAGACCTCGATCAAGTTCGCCGGCGGCCCGTGGGAAATGGGCCTGTCGGAAGTGCATCAGGTGCTGACGCTCAACCGTCTGCGCCACCGCGTGCGGCTGCGCACCGACGGCGGGCTGAAGACCGGCCGCGACATCGTCATCGCCGCCATTCTGGGGGCGGAAGAGTTCGGCATCGGCACCGCGTCCTTGATCGCCATGGGCTGCATCATGGTGCGGCAGTGCCATTCCAACACCTGCCCGGTGGGCGTGTGCGTGCAGGACGAAGCCTTGCGGCAGAAGTTCACCGGCACGCCGGAAAAGGTGGTCAACCTGTTCAGCTTCCTGGCGGAAGAGGTGCGCGAGATCCTCGCCAGCCTTGGCGCCCGCTCGCTGAACGAGGTGATCGGCCGCACCGAACTGCTGCATCAGGTCAGCCGCGGCGCCGAGCATCTCGACGATCTCGACCTCAACCCGTTGCTGGCGCAGGTCGATCCCGGCGAGAACGCCCGCTTCTGCACCTTGCAGGGCCGTAACGAAGTGCCGGACACGCTGGACGCCCGCATCGTCACCGACGCCCGTCCGCTGTTCGACGAAGGCGAAAAGATGCAGTTGGCCTACAACGTGCGCAACACGCACCGCGCCATCGGCACAAGGTTGTCGTCGATGATTACCCGCAAGTTCGGCATGGACGGGCTGCAACCCGGCCACATCACCTTGCGGCTGCGCGGCACGGCGGGGCAGTCCCTGGGCGCCTTTGCAGTGCAGGGCATGAAGATCGAAGTCTATGGCGACGCCAACGACTACGTCGGCAAGGGCTTGTCTGGCGGCACTATTGTCGTGCGGCCCAGCCCGTCCAGCCCGCTGGAGACCAACAAGAACGCCATCATCGGCAACACGGTGCTGTACGGCGCCACGGCGGGCAAGCTGTTCGCCGCCGGTCTGGCGGGCGAGCGCTTCGCGGTGCGCAACTCCGGCGCCACGGTGGTGATCGAAGGCTGCGGCTCTAACGGCTGCGAATACATGACCGGCGGCACGGCGGTTATTCTGGGCGCGGTCGGCGACAACTTCGGCGCCGGCATGACCGGGGGCATGGCGTACGTCTATGACGAAGACGACAGCTTCCCGATCAAGGTCAACAATGAAAGCGTGGTCTTCCAGCGCATCGCGGTTCCGCATTACGAAGCGGCGCTGCGGGCGTTGATTGAAGAGCACGTCGCCGAAACCCAGAGCCGTTTCGCCGAAGAACTGTTAAACGCTTGGGAGCGCACCTTGTCGAAGATCTGGCAGGTTGTGCCGAAGGAAATGCTCAACCGTCTGGCGGTGCCGGTGGTTCCGGCCGCGGCCGTGGCGGCGGAGTAATACTTAGAGAACCAATTTCCCTAAACGTTGAACTTATACCAATCTCCCTAAATATTAACCTTCGTCACCCCCGCGCAGGCGGGGGTCCACCTCATCAGCTAAGTGGTTGAGGAGGCGGATTCCCGCCTGCGCGGGAACGACGAAAAAAGGCGAAGCTGCTGAGATGTGTGAATGCCGCCGCCTTGGGGGCAGGGTTATTTTCCTATACCCGGCCGCCCAGCCAGTCAGGCCGCTGGGGCGACTGTGTCGGTTATATGAGCGGGCGGCGGAAAGGCCGGCGTCACGCCGACGTGCCGGTTCCCTTGGCGGCGTCCTGAGCGGCCCATTGCTTCAAGCGGTCCTCGCGCTCGCGCAGGATTTTATCAATCGGCCGCTCTTCCTTCGCGCTGGCGGCGGCGTCGGCGCCCGCCACCTTGGGGATGAAATCCATCCGCCACGGTACTTCACTTTTGGTGTCGCGCGGCAGCACCGCCACCACCTGATACTCGCCGGGCTCCAGCTTAAACTTTTTGTTCAGCACGTCGAGCTGGCCGTTAGCGGCGCTCATGGTGTCGCCAGACGCCACCAGCTTGCCTTCTTTGGTCATGATCGACCAGCGGGTGTTGGGCAAAGAGACGTTGATGGCGAATTCGCCGCCCTGCGCCACCGTCAGGCCGTGCTTCTGCACGCCGTTGTCCTGGCCGGTCAGCGGGCGCGCGGTGGATTTGAGCGTGCCGCCAGCGGCGGTGAGCATGGGATTTTCGCGCGGCGTCACTTCTAAGTTATAGGCTCGGTTATTGACGCCCTTGTACTTCTGCTGAATGACCGCGGTGTATGTGCCGGGGCCGAGCTTCGCGTGGGCTTGGCCGATATCCGCGCCTGAGGAGGCGTCCGCCACCACTTCGTTCCGACTGTTCATAATTTTGACGGAAGTGTGGGTGTCGCTCATTTTAAAATTGAATTCGCCCGGCTTCGACACCGAGAAGCTTTGGTAAGCCGTGGACAAACCGCGGCTAAGCTCAGTGGTGGCGCCCTTGAGCTTGAACCAATTCGTCGTTGAGGCGTTCGGGATGGCGGTCATGGCTCCATTCTCCCGCAACCGGGCTTCCAATACGGGGGCTGCCGCATTGGAAAGAAATTAACGCTGGCGCCGATCACGCCGAGCGCGGGCTGGGACGGGTTTGGGGCGATTAAGCGCGGCGATCGCGGCGGCGCCCAGCAATCCGGCGATTAGAACAAGCTCCATGGAACTCCTCCCGAATACGCCGCCGCGTTCTTTTCCAGTCCGCACGGCGCGGCTTAAACTCCCTCTTCCGATACGATAAGATGATGACGCATCAACCGTGACGCAATAGTTAATGTATCGCGGCGGAAAAGATTAGCCGCCAAGAAAATAGCAGCGGGAGGACCGGCATGGCCGGTGAGCGGCGCGACAATAACCGGCTGACGTGGGCCTTGACGCTTTGCGTCGCGGCGCCTGCCGCCGCCGAGGAAGCTCCGGCCAAGCCCAAGCGGACCCGCAAGAAAAAGGTCGAAGCGGTGGAAGAGGCTCCGGCCGAAGCCGCTCCGGCCATCGAGCCAGCCCCTGCCGCTGAGGAAACTCCGGCCAAGCCCAAACGGACCCGCAAGAAGGCGGCTGCTCCGACCGAGGAAAGCGTAACGGCCGAAGCAGCGCCCGAAACGGCAGCCGAAGCCGAGCCGGCCGCTAGTGATGAGCCCCCCG